>Ga0207696_1000962_pt1 | contig 17499 bp, 8 predicted proteins | sample KBSS54metaG_FD_184403 | JGI IMG/M metagenome (GOLD analysis project Ga0207696, IMG submission 184403) | Switchgrass rhizosphere microbial communities from Kellogg Biological Station, Michigan, USA - KBS S5-4 metaG (SPAdes) (version 2) | ecosystem: Host-associated > Plants > Roots > Rhizosphere >...
ATCAACTTAAACTAAAAGTAAATAGTTAAGATGGTTATAAAATATAGCTTAATAAAGTTATTCTTATAAAAATATAATATTGTTATTTTTTGTAATTAAAAATAAGTTGTTGATTTTAATCAAATAAATAAAAATAAAAACTGAATGAAAAATTTATTTAAATATCATTTATTTAGTTTTTTTGAAACATTTGCTTAACAATATTTAAGTTTATATTAACTACAAGGTGCTTCTATTTGGTTACGAAGAAACCATCAAAACTTATAGTAAAAAAGTGCGCTACAAAAAACCATGAAACTTGTCAAGACTAATCTGTCTATCTATTATACTTTTTAAATAAATTTAGTTTCCATGATAAAGGTTAAAAAGTACCCCCCCCTAAGCATGCTTTTTCAATATATTTTCATCAAAAATCTAGAAGCAAAAAATTAAGTTTGTTTTTGTAAACATAAGGTAAATAATTATAAAATATCTTAGTTCATTTTAGTTTTTCATAAATCAAAATGTTTATTTACTTAGCTGAATAACAAAACCGCTATTTATATCTTCCACGTCTCTTACTAAAATAGTTTCATCAATATTCAACCTAATGATTTACAACAAAATGATGAAACGGAATATAGCTGTTGTTTTATTTTCAAGTCTTGCTTTAAGTGCTTGTGCTAAATCTACTGAGACAAATCATAAACCATCAAAGCCTTCACCAGAACTTCAGCAAAAAATTCAACAATTGGTTGAAAAAACCAAAAAGAATATGATCTTTGTTGAAGGCGGTAGCTATCTGATGGGTGATTTTGGACTAGTAACACCAGAATTAAAAAAAATGGTTCCAAATAGCATGGCGGTGAAAAATCCCAAGGGTAATACTGAAAAACCTGATAACCAGCCTTTCTCTCCAGGGGATAATAATAAGACCCTGCATAAAGTCACGCTTAGCAGCTTTAATATGAATGCTTATAAAACAACGTTAGAAGACTTTAATATTTTTACAGCCGCCACTGGACAAAATGAGAGTGCAGATAATAACCGATATGATCAACGAATTGCACATGAAGTAGCGACTGGTATGGCGTGGCAGCAAGCTAAAGACTACTGTCAATGGTTGGGACAGCAAGTCGGAACTCCGATGGATTTACCTACTGAAGCTCAATGGGAATATGTTGCCCGAAATAAAGGGCAATATACTCTATTTGCAACTAATACAGGCCATATTGAAGAAGGAAAAAACTTATGGAGTATGGAACAATATGATCAATATATTGAGAAAAATAGCCCCTCTACTGCCGTAAGTATTCCCGTCCTAGGGCAGACACCACCAAATCCTCTTGGTTTTTACGACCTTGTCACCAATAATTATGAATGGATGAATGATTGGTACGATAAAGATTATTATAAAGATTCACCTATTGATAACCCAACAGGACCTAAAACTGGAACTGAAAAGGTATTACGCAGTACCTCACCAATGGGGGCCGATAACTTGATGATGGCTGATGGATTAAATATAGCTAGAACTAAAGCTTTACCAACTCCAAATGAGGAAAATAAAACCAAGTATCGTTTATATTCTGCCCGTTGCGTCGCTAATGTTCAACAACCTATAAAATAGTTTTAGGCCATATATGAATCATCTGAGTTCTGCTCATAATTCGCTGCAATAAACAGTTCCGCATCAGTACCATCTACCTCAACAGATGGTACTATTTCAGTATTTAATGCAATTAAAGTATCTGCATTGATAATACTTGGTTGTTCAGCCATTTTTTCTCTTAATTTTTCTAATTCTCTAGGATTATTCATTGGCGCTTTTTCATGCAAAGGAATAGTTTTTACGATTTTAGAGCGTAATTTTTCATATTGCTCCACATATTCACTACCACGCCCAACAGTATCTGAATTAAGAGCATATTTTTTAACAAAATCGCTAGCTCTTGACCAGAATCCATCATGAAAATATACCAATAATTGTTTTTCCAAGCTTTGAATACTCTGCTGCGATTTCACCCCTCTCAAAGACATCCTCTGGAGTACATTAAACCACTCATCTTCCGTTACAATAGTTTCAAAGATTGCAAGCACAGCCTCTTTATGTGTGGGTAAAAAAGGGCTAATTCCTGTTTTAGGCATATCGGCAGCATGAGTATATTCACTATGCCTTGTCATCTGATAAATTAACATTCCTTTAGCATTTGGTGTGGCCATTTTTAGCCAATCAGGTTGCCGTTTAATTTTATTTGCTAAATCGACAGATGTTTTTGCAATAGAGTATTTGGCATTAAATGTTTCAAACTCTCCTGCTATATCACTTAAAATTTTTGCTGTTAATGAATCATTACCTAATGCAATTACAGCCAACTGGCTTAAATTAGCAAAAGCGTCTTTTGCAATAAAACCCAACACGGTAAATTGAGCTCGTAAAAGTTGATAATGCACCCATCGTAATACTTCGAGAACCTGGCTAAAATCAATAACGAAATCTAACGCCCCTTTTGCACCTAACCCGACACATAAAGCTGCTTTTGCTCTAAAACGGAATTGGTTGCGTTCTAACCAGTAAAATAATTTAAAATTAACACCCGCCCCTAAGCCTGCACTTACAGCAAAATCGACAGCTAAGCTCGCTAAAGGTTTAAAATCTTTAGCTTCAGGTGAAAGCCACTGGAACTCTCCAGATGGTTTGATTCCCGCTTCTGCACCAGCAAAAGCCTCAATTTGCCCCTCGGAACTTGCACCACTACCAGGAATGATGGTTTCATCTCGATCCATTGGCACAAATCTTGGACGGTTTTCTCCCATATTATTGGCTAGTGAAGGATTTCGATTTCTTCTACCATTAGCAGCCAATTGTTGCTGTCCATTTTTACTATAGCTTATCTCTAGGCCAATTCCAGCAGCCACTTTTGCACCTGCAAAACCATAGAGTTCCATACCAATAATAAATCGAAATGCACCTAGATCAATATCATCAAAGTTCAGCATCCAACCTTTATCACATGGAATTACATAGGTGGTTTTTGCCTTCCCTTCAAATAACACTAGTTTGCCTTGAGCATTAACATTCGCCTTAGCATTCACCTCACCACTTTCGGGCTTCCAGCTCGCACTTGTCGATAAACCAGCACCACCAACACATCTTAACCATTGTGATTGAATATCAACCGTTAAGTTGTCTGAGAGCTTAATTTGTTCAACAAAACCCGCACTAAAAGCAGAGAAATCCCAAACCTTAGTTCCTGTTTGTTTGGAATATTTCGCAAGATCTAAACTGACTTTTTTAAATTCATTATGAATAGTCTCTTGGTTAATTTTCTTAAAGTCTTGTTTTATGTCCTTAAGTTTCTTTAACTCCGTCCCTAAAACCGTTACCTTAAAACTTTCTTTGTTCTTTTTCTTTTGTTGCAACTGCATATATCTGTCAGTACGCAGATAGCGACGTCTGAAATCAAACTCCTGCGTGTTACCATTTGGATTTTTCTTTTGACGCGCTTCAAAAGTAATGACTTCTGTTAGATCAGCCGCTTTTTTAAAGTTTTTATTGAGTTCTTCTTCGATCTTTTTCTCTGCTTCTTTTATTTCTTCTTCTGCTTTTTTAACATTAGAAACACTGCCAGATTTTATTGCTTCTGCTAATTTATTTTTAGCATCAAAAGAGTTTCCAAATAATTTGTCTAGTTTTGAACTTTCCTTTTCAAATTCAGCATAATCCTCAGCTGAAAGAACTATCATTTCCTCTCGATGCATATTTAAAATAACAGGTGGTTTTCCATTGCCCTGCAAAGTTACTGTCGTATTCTTATCTTGCTTTGTTATTTTCGCAACAGACTTCAACTGTACAGTGACATAATTCTTTCTACTCATAGTTGCAAAATGCTGTATGTCTTTTTTCTCTGGTTGAGCAGACATATTTACGAATTTAAATTTTACAAATATAACCTCACCTTTTGGCGAATATAAAGGTGGAGTAAAACCATTTTTATCTACAACAGTCATTTTGACATTAGGTAAACTAATTTTCTTTTCCTTACCCTCTTTGTCAAAAGTAAAAGTTTCAAATGGAATATTATCAGCTAGTTTAGTCCCTCTAAACCCTTCTATTTTATAGCGATAATATTGTTTTATTTGATATTCTATAGTAGTGACTCCTTGCTTTTCTTCTTTTATATGGAGACCTGAACTACCATTAATATTAATGGCTTTCTCCCACTCCGAATCCTTTCTTTTAATCCAAAGATCATACTCACCAACTGGCAGATGCATTTCTTTAGTAAAACCTTTCATGTCAGTTTTAGCTTCTCGGTTCTGACTCAAGCTTGGACCTTCGTGTACATCTTTATACTTCGCCATATTTTGGGCAATCGTCTGCGCTGGAATAGGTTTATTTTTATAAATGGAGCCTAAATCCAACGGCTGCACAAGAGGCTTAGGATTCTTAGCATTTCCTGTAGCTATTGCTAGTTTATTTATCTGTCCTGGCCGTTTTCCCTTTTCAGTTACAGAATAATCCATTCCATGGCAAGCAATCGTATCATTATCAGGTAATACATTAATAAATAACTTTAATTTAATCTTATTCATCATTTATTCTTCTTCAAAAGTTACAAAACCATCGTGAACGTGATCTTCTAAACTAATTTGGATTTGCTGAGGGCCCTTGGTTGTGATCTTCTGTGTTTTGCCTTGACCATCTGTCACACCACTGACCATTTCCCCATTCGGCAAAATCATTAAATATTTTTTATTTTTCAATGGATTTCCATCCATATCTTTAGCTATATAAGTTAAATGGTAATCTGGCAACATTGCCAATTCTGGATTTTTCGTTGCCACCTTGGCTCCGCCCATAAATAAATGCTGCCCAGCCTTCACCTCAAGCTTCCCTCCTGTGACAGGGAAAATGCCTGAACCATTCAGCTTTACTTGAGATCCGTTTGCGGTCAGATTAATTTCAGTTGGGCTAGTAATAAAAACCGTGTCTTCAGTTGAGGTAATTTGCACGCTCTTTCGAGCAATGACATCTAAGGCATCACCTTGTGCCTGAATTTCTACTTTACCTTGACCAGCAAAAAGGCGAGCGCCTTCTTGGGCTGCAAATAGACTAATTTTTTGGCTCGCATGACTCACTATATTCTTTTGCGTACTGATATTAATACTATCTCCAGCACTTTGAGTAAGCTGTGCATTTGCACTGAGGTGTATATCCTCATTACTACTTACAACAATACTTTTTGGAGATGCCAACACCATTACCGCTGATTGAAACTCAGCAGCCTTTTTAGGGTCTTCTTGTTTAAGAATTTCTAAGAAAGTCTGAATATTCTCAAGCATATCTAACGGGTCAGTTTGCTGATTTTTAGCTACGTCACTTAGTGCCTTGGCATTGTTGAGGCCGCTTTCTATTTGTTGTTTGGCCTCATTTGCATCAAGATGTACGCCTTGAGCTTGTTCCTGTTTGTGGGTAATAATGAGTAAGCCACTACCAGCTCGAACCGCGCCCCACTGATCAGTTCTGAGTTCGAAACCTTCACCACGGCCATCACTTTCCGCCTTGTCTTTTGGATGGCTTAAGTTACCCAAGTTGAGTTGGCTTGCCACATGGCTACTTTGTAGCTGGGCACTGATTTGCCCTGTGGTGTCATCAAAGCGTAGTTGGTTAAAGCCTTTACCATCAACTTCTTCTGAACGAATGCCGCTGAGCTTTTTGGTATCGGGTAGCTGACCTTTCTGATCGAATTTCGTTGGATGCCGTTCAGCTTCATGAATACGGCCCACCACAAACGGACGGTCAATATTGCCGTCAAAGAAGTCGATCACCACGATCTCACCCACACGTGGTAAGAAGCGTGCACCGTAACCAACGCCAGCCCATGGGGTGAGCACATCCACCCAAGCCGAGTCAGTGTCATTATCGTTACTTCCTGCTCCGCCATCATGGTTATGGTCGTCACCACGGGTAAATAAGAAACGGACTTTAATCCGCCCCCACTGGTCTACATGGATGCTTTCATCTTCTAACCCCACCACTCTAGCACGCTGTGGGTAAGCTGCTGGTCGGTGCTCTAGCGGGTTATACTCAGGAACAGTTTTAATATTTCTACGCGACAAGATGAGCTCATTACCCTGACGCTCAGTCTGGTCATTTGGCCCTGATTGATTGTTTTGCCATTGGCTTTGACTAAAAAGTTGGCTGATTTGCTGTTGTAAATCTTTAGGTAAATTATTTTGCAGATAGAAGCTTTTCCCAATAATCAGAAACTCTTTATCTGATCCACTATGCGTATCTATTTCAGGATGTTCATTCAATTCAAACCAATAGCCAACTTGCGTATCACGTACCGTAGTTTGTGCACGGAAATATTTTGATTGAAATGCATAATAATCAGATAGATTTTGATTAAGTTTTTCTAGCTGCTGGTGACCCGATGCAGTGGCTTGGTCTTCCCCATTTAAGTCTTGCATCCAAGCAGGACTGACATGCCAAGCATGTTCTAGACTTAAACTCGCATTATCCTGATTAGCACTATGACTATGCTTTGACTGAACACTCCCCATACCTTCTTCTTGACTTAAGGCATCAGCCTGCCAGCGTTGCACATGCACGGCTGTAGATTGCAAGTTTCGAGTTGGCACAAGGCTCGTCATACTGTCTTGTTGTTCAACTGCGCTACTACGGTGATAACGGATATTTCTTCGATTTAGAGCTAAATATGATTCATTATTATCAATTAAACGTAATTTTTGCAGTTGAATCTCATCTGACCTATTGGTAACAAACAACTGAGCTTCATCAATTAACCAGTTAATGCCTTCACTACGCCAAAGTCGGGTTAAAAAATCATAATCCGTTTCATTACTTTGCATAACAAAAGGTCGAACATCGTAGTTTTCAGTTAAACTTTTTAAATCTAAAGTTAAGCTAGACGCAAACAATGGGCTTTTGTTCTGCCATTCTGTAAATAGAATTTCAGTGATATCCCGTACACTTTTACTGATAAACACGCGGCTATTTCGGCGTTTATGCCATAGCACGGTCGGATCTTGTAGTTTCAATTTATACAGCGTTAATGAACCATCACTCCGTCCCTGACTGGCTTCGGTAATAATTCCGGTAGTTCTAAATAATTGCCCCTGATCAGTTACTTGATCGACTGCAGCCTGACAACCAATAAATTGTTTTAAGGAAATATGGGCATTCGTAGAAAGACAAAATAGATCGGTAGCCAGCCCTTCATTTAACTGATGCTGCCCTTCAATACTTTGTAAAAAGACTTGACTATTCAACGATGGATTAGAAAACTGAACATGAAGTACGCGTTTTTGCGAGCTAATACCCAAATCTTCTAGAATTCTATGTATATGAGATAACATCTTTTTATGAAAATTTTGTCAGGATTGGCATTATTCTATAAAATACAGACACATCTGTCTATTTTGTAAAGAAAAACTTAACCATATGAATACACTAGTGGATGTAAATGATATGCGTGATAAATATATAAAAATGAATTAACAACTTACGCTATTAATTCACTTTTAAAAATTGTTAATTTTTTAGTATTCCAAGAAATTCATTTTGAATTCAAATTTATTAATAGTATCTAAAAATTTTTGACTTACTACATAGATATAAGGTTTATCCGTATCTCTAGCAATAAAAAAGTCATCTGTTGCAAGATCTTTTTTTATGAAGTCATCTTCATCTAATAAATTGTTTTTCCTCTTAATATACATAGCATAAATATCTACCTCTTCATTCCTCACATAGCACTTATAGAAATCACATTCACCTTCAAGAATTTCCTTCATTTTATTAAAAAATCTTTTTGAAAATAGTAAAATTCCAGAAGATGAATAATAAAAATCAGTCTCTAATATCTCATTTAATTGATCAGAAAAAATATTATCATAATCTAAATTTATTCTAGGATTTTTTAAAAAGTTATCGCTTAAATCAAATTTAAAATAATCAACGATAATTTCTTGCTTCCCTTTTAAATCAAAAGAAAAATCTCTATCAACATAATCAGACGGATAAATTGTATAAAACTTCACAAAACCTACAAGTTAGTTAAAAAAGTTATGACTATTTTAACTATATATTAAAAATACCCCTAAGAATTATTTAAGTTTTAAAAGCACTAGCCAGACCAACCCTTTTAAAACTTTATCTATTAATTATTTAGAAATTCAATTTTGATTTTTTCAAAATTTTCAACAGGAATGACTACTTTAAAACTTCCTATAACTTTAAAAAAAATTTTAAATTTACTTTCTCTCAAACCATATCCACTGCTATTACCTTCTCTCACGTCATACATAAAATCACCAAAATCTATAGAAGGAATATAAGCTCCATTTTTTACATTTAGTGTGTCTTTTATATTTTCTATAGATAAAAAACATATACCCTCACTTTTACTGGAAAAACTACTAAAAAAGTTTTGAAAAGGAAAAGTGATACGAATCGTTTTATCAAAATGATCATGAGCTACAGTCAACGTAATTTCATCTTGATCACAACTCAAATCCAATAACTTTGAATCATCACTGTTTTCAATTATTTCTAATAAACTCCTGGACATCCTCGAGCCTTTTCATATTTACTATAAAAGTCATCTACCATATCTAAACTTTTAATTGTGTACTTCAACTCATTTCTTTAAATTACTTAACTATTTGCAGTTGTATCCTATAGAGTTTTCATAAAAAACTCATAAATATCTTTATAAGTTAAAAAATATAAATTGAGTTTCTACTCTTCTTTCCAGACATCTTCGTAACCCTCTTTATCTATTACAAATCTAAACCCTTCTTCTAACGCCAAATAAGGAATAACTTCGGGAAGATAGTTTTCTAAATGAGATATATGTATTGGTTTAAAGAAATCATCATCTTCAGAAAATTCTCCACAATAAAAAAACCATGAAATATTTTCCCCCTTCCTCTAGTACATTACGTATTCCTGTAATTGGTATTTTTCCTAATGAATCCAAAGCTACAGCAACCATTTCATTCTCCAAAGGTTGAACAAACTTAGAATTAAATTTCATACAATTACACTTTTGTACATCTATCACTGAGTTCAAAAAATTCTCTTCTTTTTTAAATTAAATTCAAAAAATCACCAAGTAATACAATATAAATCATTAACCTAAAACACACCTTCCTTAATATTTTTTATGGATTCAATATTTCCCCATTCATACTTAAACTCAATAAGCCCATCCAATTTAGTTTTTATTGAAAATATATTTTTTCCTATAAAATAACTTTCAACAATATTTGAAAAACTTATATTTTTAATTAACAACTCATCCACCCCAATAAAACTAATATCTATATATAATGAAAAATCTTCCCTCTTAAATACAAATCTAATTTCAAGAGTCGGATCATTATTAGAAATTACAACTTTAGTAATTTCTATATTTTGACAATCTAAATTATGACTTCTTAAAGCCATTGGATTTAACAAATTAATTCTTTCTATCATTTACTATTCCTGCAATCAAAATAAAAATGATCATCCATTCCATCAACCGTACCCGTACGTGTATTTTCAGCGGGTCTAACATTATGATGGGATGGTTGATTACCTTTTCCATCTGCTTCACCAAAATCATGTCCAGCTGAATGATCCTGAATTACAATTTCTTTTCCTTTAACATTATATGTCAACTCTCGAGTCATTATTGGCATATTATTCTGATTAAGAATTCTTTTACCATTTTTGTCTGTTAAGGGAACCATTTTTTGCCTAATAGGTTGCTGGCTCATTGGAATACCTAGTTTTTTCCTAATATCTCTTAAACTTGCTCTTCTATATTTACTACAAGTTAAACCTAACTGATCAACCCAATTATTAGGACTCGGTGCATACGCATAAACATTTAATCCACCCAATAATCCAATCGGATCTTTACTAATAAACCGCCCTACATACGGCGAATAATAACGATAACGGTTGTAATGAAGCCCTGTTTCCCCATCAAAATATTGACCTTGGAAACGGATGTTATTGCTTATAATCTCTGAATTTTCAAAGAAATCTGACTTAGCCTGTTCTACCTTACACTCCCCCCAAGCTTTATATTGAGCTTTCCAGACAATGGCGCCTGTCTGGTTACTCATTTCTTGCGGTGTACCTAAGTGGTCACAGTGGTAGAACCATACATCATCAAAACCTTGGCTTTGTTTTACCGTATTCCATAATGGGTCTTTATAAATGCTATATGTTTTTTCTGTCCAATCTTGTATTTGATGTAGCTCAATTGAGTGACGATAAGCCGCTTGCAACAAAGGCACAAAACTATCTTTTTCGTAGAAATAGTGTTTAGTTATATCAGCGCTAGATTCATACGCTAAAGTATCACCATTCCAACCATAAATAATGTTCTGCTCTTGCCCTGTATGGTGGTGCTTACTTCTTTTTTGAATACGGCGGCCTAAAGCATCGTAACGATAATGCGCCGTGTATTGATTGTTTCGGCTACGTACAAGACGTCCCAACACATCCCACTCAAGATTTAAATCACCTTGTGATGACTTTTGTCGAATCAGTTGCCCAAAAGCATCATATTGATATTGTTGGTCAAGATATTCCTGCACCACGTTATTGACTAAGCGGTTATAGCCATAACCTTTTTCAGTAGTAGTGTGTTGTGAAGTTTGCTCTTTGGTACTGTTATAGCGATCTAGAATATTACTTGCTGGGTCAAAATTAAATGTCTCTTTCCCAAGCTTACTGGTCGCTTCTAATAACCGTCCAACAGGATCATATTTATAGTGAATGGTTCCACGACGTGTATCTTTAATGAGGGTTAATTCACCTGTTTTATCGTAGTGATATAAGCGTTCAACCAATTGATTGGTATGCTTGATAGCATTATTTTGGGTTTGAGCTTGATAGCTGTTGTCATGCCCATTCAATATTAACTGCTGAGTTAAACGTCCGACTTCATCATAACGTTGTTGCTGACTAAGACCATTTGCATAGTGTCGTAATTTCTCTCTATGTAAATCGTCACGCTCGAAACTAACAACATCTTCACCATTTAAGGCCATGCCATACACATGTCCACTTCCATAAGTGAGCCAATCTATTTTCTGTCCATCTGGTCGGATGGTTGTGGTTCGATTATTTAATTCATCATAGACATGTTTCCACACAGCAGTTTTCTGTGTCACAACGTCTTGATGATGCTCTTTTATTAAATTGCCTGCGGCATCATAAAACCACTGTAAGTTAGTTTCAGCATTTTTAGCCTGAACTAGATTACCTAAGCCATCATAAGAAAATTCTTCTGTTTGTTTTTCTTCAAGCTCTTGCCCTTGATAGCCATATCCTGCTGTACGTTGTTCTAAACGTCCCATGCTGTCAAAAATAAATTGCTGAATACGGTCTTTAGGCGCAGCACGATCTTTGAAATCTTGACCATAGGCAGAAGCGACCTCAATGCTACTAGTTAAACGACCATTATACTCATCGTACGTATAAGCAGTTTCTTTGCCATCAAAATCAATTTCTTTTACTAATCGACCCGCAACATCATAAATAAATTCATAACTTGCGCCATTTTCATTAATTAAACGTTTTAAGCGACTCAAGCGATCCCATTGATATTTTAAAGTTTGATTTAATGGGTCAATACGCTTAGTAATTAAACCAGCCGCATCATATTCATAACGTGTCTGCTGGCCTTTAGGGTCAATATGAACTAATAATCGACCTTCTTCATCATGAATAAAATGTTCTTCAGCACCATCAGCATGTTTAATTTTTTCGAGCTGTCCAAAAGCATTTAGCGGTAAGCCTTTTTTTAGAGGCTGTCTTGGTTCAGCAGTTAATTCCGTATAGAAATATTCAACTTTTTGCTTTAAAGCATTTTCAATAAATTTGACGCGCCCGCGATCATCATAATGCCAGTGCGTTTCTTTACCTGAACAATCCGTATACGTAACCAAGTTGCCTTGATCATCATATTTGAGTGTCTTCTTACCGCCTTTAGCATCTTTAATGGAAGTTACCAATCCCATTGCATTGTAGGCATAGGCTGTTTCATGCTTCAGCGGATCAATCTCTTTAATTATATTTCCTGAAGCATCGTATTCTTTAAACCAACGCCCCTGTTCAGCGTCAACAAAACCTGTAAGATTATCTTTTTCGTCATATTCATAATAGAAGGTTGAGCCATCGGCCTGAACCATACTTAAGACATTACCGCGTTCGTCATAGGTATACGATGTTTCTGTTCCATCTGTGGCAATATGCGATGTTATATTTTTTGCTTGGTCTCTAAAGAACCATTCTTGCAAATTATCTGGATAAATAATTCGATAGGTATAACCCGTAATACCATAATAGTATTCAGTCACGTTACCATCGATATCCATGACTGAAGTTACTCGAACGTTTTCATCCCAATCTAATTTAGTAGCGGAACTATAGTCATCGGCCCATTCTTCAATCGCTTTTGAGCTAGGTAAAACGTCATCCCACTTTAAGTTCATTCCTCTTTGAGTAAGATCAGTATAACGAGTCAATAAGTGAGCTTGGTATTGATATTCATAAGAAGCAGCAAACTCATTGGTCGCCTTAATTAAGTCGCCTTGCTCATTATATTGATATGCTGATAGCTGTCTAATAAGTTGACCATCTTCAACCAACCAAGCTGCAACAACTTTCTGCATATCATTAATCTGTAATGCTACATGCGCCAAAGTTTGTTGTTGCTGTTTAAATATAATGTCGGATAAATAGCTATCGCCATTTTCTAATTCATAGTCATAACGTAGTCCGATACTAAATCCATTTTGACGTTCTATGGAGACTAAACGAAACTCATTTTTATATTTTTGATAGAAGCGAGTTTCTGAAACACCATATGAAATTGCCCTAATTTCAGGTGAGACAACTGTATAAGTAAAAGTTTCTACTTCATCATAGTAACTCTGCCCAACTTTTAGTTCTGGTAAGCGAACAGGACGGCCATCGCTGCCAATATACTCCCAACCTTCTTGCTCAATCGGTTCTTTAGGTTCATTTATGTTGTAACTAGAACAACGAGCTATCTTGGTTGTAAAAGGTGTAATCCACCGCGCTCCGAAAATCGATTGATCATACTGATATAAGTTCGATACGTACGTTCTCGAAAATTGCTCTATTAGTAACGGGTGAATTTGTGCATCGGTATGGTTTAAAAACTCAGTACCCAAGGCAAAAGTAATCGATCGTTTAGTCGCACCACCTTTACAGTTTTTACATGCATTCGCATTATGAGTCGCGTCGTGTTCAGTATTTGCCTTTTCTAATTTATTATTTTTCTTGTCATGTTTGACTTGTGTGGTTTGAGTTGGCTTAACTTGAGCTGGTTTCTTTTTCCTAAATTTAGAAGCACTCATTCTCAATACATCAAATAGCCACCCAATTGTTTGCGGCTGCGCTGCATTTCCCAAGCCTTTAATTTTAGTATTGGCAGTGATACCAATTTTATTAATCGTTGCGCCTACATTTAATATCGGCTGCTTTAAATGTGCTGGAACTAAAGCAGTAACAACTTTAGCATTGGAGTTTGCTCCTGTTTTAATAAGAGCCTTCCCCCAGTTTTCGGTCATGTAAACTAAATTTTTTCCAGCTCGCGTTAAGTCACCACTTTTTATTCCTTTAATAACACCGGCAGCTTGCTGTTGAGCACGGTTTGTATTTGACCCTGCATTGGTAAATACTTGGCCTTTTGTTACAACTCGAACAATTCCGCCATTAATTTGTGCCGTTGCATTTTGGACTGTTCCACCACAAGTGGCTAAAATTGAATTTAGCTTATTTAACCCAGTTTTGCAGAATTTTTCTATATCCCCTGCAACCTGATCATTTAAATGATTAGAGATCACTACAATAACTGCTTCACCTAAAGCAGCTTTACCCACACGTTTAACTTCTTGACGAACTAAAAATAAGGCTGGGCGAGCAGAAGTACGAATTGCAGTTGTTCCCGGAATAGGTGCAACCCCAATAAGGTCAATACCCATTGTGGTCCAATCCATAATATCGGCATTTTGAAAACCTTTATCATAGATATAGCAAATGTCGGAAACCACATCGATGGCAGCCATCACATTTCCAATAATTGGAATTGTCCCCATTACACTTGCGACCAAGTCTAATGTCACAATTTGATGAGTATGACTTTTTAACCAATTATCTATTTTTTGTTTTGAATGACTAACATCTTTAATAGCAACTTCTGATAACGGCTTAACAACTTCTGTTTTTCCAGACATTTAATTTCTCTACGAATTCTTTTTAAAAGGGCTTTGCAAATACTGAGGAAGCGCGTTAGTAACCAAACTACCGCTATCAACAGAACTTAATTTGCTGAAGTCATTTATTTTTTGAATTGATGCAAGATCAATGTTGTTTCCTAATTTTTGGCTTACTTCTGAAATGGGTAAAAGGCTTTTCACTTGATCAGTCACTAATCCCTGTGCCTGAGTTTTTAACATTGGCATTAAAGCCTTTGCCCCTTCAGATTTTATGCTTTGTGCAGTTTGAATATTTTTCATAATATTCGCAGGATTGGTTAATTTTTTAGATAATTCACCAAGTTTGTACTGGGCTGTTTTACTCATTTGCGCAATTAATGAATCTGATTGCTCATTATCCACATCATTCTTATTTGGCCACTCAACTGGACGTTTAAAGTCACTTGCTGCATCCCAAGGATCACGGTGGTCTGGCTCAAAGAAGACTTTCACTGCACCTGTCGCTAAGCCAGAAACTCTTGCGAATCCTTTATCATCCAACTTGCCAGTGACTTCTTTTCCTAAGTTGTCGACAACTGTATAACTTCCACCTTTAACAAACTCACCATGTGAATAGTCATGTAAAAGCTCGAGCACACCCTGCCCACGTTTAGGCGGAGGCGGTAGTGAAGAACTGAAATTCGCACTTCCGCCTCCCACAAACAAATGCTGCCCAGCTTTTACCTCAAACTTACCGCCAGTGACAGGGAAAATTCCCGAGCCATTAATCTTGAGTTGAGATCCGCCCGCCGTGATAACAATTTCTTTAGAAGCACTAATTTCAATTTTATCTTCTGTAGAAATAATCTGAACCGCTTTACGGGCAATTAAATCTGCTCCATCGCCCTGCGCTTGTATCTCGACCTTGCCTTTGCCTGCGTATAGTCTTGCCCCTTCTTGAGCCGCAAAAAGGCTGATTTTATTTTGAGCATGTGCAATCAGGTTCTTTTGGGTGGTTAGGTTAAAGCTGTCTCCAGCAGTTTGGCTTAACTGAGCATCTGCGCTTAAGTGAATGTCTTCGTTACTGGCTATGGCAATACTGTTAGGTGCAGTTAATATCATCAAGGCTTGCTTAAAAGCAGCAGCTTTGTCTTGATCCTTTTCTTCAATTTGCTCTATGAAGGTTTTTAAGTTCTCAAGCACTTCCAATGGATCAGTTTGTTGATTTTTAGCAACTTCACTGAGTGCCTTGGCATTATTAAGGCCACCTTCGATTTGTTGTTTGGCCTCATTTGCATCGAGGTGTACGCCTTGAGCTTGGTCCTGTTTGTGGGTACTAACGAGTAAGCCACTACCCGCTCTTACAGCTCCCCATTGGTCTGTTCTTAGCTCAAAACCTTCACCACGGCCATCGCTTGTCGCCTTGTCTTTTGGATGGCTTAAGTTACCCAAGTTTAATTGGCTTGCCGCATGGCTACTTTGTAGCTGGGCACTGATTTGTCCTGTAGTGTCATCAAAACGTAGCTGGTTAAAGCCCTTACCATCGACTTCTTCGGAGCGGATACCACTGAGTTTTTTGGTGTCGGGTAGTTGGCCTTTCTGGTCGAACTGCGTTGGGTGACGTTCAGCTTCATGAATTCGACCCACCACAAACGGGCGGTCAACATTGCCGTCAAAGAAGTCGATGACAACGATCTCACCAATACGTGGCAAGAAGCGTGCGCCATAACCTGCACCTGCCCATGGGGTCAGCACATCGACCCAAGCTGAGTCGGTGTCATTGTCGTTACTTCCTGCTCCACCGTCATGGCTATGGTCGTCAGCTCGGGTAAACAAGAAACGGACTTTAATGCGTCCCCACTGGTCAACATGAATGCTTTCGCCTTCCAGTCCCACCACTCTAGCGCGCTGCGGGTAAGCGGCTGGTCGGTGTTCTAGCGGGCTATATTCAGGCACAGCTTTAATGTTGCGTCGAACGACGTTCAGTTCAGCAAAGTGGCGCTGCTCAGGGTTTTGGCTGTCGATTTGGGCGGCCTTGAGTTTGTCTTTTGGTAATAGTCGCTCAAGTTGCTGTTGTAATTCTTTCGGTAAATTATTCTGGTTGTAGTAGTGCTTGCTTAAGATTAAAAATTCTTTATCAGCGCTGTCATGTTGGTCAAGTTCAGGGTGATCATTCAGCTCAAACCAGTAACCTACCTGTGCATCACGGACGTTGCCTGAAACGGTAAACTGTTTAGAGCTCAGGTGATGGTAAGCATTCATATGCTGGTTAAGCTGTTCAATCTGACTATTGCCTGAGGCGGTTGCTTGGTCTTCACCTTTTAAGTCCTGCATCCAAGCGGGACTAACATGCCATGCATCTTCAAGGTTTAAGCTCGCATTGTCATAGTGTTCACTGTGCTTTTGTGTGCCTTGTACGCTACCGCTGCCTTCTTCTTGTTGCAGCGCATCAGCTTGCCAGCGTTGCACATGAACCGACGTCGGTTGTAAGCGGCGCTCTGCCTTAACTTGGGTAATGGTATCGAACTGTTCGGTGGCACTACTACGCTGGTAGTGGAGGCTACGTCGCTCAAGGGCTTGATAATTTTGGTTATCATCAATTAGACGTAGCACTTGTGGCTGGATGGCAGCATTCGGGTCAGCGACCAAAAGCTGCGATTCGTCGACTAGCCAGTTAATGCCTTCGCTACGCCACAAACGGGTTAAAAAATCGTAATCGCTTTCGTTTGACTGCATCACAAATGGACGCACATCGTAGTCTTTAGTTAACCCCGCTGTGTCGAGCGTTAAGCTTGAGGCAAATAACGGGCTTTTACCTTGCCATTCCTTAAACAGAATTTCGCTAATATCCCGCACGCTTTTATTCATAAACACGCGGCTATTACGGCGTTTATGCCAAAGTGCGGTTGGGTCTTTTAAGGTGAGGTTATAAATGGTGAGTGAGCCGTCACTTTGCCCTTGGCTCGCTTCGGTAATAATGCCTGTGGTTCTAAAAAACTGGCCCATGTCTGTCACCTGATCGACGGCAACCTGACAACCAATAAATTGTTTTAATGCGATGTGTGCGTTAGTCGAAAGACACAGTAACTCAGCAACGCTACCTTGGTTGAGCGTATGCTCGCCTTCAATGCGTTGCAAGAAGACTTGATTGTTTAATGATGGGTTGGAAAATTGCACATGAAGTACACGATTCTGTGCAACCAAACCTAAACTATCTAAAATTTGAAATATTTTATTGGACATCATTATTATAAAACTGAG
>Ga0207696_1000964_pt1 | contig 17461 bp, 10 predicted proteins | sample KBSS54metaG_FD_184403 | JGI IMG/M metagenome (GOLD analysis project Ga0207696, IMG submission 184403) | Switchgrass rhizosphere microbial communities from Kellogg Biological Station, Michigan, USA - KBS S5-4 metaG (SPAdes) (version 2) | ecosystem: Host-associated > Plants > Roots > Rhizosphere >...
CATTCCGGCGACCAGGGCCGCACGGGGGACAATGTCTGCAATAAGAATATGTTCGTGCCGGGCGTGAATTCCTGCGCCTGAGGCTCCAAGGCCGTCCAGGGTAGGCAAACCCATAGCAGCGGTAAAATTACCGTCACTGCCACCGCCAACAGCTTTCCCTTCAACAGAAAATTCCAGTGCGTGTGCAACTCGCTGTGCTCTTTCAAGAAGAGCAGTGGATGCTGGAGTTTGCCGCATTGGCGGGCGGTTCTGGCCCCCCGAGACGGTTAATGAAACCGCCGCGGTATATGGCGTGAGTTGGCTAATAGCATTGTGAATACGTACCGCTTCTTGCTCGCAAGTGACCCGGGTATCAACACTCAGCTCAGCATGCTCCGCCACTACGTTCGCGCGGCTCCCGCCATGCGCTATGCCGACATTGACTGTCGTGCCGAGTTCAGGAGCATTTAAACTATGCAGGAACAGAATTTGCTGTGCCATTTCCTGCACCGCGCTAATACCTTCTTCCGGGTTATTACCCGCATGTGCGGCTAACCCCGTTATAGAAACGTCATAACGACCTGTCCCTTTGCGGGCGATTTTTAACGCGCCGCTGCCTGCTATAGCGGGTTCCATCACCAGAACCTGAGACGAGCCTTGTGCATGATGTGATAGCCAGTTTTTTGAGCCAGGGCTGCCCAATTCCTCGTCACTGTTACATAAGAAAACGACGCGCTGGCCGACTAATAGATCCAATGCTGCGAGGGCGCGTACTGCCCAGATGGCCTGCACCAAACCGGCTTTCATATCTAATATGCCTGGGCCATGAAGCTTGCCGTTATCTTCACGCATTTCCAGAACACCTGTATCCCATACGGTATCAAAATGCCCCAGAATGGTGGTTTGTGGCTCGTCATCACCGAAAGTGAATTTGAGGTTATTGCCAAAGTGTTGCTGCGCATCCACTTCTGCCGGTATCCCCAGACGTTTCTGGAAAATATGCTGTAGTACTTCACCGCAATGATCTACCGCATTTTTGTTAGTGGAAGGGGACTCGGCCTGCACCAGTAGCTTGATATCAGCAACAATTTCAGAGAAATGTTGCTGCAAATAATCTTTTATATTTTTCATGTTGTGCCCTTTCTGTCTTCAGGATCATGGACAGTATGCGCAGGAAGGGGTGTTAAAAAAATGTACTGCAAATGCTAATATTGTTGACCTGAGAGCAACAGACAGGCGAAAAATATGATGTTGTCCACGTATCCTGAAAAGCCCATAAGCTATTTGTATTTGGTTGGTGAGCATGGTGGCATTCGCCGCGCAGCAGATGTCTTGGGCATTAATCCGTCAGTTGTGAGCCGACAGCTTTCATTTCTTGAACGGAGCTTGCAACTGCCGCTGCTCGAACGGCGCGGGCGTAACGTTGTACTGACGGAGGCAGGGCTGCTGCTGGCAGATGAATATGCAAGGACTTGCCTGCGGCGGGAACAATTAGAACGCCAGCTTCAGGATCTACGCCATATGCGCGGTGGATCAATTAATATCCGTGTCGGGCAGGGAATGGTTGAAGATGTGGTTAAGTATGTTGTGAAGGAGTTTTCCGCGGCCTATCCCAGTGTCTTTGTGAATTTGATGTCAGGTGATATGCAAACGACGGTGATGCTGATTACCAAGGGTGAAGTGGATATGTCAGTCAGCTTTGGGCCAACGGGGGCTCACGGATTAACATGCCATAGTTTTAACCGTGGCCCGATTTGTGCCATTGTCCCGCCGGAACATCCTGTTGCGAGTTTGCCCAGTGTTGGAATTGCCGAACTGGGCCAACATCGACTAATCGCGATGAATGAAAACTTTGGCCTGCAACGCTACATGAATGCCATCTTTAAAAGTGAAGGGGTGATTTATACGCCCTCATACTGCTGCAATTTATTTTCCAGTGCCATTGCCTTGAGTCAGGCGGGACTCGGTATCGCGTTTATGACCGCACAGTCGATTAAAGAGCCATTGGCGCGTGGTGAACTGGTGGCTATTCCTATCAACCACCGTTTAGCGCGCGAGAGCCAATGTCACCTATTGCGTAACGGAGATCATCGTTTAACGCCTGCCGCTCATTATTTCTGGCAACTGTTGTGCCGCTATTTCAACGCGGAGGAAAAAGGAGATATTTGATCCTTTCCTCTTTGATGAGCTAATTTTTAGCCGCTTTGGGGCGGTAATTGCGTGAAGCGTGATCGGTGCGGTGCAAAATTCAGCAAACGGAGCGCGGTAACTGAAAATTTCGTTGACTCACCGCGTCAGGTAAGTAGAATGCAACGCATCGAACGGCAGCACAGCTTGCCAGAAGATAGTAAAATCAAATGATTAGCTTTAAGCTTAATTAAAATGATTTTGCGGGAATAGCTCAGTTGGTAGAGCACGACCTTGCCAAGGTCGGGGTCGCGAGTTCGAGTCTCGTTTCCCGCTCCAAATTTATGTAGCAGAAATTCTGTTACAGCCTGCAAAGGTAAAAAGTTTTGGCGCGTTAGCAAAGCGGTTATGTAGCGGATTGCAAATCCGTCTAGTCCGGTTCGACTCCGGAACGCGCCTCCACTTTCTTCCCGAGCCCGGGTGGTGAAATCGGTAGACACAAGGGATTTAAAATCCCTCGGCGTTCGCGCTGTGCGGGTTCAAGTCCCGCCCCGGGCACCATGGGAATAAAAGCTATAAAATCAATGATAAAGCAGTGTCGTGGAAACCACCTTCGGGTGGTTTTTTACTTTCTAAAAACCACTTTTCATAATTTCACTTCATAATATTCTGTTGTCCTCTCTCCACCGGAACGATCGCAATTTTTTGTCATAGCGAGCTGTCTGCTCCACATTTTTATGACCAGAGATTGCCTGTTTCTCGTAAAGATTCTCTTTCAGAACCGAAATGTCTTCTTTCGCTTTTCGCCATCGGCTATTAAATCCATCCCTGGTGTATTTATTGCCCGCTGGCCGGTGGATGATGTAGAGGCGGCTCATTCCTGAATTAGGCGGTAGCTCTTTTGCCATGCTGATAGCAGCCGTTACCCGCCGAACATCCGTAATGGTGAGTTGCTCCAGGTAAAGCGCATTGGCATTGCGCGGCCAAACGGCAATAAATTGATTATGGCAGAAGCTGACTGCGAGCCATGCCTTTTCGGCTGGCAGGCACTTGACGCTAAAGCTCGTTCGGTTGTGATTTGTGAAGGTGAGATCGATTACATGACTTATACCTAGCTCGGCATAAATTCGCTGTCAGTGCCGTTCGTAGGTGGGAAGCCTTTCTATGATGTGCTGGTGAAGGAGTGCTATCTTGCGGAAGGGCAGGCCGAAAAAGCCTTTGAGGCAATAATTAAAAATTGAGAGATGTGCACAATGTTTTGCCTTTTCACCTTAAAAAGGTTGATTTTATCCGAAGTTGTCGTGTAGCACGCTAGTGCGTGGGAAGTTGTTAATACCGCCATACACACATGAATCCTCGCTTCGGCGGGGTTTTATCTTTTCCGTGGGGTAAAATGAAGTCGCACACCGGACAGCGCCCGGATACCGATACCTGAGCGAGTTCAGTCATCGGTACAGAGTTCATTGCTTTCAATTGTGTATCTATGGAAATCTACCGGTGTGGAGGCGGTCGTCCAGTCAAGGGTAATCGAAAAACCATTCTCTGCGCTGTCGATAGTGACAATGTAGCCTGCTGAAACGAATGAGTGAATGAGTTCGTTAAGATAACGCTGAGCACCACCATTTGCGGTGACTGGGTATTGTTCCCTGGAGAAAAAACAAGACAGAGAACCCAGCTTATGTAGCTTCGGGTCCCTTAACCCTCTGACAAGTTTACTTGCCATCATCTTTTTTTCCACTTCGGATTGCTGAGTCACGTTACACATGTTTTTTTCATAAGTTTGCCGCAGAAAACGGGCATTGGGTATAATCATTTATTTTAACATTCTTTTTTTCAGTAACCTGAGAGCCATCAAAGGCAAATGGTATTTTTGCCATTCATCATCGTGTAAAGAGAAACCTTTGTGAGCGGACAGGCATTAAGTGTTCTGTTTTAGTTTTCGTAAACATACATACTTGCAATCTCCGTATCTCGACGAATGATACGCGAAGTTTGAAGCAGAATGGAAAGGGAAGATGTGTTGTAAATGCAGTAATGTGTCTATTTTTAAATACATTACTTCTTGATGTAGAGTCGGAATATTAGATCGCAACGGATGCGGTCTGACATATTTCGATGATGATGTGCTGACCTCCTTAGCAGTCTTCATCATATTATAATGCAGGTGGTGAATAGAGTGCAGAGCATGAAATTATGCACCTCAGTAATTTGTGTTGAGCTAATAGGTAATCGAATTTGTTAAATTAATGAGGGACATGGTTAAAAAAATATCCATTCATAAGCAGGTAAATAATGAGGGTCGCGGTGGTGATATATATAGCCATGGCAAGCTGTACTAAATGGTTTTGTTTTATTTTTAAACCAAAAAATTTTAATATTTTATTTTCTTGATACATCTCGTTACCTGTTGTTGCGGGTTGTAAAGTTAAGTTGTGGTATAAACACACTCTCACTTTAATATTCTCAATAGCCACATAATACCAGTAAGATATTTAAGCTGGGATTTTATGCGGCGGCATCCCTGTGCTGATGTTTTGTATGCCTGCTATGCATTAAGTTATTTATTTTTTACACACTTATAAAGTGAAGGTGCGAATTGTGAATGGTGTTCTTGAAAAATTCATCGTGGAAAACATTTATTTTAAAATGTGTTTTTTATGGAATTGTTTTTTGAATATGTTAATAACAAGTTCCAGAGGTATTAGTTAGGGTTGCCCTACAAATGTTTTGCTAATACTTTAAACGGCACAGCTACGTCTGGCCAGTCACTTGAATAGAAGTAATCACATTTTCGCCACACTTGAGAGTATTTAATGAAAATTTTGAACTTTCAACACTTTCTACTGATGAAGCTTACACACTCTGTAATAAAAATAATTTATGGTAAAACAAAAAACGCGCTAAAAAATTCGATTTAAATACCTTGGGTAATACAGGGATGTGCCATGACACCTGCTGACCTGCTGACCTGCTGATTAACACACCTCGATGTTAATCATGTCTTCATAAGCCACTACACTAAAAGCATTTAATTTTTAAGCGAATTGCGCCGCTTACATATTGTGTGCTGTACATTTTATTTATGTTTCAACGAGACAACAAATGGCTCCAATGATCTATTGTTCTAATCTGTTGAATTTAAAATGCTAATTGACCATGCGAGAATCTTATATATCTACGCAACTGATTTTTTAAAAAGGAATTAACGGTAAAACCATGTCGTCTATCGAAGTAAAAGCCAACAAGTCAGAAAATGTTTTCCCTTATCAGTGCCCTCCTCATCGTGAGGAGATTGACCTGCTGGAGATATTGGCAACCTTGTTTGCAGCCAGAAAGCAGACAGTTGTCATCATGTTTCTTTTTGCCCTGGCTGGCCTGGCTGGCAGTTTCCTGATCCCGCAAAAATGGACCAGCCAAGCCATTGTTACCAAATCTGAAAAAAAGCAGGTAATTGAACTGACTCACTCGGTGACAAATATGGCAGCGCTGGGCGTAGACGTGAAAGTTGAAGTGGACAGCATCTATAATACGTTTTTGAAAATGTTTGATTCTCAAGAGTTGCGTGGAGAATTTCTTGCTCAATCGCCTTATGTTAAGGCGCTGTTGGACAATAAAGAAGTTAATAAGAGTGAGCTGAACCGGGCGATTACCATTGTGTCGGGGAATTTTAAGTCCCAGAACAACAGTGATCCGAAAAATACAGATAGCGCACCTTATTCTTCCTGGACCCTGAGCTTCACAGCCCCTGATGCCAATGACGCTCAGCAGCTGCTGGAAAACTATATTCAATTTATTGTCGCCAAAGTGAAGAAAAAAGTGATGGAAGATCTGAAAAACTCTATCGATCTAAAAATTTCGACAGAGAAAAGTAAGCTGGCATTAGAACGCGCGTATCTTGAAAATCAGCATCATATCAAGGTGCAACGCCTTGTTTACTCTCTACAAGTAGCCAACGCTGCAGGGATCAAAAAACCGGTCTACAGCAATGGTCAGTCGGTCAAAGACGATCCTGATTATTCTGTTGCACTGGGTGCTGATGGTTTAACTGAAAAGCTCAAGATTGAGAAATCCATTAACGATGTCGCTGAACTGAATGCACAACTGCAGAACAGTGAGCATTTGTTAACTCAGCTTAAAGCGATTCATCTCGGTGATGTTAATTTCACGCCGTACACTTATCAGATGCAACCTTCTTTGCCGGTGAAAAAAGATGGCCCGGGTAAATCCTTAATTATTGTTCTTGCAGCGCTTCTGGGCTTATTGGTTGCTTCGGGTATGGTATTGGTGCGTCATGTGATGGGGAACCGCATGGAAAAGGAACAGCTGATCTAAGACCTTTTTTACGTTTTATGAATTAATGGCTCCCAGAGGGAGCCATTGTTGTTTGTAGCTTCGTCTCATTCAGACGATATCCAGTTTCTGGCTACTTAGCGTCGGTGTTCCCGCCATATTCCTTCTTCAACCTATTACGTTGTGTCATTGGTAGTTAGGAGGTTCGCCTTTATTCTGGATAAGTAGTCAAAAGTAGGGAATATCCGATGCATACGCTTTGTCAGTTTGGCAAGTATGATGTCCTTGGCACCCGGTAAACCTTCCACATGCGATTTGCTTCGAGTCCTGCCTTTAGCTGGTCGTCCTTGACCGGCTTGATTAGATTCTTTATGTGACTAACCGAAGATCATTTTTGTGACTGGCTCAGGTCGACACCCGCGTTACGCAGCATTTTAAGTATTTCGTATAGAAGGTCACTGCGCGTTGAGCCGACAATACGCGGACTGATGACATAACCGGTCACGCTCAGCACAATGCCATTCGGCCCCAACTCCTTAAAACTCACTGATGGTGCAGGGGCTTCAAGAATCGATTCATGCTGACGATAAGCATCCAGCAATAAGGTACGAACCTGTTCTGGATCGATATTCAGCGGGAAGGTGAGGGTGATAGTCGCCACACCCTGTGCATTACCCATTGTGGCATTACGCACATTTTGCGAGATAAGCTGCGAGTTTGGCACAATCACCGTGGATTTATCACTGAGCTGGATCTCGGTGGCGCGAACGTTAATACGGCGAATATCTCCTTCAACCCCACTGATGCTGATCAAATCACCCACTTTCACCGGGCGCTCAGTCAACAGAATCAGACCGGAGATGAAGTTCTTCACAATCTCTTGCAGACCGAAACCGATACCGACCGATAAGGCACTGACTATCCATGCCAGTTTGTTCCACTCGATGCCAAGCATAGAGAAGGTCAGCATGATGATTAACACATAGCCAATGTTGGCAAACAGTGTCACCAACGAGGCACGCATCCCGCGGTCCAGCTTGGTTTTTGGCAGAAAATCTTTATCCAGCCAGCGACGCGTAGACCGTAATACATATAAGCCGACGACAAGGCACAGCAAGGCATTCATCACCCGGGAAGGGATAATATTTGAGCCTTCGAGTCCTTTTCCACCCCATATCTCTGCAACGTTGTTGAGTAACTCAAGAGGTGTGGTACTACCGAAAGTGCCATTGATTAGTGCAACCGTGGCCAGCAGCAACAGCAGGGTTTTACCTAAACCGGTGAACAGTGTGTCGGCAAGTGACAGATGTCGGTCGTTGACGCTCAATGAGCTTTTGAGCATTTTCCCGCAATAGGTGGTCGGCGAAAATACGATGTCACAAAGATCCACCACAAAGTTGGCTAGCAGATACCAGCAACTCAGAACCAGTCCTATCCATAACAATTCAAAGCTAATAAAACGTGCTAGTGGGATATAGCCAATTAACAAGCTAAGTATAATCACCATTGACGTGAGGCTTATTGCCAGATGAATAAGCCCGGCAATGGTTGATCGTACTTCAGATTCTTCACCCTCATCACGCATCATACGGCGTATGCGGTTGACCCGCAGCGGGGCGACCAGGCCGATTATCCCGACCAGCAAGGCCAGCAGGCCATTACCCAACAGCGTCAACTCGATGCTAGCCCCCACCAGGGCATTCAGTTGCTCGAATGTGCCGAAGATAAAGATAGAGGTTGCCAGTATGGCTGGAAACGGAGCCAGGATTTTTACGACGGGATCAGCAATACCAGGTAAACGCCAGGAAGGTTGGCGGTGAGAGAGTAACGAGATCCCTAAAGCGGCAACCAACGATGAAAAATAGGTTAACCCTACCAACTGTCCGGCAAACTCATGCACCCAAAGCGAGGTTACGGGCAAACGAGTAAAAATATGGCACAGCAGTTGAACGCAGATCCCCAGCGTTAACAGGCACTCGAGGACGGTGACTGAGGCCAGGAAACTACGGCGAAAACGGCCCTGTGGCAGTACATGCAACAAGATCCAGTTGATAGGTTTATCCAGCACTCTGCGGCCGAATAAACCTATCGTTAGTGCCAGTAGCAAATAGACAGCAGAACCTATCTGCCACTCTTTGTCCCACGCTTGCTGCCAGGCATCACGCAGTTGTGACGAGAATTTGTTGAACCGTGCGACATCCTGATCGCTTGGGTTGAGCAGTGGCGTCCAGAATGCTTCACCTAACAGTGTTCCTGTGTTCAGTGCTATCTGGGTTTTTAGTGCACCGCGTCGCATTTCATCAATTTGCGCTGATAGATTTTGCGCACCAATGGCGATGACTTTGGCCTGCTCAATTTGTGTGGTGAGCAATGCCTTGCTGCTGTTTAAGCTTTTACGTTGGCTCACCACCTGGGTGGTTTCTGTTAACGTGCCGTTCGTGGGAGCGGGTCCTAATACCTCAAGTTGCGCCACGACTTGCGCCAGTTGTGGTTCCAGCGTTGCCATCAGTTGCTCGGTATCATTGGCGAGTAACTGGGCATCATTATTCAGACTGGTGAACTGTTTATCGGTTTTTGCGGTAGAAACCTGCTGTTTAAGCAAGTCCAGCCGTTGTTGTAGCTTTGGTAATATGCTGCTGGAATCAACCTTAACCGATGCTTGCTCGATGGACGGTTCGACGCTTTCATTCGCCCAACTCGTAGATTGGGCGAACAACAGATATGAAAAACATACCAGTAACAGGGATATTCGTAATCTTTTTTGCATAGAAAGCGGCGCTCAGGAATGCGAAAACATTGATGTCAGGGGATAAACAGCTAAGGAAACTTATTCGTCAGAAGAGGCATGCGACAAGTGCTTGATTCAATAGTTGAATAATGAATCTGTGTCACATTAACGGTAAGTTACTATCTGGATTTTACATAAATTCGAGATATGGATCACTATTATTGCCTCATCAAAGCGGAAAAAACCTTGTTGATGCTGATAATTACTTTATTTATTAGTGTGATATTAGTCGTGAAATTTTCTGTGCGAATTACGGAGCGATAAAGGTTAATCAGGTTGCCAGTAATGGAGGCTAAACGGTTGTTCTTTATGTAATTTACATATTCATCATATCCTTCCTGATAAAAACTTCATTTTTAGGTTAAAGTCGCTGCAATTCACAGGCCGAACAGAGCATAAAAGTCTGCCTGCTAAATTCGAATTAAAAATCAATCACTTTTTGGAGAACACAGTATGAATCATGGGCCGCTAAACGAAGAAGAACTGGAATGGCTGGATGACACTCTCACCAAATACGGGAGTGATGATTCCGTACTGGATGTCTCTGAACTGGATGGGATGTTAACCGCGATTCTTTCTGCACCGAAGATGATTACGCTTGCCGACTGGCAAGCAGCAGTGTGGGGTGGTGAAAAGCAACTTCCGCATTGGGAAAGCGCACAAGAACAGCAGCGCTTTAACGAGCTTGCTTCTCAGCATATGAATGATATTGCAGAACGTCTGTGCCATGCACCTGATCAGTTCGAGCCACTGTTTGGTTATCGAGAAGTGGACGGAAATGATTACACCATCGTTGAAGAGTGGTGTTTTGGCTACATGCGCGGTGTCGCGCTAAGTGGCATTACAGCTTTGCCAGAAACACTGCAAGGCGCGCTGGAGGCGATAGCATTACATGGTGAAGAAGCCAATATCGCTAAGCTGGAACAGATGACCGAAGAAGAATATGAAACGAGTCAGGCAGCTATTGGGCCAGCAGCACTGGAATTACATCGTTATTGGCAAGCACAGTCTGCGACAGAAACCGTTCATTAATCACACTTTTTAAAATATTTATTTCACAAACAAAGTATTCACTAAGCGAATACTTTGTTTGCTTTAATTTCCGCTAAACCATTCCTCCCAACGAACCTAAGTTAAATAGCAGCCTAAAAAACTGATCTAACTTATCTATACAAAACAAATACCTGACTACCCGTAACGCCCTTCATCAGCTAAATGTTGCCACCTTAGTTGAATGAAGTTATCTTTTACAATTCATAACAATCTTACATCGTATTCTTTACACTTATGGTATAATCAAAGCGGGAAAGGACTATATCAATAATCATAATTCGACTAAGCGCGAGTCTAACAATGCTGAGAAATTCGCTGAAATTTACCCATGGAGGGTATCCAGTATTTATTAAGTTAGTTGATTTCATTTGTATTAACTCGATTTTAATATTGAGCGCCTTGCTATTATCGATGGAATCAACTAGCACTGTATTAATGTTCAGCATTCTCTTCTCTACCGCATTTTTACTATTTGGTGAATATACCGAGCTTTATCTACATCGACCTAAAAACTGGAGTGTGCGTGGCCAGTTGCGTTTGATCTTATGTTCCTTCTTTACTGTTGTTTTTGTTGAAGTTATTAGGTTTTTATCGGGTGGTTTGCAATCAGTGGGTTATTTAAACGCGCTGGAAAATAAGTTTGTTCCTGTAACTCTATTTTGGTATGCGATTCCTCTTTTTTTACTTTATTTAATCCATTTATTTATTCTCAAGAAATCAACGAAAAAGAACATTCGCGTAGCTATTGTTGGGGTGACATCTAACGGGCTGGCCGCAGAAACTGCATTGCTCAAAGAATATTCAAATGTGAAGTTAGATATGGCGTTTTACGATGAACGTGATGCTTCACGATTTAGTGAGTTGATTGACCGAATTAATAGCCCTTTTAAAGGTTCAGTTAGTGGTTTGGTTGAAGAGGCAAAAGCGGGTAGGGTCGATGAAATCTATATCGCTTTACCGTTAGTTGCGTTGGAAAGGATTCGCCATTTCCTGGCGGTGATGTCCGACACGACAGTCGACACTTACATCGTGCCAGACTTCAATTCTTACAGTTCTCACATGTCGGAGCTGCGCTCAGTCCATAATTTACAAACCATCAGCATCCTGAGTTCACCGTTTGAAGGTTTTGGTTCCTTTGTCAAACGAGCCGAAGATTTGGTACTGGGGAGTATTATCATGGTATTGATTTCTTCTCTGTTATTAGTGATTGGCATCGGGATAAAGCTGACTTCACGTGGGCCGGTATTTTTCAAACAAGACCGTTACGGCTTGAGTGGGCAAAGAATAAAGGTCTGGAAATTCCGGACTATGCGCGTTATGGAAAACTCAGACACTGTCGTTCAAGCGACCAAAGACGATCCGCGGGTTACCCGCTTCGGCGCCTTTTTACGTCGTACATCGCTTGATGAACTACCGCAATTTTTTAATGTGCTACAAGGCAGCATGTCGATTGTTGGCCCAAGGCCGCATGCCGTCACGCATAACGAGCAATATCGCAAGCAAGTGGAAAACTACATGATTCGCCACAAAGTTAAACCTGGGATCACAGGATTGGCGCAAATTAACGGCTATCGTGGCGAAATTGATGCACTTTATAAAATGGAAAAGCGCGTACAGTACGATATTGAATACATCCAAAGCTGGTCGTTGTGGCTAGATATCAAAATTATTATAAAAACTATTTTCAAAGGATTTATCGGGAAAAATGCATATTAAATATATTCTCGTTGCCGGAATAGTTTTAACGCACCCGGCCCTGGCGGACTTAACCCCGAAATCTCATATCGGCTTTGCAGGTATTGATTTTCAAGGCACAGCGGGTGTGAATTATGGTTATGACGATAATGTGACTTATCAGCCACATGATAGCGATGCTATTGGCTCAAACTTCTTGAGCGTTACTCCGGTATTAAGCATGGCGGGCGAAAGATACCAGGATAAATACCTGGTAATATATTCAGGTGATTATCGCAATTATAATAATGACTCTGCGGATAACTACAATGACCACTTCTTCCGTTTTAACGGCGTGTGGCGTTATGGATTAAAGCACGGGTTAATGTTCAATGTTGAAGACTCAATTGGCCATGAAGACCGTGGGCGTGGTATCACCGAAGGTTTTGTACCTGAGCAATTTCAAGAGTTTGGCATCGAATCGCCGCTGACCACCAACTTGCTCAATAGCGAACTACGTTACAGCTACGGAGCACCTGAAGGGCGTGGAAAAGCCGAAGTCGCCCTGCTGTATAAAAAGCTTCGTTTTGGTAATACCCAGGATGCACAGAATACCGACGACGACTTTTACAATTATATTCAAGAGCAAGAATGGTATGAAAATAGTCTGGTAGCCGAAATTTTCGACCAGTACTCACGGGAAACTCGTTTCCGTTATAGCTTTATTACTAACCAACGGCATTATGATAATGCTAATGAAAAAGACAGTAACGAATATTATTTGATGTACGGAATAAAGTCCCAGGTGACGGGAAAAACCAACATCGATATGAACGTAGCCTGGTTGTATAAAACGTTTCAGAACAACCCTGACTCGCAGGATTTTAATGGACTAAACTGGGATATTCAGGGCGAGTGGAAACCACTCAAACAGGCTGTTTTTACGGCGCATACCTCGCAACGCATTAAAGACCCTTCAGAAGTTGGGGGCTACATTCTGGTTTCGCAATACGGTATTTCTTATCAACATTTTTGGCTCAACGATCGTTTCTCTACCTTGTTAGATTACTCCTACACCACGGAAGATTATAAGAAACAAGATAAGGATAGAACGGACAGAGATGGCGTATTCACATTTTCTATGAGTTACGACTTCAGACCTTCGGTTAATTTTGAACTGAAATATCAAATAGATACCTTGCGTTCGAATAAAGAGACCGATTCGTTCTATATCGGTGCTGACGACGACCGTGAAGTCCTGAGAACATTGGGCTACGACAATTCGCTGATTATGTTTACAGCTAAGGTGCAGATTTAAAATGAAAATAATGAAACTCTGGGCATTTTTATTATTCACGGTGCTTTTGGCTGGGTGTACAACATCCAAGCCACCACTCATGGATAATCCTGATGCTGAATCAATGGGATATCTTCTCGATGCAGGTGATACCGTCAGTATTAATGTCTACGGCGAACCTGATATGACGATGAAATTTATTATCGATAAAAGTGGAACGATTACCTTCCCTTATATCGGTAAATTAGTGCTGAAAGGAAAAACGCCGGAACAAGTGAGTGCCGAGTTAACCAATCGCCTAAGTGGAGATTATCTGCAAAACCCAATGGTGACCGTGAATATTGCGGAATTCCGTAAATTCTTTGTTTCAGGTGAAGTGAAGAACCCGAATGGTTTCGCCTACGAACCTGGACTCACGGTTGAAAAATCTATTGCACAGGCCGGTGGTTTCACTGACCGAGCGGATCGTAAAAATATCAATATTCGTCTGTCGGGGAGTAACCAATTGCTTGAGAACGTGGACGTCAGACACTCCGTTCACCCCGGTGATATCGTTATAATTGGCATGGGCTTCTTCTAACTATGAAACTATCAATCGTAGAAAATGGCAAGAAGCGAGAAAGCGCGATCGATTTCTCCAGGTTTGCCAAAGAAATTAAAAAGAACAGTTGGAAAATCCTCCTCGCCGGCGTGATTGCGGGGGCGGTTGCCTGGCCATTAATCAGCATGATGACATCTAAGTATGTCTCAACGGCGACGGTGCTTATCAAAGCCCAACCGGATAATATTTCCCCATTCCCGCAGGTAGACGGTTATGACTCGACACGTAATGGTTATTACGAAACTCAATATGCATTGATGCAGTCGCGTATTGTGCTGGAGCAGGCGGTGCGCAATTTGAAACTGGATGAAAATCCTGATTTCATCGGCGCAAATTCGGACAGCAAAAATGCGAATACGCCTGAGAATCAGCAAGCGCGTGTTGATAAGGCACTGAAGACGTTGCTGAAAAACCTGACCATTAACGGTGTGCGCACCACGCATCTGGCATCAATCTCTTATGAATCCTCTTCGCCTGAGGTTGCAGCACAGGTAGCCAATGGTGTGGCGCAGGCGTTCATTGATTACAGTGCGGCGCAAAAGCGCGGCAATACGCTGAAAGCGCGTGAAAGCAACCAGCAGCGTATGCTCGAATTGCAGCAGCAAATTGCCGGGCAAAAGCGGGCCATTGATGATTATCTGAAGCAAGAGGGGTTGTTGACCTTCCGCGGTGTGGATGGTTTTGAAACCGAGCAGTTAAGTATTGTCACTAACCGCCTGGCGGATGCGACTCAGCGTCGTGTTGCGGCAGAATCGCAGTATAACGAAGTGCGCAGAAGCGCCGGGCGATCGCTGGAAGATGTGATCTCACTGCCAGTGATTTCAGACCATGCTCAGATTCAGGATTTACGCATTGCACTCGTTCAGGCGAAACGGACGCTCTATGAACTGCGCAAATCGTATGGCCCGAAACACATCAAGATTCAGGAAGCTCAGGCGCAAGTTCAGGCCGTTCAGGATCAAACCTACAGCGTGCTGGGTGAACTGGAAACTGGCCTGCGTCAGCAATATCAGGCAGCACTGGCTGATGAAAATAACTACCAGAAACAGCTGAATGAGCAAAAATTGATCTTCCAGAAACTTGCTTCGAAACGTGAAGGTTATAACGGGCTGAAACTGGCGCTGGATAAAACGGAAGATTCATATAAAACGCTGTATCAACGCACTCAGGAACAGACGCTGTCCGGTAATTATGCTGATTCGGATGCCGTCTTGTACGACCCGGCGGTACCTGCTGAACGCCCATCTAAACCTAACAAACCGTTGTTACTGGTCATGGTGGTGTTATTCGTTTTGGCTTTTAGCATCATGTACTTCATCGTTAAATCAGCAATGGACAGCACCATTAATAACCTGAGCCAAATGAAGAAACGGTTGAACCTCGAGCCATTAGGTGAGATTCGCCGCTATTCGGGTCTGGGGAGCCGTGCGCAAATCCGCGACGTAATCTCCAATAACCCGCTCAATGCCGATATCATTCACAGTATTCGTACCCGTATCATGCTCGATAATCGCCAGTTGCAGGCGGTTTCGGTGACGTCGACTGACCACGGGGAAGGCCGAACGCTGTTGGCTAACCTGTTAGCAAATTCATTTAGTTTCGATCAGAAAACGCTGCTGGTTGATCTCGATTTCTTCAATAAAGACGGCTTATCAAGTGAGCTGGCGAAACCGTCTGCCCATGGCGTTGCTGAGCTGCTGCGCGGCGAAGGCACGCATGAGAATCTTAGTGTCAAAGTGAATGAAAATCTGGATTTTCTACCTCGTGGCAATGCAACGATCTCCTCACTATTGCTGTTGTCGTCGGAAAATCTTGAGCATCTGATGCGTGAATTACGCAGCCATTACCAGCGTATTATTATTGATGTTGCTGCGGTGAATCAGAGCCAGGACAGCCAGCTGATTAGTCGTGTCATTGATGGGCAAATTTTCATGCTGAAAGCGGGTGCGGCACCGGCGGAACATATTATCCAGGCGCTAGATAAACTCGAAGCTAATCATTCTGTTGTTGTCGGTGTGGTGCTTAATCAGGTCGTGGATAAAAATCTTGAGACAAAAGAGGGTTTACGCTCACTCAACCTACAAACCAGTGAATTGATGAGCAGCACAGGCCGGATATGAGTTTACTGAGAAGCGCGTCCACAATTGCGGGTTCATCAGTCATTTCACAACTGATTGGTGCGCTGTCTATTTGGTTAATTTCACACAAATATGACCTGGCTGAAGTGGGGCTGTACGCGCTTAACTACAGTATTGCGTTGATTGGGGCTCAGGTTTGTACCTTTGCATCACAGCTACTCATTCCTAAGCAGCAAGATGATGAACTGGCGCAAAACGTGGTGTTTTGCTTGTTGCAAAGTCTGATTATCGCTCTGCCTTACGCGCTGCTTACTGCATGGCTGTTTAATCAGAATATTTTCTTCCTTTATCTGCTCACGCTTTCAAATACGTGGATTTTGATTTCGGAAAACTTATCGTTACGTACCGCTAATTTTGGCTTTTTGGTCTTCCAGCGTATCTCTGTCTCCGTGGTAGTGGTGCTCTCCGTGCTACTCACCACGCATATCCAGGCATTTTACTGGGCGTGGGCAGGCTCGATGATGGTGTTGACTATTGGCTGCATTCTTCGTGCTTTCGATATTCGTAGTGTGCAACTGGCACATTTGAGCCCCAAAAATAACCTCGCATTCTTTAGTAAGCACGTTCATCACATCACTAAAGTCGGTAGTGCGGAAGTGCTGGCGATGGCGAACAGTAACTTGCCTATCATGTTGATAAACTTTTGGTTCTCAGCATTGACTGCGGGTTATTTTTCTATTGTCAGCCGCTTCTGCCTGGCGCCAGTGGTGATTGTCGGGAATGCGGTACGCAACGCTATTTTCTCGAAATGGTCGATAGATTTCAGGCATAACACCTTTAACTTTGAAGAGTACAAAAAGGTCCGTTTGCTGCTTCTGGTATTGGGTGTTGTGTGTACACTGGGGGTGTTTCTGTTTTATCCCATCGTTATGCACCTGGGCTTTAGTGAGGACTGGATAAACTCGATTCCCACTTCACGCTACATGTTGCCATATTTATTCCCGGCTTTAGCGGTGTGCCCGTTGACCGTGATTGAACTGATTTTTGGTTCGCACCGTTATTTCCTGCGTATCCAGTTTGAACAATTAGCGATTGTACTGATTGCGTTTGTCATAGTGCCTTATTTTTATAATGACTATGCCACTTCGATTATTCTGTTCTCAGTACTGACTTTCGTTCGTTATGCGTTTATTTATCTCAAGGTAAATAAACGCGCCAATCTTTTGAAAGACAGGCCGGTGGTATTATGAATCTCAACACTGGGAATTATTTACAGACATACTCTTTCATGACCCTGATGGTCTGCGGGTTAGTTCAGTACTTCACGGGTGTGTTGGCGGTGCTGTGGATCCCATTCTTCCTGACATTGCTGATGTTCATTTTGCTGGTGATGCAAACCCGCTATGAAAAATTGCAGTTGGATAAACAAGAAATCGTGGTGCTGACGCTGTACCTTATTTTCATGGTCATGGCGGGAGTATCGACAATTTTGCAGGCCGGGGTGACTGACGCGATTGTCGGTTTTAAAAATGAAATCGCACTTTCACTGGTGATGTTCTGCCTGCTGTTAGGCT
>Ga0207696_1000968_pt1 | contig 17425 bp, 16 predicted proteins | sample KBSS54metaG_FD_184403 | JGI IMG/M metagenome (GOLD analysis project Ga0207696, IMG submission 184403) | Switchgrass rhizosphere microbial communities from Kellogg Biological Station, Michigan, USA - KBS S5-4 metaG (SPAdes) (version 2) | ecosystem: Host-associated > Plants > Roots > Rhizosphere >...
CGCACTGATTGGCCCCAATGGTGCTGGAAAAACCACGGTATTTAACTGCCTGACCGGTTTTTATAAAGCCTCCGGCGGCAATATCCTGTTTAACACGCGTGATAAAACCACCAACGTGATTCAAATCCTCGGGCAGAAATTCCAGCCTGGCGACTGGGTTAATCCGGCGCAACTGGGTTCGCGTCTGTTCTACAAAATGTTCGGCGGCACACACCTGGTAAACCGCGCCGGGCTTGCGCGAACCTTTCAAAATATCCGCTTGTTCCGGGAAATGTCGGTGGTGGAAAACCTGCTGGTGGCGCAGCACATGCAGGTGAACCGTAATTTGCTTGCCGGTGTGCTGAATACGCCTGCGTATCGACGCGCCGAAAGCCGTGCTTTAGACCGCGCGTTTTACTGGCTGGAAGTGGTGGAACTGGTTGATTGTGCTAATCGTCTGGCGGGTGAGATGTCTTACGGGCAACAGCGGCGGCTCGAAATTGCCCGTGCGATGTGTACCGCGCCGGAAATGATCTGCCTCGATGAACCGGCTGCGGGTTTGAACCCGGTTGAAACCCGCACGCTGAGTAAGATAATCCGCTTCCTGCGCGACCACCACAGCATCACCGTGCTGCTAATTGAACATGATATGGGCATGGTGATGGAGATTTCCGACCACATCATTGTACTCGACCACGGGGACGTGATTGCGCAGGGTAAACCTGAACAAATCCAACACGATGACAAAGTGATTGCCGCCTATCTGGGCACCGACGAAGACGAGGTCAGTGTATGAGTGAGGCGATGCTGGAATTTCGCAATGTGGACGTTTTTTACGGCGCGATTCAGGCGCTAAAACAGGTTTCTTTGCAGGTCAACGAAGGGGAAACCGTGGCGTTGATTGGCGCGAACGGGGCCGGGAAATCGACGTTGTTGATGTCGATTTTCGGCCAGCCCCGTATTCGCGCCGGGCAAATTCTGTTTCGTGGCGACGACATCAGCCATAAATCGACGCACTTTGTGGCGTCTGGCGGCATTGCGCAAGCGCCGGAAGGGCGACGGATTTTCCCGGATATGACGGTCGAAGAAAACCTGCTGATGGGCACCATACCCATCGGTAATCAGTATGCCGCGCAGGATTTGCAGACCATGTTTGATCTGTTCCCGCGTTTAAAAGAGCGCCGCAAACAGCGAGCGATGACCATGTCAGGTGGCGAGCAGCAAATGCTGGCGATTGCCCGCGCGCTGATGAGCCGCCCGAAATTGTTACTGCTGGATGAACCAAGCCTGGGTCTGGCACCGATTGTGGTGAAGCAAATCTTCCACACGCTGCGTGAACTGGCGCGCAACGGCATGACGATTTTTCTGGTGGAGCAGAACGCCCACCACGCGCTGAAACTTTCTGACCGCGGTTATGTGATGGCCAACGGGCAGATCAGGTTGAGCGGCAGCGGCGAGGAGTTGTTGGGGAACGAGGAAGTGCGGAAGGCGTATTTAGGTGGGCATGGTTGAGAAGCATTTTGTCGGATGACGATTTTGGTTTTGTAGGGTGGATAAGCGCAGCGTCATCCACCGTTAGTTTGGGCTAAATTTAAAGAAATACTTTGCAGGATAAGCAATACTAAATCATTATTTGAAATGTGGTTTCACTTCCCCCCAAGGTCAATCTTGAACTTACAAGCAGCACTTCACCAGCGTGTGGCTAAAACACGCTGGTATGCCAAACGAAAAAGTTATCGTGTCCTGTTCTGGCGCGAAATAACTCCCCTTGCAGTGCCTATCTTCCTGGAAAACACCTGCGTTTTATTGATGGGCGTGTTGAGTACCTTCCTGGTGAGCTGGCTGGGGAAAGAGGCGATGGCAGGCGTCGGTCTGGCCGACAGCTTCAATATGGTGATTATTGCGTTCTTTGCCGCGGTGGATCTCGGTACTACGGTGGTGGTGGCGTTCAGCCTCGGTAAACGTGACCCGAAACGGGCGCGTGATGCAGCACGGCAGTCGCTGATCCTGATGACGATTATTGCCATCGGGCTGGCCGCCGGTATTCACCTTGCGGGTGAATATGTGGTGAATATTATTGCTGGCGCGGCAACGCCTGAAGTGAAAGCGCTGGCGTTGTCTTATCTACAAACGACAGTCTGGAGTTACCCGGCGGCGGCGATTGCGCTTATCAGTAGCGGCGCATTGCGTGGGGCAGGGAACACCAAAATCCCGCTGCTGATTAATGGCGGGATGAACATTCTCAACATTATCATCAGTAGCATCCTGATTTATGGCGCGTTGGGCTGGAACGGGCTGGGCTTTTTTGGCGCCGGACTTGGGCTGACTATTTCACGCTATATCGGTGCGCTGGGCTTTATTTATGTTCTGGTGGTGGGTTTTGCCCCTTCGTTGCGTATCTCGCTGAAAAGCTATTTCCGCCCGCTGAAAGTCGGCATTTTGTGGGAAGTGCTGGGGATTGGTATTCCCGCCAGTATCGAATCGGTGTTGTTTAACGCCGGTAAATTGCTGACGCAAATGTTTGTTGCCGGAATGGGCACCAACGTGATTGCTGGTAACTTCATCGCCTTTTCCATTGCGGCGTTGATTAACTTACCGGGGAACGCGCTGGGTTCGGCATCCACCATTATTGTCGGCAAGCGTCTTGGGAAAGGGCAAATTGGCCAGGCGGAACGGCAACTGCGCCACGTATTCTGGCTGTCTACGCTTGGCCTGACGATTATTGCCTGGGGAACCGCGCCGTTTGCCGGCTTGATGGCGTCGTTTTACACCAGTGAAGATGACGTCAAAGAAGTGGTTAAAATCCTGATTTGGTTGAACGCCGCATTTATGCCGATTTGGGCGGCTTCGTGGGTTCTACCTGCTGGTTTGAAAGGGGCGCGTGATGCGCGTTTCGCCATGTGGGTTTCCATGGCAAGTATGTGGGGCTGTCGCGTGGTGGCGGGCTACACATTAGGCATTGTGCTGGGAATGGGCGTGGTCGGTGTCTGGATGGGGATGTTCTTCGACTGGACAGTGCGCGGCGTATTGTTCTACTGGCGCATGGTCAGCGGCCGCTGGCTTAAAAAATACCCTCGTCCTAAAAAAGAACCGCTCCCGTAAACCGTTCATCTGGACGGTTCTTCTCTGGTCGGATTCGCAGTAGCGGTATCCGACTTTTATTCTGCATGATTAATTATACACCAGCTCAATATCTCGTCATTAATCCAAAACATGATATCTATCACCTGTTAACGTCTCGTTTTGACTATTAACGTAAAGTTAGTAGCTGTTAATTATTCTAAAATGTTATTAATTGCACCAAACAATAACTTCTATGAATGAAACAGTGAGCAGAGGTAGGAATGAGTACAACGACAAGGAACACGGAAGGTCGTCTAATGACAGGATTTCTCAACGCTGTTGAGAAAGCAGGGAATAAATTACCCGAACCCGCTTTGATCTTTTTCTATTTTTTATTGGTCGTTATGGCAATGTCGGCGGTGCTTTCCACCATTGATTTCGATGTCATAAATCCTGTTACAAATGAAGCCGTTAAGATTAATAACCTGCTTTCAGCTGAGGCCTTAACGGTCACCATTTCTTCGATGGTCACCACATTTACCAGTTTTGCACCGTTGGGGATCGTGCTGGTGGCGATGCTCGGTGTCGGCGTGGCAGAAAGCTCAGGCTTTATTAATACCGGCCTGAAGAAAATGCTGCGTGTGACGCCGAAGAAACTGTTAACCCCGATGATTATTTTCGTCGCCATGTTCAGCCACGTGGCGGCTGATGCGGGTTACGTGCTGGTGATTCCATTGGGCGCAATTATCTTTATGTCTGCCGGGCGCCACCCGTTAGCCGGTATTGCAGCGGCATTTGCCGGGGTATCGGGCGGCTTTGCGGCCAACATGGTGCCAACCGGTAACGATGCGTTACTGCAAGGTTTCACCCAAACGGCGGCGCAGTTGCTGGACAACACTTACACTGTTAACACGCTATGTAACCTGTTCTTCGGCATCGGTTCGACGGTGATGATTACGCTGGTTGGCTGGTGGGTAACCGAACGCATTGTTGAGCCGCGCGTGTCAAAACTGAAAATCGACGGTGATTATCAGCATAACGAAGATATGAGCAACTACAGCGTACAGGAAAGCCGTGGTTTTAAAGTGGCTGGCCTGGTGATGGTTCTGGGGCTGGCTGGGCTTGCCGCTCTGGCATGGCCTGAAACTTCGTTGCTGCGCGGTAGTGATGGCTCGCTGACCAGTTATGGTGCGCCAATCATGAAATCTATCGTACCGCTGATTTTCTTGATCTTTATTATCCCTGGTATTGTTTACGGTTTTGTCGCCGGGACATTCAGCAGCGGTAAAGACGTCATCAATGCGATGAATGAATCCATGAGTAAAATGGGTTCGTACATGGTAATGGCCTTCTTCTGCGCCATGTTTATCAAAGCGTTTGGCGATTCCAATATTGGTACCTTGATTGCACTGGCCGGTGCCGATGTGCTGAAAACCATGGCGTTGCCAGGTGAAGCTACCATTATTGGTATGATTTTGCTGACGGCGGTTGTGAACATTCTGATTGGTTCTGCTTCGGCAAAATGGGCGCTGTTGTCGCCAATTATGGTGCCAATGCTGATGGCGGTGGGGATCTCCCCGGAACTGACGCAGGCTGCGTTCCGTATCGGTGACTCAACCACCAACATTATTACGCCGCTGATGGTGTTCTTCCCGCTGGTGGTGGTGTATTGCCAACGCTATGTGAAATCCACCGGTGTGGGTACGCTGGTATCGATGATGGTGCCGTACTCGGTAATCTTCTTTATCTGCTGGAGCATCTTCCTGCTGGTGTGGTGGGCAGTTGGCTTGCCGTTGGGCGTTAACGCGCCGTACACGTATCCGATTTCGTAATCGGTTTAAATGTAAAGGGTGGATGACGCAGCGCTTATCCACCCGACGAGTTACACTTTTCGCGACGAAATCTGTAACTCGTCGCAACGCTGTTTCACCGCCTGATGTAACAAGCGCACTGTGGTTGAAAGCTGTTTACGATGCGGGCAAATCAAATTCAGCGGCACACTATCACCCTGATACTGCGGCAGAATAATCTTCAAACGGCCTGCGTTGACATCTTCGCTAACATCCAGCCATGATTTATAAGCAATCCCTTCCCCCGCAACTGCTAAACGGCGTATCACTTCGGCGTCATCGCTGATCATCGCGCTTTTCACCGCCACATGATGCGCATCGCCGTCGAGGTTTAATGTCCATTTATCATAAACCCGCCCGCGAATCGCATAGGTCAGGGCTTCATGCTGCACCAGTTCGCTGATGGTTTTCGGCTCGCCACAACGTTCAAGATACGACGGAGATGCGACCACCACGCGATGGTTATCCGGTGCCAGTGGCAGCGCCACATATGAGGCATCGTCGTTATTGCCGTAACGAAACGCGACATCCACTGGATCTTTAAATACGTCAGTCAGTTGGTCGGAAAACAGAATTTTCAGATGCAGTGCCGGATGCTCACGGCGAAATGCCTGAAATACGCCCAGCAGCATATTACGCCCGAGATCGGACGGCACCGCAATTTGCAACACGCCGCGCACTTCATCACTCGCAGGCTGGATTTGTTCAAATCCGGCTTCCAGGGTTTGCAGCGCGGTAATGGCATACGGCAGCCAGGTTTCGCCTTCGGGCGTTAACCGCAGGCTGCGAGTAGAACGGGCAAACAGGCGGATATTCAGCGTTTGTTCAAGGCGTTTAATCGCGGTGCTAACCTGTGCTGGCTGCAAGCCGGCTTCACGCGCGGTGTCGCTAAAACTGTTTAAGGCGGCGGCCCTGACAAACAAAGTGAGGTCTTCCAACCTGAGCATTTTAACTCTCCGAGTATAAGTGTTGTTTTCTAACGGCTGTTTTTCGCCAGCAGCACACCTTGTACCATGAGTTCATTCACACGATGAACCCTTTAATCTCTGGAGCACCCATGAAAGCAATCGCGATAACCCAAGCCGCACAGGATGGCAGCAATCTGGACTTTCTGAACGAGATAACTGTACCGACGCCGGTCGCGTCAGGCCATGATTTGCTGGTCGAGGTGAAAGCGATTTCGGTGAACCCGGTAGATACCAAAGTTCGCGCCGGTTTTAAAGCCGACCAGCCACGGGTATTGGGTTGGGATGCCGTCGGGGTAGTGGTGGCAACGGGCGAAGCGGTTAGCTTGTTTAAGCCTGGCGATGAAGTGTGGTACGCCGGTTCGTTGACGCGCCCTGGCAGCAATAGCGAATTCCAGTTGGTGGACGAGCGCATCGTGGCTCTGAAACCCAAAACGATTGATAACGCCTCTGCTGCTGCATTGCCTTTAACCGCGATCACTGCCTGGGAACTGTTGTTTGACCGCCTGGGTGTGAAAGAAAAGGGCAATGAAAACGATGTGCTGCTGATTGTCGGCGCGGCGGGTGGCGTGGGTTCTATCCTCACTCAGTTAGCGCGCAAGCTGACCAACATTACGGTTATCGGCACCGCCTCACGCCCGCAAAGCCAAAAATGGGTGACAGATTTAGGGGCGCATCATGTTATCGACCACAGCAAGCCGCTGGCGGAAGAGCTGACGCGGATTGGCGTGAAGCAGGTGACTCACGTTGCCAGCCTTAACCAAACCGAACAACACTACAGCCAACTGATTGAAGTGCTGGCACCGCAAGGAAAACTGGCGTTGATTGACGACCCGGAAACGCTGGATGCGCGTCCGTTGAAGGTGAAAAGCATTTCTCTGCACTGGGAATTTATGTTCACCCGTTCGATGTTTGAAACCCGCGACATGATTGAGCAACACCGCCTGTTAACTCGTGTGGCCGATTTAATTGACCAGCGCGTGCTGCAAACCACGTTGGGCGAACATTTCGGAACGATTAACGCGGCAAACTTACGTCGTGCCCATGAATTGATTGAAAGCAATCGAGCGGTCGGTAAAATCGTGCTTGAAGGCTTCTAATTACATAAAAATCATAGAGAAAACATCATGGATATCATTCAATCAGCAGCTTCACGTTACTCAACTAAAGCGTTTGATCCGAGCAAAAAAATCACCGCTGAAAACATCGAAAAAGTGAAGGATTTGCTGCGCCTCAGCCCGTCCAGCACCAACTCGCAGCCGTGGCATTTTATTCTGGCCAGCACACCTGAAGCCAAAGCGCGTATTGCCAAAGCAACGTCTGGTTTCTATGTGTTCAACGAGCGCAAAGTGCTTGATGCTTCACATGTGGTGGTGTTCTGCGCGAAAACGGCGATTGATGAAACGCATCTTTCTAAACTGTTGGACCAGGAAAATGCCGATGGCCGTTTTGCCAGCCAGCAGGCGATGGAAGGGCAGCACAAAGGCCGTTCCTATTTTGTGAATATGCATCGCTTTGATTATAAAGATGCGCAGCACTGGATGGAAAAGCAGGTTTATCTCAACGTCGGTAACTTCTTGCTGGGTGTTTCCACGCTGAATATCGACGCGGTGCCAATCGAAGGTTTTGACGCGCGTATTCTGGACGAAGAATTTGGCCTGCGTGAAAAAGGTTTCACCAGCCTGGTTATCGTGCCGATTGGTTATCGCAGCGTGGAAGACTTCAACGCCGCGTTGCCAAAATCGCGTCTCGAATTCAGCGAAATTTTAACGGAGTGCTAAACGTGGCTGATAATACGCTGTCGATTATTGCGGTGCTGAAAGCGAAAGCCGGGCAACGCGAGCAATTAAAATCTGCGTTGCAGGCGCTGATTTCACCGACTCGCAAGGAAGAAGGCTGCCTGGATTACGCCTTGTTCCAGCTTGAAGACACGCCAGATGTGTTTTACATGCGTGAATCCTGGAAAGGGCAGGAAGCGCTGGATGCACACATCGCACTGCCGCATTTCCAGGCGTTTGTGCAGCAGATGGATGAGTTGCTGGCTGAGCCTTTGCAGCTAGTGCGTTTGAATGCCGTAGAAGCGTAACTCCCGTGAGGGCGATTAGCGTTAAACGCTTTCGACCCTCACCGTTTTTTCTCCCGCCCGAAACTCACCTTGTTGCACATAACCGATATGGTCAGCCATCAGTTGCGCTTCGTGCTCGCTGTGCGTCACTAACAACGCTGTTTGCCCGGCCTCGCGTAAGATATCGCGTACCTCGCGCCCAAGCCGTTCACGTGTTTGTTTATCCAGACTAGAAAATGGTTCATCCAGCAACAGGATTTCAGGATTCGGCGCCAGCGCACGCGCTAAAGCGATGCGCTGTTGTTGCCCGCCAGAGAGTTCATGCGGATAACGGCTGGCATGGCTATGCAGTTCCACCATTTTGAGCAGTTGAGTCACGCGGGCTTGTTGCTCCTCGCGCGGCAGGCGGCGCAGGCCAAAGGCCACGTTTTGTTGGGCAGTCAGATGCGGGAATAACGCGTACTCCTGAAACACCATCCCGACCTTGCGTTTTTCAGGTGGCAGATGAACACCCGCTGCGGCAACACGCTGTTGCGATACATAAATCTCACCACTTTGCAGCCGTTCAAAACCTGCCACTGCGCGCAATACCGTCGTTTTCCCGCAGCCAGATGCCCCCAACAAACATGCCAGCTCGCCTTTGCGTACTGACATCGAAAACCCTTTCAGCACCGGCTGCTGACTGTTGCCGTAAGCCACACGCACATCCTGAAGGCGTAACGCAATTTCTGACATAAATATTTCCTTTAACCTGTGCGAGTCATCTGGTGACGAACCAGCAAAATAACCGGTAGCGTGCCTGCGAGAACAATCATCAACGCAGCGATGGCGCCTTCTTCATAGGTTCCGCGCGCGGCTTCAGCGTAAAGCAGTGTCGCCAGCGTTTCGAAATTCACCGGGCGCAAAAGTAGGGTCGTCGGCAGCTCTTTCATGGCATCGGCGAAGACCAGTAACGCACTGCTGACTAGTGCCGGGCGCAGCAACGGGAGATGAATCCGCGCAAACGTCCCTGCACCATTTTCGCCAAGCAAACGGGAGGCTTGTTCCAGTGAGGGCGGAATGCGGCTCAGGCCGGAATCCAGCGCACCAATGGCAATGGCCTGAAAACGCATGGCGCAGCAGATAACCAGCAAGACCCCGGCAGACATCAGCGGCAAGCCACGCACCTCCAGCAAATCTGCCAGCCAGCGGTCTACGGCCATGGCGGGTGTGAGAAAACCAATTGCCAGAATCGTACCCGGCACCGCATAGCCTAATGACGCAAGGCGCATCACGCCACGGCGAAAACCTGGCAGCGCGTTGTCTGCGGCACTGTGGCGTGCACTCCATGCCACCAGCAAACTGACACAAACCACCACCAGTGTGGTTCCCGCCGCCAGTAACAAGGTATTTTGCAATGCCGAAAGCAACGCCGGTGAGAGTGGGTTTTCTTCGCCAAAACGTTTCATGCTCTCCCAGGCCAGAAATATCACGGGCGCGACAAAGCCCAGAATGACCGGCAGAGCAATAACGCTGGCAAGCAGCCAACCACGCCAGCCGCGTATTGCTGTTGGTTGAATCTCACGCAGGCTACGGCTGCTGAATCCCTGCTTTTTACGGCCATAAAATTCCAGCGTCAGGATGCAGAAAATAAACATCAACATCATGCAGGCGATTTGCGCGGCGGCAGCCAAATCAGACCGTGAAATCCAGGTGGTGTAAACCGTGACGGTTAAGGTTTGTACGCCGAGAAATTCCGACGCCCCAATATCATTGAGCGTTTCCAGAAGCGCCAGGCTGATACCCACTGCCAGCGCCGGGCGAGCCATCGGCAACGCGACACGAAAGAAGGTCCCCGCAGCGCTGCAACCCAGTGTACGTGCCGCTTCCAGCAAATGTGCTGGCTGGCTGATAAACATAGCGCGGGTCGTCAGGTAAACGTAAGGATAGAGCACCAGACCCAGCAGAATAATCGCACCAGGCAATGAGCGTAAGTCGGGAAGCCGGAACTGGCGCGGGCTGTCGAAGCCCAGTAACAATCGGATGAAAGTTTGCAGCGGACCGATAGGGTGCAGCAGATCGAGCCAGGCGAAGGCCACGATGTAGGTCGGCATAGCCAACGGAAGTAACAGCGCCCAACTGAGAATTTTACGCACGGGGAAATCCCAGGCGGTCACCGCCCAGGCGCTGCCAACACCAATCACGCCAACTATCACGGCCACGCCTGCCAGCAGCAAAACGGTATTTTTTAGCACCGAAGGCAGGACAAATGTGACCAGATTATCCCAGTGCGAAAAATCAGCCTGCGTCGCCTGCCAGATAAGCGCAACGACAGGCATTAGCACGCCTAATGCGACACACAACGCAGCAAGATGGAGCGGTGTTAATAATGACTGCGGCCCGGAAACCAGGCCGCGCAACGTCGGAAGACGAAGTGATTTATTGATCGAATCCAACTTTATCTACCAACAGGCTCGCTTGTTTACGGTATTTAACAATTTCAGTTAACGGGACTTTATCGACGTCAATTTCACCGATAGTCGCACTAATTACCGGATCAAGCTGGACGCCTTTCAGTACCGGATATTCAAAGTTGGCTTGGGCGTAAAGCTGCTGGGCGGGTGCGGAGACCAGGTATTCCATCAATTTCACGGCTTCAGCTTTGTTCGGTGCAAAGCGGGCAACCGCAGCACCGCTGATGTTGACGTGGGTGCCGCCTTGTTCGAAGGTTGGTTTCACGACTTTAATCGCATCGCCCCATTTACGCGCATCGCTGCCTTCTTTGGCGTTTTTCATATGGCCAATGTAGTAGGAGTTCGCCAGGCCGATATCGCAAATGCCGCCAAGGATGTCACGGGCAACATCGCGGTCGCCACCGGTGGCTTTACGTGCCAGGTTCGCTTTCACGCCACGCAACCATTCTTCGGTTTTCGCTTCGCCGTGGTGAGCAATCATCGCCGCGATCAGCGCGGTGTTATACGGATGTTGTCCGGAACGAATACACACTTTGCCTTTGTATTCCGGGCTGGAAAGTTGTTCGTAATGCCAGTTATCAATCGGCAGGGATTTGTCTGCATAGAGCACGCGTGCGCGCATTGATAGCGCGAACCACTGGTTATCTTCACCACGCAGGTTGGCTGGGATCGCGGTTTTGAGCATCGCAGAATCCACAGGCTGTGTCACACCTGCTTCAACTAAATCAATGAGATTACCTGCATCGACGGTCATCAGCAGGTCGGCAGGTGAATTTTTACCTTCCGCTTTGACGCGCTCAAGCATGCCGTCTTTGATATACACCGTGTTGACTTTCACGCCGCTGGATTGTGTCCAGCTATCCAGCAATGGCTGAATCAGACCCGGTTCGCGGGTGGTGTAGAGAGTCAGTGAGTCTTGTGCAAAAACCGGCAGGCTAACGGAGAAAACCAGTGCGGATGCAAGCGTGATACGGCGCAGTCCAGTGCGAGGCAGAACAAACTCATTCATCGTTGTGTATCCCTGAGTGATTTGAACTAATGGGGTTCAGTGCGCAGAGGCATCCCTGCGAGCTGGCGCAAGATAAATGATAATCACTATTGTTTGCAATCGCGAGCGAGGGTGGAATATCGACATTTACACAACTTTAACTGGAAGGGTTAGATGTGTCACACAGGCAGATGTGGCAGGGCTTACAGGAGAGGGGGGCGATTCTCAAAGTAATAAGTCACAAAAGCAAAAAGCCTGCTTAGTTTCCTAAGCAGGCTTCTTAAATTTGGCTCCTCTGACTGGACTCGAACCAGTGACATACGGATTAACAGTCCGCCGTTCTACCGACTGAACTACAGAGGAATCGTTTGAACGAGGCAAATAGTAACGTCACGTTCAAAAAGAGTCAATAACAAAAATAACACCTTGATTCAGATGATTAAATTAAGCTCAACTTGTTGAATTAATGCACCGTGTTTCCGTGAGATGTCGGGCTGTTTTCACTCTCACGCAAGCGTAACAATGGATTTTGGCAATAAAACTGGCAAAACCGTTGATAAAGTGAGGGGAAACGAGGAGCGAAAAGCTCGGGTGCACTGAAGAAATACTCTGAAAGCACCGCAAAACATTCTGCCGGTTCCGAAGCGGCATAGGCATCAATGCTGGCGGCGTTTTCACCGACCATGTCGATTTCATCCTGAATGTTGCTCATTGCCGCATGGAGGTCATGTTCCCAGCCTGCGACATCGCGCAGGGCAATCAGTGGAATTCCACTGGCACGGTCGCCGTTGCGCATATCCAGTTTATGGGCCACTTCATGGACCACCAGATTAAAACCAGAGGCATCAAAAGAGTCCTGCACATCGAGCCAGTTAAGGACAATAGGGCCTTGCTGCCAACTTTGCCCGGACTGTACGACGCGCTGATGATGCACAAGGCCAATATCATCTTGCCACTCGTCGTCTACAACAAACGGGGCAGGGTAGATAAGCACCTCATGAAAACCATCAAGCCATTCAATGCCCAGCTCCAGAATGGGCAAACAGAACAGTAATGCAATACGCGCACTTTTTAGCTCATCAAGTTCAAAACCTTGCAAAGGTACCAGGCGTTTTTGCTGTAAAAAACGATCCGCAAGACGGGTCAACTTTTCTTGCTCAGCTGGCGTGAGTGTCGCCAGAACAGGAATAGATAAAGCCTGCTCCCACGGCAGTGCTGCGACAGCAGATGAATCACTTGCTTTCCAGGGCCACTTAATCATGTTACTCGCTCGCAAAGTCATCTCTTGAACGGAAAACTACTATACCGTGACTGTAATACCAGACCAGCGATCTGAACAGCGCTGGCGAGAAGACGAGTATGTGTATTCTCTGTGACATTATTCAAACATTTACCCGTTCACCATTCAACGACGAGTGTCACAGCTTGTGCGGTGAGGTAGAAATTATTTCATATATCAATAATTTCAGTAGAAGCGTAGCTAATTGAAATGAGTGCGAGGCGGGGGAATTAAAAGAGCAAGGCCCGCTTGCGCGAGCCTTGAGGTAAAGCAATAACGGGTTAGATCAGATTAGAACTGGTAAACCATGCCTACACCCACAACGTCATCGGTAGAGATGCCTGTTGCAGCGTAGAAATCGTCATCGCCATCCAGCAGGTTGATTTTGTAATCAACGTAGGTGGAGAAGTTTTTGTTGAAGTAGTAGTTCGCGCCAACAGAAACGTATTTAACCAGGTCTTTGTCGTTCCAGTCGCTGTTTGGTGCGTAGTCTTGTGCCAGGTCTTTACCTTTAGATTGCAGGTAAGATATTTCTGGACGCAGACCGAAGTCGAACTGATATTGTGCAGTGACTTCAAAGTTTTGAGTTTTGTTGGCGATAAACCCATCAACATCACCAAACGGCGTCATGTTGCGGGTTTCCGAATACATGGTGGCCAGATAGATATTGTTGGCGTCGTATTTCAGGCCAACAGTCCAGACATCTGCATCTTCACCGCCAGCAGTTGAGCCGGTTTGCTGTTCGTTGGTACGGTCAGATGAGGCGTATGCTGCACCTGCGCTGAAGCCCATGCCGAAATCATATGTGGTGGACAAGCCCCAGCCATCACCATTTTGTGAATTGATGTCATTGTGACCGTTGTTAGTGCCTTCCTGATCAAAGGCTCCGTTAGATCCTTCATTCGCGCCCTGATATTGCAGAGCAAAGTTCAGGCCTTCAACCTGACCGAAGAAATCGGTGTTGCGGTAAGTCGCCATGCCATTGCCACGGCCAGTCATGAAGTTATCGCTATAGGTGTAAGAGTCGCCACCGAACACTGGCAGCATGTCGGTCCATGCTTCAATGTCGTAAACTACGCCGTAGTTACGGCCATAATCGAATGAACCGTAGTCACCAAATTTCAGACCTGCGAAACCCAGACGAGTCCATGATTGGCTATCGCCTTCAGTGCTGTCTGCCTGAATGTTATATTCCCACTGACCATAACCTGTCAGTTCGGAAGTAATCTGAGTTTCACCTTTAAAGCCCAGGCGAATATAAGTGTCATCGCCATCCTGACCTGAATCATCAGAGAACACATGACGAGCATCAACTTTGCCGTACAGGTCCAGTTTATTACCGTCTTTATTATAAACTTCCGCAGCGTGCGCAGAACCCATTGCCAATAAAGCAGGGATCACTAATGCCAATGCTGTTCTTTTCATTTATATATTCCTTTAAGTCATAATTATTATGAATGATTACTTATATTTCGTCCTCAACATCCACAGCAATCTTATTACACTTAGTTCAGTTTATTTATAAATAAACATGTAACTGTATTGGTTGAAATTTGACTAAATATTTCAGTGCGATCTCTGGTTATATTATTGAAAAATAAGTAAATTATTAATTTTTAGGATATTTCCAATGCATTGTGAATATGTGTTTGATGTTTTTTATATCAAAACACAATGCATTTTTATCGATGAGTCTTTGTGAGTGATAGAATTGGCATTTAGAAAATAAGTCTTTTTATTTTTGTACTTAATTATCACTAAATTTTATATTAAGGGTGTATAAAATAAATAACGTGGGAATGGTTGATAAATACACAAATGTAATTTTATTGTTAAAATTATGAGGGGTGGCCTGATATATTGCCAATTTGAGAATCTTCCGGATTAAATAGAGAGGTTTTAGGCTGTCATAAAACGGCATAAATGTGATAAAAATCACATGCAGCGGATGGGTATCCATCGCATTACACAAACTAAACAGTTGAGAGAGTTATGTCAGACGTTATGGACGCGAAACCCGCCCGCACACCAGGTGGGAAATTGGCATTATGGTTGTTTTATGGATTTTGCCTGTACATGGTTTGGGCAGTTCTGCGTTACTTCTGGGTGGTGAGCAATGTCACCAGCGGGGACATGGGTTCGATGGCTGGAAAACTGCTCGGGGCATTAATGGGGTTGCTGGTTCTGGGAGCGGTAGCCGCATTATTAGGTGGGCTCGCCTGGTACACGCGGGCCAGGTGAATAAATCGTGCCAAAGTGGGTTGTTGTCACGGTGATACTTGCTAATTTTGTGATCTTGTACTCATATTAAGTACCGGATCCCGCTGTGAAGTAAGGAGCACGTATGCCAATAGCCCACTGGCAAGAGCGTTTCGAAGAGTACTTGCACCATAACTGGTTGCAGGACGATAAAGCCCACGATGTGGCCCACTTCAGACGCGTATGGAAAACCGCGCAACAGATCATGGAAACAACCGAAGCCGACTGGCTGGTGGTACTCACCGCCTGTTATTTCCATGACATCGTCAATTTGCCAAAGAACCATCCCGAACGGCATCTCGCTTCTACACAGGCGGCACAAGAAACATTACGTATTCTTGACGCTCATTTTCCCGATTTCCCTCGTACGTTATACGATGCGGTTGCTCATGCGGTGCGTGCTCACAGTTTCAGTGCTCAAATTGCGCCGCAAACTCTTGAAGCGAAAATTGTGCAGGATGCTGATCGCCTGGAATCACTTGGTGCAATTGGCCTGGCGAGAGTGTTTTATATTTCAGGTTCGCTGGGTCGACCATTGTTTGATAGCGAAGATCCGTTAGCGTGTGGGCGTGAGTTGGATGACTCCACATATGCACTTGACCATTTCCAGAAAAAACTGCTGAAGCTCCCTGAATCCATGCAAACTGAGGCAGGGCGTAAACTGGCCTGGCTCAATGCTGATTTTTTGGTTAACTACATGGCCAAGCTGTGTGCAGAACTGAAGGGCGATTATTGCGGTATCGATCGTGGTGTTGTCGAGCAATTCGCCTCCCCCAAACAGTCCTCATAAATTTCGTTCTAAAACTAAAATGATGCCCGCATTGGTTGCGGGCTGTTCTGTTTTTCTCTGGGTCAAATCAGTGATAGAGTTGCACTCTATTTTCCCTAAACTGGTTCATGATGAACGACTTCGACGCCATTGCCGAGCAACTCTCACAACAATCCCAACGCCTGCAACAACAGCAACTAGAAGAAGACTTTGCGCTAGTGAGCCGAATTCTGGAAATCTATGACCAGAAAACAGTGGCCCATCATTTGCGCCAGGTCAGCGGCGACTGGACACGTGAATCGCTAAACCGCTGGTATAACCGTAAATCTTCGCCTCGCACGCTGACACCAGCAGAAAGCGCCATGCTGCAAAATATGTTGCCGCAGTTACCTGCACACCACGGGAAATACGCCTTTAAATTCGTCGATTTATTTGCCGGTATTGGCGGCATTCGTAGCGGGTTTGAAGCCATTGGCGGGCAATGCGTTTTTACCAGCGAGTGGAATAAATACGCGGTGCGCACTTATAAAGCCAATTGGTACTGTTGCCCTGAAAATCATCAGTTCAATCAGGATATCCGCGATGTTACTCTCAGCCACCGTGTTGACGTCAGCGATGAACAGGCCACTGCACATATTCAGGCTATCATGCCGGATCACGACGTACTGTTGGCCGGTTTTCCATGCCAGCCCTTTTCCCTGGCAGGCGTGTCGAAGAAAAATGCTTTAGGCCGTGCTCATGGCTTTGCCTGTGAAACTCAGGGCACACTGTTTTTCGATGTCGCACGCATTATTGACGCGAAACGCCCAGCTATCTTTGTGCTGGAAAACGTGAAAAATCTAAAAAGCCACGATAAAGGCAACACCTTCCGCGTCATTATGGAAACACTGGATAGCCTGGGTTATGAAGTCTCTGATGCCGCAATCATGGGGGCGGGCGACCCTAAAATTATCGATGGTAAAAACTTTCTTCCTCAACATCGCGAACGTATTGTGCTGGTCGGTTTCCGTCGTGATCTCAATGTGCATAAAGATTTTACACTGCGCAAACTCAGCGAATGTTATCCGCAACGCCGCCCGACGTTTGGTGAATTGTTGGAACCCACTGTGGATGCGAAATATATTCTCACGCCAACACTCTGGAAGTACCTCTATAATTACGCGAAAAAACACCAGGCGAAGGGTAATGGTTTTGGCTACGGTCTGGTTGACCCTAATAACCCAGTGAGCGTGGCACGTACGTTATCCGCGCGTTATTACAAAGACGGGGCAGAAATCCTCGTGGATCGTGGTTGGGATAAATCGCTGGGAGAGGCAGATTTTGATAATGCGGAAAATCAGCAATGTCGCCCACGCCGTTTAACACCGCGTGAATGCGCGCGCTTAATGGGTTTTGAGGCAGTGCAGGGGAGTAAGTTCCGTATTCCAGTATCTGATACTCAGGCCTATCGGCAGTTTGGTAATTCTGTGGTGGTGCCTGCGTTTGCGGCGGTCGCTAAACTGCTTGAGCCAGTCATAAAGCTTGTCGTTACTGGTCAGGATAAATAATCAGCCGTTGTCGGGTGGATTAGCGTCAGCGATACCCACATCTATGTTGAGAAATCTATAAACCCGTATTCTGTTGGTGCGCCAGTACTAAGGCGCACCAACAACTTGAATCAGGAGATATTAATCAATGACATTAATTATTTGTCATGAATGAATGCTGGCTTAATAAATAGTTAAGCTGTTTTTAATTTCTGTTCAAGGATTGCCT
>Ga0207696_1000970_pt1 | contig 17420 bp, 17 predicted proteins | sample KBSS54metaG_FD_184403 | JGI IMG/M metagenome (GOLD analysis project Ga0207696, IMG submission 184403) | Switchgrass rhizosphere microbial communities from Kellogg Biological Station, Michigan, USA - KBS S5-4 metaG (SPAdes) (version 2) | ecosystem: Host-associated > Plants > Roots > Rhizosphere >...
CGTCATTTTGCTCAGGAGTTTTAGGTTCAAACTCTTTACCATCTTGTTGTTGCTGTTGTTGCTCTTTTGATTTGTCTTGATCGCTTTTAACTTGGTCCTGAGACATTAGAGTCTCTCCTATTTAATGTTGTGCAGATGATTATCTAGCACTTAGTTAACATAGTCCCTTTACCTTTATATAGATACAACGCAAGTGTATCTGAATGTGATACTGTTGTTTATTGTCACAATATATATTTTAATCACCACACAGAATAAACACTTTAAACTCCTATATTTTTTATGATTTTAAGCCTTATTAACTTTATGCTCACACCCCCAAGTAAAAATTTAACCCAAAAAAACAATATCATAAAGTTTTTATATTTTTGGATACAGATGCGAATATTATATTTTTACAGACTATATAAATAAAATAGATTTTAAATATCGATTAATTCGCATCCTTGACTTAAATTTTACTATTTAAATCAATATATAAGATATTTTTAAAAAATTATATCGATATTAAAGTATATAGAGGAACATATCTCTACATACCACTCCCATAACTACCGCAATGTAACTCAGTGAAAGGTATACTATCAAGCTTCACTACTCTTATTAAGAAGCTTAAAATGTCTGATTTTAAAGACTTTTCAAAAAAAGCAACTCAAAACCAAAATGACTCCGATCCCAAACCAAATGAGGATAAAGTTGAAAAACCAGCCCAGCCATCTGAATCAGAAGATTCTTCACCAATTAAAAATAATGAAGAAAAAAAATAAATAAATAGATAAAATTTTAATTAATATGAAAGAAGTCAATTTTTGGACTTCTTTCATATTAATTTTTTATAAAGAACACTCCAACTAGATTCCTTAAAAACTCAAAACCCAATTAATTTTTAAATTTACTTAAATCTTTTGAATTAAAATCTGGATCGACATGTGTTTGTATTAATAAAATAAGTTCTTCATTTACTTGTCGAATTAGCTGTGCTTGCAAGCGGTTATCTTCAAGCTCATCAATTAACCGAATAATAATATTCCTTAACCATTCACATTCTATTTCTTTCTCTGCATTTTTTTGGGCAAGATAATTTAAAAGTTTATCTTTTTCAATCAATTTATCTCCCATATAGACACCTATAATCCAAACTAAATTATTTTCTTTAGATTATAGGATAAAAGAATAGATTCATGAATAATTATGTATTGATAAATTTCAAAAATTAAATCTATAAAATATTTAAATTTTATTTTAATGAAGAGGATAGCTTCAAAAATCCACCCTCTTTTATAATAAATAATTTATTTTAATTTAGGTAACTAAAAGTTTCGTATTCAGGATTAATTCAACTCTTTTTTGTGCTTCATAGAAGTCAAGTTCTTCACTTATCCAAAATGAATGAAGTTGCCCATCTAAATGAAAATACTCTTTATTATATTGAGAACCATGATCAGAATAATGGTTATCTACTTTGAAATGAGTCTCCTCATTCTTTCTTTTTTGACCATCAAGTATGCCGCCAATACAGATATCCATTTTAATGCCAATTATTAATCGAAATTGACTATAACACACATAGATCGGTTGCTCTAAAAAGAGTTGTTACCCGTAATTTTTATAATATTTATCAATGTATTATGGCTTTAGTGTATCTGCTTAAATTTACAGGTAATAAAAAACAATTTGTATGTCTAGGATATTTAAATATGTAATATTAGTGTTTAATTTTCCAAATGTCATATTAGTGAAAATAACCCTTCTTTGATTAGATAAATCTCTATATGCTGCAATGAATCACTTACAGAAAATTATTCGAATGGCCGAACAGACCCTGCTACAAGAGCTTAACTCGCGAATCGAATATTATTCTTCAAGAACGGACTATCCGCTACGCAGAATTTTAATAGGCTACCGTGCATACGCAAAATTAATGTTATGTGCCTCTTTCTCAGATGAGGTCATAAATTCTGCAATTGATCCAAATAAACGCAAATATAAAAAGTTAAAAATTAAAATTACTAAAGACGATAATCAACTTGATCTTGAATAAATTAATTCACTCATTAGTTTTTATAGATAACTGATTTAATTATATAAAATTTAAAATCCTTTTTGAAATATAACCGTTTTTAACTCTCAAAATGATTAAAAAATAACAAATGGGTATTTTATTTTGCTCATTTACAAATTCAATGACCGCAAGATGATAATGACCAATGCTGGCAATATTGTCGTAAACATCCAGATATTGATGACCTGCTGCCGCCGATTTGAACCAAGAAAATAATTTACGCTTAAACTTATTTTTTCACAGGGAGTAGTAAAACAGGATCTTCAATATCGTAACCAGTTTCTTCTGGAACCCCCAAATATTTAACGACAACCAACCTCTTATTGTGTTTAGGCACACTATAATTTTGGGAAATTTTTATTGCTTTGGTGTAATGAACCGCAACATGGGGCTTACTTTGTAAAGACCGCGATTTTACAACATATTCTGTTTTATATTGTGTGATCTTCCCTGAAGGATCAAACCAAGCTGATATTTGATTTTGATGAGTTTTTAATGTCTGAATTTTTACAGTCTTACTATTACTTACAATCAAAGGAGTTAAATTCCTTTTAATTTTTTTAAGCGCCTTATTAAACGCTGTACTATCTTGATCATAATCAATCTTATGTGTTTTTGGATTGATATAGAGAGATTTAACTTCGATAAGTTTATCAGGCGATTTACTATTTAATAGATAATAATATAGTTGTGGTAGACGCCCTCGACCATCTTCGTAGTGTCTTAATACATAAAGTTTCTTCTCTTTTTGCTGATAACCCAATACTTCAATTTTTTGTCCACCACCCACTGTCGCATAGCTATGTGCGGATAACGTAAGAATCGTGCTAAAAGTTAAAAATTTTAGAAATTTCATCAGTTCATATCCTTGTGATCTGGTAACTATATTGTATAAATATTAATCAAATTAAAATGATACTTGAGTAAGTGTTACTTGCTGTTTTTATATTCTTTTGTACAGAAATATAAAGCTTAAAAAAGAGGCCGAAGCCTCTTTATTTTCTATCGCCCTAAAAATCAGTCATCAATCATGGCGAACTCTTGCTCAGGCGTACCTTTAACCAAATGGTGGCGGCTATATAACAGATAATAAAGTATAAATCCGACATAAATCAGCGCAGCCAATAACCAAACTTTTGGATTTACCATTAACCCTGCAACTACAGCAACGGCGGCAAGAATCAAGGCAATACAAGACGTCCAAACCCCACCAGGCGTTTTATAAGGACGCGGTAATTCAGGGCGAGATACGCGTAATTTGATATGGGAAAGCATCATCAATACATAAGAAATTGTTGCACCGAATACAGCCATTAAAATGAGTAAGTCACCCTCACCTGTTAAAGAAAGTAAAAAACCAATAATGCCCGGAATGATAATTGCCCAATATGGCGCTTTATTTTCATTGGTAAGCGATAGGTTTTTTGGCAAATATCCCGCACGCGACAGTGCAAAGATCTGGCGTGAATAGGCATAAATAATTGAGAAGAAACTTGCGACAAGACCCGCAAGACCAACAAAGTTAACAAAGCTTGCCAACCATGTGTGCTGACCATACACCGCAATGAGCGCATCAACCAAAGGTGCTCCTGAATTTTTTAAAGCATTTGAACCCGCAGCGCCTGCTCCCAAAAATAAAATTAAAAGCGCAAAGGATGCCAATATCAACATTGAACCAATCAAGCCTCGTGGCAATGAACGTACTGGATCTTTTGCTTCTTCGGCTGCTAGTGGTACCCCTTCAACTGCAAGAAAAAACCAAATGGCATAAGGTACTGCTGCCCATATTCCCATATAGCCAAACGGCAAAAAGCTACTCGCTCCTGCATGAGCGCTGACTGGAATATCAAATAACCGTGCACTGTCAAAATGTGGAAGCATCGCGACGATAAATACCACGAGTGCGATGCAAGCAACGGCGGTAATTCCAAACATGATTTTAAGCGCTTCACCTGCACCTTTCAGATGAATACCCATAAAAACTAAATAACAAATTAAATAAACAGCCCAACCGCCAACTCCAAATAATGATTCGCAATATGAACCGATAAATACGGCAATCGCGGCAGGTGCAATTGCATATTCAATTAAAATCGCAGTACCTGTGAGGTATCCTCCAAAAGGACCAAATGCAACACGGGCAAAACTATAGCCACCGCCAGCAGTAGGCAACATCGTCGACATCTCAGACATCACAAAGCTCATGCAGAGATACATAAACGCGACGATGACTGTTGCAATAAAGAGTCCTCCCCAGCCGCCTTGTGCCAGTCCAAAATTCCAACCTGCAAAGTCACCCGAAATGACGTAAGAGACACCCAGCCCCACTAAAAGTAACCAACCTACAGCCCCCTTTTTTAACTGACGTTTTGCAAAATACTCTGCGTCCTGTTGTAGAGCACCAACATCTACGCTTAATTCAGACTCTTTCATTGTCGTATTGCCTTATCGACTAAATTTACACCATCAATAGTTGCGCAAAAGATATTCATAAAACTTGACAGCAAAACATCTCCCCGACCACTTGAAGTCAAGTTGATTCATTTTTTCTTTTATAAGATCGACGGCATCTCAACACAGAACGTGTTTAAAAATTAAATTGAGGAGTTGGGTCATGTCTGTAGAACAAAATGAATTTTTAAGCCAAGTTCAATTACAAATACTGGCAGAACAAGCAATTAAGCAGTATCCATCAGACTATCAAGGACAGGTCAAACTACTGTGTCAGTCTGAAAATGCAACCTATCAAGTTTCGACTGGGTCTGCCCGATATGCACTTCGAATTCACCGTCCCAACTATCACAGCAAACTGGATATACAAAGTGAGCTTGAATGGTTAGATGCTTTAAATGCGAGTGGTATTCAAGTTCCTGTTGCGATTGCAGATCAATCGGGTGAACGCGTAATTACCTTGAAACTATCGAATGATATTTATCGTTATGCAGTTCTTTTCAACTGGGTTGAGGGCGATATGCCGACTGTTGAAGTCGACCCCACTGCATTTGAACAATTAGGACAAATTACCGCAAAGTTGCACGTACATAGCAAAACATGGCAAGCGCCTGAAAACTTTCAACGTATTGTGTGGAACCATGAAACCATGGTCGGTGCAGATGGTCACTGGGGAAACTGGAAAAATGCACCTCACTTGAGACAACAAGATCACGGCGTTATCGAAGAAGCCATTGTACAAATCGCGAAAGATTTAAATTCTTTTGGCAAAACACAGGAGCGCTATGGCCTGATTCATGCCGATTTGCGTTTAACCAATCTATTACTACAACAAGAACGTATTGGCGTGATCGATTTTGATGACTGTGGAATGAGTTGGTTTATGCATGACCTCGCCGCTGCGATTAGCTTCAATGAACATTATGCAAATGCACCTCATTGGGTTGATCACTGGTTAAAAGGCTACGAACGTGTAGGTCATATTCAGCCAGAAGAATATGAAATGATCCCAACTTTTATCATGCAACGCCGCATTCAAATGATGGCTTGGAATGGTTCTCACGCACAAACAGAAATGGCTCAAAGTCTTGGCGATCAATGGTCCAATGAAACTGTGCGTCTCTGCAAAAAATATTTAAACGGACAAATGCCTGTCGGAATTTGAAAAGTGATTTAGATCGCTTTTCCCTCATTTCCAATTTTTAGTTTTTAAATTTTATAGAATTTATAGGAAGGGTTTATGCAAGCTACCCATCAACTGAGCCGAGTTGCCAAAGCACTATTACTCACCAGTAGTCTGGCAAGTATGATTGCGCTAAGCGCATGTAACTACAACCCTTTGCAAAGCGCATCTCCCCCAGTCGCTATTCAAAAAAAGGAATATATCCAAAAAGGTCAATGGGACGCTTTTAACTTTGACCAACTTAACCAATTGATTGCTACTTATGGAAAAGATAGCCCAAACTATAATCCTGAAAAACGTCCATATATTGTTACTGACTTTGACAATACCTCAGTATTTTTAGACATCGAAGAAGCCACTTTAATTTATCAACTTGAACACTTAGCGTTTAATGTCACGCCAGAGCAGCTTAATCAAATTATTCGTAAAGGAATTAGCTCGCAAAATTTTGAAGCCGCCTACAATAACCAGCAAGGCCAAGCCGTCAATATTGATAAAATTGCCCCAGATATTATTGCCAGCTACACATGGCTTTATCACCACTATAGCGGTCTAAAAGGTAAGCAAAGTCTGGATCAAATTAAACAAGATCCGCATTATCTCGATTTCATTACTAAAATGAGATATCTATATGCGGCTATTGGAGACACGTTTGATCATGAAGTTGCATATCCGTGGGTCACTTATTTGTTTACTGGGCTTACCGAACAACAAGTCCGTAATTTGGTAAAAGCAACCGTTGCTTGGCAAATGCAGCAACCGATTGGACCTGTGACATGGACCTCTCCCACAGTACTTTCGGGCCAAGCAGGCGTTGTGAAAACCACTTGGGAAAATGGTTTAAGACCATACCGTGAAATGCAAAATCTATTTAAGGCCTTTCAGGACAATGGCATTGATGTCTATGTCTGCTCGGCATCTTTTATTGATGTGATTAAGGAAATTATTTCTAATCCAGATATCGGCTATAACATTAATGAAAAAAATGCCTACGCGATGGAATTAGAACGAGATGCACAAAATCGAATTTTGCCCGAATTTCGTCATGGCTATGCGCAAACTCAAGGTAAAGGCAAAACTGCAACCATCCAGCGTTTTTTAGTCTCTAAATATGGTTACGGGCCAATTTTTATCGCAGGTGACAGTGAAGGCGATCAAAATATGATGCAAGATTTTGCGGCGATTCAGAAGGTTCTAATTATTAATCGATTGCGCAGTCCGAGTTCTGATATTGGAAAATTTTCTCAGCAGGCTGTGCAAGGCTATGGTCAAGCCAATCCTAAGTTTTTACTACAAGGCCGCGATGCCAATACAGGTCAATTTAGACCTTCAATGGCCAGTTTAAGTTATGGTGCGCAAACGGCAAAAACTACAAAAAATTAGTATTTCACTTATTTTCTCATGCCTACAATACATGTTGTATGCATGAGAAGCCGCTTAATTTTTTGTTTTAGTTCTGCCCTTTTTGCCTTCTCTAATGCATTTTCTGCCTTCTTTTAGTTCGCTACCCAACCAAAAATACAACTCTTGATCTCTTCTTAAAGAATCAAGCCTGAAACTTAAAACATCAACACATAAGTCATTATTTTATAAAAACTTTTAACAACACAAAATCATGGATGTAAGTAAAAACTGGTATGGCTTTTGCTTAATATAAGAATAGTTAGGAATAAATATCATGAGACTTGACATGTTACATCTCAACCCAGCTCATCTTGTCGATTCAAATATGTGTAATCAAGGTGTATTGTCTGCAGCTGCCTCTGGATTAAGCGAGTTTATTCGTCAAAAAGGTGCAGATGTTGATCGTGTTTTAGGAATTAGTGGTATTAATCCTGAACTTCTAATTAGCCCAACTTTAAGTTTACAACTCCCCAATTATTGCAAGGTGCTAGAACAGGCGGCGCTGGTTTCTGGTTGTGATAATTTTGGTCTGCATTATGGTCAACAGTTTCAACCGAAATCATTAGGGCTCATTGGGTACATTGGTCTTTGTTCAAACACATTAGAGTCTGCACTCATGAACATGACCAATAATTTTTATTTGCATCAGAAAGATACACTCAATCGAATGGTCGATTTGGGAGATAGCTGGCGCATAGATTATCAGGTTCAACACGGCGCGATTTTAACTCGCCGCCAAGATGCAGAGCTGACCATGGGCATGTTTATGAATGTGATCCGTGAAGTGATGGGCCCTCATTATTCACCACGCGCGATTCACTTTGAACATACTCGCCCTGAATTCTGGCAAGAGCACAGCAAATTATTTAACGCGCCTGTTTATTTTGATCAACCTTTTAACTCCATCATCATTTCAAAAAAAGACGTCCAGCATACTATGCCAGGACGTGATTCTATTTTGTTAACAGTGATTCTAGATACATTGCACCTACTCAATCGCGCTTCACCAAGTCAATGTCTTGCAGATCAGGTTCGTTCTCACATACAACTTGAACTAAGTGAAGGTGAACCAAACCTTGAAAAAATCGCTCATGATATTGGTTTAACGAGTTGCACCCTTACCCGCCGTTTAAAAAATGAAGGACTCACCTTTACCCATTTAGTCGATCAGGTCCGTTGTGAGTTGGCCGAGCATTATATTAAACAAAAAAATATTCCAATTTCAGAAATGGCATTCTTATTAGGTTATTCAGAAGTAAGTGCTTTATCACGTGCATTTAAGCGCTGGTTTGGTGTGACTCCACGTCAATTAAGACACTAAAACATTGCAAATACAGGCCTTGAATAAAGGCCTTTTTATTATTTAAGTAATTCGAGATATCTTCTAAAGCTGCAAGATAATTGAACAAAAAAATACCCCCCAAATTAGATTTAACATCCAACTTGAAGGGTATTTTTTATAGAAGGTCTTACTTTAATTTTGTTAAGGCTTGATCTAAAGCACCGACTAACCAATCGATATCTTTTATTTGGAAAGCCAAAGGTGGACGCAATTTCAATACGTTGCCATAAGGACCTGCAACTGAGGTTAAAACTCGATGAGTATTTCTGAGCTCTTCAATAAGGTTCAAAGCCAATGCTTTATTCGGCTCTTTTGTGGCTCGATCTTTGACCAGTTCAAATCCTATAAATAAACCAGCGCCACGGACATCGCCCACCATCTCATGTTTATCCATAAGTTTAGTGAGTTCTTTTAGAAGTAGCCCTCCCACATATTTGCTATGGGTTTGCAATTCTTCTTCCTGAATGACTTTAAGTACAGCCTGTGCCGCTGCCATAGAAACAGGATTACCGCCAAAGGTATTAAAATATGGAATTTTATCGCTAAAAGCAGCAAGGACTTCACTCTTGGCTAAAAGCCCTGACACTGGAACCCCGTTACCCATTGGTTTACCTGTGGTAATGATGTCAGGCACAACATTGTGACGACCAAAGCCCCAGAAAGAATCGCCAGTGCGTGCAAAACCCGGTTGTACTTCATCGGCAATAAAGATTCCGCCATTGGCATGTACGACATCAACCGCTTTTTGTAAGAACCCAACAGGATTAGGCATCACACCATCAGAAGAGAATATTGAGTCCGCTAAAAAACCTGCAAACTTGATGCCTTTTGCATTCATATCATCAATTTGTTGCTGGATCTGCTGAGCGAACCATGTGCCTAAATCATCAGTTTGAATCCGATAATAATCAGGTGCCGGAACTAGACGAGTTGTCGCATCTAAAGGTTGTTCAGTTCCAAGCGCTGGAGAGCATCCTGACGTTAAGCTACTGGTTCCATGATACGACTCTTGAGACACAATGATTCCTGTACCGCCGCTATATTCACGGGCAATACGAATCGCTAAATCATTCGCTTCTGAGCCAGTACACATATACATGGCACGGTCAATTTCATCAGGAGTGGTTTGCAAGAGTTCTTCGGTATAATCCAAAATATTTTCATGTAAATAACGCGTATGCGTATTGAGCATTTTCATTTGCTCATTCACTGCTTCAATCACCGCAGGATGACAATGACCAATACTGGCAACATTGTTGTAAACATCCAGATATTGATGACCTGCTGCATCCCATAAATATTGTCCCTGACCTTTCACCAGATGCACGGGATTACGATAAAACAAGCGATAGGATTCACCTAAAATTTTATTTCTTTTATCGGTCAGTTTGCGGGTAGCATGGTCCAGCTCAGCAGCATGTTCTGGACGAAAGCTATTGGTATCCATAATGGTTGAACGCGTACCCATGAATGACTCCTCTATTTATATTCAGCATACTTTTGCGCGAGACGATGACTGACGTAGGCAATTCATACTCTGATTCGAAATATTTCAGTATTTGATTGAAGTTACGCAAACCATATTGCTTAAGTATCTTTAAAAAAACTTGACCTCAGACCACTTAAGCCACTGTTTGAAGTCAACTCTCAAAGTTCATCCACTAGCTATTTTAAAATTAGGGTTATGCCTTCCCCCAAACATAGACTCAAACATCTAAAGAAAGACATTAGAAATTATATTCCAGTGGCTTTCTCTGTTGTCTGCTCCACCTGAGCTTAGATGCTGAATAATTGCGCCTTCAATCATATATAAAAATAGTTTTGCATCTTGAAAAGTCGCATCTGTTTTAAGTGCTCTAAGCTGGCTATAGATTTCATTGATGAGCCACGTTCGATATTTAATTGCGACTTGATAGGCTTTTGAATAGGTTAGTTTTATCTCAAAAATGGCTTTAAATAATAGAAAGTAAAACCCCTCTAAGTCGGTATGTAAAAGATAAAGCGCCTTGAGTTTATCTTTCACGTTTGAGCCTTGGCCGTACTCAGCAATTGAAACCACTTTTTCTTTTAAACGTTCTTTTTGTACGATCAAACAGATTTCAATAAACCGCTCTTTCGAGTGAAAGTAGTTATAAAAAGTCGCTTTGGGAATTTGGCACTCTTTCACAATTTTGTCGATTCCAACGGTATGAAACCCGTAATGGTGAAATAAATTAATCGCCGTATTAATAACTTGTATAGCACGTGTAGGGAGAACTAACTTTGGCATCGTTTTACCGTTATAAATTCTTGTTGTTTCTAAACGAGATACTTTTTTGTGAGAAAAAAGGCACAGCAAAGCCGTAAAGACTGTGCTTGGCACATCTCAAGTTTTGTTGTTGCTAAGTTTTAAATAAAAAAGACTTTAAGCCTGAAAACCTTAGGGCGTTCAAGCTGCTTTAATTTTTAAGCTGTGTCGTTATAGCTTTTGGCATTGAGAGCCAAGAAATAATGGATGTGCAAAGCCAACTCCTTTTTATTGGGAGTTCTGCCAGACATTAAAATTATGGTGGCAGAACGAGCAAGGGTTAGCAGACTGATAGTAAGAATCAGCACACCCGAAGGTGTCCCTCACTCGTCCTACCGCAACGAGCGAGGGACGATTGATATACATGAGACTACTCCTCAGAAGGAATAATCTGATGCTCTTACTATGCGGTCTGCTAAAACCGACTGGCAATGTAGGCCAGCAGGCAAAGAATAGTACCCAGCCCTATTGCAGTCAAGCACACAAAATGACATTTGATTTAAATTAGATCGTTAGGAAAGTAAGGCTAAATAATGAGGGAGTTATTGTTAAGTGGGGAAATAAAAACAGCCTGCTGATGGGGTGTTTTATTTGAGCTAGAAAGATTTCGTACAAGGTGTATTATATTGTTAATATTAGGAATATATAAAACCGAAATTAAAGATTATGGCAATTATTGAAAATGAAAATGCTGAACAACGTCGAGTTATATATAGTGGAAACTCTAGTGAAGAACATGCTAACTATTTTTTATCTTATTTAAATAAAGTCATTATTCCTTCCTCAAAAGAGTTTTTTATTCGCTTAGATGATAATAAAATGCAACTACACCATGTATTTTCATTTAATGCAATACTAGCACATGCTATTGATTACATGGTTTTTATTGCAGAAAAACATTCTAATGTTCCCAGAAAAGATTCAACCGTCAATAGGGTTAATTTTATAAGAAATTTTGATGAAAGATATACAGTTGATGGTTGTAAACATATAAATAATAAGTTTTCTTTACTGGATGCAGTTAATAATTCTTTCAAACATGTTGAACTTGACCCTACTAGAAAGGCATATACAGAACTTCTACAAACATATGGTGATCTAAATTTTCATTGTCTTCAGGAAAAAGAAGGAAAAATTTTCTTTAATACAGAACACTATGTGTTTGACTACTCAAGAGTAGTTTTAAGACCAATTGCGGCAATTTTCGATTGTAATTTAACAAATACAAATGATGTGGATGATTTTATTAACGGTAGAATTTGTGGAAACACAGGATATGGTTCTTTTGCATATGATTATGAACCTTATGATGCTATCGATAGGATGATAGATGCTTGTAATGCTGATTGTATGGATTGCGGTGAATCTCAAGTTGACTGCGATTGTCAAAGCTTCATCTATGGAAATAAAGGTGGACAATATTCACCTGATATAGACCCCAAATTCGTACTCAATGATGTAATGTCTGAAATTAGTGGAACACGAGAGTGGCGCAAAAAATAAGTGTTCAAAACTTTTTTCATATAATTAACATTATAGAAAATATAGGATATAAAACTTATTAAAATAGTTAAGTAAAATATTAGCTTTATTTTAAATATTTATAGAGCTGATTTCTTAGAAATGAGCTCTATAATCTGAGTAAAAGGAAAGCATGGGAATCATAATAAAAAACGTAACATATTGACTAATAATATAAAATTTGTTTTTTTGCAATCTTTACTCTTCTATGTCGTATTTACAAGAAAATCAATCTAAGAGATTAATAATTATTGAAGATCGAAAGTAAATGCTTTATAACCAACTGAATATATAAGATTAATTTTTAATTAATTACAAAATTATGTTTTTAACAGAACTTTATAAGTGGAATGAATGGTTATCGAACAACAAAGCCAATGCATCTGCCATCTTTTTTGATTACAATCAACTCATACAAACATGAGTACAAAGATGACTGATTTTGTCCAACATTCGCCCATAGCAATTCAACGCTATATGCAACAGATAGGAAATCTATCTGCGAATGAACTCGCCAAAAAATCAGGGATTGTTGCAGAAAAAATTCATACTTTGTTAGGTGATACAACACCAATTCTAAAATTAAGTGAATTGGAACAAATTGCTAAAGTTCTGTATGTTCCAAGTGTATATCTAGTTAACAATGAATTGGAATATAAGCCAGATATTCCAGAAATTGTTGATCATAGAAACATGGAAGATGTATTTAATAGTTCTTATGCTTATCAAGCTATACTTCGAGAAGCAATTAAAGCAAGAAATGATTATCTCTATGTATTAGAAACAATGGGAGAAGAGCCACTTGCATTTACCTTAGCTCTCTCAGGTGAAGACCCTATTGAAGATTCTAAGACTATTACAAAATACTTTGATCTGAACCATCAAAAAAGAGTAGTAAAACATAATGATTACTATTCTTCTTGGCGAAGTATTTTTGAGGCCAAGGATATTTTAGTCATTGAGAAATCAAGCAAAGAACCCTTTGGGTCAGATGGTTTTTGCTTATGGTTTGATGTTGTTCCTGTGATTGTTGTATTGAGTACAGGCCAAGCAGCTGAAAGACGCTTATTCACCATCATGCACGAATTAGTTCACTTAGGACTACGTCAAAGTGTATTTGATGGCAAAGTTAATGCTATCAATACTAAGAATCAAGCGGAACGTTATTGTGATACTGTTGCAGGACATGTTATCGCACCATTTGAATTATTGGAAAGTTGTTATCAACCCAATATGACAGTAGAAGAACTAGTATTAAAAGTACGATCTAAAGCTAAAGCGAGCCGCCCAGCGATTGCAATACAATTAAAACTTGCGGGATATATTTCAGATCAACAACTTAGAGATTATCTAAAACAACTTGATCAAATAAGAATTGCAAAAAATCAATCAGGTGAAGCAAAAATTCCCGCTTCAACTCGAATCATTAGTCAATATGGTCGATACTTTGTACAAACTGTAATTGCCGCCATGTCACACAATACAATTTCAGTAAGTACAGCTAAAGATATTTTGGGGATTAAGCCAACATATAAACCCACTACATTACAAGATGTGCAAAAACAGGTGTATATGTAGATGATTTATTTAAGCTTAGACACCAATGCTCTTTTAGACATCTGCTTTCGAGTATATCCAGAGCAGACATTTCCAAAACTTTGGGAAATGTTAGATGATCTCACCTTAACTACAACGATTAAATTTTGCGTCTGTTCCTCTATCTTAGAAGAAACTCGTTCAAAATGCGGTTTCTTTGAATTTGATGAAAATATTTTAGACGATTTTCTGATTCGTTTTAGAGTAATAATAATAGATCGTGATGAAGTCGGAAGTCGTATATTAAATATTCGTACTAAACTAATTAACTATCCATTTGCAGCAAATTCCAATCATGCTACAAAAGATGAACCTGATGTTGATTTAATTGCTACAGCCCAAAAATATAATACCAATGGTTTTGTCATTACAGGAGAAATTGGTTTTATCGGAGCGGACTGGGAAGCTTTTAAAAGTAGGGCGAGAAGAAAAGAACAAATCAAGATTCCTGATATTTGTGCATTAATGGGGGTGCAGTCTTCCTCTTGGTTAAAATTATTTCAAAGATATAGTTTTACTTTAGATTAGTTCTCACTGCTTAAACTTTTAATATAATTTAAAATAAAATAATATTAACTCTTGAAATTTCAAAAACAATCATAATCTATTTAGTAATTTCATCGAAAATCGAGTATAAAATGACTCCAGAACAACGTCTGCAATTTATCATGAATCAATCAGAGCAGTATGAGGAGAACCTAAAACACAGAGCTCATCTAGAAAACTCACTGATAGATTTAAAACGAAATATTAATAAGCTAATAGAAGATATTGAAAATAAAGTTTATGAATATGCTATTTCAGAAATTGATCACTTGATGGTTAAAGAGGGTTGGATTTCAGAAAAAACTAGCCCCCAAAGTATCACTTATAATTATAGGAATAAACACGTAAATATCAGTACTTTAGAAAATATGTCTAATCAAAATTACGCAATCCTTATCACTACTAATCTATTCGAAAAACCAAATCAGCGTGTTGAGTTTTATTTTAAAGATGATAGTTTAAGCAAAATTATTCAAAAGTCTAGTACGGGAACTATTATTAGAAAAGATACTCCTAATGAAACTTTAGAATATGAGCTTACAAAATTAAAAGAAATTTTTCAAAAATTACAGCTTTTGAAAAGAGATTTAAGTTTAACTAATTTTCAATATGAAACTTCACAGGTTGGTGCAAATAGATTACCTAATAAAAAAAGAGAAAATTTAACTGATGCTTTCTTATCCACCTTAGATCCAAACTAATAACCCTCTAATTATAATAACAGCAAGTTTAAAACATTTGCTGTTATTAATAATATAGTGATAACTGACTATTTATCACATCTAAAAATATCCAGTCTTTTATAGTTTTAAGCTAAAAAGTATTTAGTTTAAGATATATAATTTTAGAAGTATTTAAAAAATTGTCTTCTTTCAATAAGGCCATAACAACTATAGAAAAACCTTTTCACATGCTTTGATTGCTTTAGGTGAAAATAGGCCGAAAAAATCTCAACCATTCTCTTCAAAACTAACCACATCTTACGGCGCAAGTCTGTAACACGTAGATGTAAATAAAGCGACTCTATTATTCAAACCATCCGTTATCACAACTTCATAATGCGCGAACTTTTTACTACTTCCGACTTTGGTTGCCGTTGCAAATAACACCCTATCTTTCGCACCGCTCATATAGCGAATATCAGCCTGTAGGCCTGTATATGGCGCATCCCCTGCATTACAAGCCATTGCAAAAGCAATATCAGCTAAAGAAAATATGACACCACCATGCACGCCGCCCAAGGCATTCATATGTTCGTCTTTCACATTAAGCTGACAACGCGCTTCATCAAAACTGCGATGCAGCACTTGTACACCTAATAGCTCTGCGAATTGATCAACCGCAGTAGTTTCCATATTTTGCACAAACGTCTCCCTACTCGTGCGAGTATTCCTTAAGTTTTATGAATCTATGTCTATTGAAATCGACTGATTAAAAACCGTTAAACACTATCTTGTTTAATTTGATAGTTTGAAGAACTAAAGTCCTTATAGGTCAGGCGGTCATCCAACTCTGAGCTTAAAGGCTGAACTTCTTGCATTGAATTTAAGCATCGCTGTGCAAGCTCAATATATTCTTGCGTGCCTCTAGTTTTCCATTTTTTTTCTTGTTCAGATAAATCACGTGCAATTTTGGCAGGACTGCCCATTGCCAAAACATTTGCTGGAATAATATCTTTGGTTTTGACCAGACTATTTGCACCAATAATGGTGTTTTCACCAATTTCGGCATAGTCCAAAATTACGCTGTTCATGCCGACCAAAACATTTTTTCCAATGCGGCAACCATGTAACGTTGTGCCATGCCCAATGTGCCCCATTTCCTCAACTAAAGTCACGCTTTGCGGAAAACCATGAATGGTACAGTTATCTTGAACATTGGCATTTTGCTTAATATGAATACGACCAAAATCGGCACGCAATGAAGCAAATGGCCCCACATATACGCCCGCTTCAATAATCACATCACCAATTAAAACAGCGGTTGGGTGTACAAAAGCCTCTGGGCTGACGACTGGAATAACACCGTCAATACTATAACAAGGCATGATTTAACCTCTCATTTGTCGCAACCAAACCTCCGAAACGACGCCAATAATGTGCTGTGGCATTTGGCATTGGTCCTTCTGCTGTTGCGGCAACAGACAAGAAGTATTCATCCGCAGGTTCAAATACTTTTTTATAAATGTTCATTGATAAAGTTCGTGCACTAATCGCCGGCCAGTCAGTTGGCAACAACTCAAGCGGTAATGCAGGGTCTTTCAATAAAATTCGACGATAATAATGAATCAGCAAAGTTCGAATTTGAAAGGCCTGAACAGGTTCGAGTTGTTCGTTTTCCTGCATCAGCAACACGCCAATTTCTCTAAAAATATCGAGAAACTGTAAATATCTTTGGCGTAATTCATCGATTGGCCAGTTGGTTCTGAGCATACGACCAATGGTATCGACCGAATTATTAAAGAGCTGCAAGGTTTCGGCTTTAAACACCACCACTTGCTCACTCATATTTAAGTCAACCAACAAGCGTTGCAGTTCAATACGGTTACAACCCGGATAAGCCATTAAGTTTGTCGAAATATTGGCAAACCCTAACCATTCGAGTTCTTTCTTTAGCAACGCTTTATTTTCAGTGTCGAGGCTAGACATCAGAATAAGATCCCAATAATGATCCCACTCTTTCATCTGGTCGTTATAAATGCGTTGCTCGGCTTGCAAATAGGTCGAACGGCTTGAATCGGTAATACGATAAAAACTGGTTCTGCCGATTTTGTCTGAACATAACCAATCATTTTTAACTAAACGAAAAACAGAGGTTCTTACAGCGCGGTCATTAAAACCAAATAGCTCTAATAACTGAATCAGGCTTGCAAGACTAATGTTTCCACCCCGATGAAGTACTGAATCTCCAAAAATTGTCGAAATAAGCGAAGTTCCACTTAAGGTTTCATTCTTTACAACAGAATCAATTATTTGCTGTATTTTTGCACTCATACTCATGTCTTGGCGTTTAGTTTCAGGGTATAGAT
>Ga0207696_1000972_pt1 | contig 17406 bp, 18 predicted proteins | sample KBSS54metaG_FD_184403 | JGI IMG/M metagenome (GOLD analysis project Ga0207696, IMG submission 184403) | Switchgrass rhizosphere microbial communities from Kellogg Biological Station, Michigan, USA - KBS S5-4 metaG (SPAdes) (version 2) | ecosystem: Host-associated > Plants > Roots > Rhizosphere >...
GTGCCTCGCGCTCCTCCAAGGTGTTTTCCACATGGCTAGTCGTCCGTGCCGGCCCGTAGATGGTTTCAACCGCTCCCAGGTTGCCCGCACGATGGGCATACTTAAGCAGCGGTAGCAAACGAGTCACTGTGTCCATGCCCCCTACCAGCACGAAGCTGACAATTGCGCCAAATCCACGCATCTGCGAGCGAGCAATGACATGACCTCGATGTTGAGGCAGTCCCGGATAGTTCACAGATTCAACCAGCGGCTCGGTGCAGAGATACTCGGCCAGTGCTTGTGCGCTCACCTGCTGCTGACGAAGACGCAAAGCCAGAGTCTTAATGCCCCGGATGATGAGATAAGCCGAGAACGGATCCAGCGAGGCCCCATTGATTTCGCGGTAGTGGCGAACTTGAGACATAAGATGCTCGCTGCCGCAGACTATACCGCCAAGCACATCGCCATGACCGGACAGAAACTTGGTAGCGCTGTGAACTACCACATCAACCCCAAGGGCAAGGGGATTCTGATTTAAAGGCGTCGCGAACGTATTGTCTGCTATGACCAAAGCCCCAACGCGCTTCGCTGCCACCACCAGACGTCGAATATCCAGAACCTTCAGTGTTGGGTTCGTCGGGGTTTCCAGGTAAAGGACATTGCAGCCTTTTGCGATCTCATACTCGATAGATTCGGTGTCGAGGGTATCGCAAAGCGTGACCTCGACTCCCATGCGAGGGAGAAACTCTTCGAAGATTTTGTTTGTGCCGCCGTAGCTGTCGCGTGTAGAAACCACACGCTGACCACAGGACAGGAAGGTATGCAGCACTCCACTGATTGCGGCCATCCCGGTACTGAACGCGACAGCCGACTCTGCGCTTTCAAGCTCGCAGAGTTTGTCTTCCAGGACAGAGACCGTAGGGTTGCTCATGCGGCTGTAAATGAAGCCCGGTTCTTTACCCAATGCCACGTCATACCATTCATCGATGTCTTGGTAACCGTAGGCGGCACTGACTACGATGGGAGTTTGGGTAGCGTTGTAGGGATGCTGAACTTGCTCCCCTCCCCAAACCACTCGCGTCCCCAAACCAGCACCCTGGCTATGGCCGGGTTTTGTCTTGTCATCCATAAATCTATCTCGCATCGATGAAACACAGATGTGTTCCGATTGGGCTTGCGATGACTATAGGGAAGGCTTGAGCGTGTGAAAAATCATGTTATCTGGGGCTAAGGGGTGGTTTTTTTAATGGATGATCGATATGAAAAAGCCATGGGCATGGCTTTTTCGTCAGTGAAGCTCAATCGCGCTTCCGCCGCGCCAGGCAATTAGTGACCGCGAATATACTGTTCGAGTTGCAGAATCAGGTTTGCTTGTTCTGTAATTGCAGCTTTGACCAGATCACCAATCGACAGCAAGCCAAGTAGTTTTTCGCTTTCTACAACAGGCAGATGACGAAGATGACGTTCGGTCATAATTCCCATGCAGGTCTCAATACTCTGACGAGAGTCCACCGTTATCACGGGTGAACTCATAATAGTCCTGATGGGTGTGCCCGCCGAGGAACGCCCCTTCAATACCATCTTGCGCGCGTAGTCTCGCTCACTGATAACACCGATAACAACTCCGTTCTCTACGACAGGCAACGCGCCAACATTCCGTTCAGCCATGGTCCTGACAGCATCAATGACCATTTGCTCTGGTGCAACGGTGTAAACATCATGATTATGTTCGGATTTCAAGCAGAGTAATTGCGCAACAGTTTTCATAATGAAACCTCTCTTATTTTTATCAAACACAAGTACCCTACACCGGGAGCTCAGACAGCAAACAACTCAACGAACAATACAACCAGTCTGAATCAGAAAAAGAATCTGAAAATTAAAATCCAGCGTTAGAATCCGCCAGTACGATCAATGCTTTCGACTCCGTTCAACCGTCTTCGATGGCACTTCCAAAAATAATTTCTTGTAGTCGGATGAGAAACGGCCCAAGTGGTTAAATCCCCACTGCATCGCCACCGCTGCAATGTTTCCATTGCATCCGCCCTCCAGCAACGCCTGTCTTACAGCTTCAAGCCGAAAACGCTTTAAATACACAGTCGGCGTAATACCGAAATATTTCTTGAAGTCATCATAGAGCTTGAAACGGGATACACCCACCGCCCGCCCGACCTCGTCCAAATTGACTTCATCGCAGGCATGCTCATGTATAAGTTTTTTGGCTTTTAATAAATATTCAGGACAGCGAATCTGCGAAAGACTAGCCAACTCGCTCGAATAATTATTTGGCTGCGACAAGATCAAACCCTTTATCAACGCTTTTTCAATATCACGGGTAATGGAGACATGACCAAAAAAATCACGTGCCTGATCCATCTCCACAAGCAGAAATTTTACCAGCCGCCACCATGCAGCAGGAGCGCCGTCACTTGTACTTATTTGGGCTTCGAAGACAATCGGCTGTTGCGAGGGCCTCTGTAACAGTTCCTCCAACACTTGCCGCATTGCCGTACACGTAATGGCGACCTGAATTTTTCGACAATTACCTGCAATAGAGAGTTCTTGCTGATCATAAGGCGATACGATTATTCCGTTTCCGCTATCGGACATCAGCAATCCATTGGGTTTTCTCAGTTCCTGCGCACCACTGATTGGTAAACTGATGCTGTAACTATTGAGTACTGACGCGTCAATATCGATAGTGACATCGGTACCGTATTCGATATATCCAATCACTGTAGACATCGACTTCAAAATATTTCCGGCATGTTGAAAATGAAGGCGCTGCGGGGACGATGCCTTGAGTTCGTGGGGGCCGCAGATATTCACCATCCAGGCTTGCGCACCTTGTACATCATGATGCACTGCATGGATGTCTTGAAATTCAGCATTATTCCCAGCATGAGTTTGCAGATTCATCGCAGCACCAAAAAAGTTACCGATCAGGCTATAACCATACTTTCAACGTCTCAGAATCACTATCCGCATAATGCAAAAATCGTCATAAAACCGCACAAAAGAAACCCGCCATGATTTTCCCACAAAGAGCGAGCCTTACCACCTCAGAAGCGGATAGATATCGCCTCGAATCCGGATAGATGCACCACACAGAAAGGCTTTCAATCGGGGTGAGCCTAAAAACTACAAAAGGGTGTACCTGATGAACAACTCGAGAAGCATTGCGCAGTGGCAAGAATACATCCAGGGCTGCCTGGATTTCCGTCCAGCTGAAGGCATTTACCGCATTGCCCGTGACATGTTTACAGAGCCGGAACTGTTCGACCTGGAGATGGAACTGATCTTCGAGAAGAACTGGATCTACGCCTGCCACGAGAGCGAAATCGCCAACCCCAATGATTTCCTGACGATGCGTGCTGGTCGTCAGCCCATGATCATTACTCGCGATGGCAACAATCAGCTTCATGCACTGATCAACGCTTGTCAGCATCGGGGCGCGACACTGACTCGCGTCAGCAAAGGCAACCAGTCCACTTTCACATGTCCGTTCCACGCATGGTGTTACAAAAGTGACGGCCGCCTGGTCAAGGTCAAGGCCCCGGGGGAATACCCGGAAGGCTTCGACAAAGCAACCCGAGGTCTGAAGAAAGCGCGGATTGAAAGCTACAAGGGCTTCGTTTTCATTAGCCTGGATGTCAACGGCAGCGACTCCCTGGAAGACTACCTTGGCGATGCCAAAGTGTTCTTCGACATGATGGTCGCCCAGTCTCCTACCGGCGAGTTGGAAATACTGCCCGGCAAGTCGACCTATAGCTACGACGGCAACTGGAAACTACAGCATGAAAACGGCCTGGACGGTTATCACGTCAGCACCGTGCATTACAACTACGTTTCCACGGTGCAGCATCGCCAGCAAGTCAATGCCGCCAATGGCGGTGGCTCCAGCACACTGGACTACAGCAAACTGGGCGCGGGTGATGCAGAAACCGACGACGGCTGGTTCTCGTTCAAGAATGGCCACAGCCTGTTGTTCAGCGACATGCCCAATCCATCGGTGCGCGCCGGTTATACCACGGTCATGCCGCGTCTGATCGAGGAATACGGCCAGCAGCAGGCCGAGTGGATGATGCACCGCCTGCGCAACCTCAACATCTATCCAAGCCTTTTCTTTATGGATCAGATCAGCTCGCAGCTGCGTATCGTGCGCCCGGTGGCCTGGAACAAAACAGAGATCACCAGCCAATGCATCGGCGTCAAAGGTGAGTCCGACGCAGACCGAGAAAACCGTATTCGTCAGTTCGAGGATTTCTTCAACGTTTCAGGCATGGGAACCCCGGACGACCTGGTTGAGTTTCGCGAAGCCCAGCGCGGATTCCAGGCGCGCCTCGAGCGCTGGAACGAAGTGTCTCGCGGCAGTGAAAAATGGGTCGAAGGTCCCACCCCTAACAGCGAGGTTCTGGGTATCAACCCGGTACTGACCGGCACTGAGTTCACCCATGAAGGGCTCTACATCAATCAGCACGGATCCTGGCAGCGCTTCCTTTTGCAAGGTCTGGAACAAAAAGCCCTGAAGTTGAAGGAGGTGTGAAATGAGCGCACTACAGTATTCCGTCGAACAATTTCTCTACCGCAAAGCCGAGCTGTGTGATCAACAGAACTGGGACGCCTATATCGCCCTGTTTGATGAGCAGAGTGAATTCCACCTGCCGCAATGGGAGTCAGAGCATGTGTACACCACCGACCCCAAGCGCGGCATGTCGCTGATTTACTACTCGAACCGCTCCGGTCTGGAAGATCGCGTGTTTCGTTTGCGCACGGGTAAATCGGCGGCTTCAACGCCGATGCCGCGCACCTTGCATCAAATCAGCAATGTGCGCATCAACGAGCTCGACAACGGACTTCTTGAAGTCAAGGCAGCCTGGGTCACGCTCTTCACGCGACAAGGGTTGTCCGAGCAGTTCTACGGCCATGTGACCTACCACCTCAAACCCGTCGCGGACAGCTGGAAAATTACTCGCAAGCACATCGTATTGCTGAACGACACCATCAACTCAGTGCTTGATTTCTATCACCTTTGAGCTGTGGAGCACGCTGTCATGAATCATAAAGTCGCTTTCAGCTTCGCCGACGGCAAGACCTCGTTCTTCGAGGTCAAACCAAACGAGTTGCTGCTCGACGCCGCGCTGCGCAATGGCGTAAACATCCCCCTGGACTGTCGCGAAGGTGTTTGCGGGACCTGCCAGGGACGCTGCGAATCAGGCCAATATACTCAAGATTACGTTGATGACGAGGCCCTGTCCGAACAGGACTTGGCGCAACGCAAAATGCTCTCTTGCCAGACCCGCGTGCAATCGGATGCCTCGTTCTATTTCGACTTCGATTCGAGCTTGTGCAACGCTGGGGCCACTCAGTTATTGCAAGCGGTGATTACCGGTGTAGAGCAGGTTTCGGCCACCACGGCGATCCTTCATCTAGATGCTTGCTCCCACTCCCAGCAATTGGACTTTCTTCCGGGGCAATACGCTCGATTGCATGTACCTGGAACCAGTGAATGGCGCTCCTACTCATTCGCCAACCGGCCCAATCCCAATAATCAGCTTCAGTTTCTCATCAGGCTGTTGCCTGATGGAGTGATGAGCAACTTCATCCGTGAGCATTGCCGCCCCGGAGAAGTGCTCGAGTTCGAGGCGCCTTTGGGTAGCTTTTACCTACGTCAGGTCAGTAAGCCTCTCGTCCTGGTGGCAGGAGGAACCGGCCTATCGGCCTTCCTCGGAATGCTGGATACCATTGCCGAAAAAGGTGGTTGCGGACACCCGATCCAACTGTTCTATGGCGTCACGCAGGATAATGACCTCTGCGAAACTCAACGCCTGGCTGATTATCGCGAGAGAATCGCGAACTTTGATTATCACTTGGTGGTGTCGAAGCCATCAGAACACTGGAAAGGTAAAACCGGCTGGATTCCTGATCACTTCGACCGCCAGTCGTTCGAAGCCAATCCATTCGACATTTATTTGTGCGGTCCCCCGCCGATGGTCGAAGCGATTAAAGCCTGGTTCAGCGATCAGAAGATTGAGCGGTTCCAGATGTATTACGAAAAATTCATCGAGAGCAATTCCAAGCATTGAGATTGCATGAGGAATATCTGGTGCAGACCAGATATTCCTGTGCTTTTTTCATTATCCGCCGACGCTGCTGATCAATACCCCACCGTCGAACTCTCAGCGATCAAAACGATCTGCCAAATGCCGTAGCGCTTTGGCCTGAGCGAGCAGATCCTCGCCAATCCGCTGACCGTCCAATGCCTTATCTACACTTTGCGTCGACAGCTCGGCCACTTGCACAACCTGTTGTGACAAGCTCTCGACCACTTGGGATTGTTGCTCCATGGCGGATGAAATCTGCATGCTCATGCCAGATATTTGGGTCAGTGACAAACTCACTCCAGCCAAATTACCTTGGACTGATTCCACCTCGCTCGTACTGTTTCGCGCGAACTCCCGCCCCTCGTTGGTCAGTTGTACGGTGCGTTCGGTCGCATTACGCAGTTGCAGTAACAGCGGTTGGATTTGCTGTGTTGCTTCCTGAGTCCGAGTCGCCAGTTGCCGTACCTCGTCGGCAACGACGCTGAACCCCCTGCCTGCTTCGCCGGCGCGAGCTGCTTCAATAGCCGCGTTCAGAGCAAGTAGATTGGTTTGTCCGGCAATCGAACTGATGATGTTGGTAATAGCGCCAATGGACTCGGTAGAGCTGGCCAGTTGTTGAACCGCCAGTGCAATATCCCCAACCGATGTACTGAGTTGCTGCATCGCATCGAGGCTCTTGCTGGACAATTGTTCGCCATGATTGGCAAGCCGGGCAGCTTCCTGAGTGGCCAGATTGGTGGCCTGAACGTTGCTGGCAACTTCCTGTATGGTGGCGCCCAATTCGCTAAGGGCGGTCACCGACAAATCGGTTTCATCGCGTTGCCGTTCGAGGCGCAGGGTTTCGCCCTGGATCAACTGGGCAAGCTCGACCACCTGCTGTTCTACGACGCCCCCGGTCGTCCCTATTCGTGACAATGCGCTTTGCAGACGACGTTCTTCGGCAACCAGTGCCATCTCCATCAACGCTGCAACACCTGGCGCGCTGCTGTAAATTTTCGCGGTCAATCGATCGGCAAACGCTTTGGGATGCGCCACAAAAACTTGCTTGACGGCTCGGGTCTGCCGCCAATCCTGAATACCCGCTATAACGAGCGATCCAGCAACAACTAAGGCGCTCTGAGTCAAATGGGAGTTCAGTTGCCAAAGGCCTGCTGACAACAGTAATCCGAGCGGCAGGGTCGGTAATGCAACGCCCACTAGTTGATGGATATGAGAGCTCCACTGCAGAACGCCGCCTCCTGATTTCAATCGCGAGTAGAGCTTTTCTGCACGCTCACATTGCGCTTGCGAGGGTGAGCTATAGACAGCCCCATATGCCTGAACTCCATCATCGCCGAACACTGGTTTTATGTAGACGTTCAGCCAGTACGTTGAACCGTCCTTGCGCCTGTTCTTCAAAAGTCCCATCCAGGGCTTTCTTTGTTGCAGCGCGCTCCACAGGCTAATAAAAATATGTGCAGGCATATCAGGGTGCTTCAGAAGACTGCTTGACTGTTGCAACAGCTCCTTACTCGTATAGCCGGTAAGTTTGATGAACGCGTCGCTACTCTGAGTAATGCGCCCCTGCAGGTCGGTGCGACATATCAGAACAACATTGTCAGAAGAAGTAGGAGATGCAGACATGGCTGAAGGTCCCAAAAATGAAAAAAAAGCCCGCCCCCTAGGGGCAGGCAAAAGACCAAAGTAATCGAAGCTATGGAGCACAATGACTGTGGCGGTCTTAAAAGTGATGGACATACCGCACTTGCACACGACTACCTTCAGGACGATTCTCGACGTCCTGTTCGAAGTACGCATTCACAAATACATGATCCTCTTTGGAAAAGCTGTACATCGCCCCAGGCCCGATTGCCCATACCTTTTCGCGGCGGCCGGAAACCTCATGACCGTCAACTTTGGTATCCGTGATTTGCTTCAGCCAATAGCCATTGATACCCAAACGCAGCTGCGGCGTCACCGCATACTCAGTAGCAAAGTTTGCGTGTAAAGCCTGGCCGGCTTGCATATCGTCGGCGCCACCAAACGCCGGGCCCGGATCATCGTTCTTGCCGTTGTAAAGATAGTGAGCACGAACGGATGCAGTCCATTTTGGAGTAAACCAATAAGTGGCCGCCCAATAGGGGTCAAACGACCAAGCGTTGGCGCCCGGATTGATGTCATGCTTACTGTCGTATTTGCCAGTCGGCACGTTCACCTGCAACTCAATGCGATGCGCGAAACGCGGTCCATCGGGTCCCATGATTGGATCAAACTGAATCATCGGGCCCAAAAGCAGATCGCCTACGCCACTTTGAGCCTTCAGCGCCGCATTATTGAGTCCGTCATCAACATCCATGCTCGTTACAAAAGGAAGCACGGCATTCATGCCCAGCGTAGCGTTGCCCAAGCGAAGGTCGGAAAAATAGCTGACTTGTGTCACCGCGACCTGATAATCCAGCTCCTGCTTGGGCAAGCCCAGCGACTTTCCATTTTGATCCCGAAAACGATTGGCACTGTAATTCTGGAAGTATTCCTGAAAGTACCACCCCGCCCCCGCTGGCGGCGCACCATCGAGAAAAGTTGTTAAACCCAGATTGACGACTGGCAGGTCATACGCCTGCGCGGTTTCAATTCCCAAGAGGCTAGTGCTCAACACATATACCGATAGCAGTTTTCTTTTTATTTTCATGACGCTCTCCACTTACAGCAAGGCTAAAGGCAGAGAAGTTGAACGTAGCAATGGGCGCGTAAAGGCTGTCCGTTACCACATAACGTTGAACCCTTGCCGCACAAGCCAGCGCATCAACAAGTCTCAACACCTGTAGGATGTTCAGCAGGCATTAGTGTTTTTACAGCCACCATTTTTTTATTTGGGGGCTGGGCTTGATCATGATCACCGCCTCTCTTTCTGACTATCCGCCAACTGCATGGGCTATCCACTATGCGCGAGTAAATCCAACAGGCTATTTGTTCAAGATGACTAGCCCACCTCCGGCATTTAAAATGCAACGCGGTTTAGGCTCGCCTCAGCAATTAAACGGCATCAGAGCTTTTCAGTTAATTATCCGAGAGCACTAGTCACTTCATATGAATAGCCCTAGAAAAATTGCGCTTGTAACGGGTGCTGGACAGTGTACCGGGCGGGGAATCGCCCTTCGCCTGGCCAGAGAGGGGGCTGATATCGTATTGGTCGATAAGGACGCAACGCTGCTGCGGCATACGTCCGAAGAGATCATTGCAGTGGGGCGTCGCGTGTCAGTTTTCCTAACCGATCTGACCCGACAGAAACAACTTCAAGAGGCAGTCGATCATGCGGAAAAAACATTCGGCAGCTTAGATATCATGGTCAATAACCCTGAATTTGAGAGAGAACACCCAAACGCTGATATTGGCTATGACGAAGTTGCACGACTGATCAATCACAGTGTTCAAAGCACACATTGGGGCATTCAGGCCGCCGCGGATAAATTTCGTCAGCGTTGCCAAAAAGGCACGATCATCAACGTATTGTCCAGCGCCGGGCATGAAAACCCGACACTGATCGATATTCTCTCTGCGTCAAAAATGGCGGTGCGGGTGCTGACTCAGGCCGCATCCAAAGAACTGGCTCCGGCCGGAATCATAGTCACTTTGCAATGTTTCGGATCCATCATTCCAACGGCGAGATACGTGTCGTAACAACAGGCGTACTTCGCCGTTCGAAAAGAACGGCGAGGTTCAAGCCCTGACTTATCGATTTACCCCGGGATGTTGCGCAGCCACTCGATACTGCCCGCCGTGAAACACCAGCGGCTCCCCTGCGCCGTGGCGGTAGTGTTCGATTTGTCCAAGGAATATCAAATGGTCACCGCCCTCATATTGAGTGACATTGCGGCAGACCAGCGTGGCAATCACGCCATCGAGCAGAGGCACCCCGGACTCTCCGGCCTGGAAGGCCACACCCGAAAACTTGTCTGGCGCAGGTCGTGCAAAACGTCCGGAAATATCGTGCTGATCTGCGCCTAGGACGTTGATCGCAAAATGCTCGCACGACAGGTAGTCCGGCAGACTCGGCGCGTTGCGCGCAATACTCCAAAGCACCAGTGGCGGATCGAGTGAAACCGACGAAAAGGAGTTGGCGGTCATGCCAACATTGCGTCCATCGGTCGTGCGCGTAGTGATTACGGTCACCCCAGTGGCAAACTGCCCGAGCAGATTGCGCAGTTCGCGTGGATCGCAATCCTGCGCGTTGACCAGATCATGTTCGATGGATTCTGCGGTAAGTGCATTCATGATGAACTCCTGGCTCGATGGCGGCTCAAGCGGCCTGACGAGTCTTTTTCTGAATAAAGGCCTGGCAAGACTGGGCGTCGAACCACCAAGGTGCGAAAGTGCGTGGATCATCGAAACCATTGGCGATGGCCGATGCCAGAGGTTGTGACTGGCTCGCGGCACCGAGCAGTTCGAGCAGGTGCTGAGGCGGTGGTGTCAGCATGGTGTTGGTCCACTTGACCACATGCTGGGCATAGCTCCAGTACTGCTCGAAGGTGTCATGCATCCAGTCAGGGCCAAAGTCTTGCGTGCCACGAGCGATAATCGCATCCAGGTAAACCTTGCTGCACTTGGCAGCATTGTTCGAACCTTGGCCCGTAATCGGGTCGTTGACTACAAGAGCATCGGCCATACCAAAGACCTTGCGTCCCGACGGCAGCGTCAATACCGGTTTGCGTACCATTGGCGTGAATCTGCCGGACAAGAATCCCTTGTCATCAGTCATTTCCACGGAGCGGCAGCGTTCGGCTTCCCAAGGGACGTAACGATTGATCAGCTCCAGGCTTTTTTCGAGATGTTGCTCGGCAGATGTAATCCCCTGCCAGCAGTCCATCGGCCCACCCGGAATTCCTTCAAAGACCATGATTTCGCAAGGTCCGGTGGTCGTCAGGCAAGGAAACACAAAGTACTCGCCTACACCTGGAATCAGGTTGAAGCTGACCCGTGAAAACGGCGACATCGGTGTCATACCCTTCACATAGGTCAACGACAGCGCCCTTTGCGGCTGCTGAAACTGAGTACGCTCGGCGTCTTTTTCAAACAGATTGACGATTTCGCCCTTGCCCGCAGCCAGCAGTACCAAATCATGGGTGGTCGACAAGAGCTCCAGCTCGGCTACCCCGACATCCTGGATAATGACCTCACCGCCACGCTTTGCGACCTCGTCCAGCCATACCGGCATTTTCAGGCGCTGATCGACGGATTGGGCATAGCGATCCAGCCGGGTACTCCAGCTGAACAGTGGCTCATTGGGCTGCTCTGGGTTAGGCACTGCCAGACCAATACCTTCAACAGCCGGGCATTGGTCTTCCCAGAAGTTCAGCCCCAAATCACGCTCACTCTGCAAGGCGGCGTTGAACATACACTGACTGGACATCACTTTACCGTTGCGAATGTCCTCGCCATTACGATTAGTGGTCAAGGTGACATGGTAACCCTTGGCGAGCAGGCCTAGAGCGAGTTGCAGGCCGGCTTGACCGGCTCCGACGATGGCGATTCGACGCATTGTTATTCTCCTGGTTATCGACGGTTACAGGTGTGGCATTCGGCAGTCGCCGAACAGGGTTTCTTGTTAGGGTTTTGTGTTACTCGGCAAGCCGTGGTATCGCCGGCAGGTTCTGTTCCGGTCCCATGACCGAGTAACCTCCATCGACGGCATAATCCGCGCCCGTCACAAAGCTGGCGGCGGGTGAACATAGAAACGCCACCACATTGGCCACTTCGGAAGGTTCTCCCAAGCGCCCCAACAGGTGATAGGAAGCGGCGACCGCATCAGCCTTCTCACGGTTATCGCCACTGACTTCGGCGATCACTCGCGACCAGGTCCAGCCAGGCGATACCGAATTGACGCGGATGCCGTCAGCAGCCAGATCCATGGCCATGCAGCGAGTCAGCTGCACCATCGCGGCCTTCGAAACTGGATAGAGCCAACGGCCGGTCTGGGCACACTTGGCCGAGATGGAAGTGAAATTGACAATCGCACCACGTCGCGCTTTAAGGTCCGGATGCACGGCTTGAGTCAATGCCACCGCTGATACCAGGTTCACATCAAGCGCTTGTAGCCAATCCTGACGGCTGGAAGCAAAGCCCTGATCGCTGTAAGTGCAGGCCAGATTGATCAGCAGGTCGACTCCACCAAAACGTGCTCGAACTTCTTCGACTACATGCGCGATGAGCTCGTCATCCGTCACATCGAGATGAAAAAATGCGGCTCGCTCACCCAGTTCGGTGGCGGCCTTGAGACCCGCTTCACGATCGATATCGAACAGTGCAACGCTAGCCCCCGCATCCATTAACGCCCGAGCCACGGCGGAGCCAATCAAGGTCGCACCACCGCTGATAACAGCCACTTTGTTCTGTAGATGTGACATGGTTATCCCCTTAAACCGACTTGTCGGCGCTGGAGGCCCAACTCGGCATCAACGTATTGGAAGGCAGCGATTCATCGAGCAGTTTCCGGGCAGTCACTACACCGGCCACTGGCAACCCTGTCGGGTCAAGCAGGCCGATCTGAACCAGCACACTGGCCTGATCCCAGTAGATGTGTTCGTGATAAAGCTTGGGGCCGCGGAACTTGACTACGCCAAGCATCGGGATCTCGACATAGCGTCCGGTTGGTGCTACCCCGGGAAGCATCCAGTCGATCTCGGAGTCATGGGTAAAACTCATGATGAATTCATCAACGATCTGTGACGCACCGACCGTGCGAGACAGCGGCGTGAGCGCCATGTCCTTGGGATTGCCATGGACGAAGTGATGTTGGTAGAAGCGGCTCAACTCTTTTGCACCCACGCCGCCGGTCATGGTCGGGATGTGATTGACGTAAGGTTCAGCGACCATGGTGGCCATAGTTGCAGGTACGTCCCGGGTATCGAACTCGTGTCGCACGTGTTCATCCCAGAGATCAGAGAGGTTGTAGTCAGGGCCTAGAACCCGACGCAATGCAGCCACAGTCCGTTCGTGAGCCAACAGTGCCGACGGTTTGTGATAGTGATGGCCGTTAGGGCGAGCGAAAGCATGATCAACTCCCGGATAAACGTAAAGTTCAACACCTGGCTTGTCGTTCAGTACCTTTTGAATCGCGGACCGAGCCTCGGCAGGACAGAACTGATCTTGTTCGGCCATATGGAGCACCAGGCGACCTTGCAAACTTTCAGCTTCCGGCAAGGCGTTTTCAATACCCACGCCGTAGTAGCCGACGGCACAGGCTACTTCAGGTAACCGACACGCCGCCAGGTAAGCCAGCTTGCCGCCCAGGCAGTAGCCCACAACACCCAGGTCGCCCGGCTTACATTGGGGCAAGCTCTGCAGGGCATTCAGACTGGCGCGAATATCATCGATACCAAGTGCCTCGTCGAAACCTTGGTAGAGCTCGTAAGCGCGACCAAAGTCTGCCTCGGTGTAACCTAATTCGACACCGGGCTCCTGGCGCCAGTACAGGTCCGGTACCAGCACGGTGTAACCTTCTTCGGCCAACAGGTCAGCGACTTCACGCATAGCCTGGTTAACACCAAAGATTTCCTGACAGAGCACCACGCCCGGGCCGCGACTATCGACGGAGGTCGCCAGGTAAGCCTGGAAATGACCACCGGACGCAACCGGCACGCTGACATATTGGCCTTTCATATCGATTCTCCAAGGGTTCAGGAACGTTGGAGATGATATTGGGCACCTTTAGAGGTGCCGACTATCCGCTGAATGCGATGCCTGTCCGTGGTATGCAGGAAGTTACACAGGCCAGAATCTGATGCGCAAAATGAAACAAAGCTGTGAGAGTGGCCAGAAAGAGCAGACGCCGAACGTTCACCTCATCAACCAACTGTTTGAAGGAGAGCCGAGCGGGGACGTGACTGCCGCGCCTCACGCTCTTCAAAATGCTCGACGAGCAAAAAAGTGAACCAAGGGCGGACCGGTATAGGAGGAGAACAAAACTTGTTCAGTACAATCCTTGAAGGTGAAAGCGCAGTACTAAACGATGGCGGTTCTCTGAAGCAGTCCGGGCAGGGCCAGCAGAAGCAATCGTAGTACCGAGAAAGGATGAGCCGCAAAATTGCGAACCTGATCACTGCGGCTTTCGCCGTAGAGGCACCAGTTGCAAAAGTGTTCACAGTTGTTGGTCAGCAGCCGGTATTGATTTTCACCTACCCGAGAGAGCGCTCGCCGGATGATTTCTTCTCGTTCGAATCTGACTTGCTGGGCGCTCTTTACCCAAAGCCGTTGCCCGGACGTAAACCGTTGCAGTGTCAGAACTTCTATAGGGCCTGCGTGCAAACCGGAGTACAGCCCTGAGTAGTGAACGACTTGGTATTCACCCAGGTAAATCCCATGATGGTAATAGCCGTTTCGTGAGGTGATGAGGTGGCTCCCAATGGCGACCTCTGCCTCAGCTTCCCAGTCCCAGTCTTGCCATTGGCTGGTACGGAGCTCTTCTACTGCAGCGAATTTATAGGAGATGTTCATCATGTTCCGCCTTACTGGGCATGTGTGAGTGCTCTTGTGGGCACTCCCACCTCAGTTAATTCAGAAGCGTTGGAACGATATTGAACATCTGCACCGAGCGGGACTATCCGCTGGGCGCTAAACCTGTCCATGACGTGCAGAAAGATTTCTGATTCGCAACTGACTTGAAGACAGTGCTTTTTCCTCCCTCGAAAACGCCAAATAGCCAAGAAAAAAACGTTGGACACCTAATGTTTGCGGGGGGATTCTAGGAACCAATGAATCAAGCTTCGCAGCAGGCTTGAACACTTGAAAGCTGTCTGGCATGCCCATTGCTTGAGTAGGTAGAAGGCCCCGATGAGGGCACATAAAGAAACGGACATGCATACAGGTTATCCGGTTAACGCAGCGACTATCCTTATCCTGCAAAACCTCGGTAACACTACTGTGCGCCATGCCTTGAAACCGTGCATGCAAGTGAGTCGACCATGGGCCTGAATCTCATCCCGGAGAGTTGCGGCAGTCTCTTTGACAGAGCTTCGCTGTTCACTCCTAAAAACCAGTTATTTCTTCTCAATGACCTGGATGCCATTCGTGACGGAGTCAGTAGCGTTTTCAAAAAACACGAACTGCGCTGTATTCAGGAAACCGACCGCATCAGCGCACGGATGCACCATGTCAGTCGCGGGCATTTGTCCCTGAACCGACTGGAATATGGAGCCCGGGTAAACATCGATCCCGGTCGCCTTGAAGATTTCTTTTTAATCCAGGTTCCCATCAGCGGAAAGGCACGCATCATTTGTGGCGGACACGACTTCATCTCCTCCCCCAACATAGCTTCCTTGATTTCACCGAACCTGCCGTTATCGATGTGCTGGGATGCCAATGCTCCCCAACTGGCACTTCGAATCGAACGTGACGAGGTTGAGTACCATTGCGCTCAACACCTTGGACATGTGATGGACAGACCACTGGAGTTTAATCCTGAACTCGATCTGACCACCCCAGGCGGAAGCTACTTGCTTCAGCTGATTTCCATGCTCGCAGATGCAATTACATTGGATGAACATCCGCTCCACCACTCTCTGGTGCTCAAACAGTTCGAGTCAGTCCTGATCAATGCATTGGTCTATGGCCAACCCAATAATCTGCGAGAACAACTGGAGGGTGCCAGTAAACCAAAAGCACTCCTGCCATTTTTCGTCAAAAGGACCGAGGAGTATATGCGGGCTCATGCGAATGAACCGCTGAGCATAGAGCAATTGGCCGAGCACGCAGGTGTCAGCGTTCGCACATTGTTTGCCGGCTTTCGCGATTTTTGTGACACCACGCCCATGGCCTACCTGCGCAACCTGCGATTGGAGCAGGTGCATCTTGAATTGAGCAGTCATAGCCATGACGCTTCAGTAACCGATATCGCGCTCAAATGGGGCTTTGCCCATTTGGGACGGTTTGCTCAGGAATATAAAAAACGTTTTGGCGAGGCACCTTCAACGACGCTCAGATTCCGACGCTGATATCGGCCCAGACACCCACGACCTGCCAATAGAATTGGTCGTAGGCGCTCTGATTGTGCAGCTCAGGTGTCAGTTTGTACGCCAGCCACGCGAGCCTTCCTCTACGAATGCTCCGCTTGTGACCATCCATCCCGAAAAGATCACCCCGATTGTTCAGGATTTCAAAATTTTGATACTTGCGAAGGTTGATTCATCACGTGCCTGATCCAGCAAGCTCATCGGCCTTGCCAATGGCAAAGCCTGCGCAATCGATCTTGCTGTCACTAGCGGTTGCGTTTCCGCTACCAGGCGCTCGTCGCTGGGTGGAATGCCGAAACACTCGCGATAGCACTTGGAAAAATGGGGGGTGGACACAAAGCCACACACCACCGACAACTCTACGATGGAGATCGGCGTTTGCTTGAGCAACTGACGTGCGCGAATCAGGCGCAGTTTGAGGTAATACCGCGAAGGCGAGGAATGTAGGTATTTCTGGAACAACCGCTCAAGCTGTCGACGTGACAAGCCGACATAATTTGCCAGCTCGTCCAGATCAATCGGTTCTTCCAGATTGGCCTCCATCAAGGCGACGACTTCCTGCAACTTTGGTTGATGGGTACCGAGCATGTGCTTGAGGGGCACTCGTTGGTGATCCTGCTCGTTGCGGATTCGCTCGTAGACGAACATTTCGGAGATGGCCGCTGATAGCTCATGACCGTGATCACGACTGATCAGGTGCAGCATCATGTCCATTGGCGCGGTTCCACCAGAGCTGGTGAAGCGATCTCGGTCGAGGGTGAATAAACTGGAGCTGAGGTTCACTAGCGGGAAAGCTTCCTGCATGGCGGCCAGAAATTCCCAGTGCACACTGCAATCAAAGCCATCGAGCAGGCCCGCCTTGGCCAAGGCCCAACTGCCAGTGCACACGCCTCCGATCCGCTTCGAACGTCGCGCCAGGGCTCGCAACCAGGTTACGTGCTCCCGGGTCACAGCGCTTTGAATGCCAATGCCACCGCAGACGATCACGGTATCAAGCATCGGTGCGTTAATGATCGAGGTGTCCGGAGTGATCGGCATGCCGTCGCTTGCCCAGACCTGCTCCCCCGCCAAACTCAAAGTATGCCAACGATAGAGCTCTTGACCAGTCAACTGATTGGCCATTCGTAGAGGCTCTACTGCAGACGCCAGCGAGATCAACGTGAATTGGTCCAGCAGCAAAAAACCAATGGATTGGGGAGGAGCGGCCTTGGAGGTGTCGTATGCCATCGAAGATTATTCTCGCAGTGACGGTAGTGGCCCGTGGCGCAGGCGGCTTTTGCCGCCTCGCCACTGCTCGAGCACTGATGAGGTCGCCAGCAGGTTTACGCTGGATGGCTGCT
>Ga0207696_1000979_pt1 | contig 17265 bp, 15 predicted proteins | sample KBSS54metaG_FD_184403 | JGI IMG/M metagenome (GOLD analysis project Ga0207696, IMG submission 184403) | Switchgrass rhizosphere microbial communities from Kellogg Biological Station, Michigan, USA - KBS S5-4 metaG (SPAdes) (version 2) | ecosystem: Host-associated > Plants > Roots > Rhizosphere >...
GTTAAAGCCATGACGAATTCCTCGTTGGTTGGGTACTGCGGCTTCCGGCCCTGGCAACCGCCGGGTATGGCCTAGAGAACCTTCGTAATAGTTATCGTCGGGTTTGCAGGTTGCTTGAGGGCTTTTTTGAAAAATTTTGCCATCACCCTGCCACCCCCTAGAAAACAAAGACTTAGCAGCACTTCACCTTCTAAAAAATGACGTCATAAAACCGTCCGTGGCGCAAAGCTGCGGGCCAGCGCCTTCGACCGTCGTCAGGCGGACGATTCTTCCAGCAATTGAATCAACTCGTACTCCATGAAGTCGGCAAGCCCCAACCAGTCCTGACGCTCCTGGCACTCGAGCATTTGCGTGAGCAACTGCGCCCAGGCCTGCTGCTTCTGCGCACCGGCCGACAGCAATGACTGCTGCGCGCCCTCGAACACATCGACCATGGTCAACGCGGCCTCGACATCACGTCCCAACCGAAACAGCCCGGCGCACTGTTGGCATTCGTCTACCCAGCTTTGCAGCGCAGTCATTGCACGAACTCCTGATTGAACGCTGTACCGGCAATCTGCGCGCCCGCGCGGCTGCTGTTGAAAAACGCCACCTGCGGCTGACTGGCGATGTATCGCTCCAGCACGCACAGATAACCGCGAAAATTGAGCTGGGTACTGACGCGCTGGCCATGGCCATCACGCACCCAGTGCCGCGCCTGATTCACCGACGGCCCCAGGTCACCGTCATTCCAGCCGGCATGGGTCTTGTTCATCGGGAAGGCAAAATCGGCGCCGAACAGCGTGATCCGTGCAGCGCCCATCTTCACCGCCAGGTCCACGGCCGGATGAATCACGCTGCCGCCCACATGCAGCAGCGCCCTCGGGTGCTGTTCACGCAATGCCGCATAGACCGGACTGGCCGAGTAACCGCCATAACGTTTGCCCTTCCAGGCCCTCAGCACCTCGGGATCACTCATGGGCAGGTACACCAGCGGGATGCCGTCGGACTCCTCGAAAGGCAAGTGCCGGAAGCTGATTCGCTGATCGATGCTCACCACATAGTCGGGCACGATCCCGTGCTCGCGCAGTGGCCGGTAAGCGGTATCGACACAAATGAACAACGGACGCCCGGACCGCTCGCGAATCGCCGCCAGGCGCTCGAAGTGCTGCTCCAGCGTCGGCCCGGTGCCGATCACATAAATCTCCCGACCGGTGCAGGTGCCGAACAGCGTCGCCACATCATCGTCGGCGAGCAACACGGGCAGGCAGTCCTGCAGGCGCTGCTGAATGAACGGTGACTGCGGATCGAACTCGCGATTGTTGAAGCTCAGGTGCACTTCGCTGACCAGTCGATCACGAATCTTTGCGTTGAAGTCATCGGCCAGCAGCATTTCGGCAGGCAATGCAAAGAACGGCGTGCAGATGTCGGGCAGGTCGCCGGCGTAGAGCAATTCAACTCGCGGATCCTGCAGCCACTCACGCTGATCGAGCAGTTGCAACACCAGGGTGAACAGCGCGCCATTGAGGATGTGCACATACAAGCGTTCAAGCCCGGCGCGCTCCAGCAACACCGTGGGCAAATCCCCGAGGCCGGTGCCGTAGACATGCAGTTGCGGCTTGTCCGTTGGCAGGCTGGCGGCCTGTATTTGCGCTTCGCGGACACGGTCATGCCGGCTGGTGAGCTGAATGCCGCCAATGCTCAGCGTCGAGCCCAGCCCTTGCGTCAGCTCGGCCTCGATTGCCGAACTGTCTTCGTTCAGCAATCGTGCGAACAGCGTCGGCCAGCGTCGCTCGAAGACTTCAGCGTTAGCTTGGAAAAACTCACTCATGGTGCCTTGCGCTCCCTTCAGGCAAAAAAACAGCGTTCAAGGTTACCCCTTGAACGCTGTTTTTGTATTCGTCGTTCGTACCGGACTCAAGGACGATAAATAATCGCCGAACCCCATGACAAACCGACGCCGAAACCACTGATCGCGATGCGACTCCAGTCGGAATCCATCACGTGTTTTTCCAGCAGCAGCGGCACACTGGACGACACGGTGTTACCGGTCTCGACCATGTCCTTGATGAACTTTTCCGGCTCGCCTTCGAAGCGCCGCGCCACGGCATCGACAATCGCCGCACTGCCCTGGTGGATGCAGAAGGCATCGATGTCATCGGCCTTCAGGCCGGAATCGTCGAGCAGTTCGTGCAGGTGCGCCGGCACCTTGAGCAGAGCGAAGTTGAACACCTGGCGACCGTTCATGAAGAACACGCCATCGGTCACTTTCAAGTGCGGTGCGCCGGAACCGTCAGTACCGAACTTGGCCTTGCCCAGCGCCCAGACCGGGTCTTCGCCCATCCAGGTGGCAGTAGCGGCATCGCCGAACAGCATGGTGGTGTTGCGATCTTCCGGATCAACGATTTTCGAATACGGGTCAGCGGTGATCAGCAGGCCGTTCTTCAAACCGGCAGCTTCCATGAAGCCCTTGATCGCGTAGATGCCGTAGACGTAACCGGAGCAGCCCAGGGAAATATCGAACGCCGCGACATTGGTCGGCAGGCCGAGTTTGTCCTGGACGATGGCCGCGGTATGCGGCAGGCCTTCCTCGTCACCGTTCTGGGTGACGACGATCAGCGCATCGATGGATTCACGTTTCAGTTCAGGGTTGTTGGCAAACAGCGCATTGGCCGCTTCAACGCACAGATCGGAGGTTTCCTGTTCCGCGTCTTTGCGTGGGAGGAAGGCCGAACCGATCTTGCCGAGGATGAATTCTTCATCCTTCTCGAATTTTGCACCTTGTGCGTAATTGTCCACGCCGGCTACAGGAACGTAGCTCGCAATGCTTTTTATGCCAATCATTACGGCTTCCCAATAATAAACAGCCCAATACCACCGCTCGCAAGGATTCGAGGGGCGCCGACAAACAGAAAACGGCCGCCACAACGGGCAGCCACGGGGAGCGCAAAGGGCTATCACTGGAACCGAAAACGGGCCAGGCGCCATCTCCCCGGTCATTACAATACAGTGAAGATGCGCGTTATGACTCGCAGGTCACGCTATTTTGCCGAATCGGTGACAGATCGGCTCATTGGACCAATGACCAGTCCAGCGGCGTACCGCGTTTAATCGGCTGGCGCGCACGGCGCCCGAGGACGGCATCGGTGTGCTTGGGCGGCAGACCGAGACCGGGACGAATGGCGCGCACATTGGCCGCCGTGAAGGGTTCACCGGCCGCCATATCCGCCGTGACGTACAGCGACCGACGGTAAACCAGCGACTTCTGCTCAGCCTCGGTCACGCCGTAATGGACCTGGCCCATGGCCTGCCAGGCACGCTCGGTCTCGATCACCAGACTGGCCAGTTCCGCCGGTTCCAGCGAGAAACTGGCGTCCACCCCACCGGCTGAACGGTCGAGGGTGAAGTGTTTTTCCACCACCGTCGCGCCCAGCGCCACCGCCGCCACCGACACACCGACACCCATCGAATGATCGGACAGACCGACCTCACAACCGAACAGCTCACGCAGATGCGGAATCGTGCGCACGTTGCTGTTGATCGGGGTCGCCGGGTAGGTGCTGGTGCATTTAAGCAGCACCAGATCCTTGCAGCCTGCCTCACGGGCAGCGCGCACGGTTTCGTCGAGTTCGGCGATGCTGGCCATGCCGGTGGAAATGATCAACGGTTTGCCGGTCGCCGCGACACGGCGGATCAGCGGCAGATCGGTGTTTTCGAAACTGGCGATCTTGTAGGCCGGCACATCGAGGCTTTCAAGGAAGTCCACGGCGCTGTCGTCGAACGGTGTCGAAAACGCGAGCATGCCCAATTCCCTGGCCCGGGCGAAGATCGGCGCATGCCATTCCCAGGGCGTGTGGGCCCTTTCATACAGGTCGTAGAGCGAGGTACCGGCCCACAGACTGTTCGGATCCTTGATGAAAAATTCGCCCTCCGCCAGATCCAGGGTCATGGTTTCGGCGGTGTAGGTTTGCAGTTTCAAGGCATGCGCGCCGGCCTTGGCCGCCGCTTCGACAATCTGCAAGGCGACGTCCAGTGACTGGTTATGGTTGCCGCTCATTTCAGCGATGATGAACGGCGGCGCATCGGCACCGATCTGGCGGTTGCCGATATTGAAACTGCTCATTGACGGGATTCCTTCAAAACCTTGGTGAACGCGCAGGCACTCTGGGTGAACCCGGCGTCACGAAAAACATTCATCGAGGGCCGATTGGCCGGCAACACCTGGGCGGTGATGGCGGTCATTTGCGGCCAGTGCGCAGCCACAAAGGCCTCACCCTGCGCCAGCAGCGCCCTGCCCCAGCCGAGACCGAAACGCCCCTCGAACAGATATAGCGAAACTTCCGCCTCAAAGCCGCGCAAATCGTAGCGCAGGACGCCGACCGGGCCATCATCCGCCTCGGCCACCAGCAGCAGTCGTTGAGGATTGCGCAGGCACGCAACCAGCCAGTTCACGTGCTGCGCCCAATCGATCGCCCCGCTGTCCAGCGACCAGCGGCGCACCGCCTCGGCATTGCGCCCGTCGAACAACAACTGCGCGTCATCCGGCGTCGCCAGACGCAACTTGAGCACCGCGCCGGCCAGTGCCGTCGCCACCCGCAGCGCACCGCGTCCGTCGACCAGTTGCCGCGAACGCTCGGCCAGGCTCTGGCGTAGATAAAAATTGCCCACGACAAAGCCGATGGCAGCGCGCAGTTGCTCGACGCTGACCTGCTCCCGCGCGCCCATGAACACATGCGCGCCGGCCGCCGCCATCACCTCGCCGTTGGCCTGCTGGTTGTTCGACACCGCGATGCAGATCGTCGGCAGGCCCAGGGCCGCGCGCTCCCAACTGGTGCCGCCGCCGGCGCCGATAAACAGGTCGGCCTCGGTCATGCGCCGATGAAAATCGCTGACGAAACTGTGCAGGCGCCAGTGCGGCCGCGTTTCGGCCAGCGCCTGCATCTCTGTCCAGGCCGGGTTGTCGGCACCGGCGACAAAATCCACTTCAAGCGCCGAAATATCCGCCAGCGCCAGCATCGCGTGATGGGTCTGGCGCGCCGCATCGAAACCGCCGAAATTCACCAGCACCCGGCGCGCCACCGGTTTGATCTCGATGGCCGGGCCACTGAACTCTTCACGCAACATGGCGAAGCGCGGACCGAGCAGCGTTCGGCAACCGGCCGGCAACAGCGGCTGATAGTTTTCGCTGAGCCCGGAGAGGTTCTGATTGAGCAGCAGATCCACGCTGTAGCGCCGGGTCGCCAGATCGTCGACCGCGGCAATCCGTGGTGCGAAGCGACGGGCAGCGGTTTGCCAGTGATGGTCGAGGCCGTAATGGTCGGCGATCACCCAGTCCAATCCGGGCTGCCCTTCCAGCTGCGCCGCCAGCGCATCGATATCCGCCTGCCACGGCAGCATCGATTCGATGGCCTGCTCCGGGTCTTCACCGGCATAGCGATCCGGCAACGCGAAGGTCTCGAAGCCTTCGGCCTGCAACGCATCGAGCCGATGCCCCGGCAGACGACGGCAGGCGAACGCGACATGGCTGCCTTGCGTGCGCAGCACTCGCGCCAGTGTCAGGCAACGGGCGATGTGGCCGCTGCCGATGGTCGGCGACGCGTCGGCGCGGATCAGCACTCTCATTGCAATTCCCCGCCAGCCCTGAGGGCGGCGTAAAGGTACTCGGCGCGCTTCCAGTCTTCGACGGTATCGATGTCCTGCACCAGATACCGGGGCAGGATCACCGGCAGACTCGCCGGCGAATACAGCACCTCGCCACCCAGCCAGGCCTCGCGGCGCCCCCAATAGAACTGGCCGGCATCCTGAAAGGCAGCCGGCAGATCCTGCGAACGGGTGTTGCGAAATTCGGGGTACAACGCTGTCAGCGCGCCCTGCCCGTCGAGGGTCAAGGCGCGCTGCACCGGAAAGCCGAAATCGGTGACTGAAAATGCAAAGGACTTGTCCGGATGCTGCGCCAGCAACTCAAAGCCCTGACGCAGAAAGCGCGCCTGCAACAGCGGCGCCGTAGCGTACACACAGCAGGCGTATTCGAAGGCCGGCAGTTGCTGCAGGGCATGCGCGATCACCGCCGCTGTGCCGGTGAAATCATCGGCCAGCTCAGCCGGACGCATGAACGGCACGTGAGCACCGCTGGCCCGCGCCACGTCGGCGATCTCTGCGTCGTCGGTGCTGACCACCACCTGCTCGAACAACCCTGAATCGAGGGCCGTGCGAATCGAACGGACAATCATCGGCACACCGTCGAACGGCTTGAGATTCTTGCGCGGGATGCGTTTGCTGCCCCCGCGGGCCGGGATGATTGCGACGTTGTTCAAGGACGTTTTTCCAGCAGGAACCAGGTGATGTCGTCGACCGGAAACTGCGGATCGCGGTGATAACCGAAGCCGTAGTCCAGCAGTTGCAGATCAGGATAACGGTCAAGCATTTCCCCGGCAAAATCACGCTTGAACAGCTTGCCGCTGTTGCCGCGATAGGACACTTCCACCGGCGAGGGATTGTAGTACTCGGCGATCAGGATGTAGCGCGAACTCAACTCATACAACTGTGCATACGCCGTCGCCAATAGCTCCGGCGCCAGATGGATCAGCACACCTTTGCTCAGGGTCAGGTCGTATTGGCGTTCACGGTGAAAGTCGAACAGCGAACCGTGCCAGATATTCGCAATTTCCAGCGCTCGGGCCTGGGCGCAGGCACTGGCATTGATCTCGACCCCGAACAGCTCGCAGCGCGGCAGCAGCTGACGCAGCGCCTGCAAGTTGTTGCCGGCGTTGGTGCCCAACTCAAGCAGGCTGTCGATTCGCCCGGCCCGGGTCAGCGCCTTGGCGAACAACGCCAGATTGGCCGCCACCAGTGGCTCGCCGACGTTACGGTCAACGTACTGGTTGCCGAATTCGCCCTGCCAGAATTGTTCCTGCTCGCTCAGATCACGCATTACCGTTTTCCATCCACCGCCGCGGCGGCAATCATTCAGTCAACCGACGCAATTGCTCGACCACGTAGTCCTGCTGTTGATCGCTCAGCAACGGGAACAGCGGCAGGCTGATCGCTTCGGCGTAATAACGCTCGGCTTCGGGGAAGTCACCCTCGGCGAAACCCAGGTCACGATAGTACGGCTGCAAATGCACCGGGATGTAGTGCAGGTTCACGCCGATGCCGGCGGCACGCAAGCCTTCGAACACCTGACGGTGGCTGAGGCTGATGCGCTCGGTCTGCAAACGCACCACGTAAAGGTGCCAGGCCGATTCGGCCTCCGGCTGGAGGCTCGGCACAGTCACCGGCAAGTACGCCAGCAAGCGCTCGTAACGCGCGGCCAGCGCCCGGCGACGGGCGATGAACTCGTCCAGTTTGCCCAACTGCGACAGGCCCAGCGCGGCTTGCAGATCGGTGATCCGGTAATTGAACCCCAGCTCGACCTGCTGGTAGTACCAGGGGCCGTGGCTGGGCTCGGTCATCTGCTGCGGATCGCGGGTCATGCCGTGGCTGCGCAAGCGTTGCAGACGCTCGGCCAGCTCCGGGCGATTGGTCAGCACCATGCCGCCTTCGCCGCTGGTGATGATCTTCACCGGGTGGAAGCTGAACACGGTCATCGCGGCAAATTCACCGCAGCCCACCGGACGCCCGGCATAACTTGCGCCGACCGCGTGGGAGGCGTCTTCGATCACCGTGAAGTTGTAGCGCTCGGCCAGTTCGGCAATGCGCCGCATGTCGCAGCTCTGCCCGGAGAACGCCACCGCCACCAGCACTTTGGGCAGCGTGCCGTCGCGCTCGGCAGCATCGAGTTTGCTCGCCAGAACTTCGGCATCAAGGTTCCAGGTCAGCGGATCGATGTCCACGAAGTCCACGTCAGCGCCGCAATAACGCCCGCAGTTGGCCGACGCGAGAAAGGTGTTCGGCGTGGTCCACAAACGGTCACCCGCGCCGAGCCCCGCCGCCAGACAGGCAATGTGCAGCGCCGCCGTGGCGTTGCACACCGCCACGGCGAAGTCGGCCTGACAACGCTCGGCCATCGCCTGCTCGAAGCGTTCGATGGTCGGGCCCTGGGTCAACCAGTCGGACTGCAACACCTCGACGACCGCGTCGATGTCCGTCTGGTCGAGGCTCTGCCGACCGTAGGGAATCATACCGAGAGCTTCGCGTGCAGCTCGGCGATCTGCCCCACCGAGAGGAAGTGCGGGTTGGTGTCGGAACGGTACTCGAAATCTTCGCCGACCGGCACACCACGCTCACCGAGTTTGTCCTCGGCAAAATCCACGTCGACGCTGGTAAAACGAATCGACGGCTGGATGGTGTAGTGATCGGCGAACTCCAGAGTCATCCGCGCATCGTCCAGCGGCACCATCAACTCGTGCAGCTTCTCGCCCGGACGAATGCCGACGTTCTTGTGCGGCAGGTGCTCGGCCATGCCACGCGCGAGATCGACCACGCGAATCGACGGGATCTTCGGCACGAACACTTCGCCGCCGTGCATCCGCGCAAAGCTGTCGAGCACGAACTGCACGCCGTGATCGAGGGTGATCCAGAAGCGGGTCATGCGCTCGTCAGTGATCGGTAGCTCCGTCGCGCCATCGGCGATCAGTTTGCTGAAGAACGGCACCACCGAACCGCGCGAACCGGCGACGTTGCCGTAGCGCACCACGGCAAAACGCGTCTGCTGTTCGCCGGCAATGTTGTTGGCCGCGACGAACAACTTGTCCGACAGCAACTTGGTGGCGCCGTACAGGTTGATCGGGCTCGCGGCCTTGTCGGTGGACAGCGCAACGACTTTCTTCACCCCGTTGTCGATGGCGGCGGCGATGATGTTTTCCGCGCCGTTGACGTTGGTGCGGATGCATTCAGTCGGGTTGTATTCCGCCGCCGGCACCTGCTTCAACGCCGCGGCGTGCACCACGTAATCGATGCCGCGCATGGCCTGACGCAGACGATCGGCGTCGCGCACGTCACCGAGGAAGTAACGCATGCACGGCGCGTTGAACGTCTGCTGCATTTCGTATTGCTTGAGCTCATCCCGGGAGAACACCACCACGCGCTTGGGCTGGTGTTGCTCGAGCAGGCGCGCGATGAATTTGCGCCCGAACGAGCCGGTGCCGCCGGAGATGAAAATCGATTTACCGTTGAACATGTCTTGAGTCCTGTTCCCTTTACGCCAGCTTCAGGCGATCAACTGCGCCCAATTCAGCGAAGCGCTGTCGTTCAGCACAAAGCCTTTGCCAGTCAGGCTCAGGTTCGCGTTGTACGCCTGATCCCGGGCGAACGCCGCCGCCCATTTTTCCTGCAACGCAGCCAGTGCCTGATCAGCCTGGGCGATATCGCCCTGATGGATGACTTGCACCGATGGCGTCCAGACGGTCAGGTAGCCGGCCTGGCCGGCTTTCAGGCACAGATCGACATCGCTGAAGCCTTCGGTGAATGTGTTGTCGTCCAGACCGCCCAAAGCATCAAACAGTTCTTTGCGCACCATCAGGCACACATTAGAAACCGCCGAGTAGTTCTGATCCACGGACAACCGGTACAGGTAACCCTGGGCGTCGTGTTTTTCGCCGACGAATGCCGAGCCAACCCCATCGTTCATGCCGAGAATCAGACCGGCCTGGCTGATCTTGCCGTCGCGGTCGACCAGTTTCGGGCCGACTACGCCGACTTCCGGACGCAGAGCGTGGTTGAGCAACGAGTCGAGCCAGTTCGGGTTGACCACTTCTGCGTCGGCCGCGAGCAATACCAGATACTCACCCAGCGCCTGCTGGCTGGCCGCGTTGTACAACGCCGGCGCGCTCAGCGGCTGATCAACGCGCAGCACCCGGACTTTCGGATGCTGATAGGTGCCGAGCCAGTCGTTGACTTGCGCTGACTGAGCGCCAGTGGTGGCGACCAGGATTTCGTATTTTTGATAGCGGGTGCGCAACTGCACGCCTTCCAGGCAACGTTGCAGGGCCGGCAGATCGTCGCCTGCCGGCACGATGATCGACACCAGAGGACGATCGCTGTGGTGGTAGTCGATCTGGTAAATGCCCGGCACGGATGAAGTGACCTTGGCCTTGTAGCCACGATTGCCCAGGTGACGCAACAGTGCCAGACGCTCGTGAGCGTTCTCTTCAAGCACCGGTGCCTGAGTGATCAGCAGCGGCTCATCGAGGTGGGCCAGGCTGTTGAGGCCATCCTGCTCGATGATGCGCAGCAGCAGATCGAATTCCAGCGCCTTGCTGTAGTCCGCCGAATAACCACCGGCCTCGACCAGCGCGTCGCGACGAATCAACCAGTGACGCGCCATCATCGCCGGCAGGCTCAGCAGCAGATCCAGATTGAAGCCCGGACGGAACACGTCCACCAGCGCACCGTTTTCCGCGCGCTGGATTTCGTCGGTGGAAACGGCACGGCAATCACCGGCGTTCATCAACTCCAGGCTGGCGCGCAAAAGGCCGCTGGCAGTGAATTCATCCCCGGCTTGCGCCAGAAGCACCCAGTCGGATGGCGACTGACTGGCGCTCTGGTTAAGTTTGTCGATCAGGTTGCCCGGCGTCACGCGGACAAAATGCAGGGTGTTCTGTGCGGTGGTGGCCGCCGGTGCTTCACCGGTGGTGAACACGACGATCCGGAACGTCTTGCACTGGCCCTCGAGCAAGCTGTCGAGGCTGACTTGCAGCTTGTCGATATCGTTGTCCATATCCAGCAGGAAGATGCCGAACTGCTGACCGCCACCGTTGACGGCCAGATGCTCGCCAATGGCCTCGACCTGTCCGGCTTGCGGTTGACGTGAATCCAGCCACTTGAGCAGCCGGCCGGACTGCATGGCGTCGAACGTGCGATGGTGATCTTCCACCGTCAGCGCATCGAGCCGTGCAATCCAGTCACGCATTTTTTGCGCTTCTTCGTTTTCGCCCGCCAGTTCCAGTTGCGCCACCAGACGCTTGTTCACGGTACGGTTGAAGGCATTGAGGTCGTGGGCCTGCCACAGACGCTCGAGCACACTGTCCTGCGTGTCGTTATTGCGCGCCTGGAGCAGATGCGCCTGACGCGTCCACACCCCTTCGAGCCCCTGCAATTGAACTCGGCCGGCGGGCATCGCGTGCAGCATGAATTCGAACTGCGCCAGACGATCGAAGAATGCCTGGTTATAGAACGGCATTTCGACGTATTGCAACGGCCCGAAACGACGATCCGGCACCTTGAGCACCTGATTCCAGGTGGACTGGACAATCAGTTCCGCCGTCAGCGCCCGACCGCTTTGCAGGCTGTCGACCATGGCTTCGAAACTTTGCAGGGCAAACGCTTTGCTCTGTTCTGCATCCAGGCCCTGGATCGCAGTAGGCAACCCGGCGAGGAATTCAGCAAAGGCTTCACGCTCGGCCACCGACTTCGCGTCGGCGTACGTCAGCGAGTGGTAAACCTCGGTGCTGTGCTCGGAGTTGCCGTAGTTGATCTCGCGCACCACGTAAGGAATCGGCAGGATACGCGCCTTGGCACTGGCCAGCAGGAAGTACACGTGGCCGATTTCCTGCCATTGGAAACTGGTGCCTGGCGGCAGTGCCGAATGCCAGGTCTTCATCAGGTCGGTACGGGTCACCGCGTAGAACGGCGGGATGTACTGACTCATGTAATCGATGACCCGATCCTGAGCCTTCTCGGACGAGTAGTCCTCCATGACTTTCTTGTCACGGCGGTAGTAGCTCACATCACCGGCCATCGACAGGTACATCAGGCAGTAGCCGTGGCACATGCCGTAGTCGGGATTTGCCTGGAGGAAGCCCACCGACTCGGTCAGCGAATCGTGCAGGATGAAGTCGTCGTCGGCCGCCAGCACCATATACGGCGTGGTCAGTTGCTCCACGCCATAGGCCAGTTTGGCCTGCATGCCCCAGTAGGCGAACTGCGGCACGTGGTGATAGTCGACCGCGGAAAAGTCACCTTCAGGGCGTTCGGCCGTGGAGTCCAGCACCATGATTCTGCAGGGCAAGCTGCTGTAATACTTCACCGCCCGACGCAGGAACGCCGGACGATTGTGCGTAATCAGCACTACGGTCAACAACTCGTTGAGCGGTAGCGTCAGTTCAGAACTGTACTTGCCTTGCATAACTTCTCTCCACAACCGGCGACTCGCCGAGACAACGCTTTGGTGATGTTGCGAATTAACGAACGCGACGCAGATAGCCGTCCGGCGCCACGGTGATCAGCAGCTTGTTCTGCAGCTGAACATCGATCTCGAAATCCTTGTTCTCTTCCAGGTATTTCCACACGGCGGTCTTCGGGTTGTCGCCCGGGCCCCATGGACGATCCGGGAAGAAATCGGCCGGCATGTCTTCAACCACGGTGTCCATCACCACGCAGTAGCTGTCGACCGAAACCAGTGGCGCGTAGAGGCGCAGCTCTTCGAGCACGTGGTCGTGGGTGTGGTTGGAATCGAGCACCAGAATGACTTTCTTGCCTTCGGCAGCCGCACGCACCTGGGCAGCGATGGCCGGGTCGATGCTCGATCCTTCGATCATCTTGATGCGCTTGCTCATCGGGTGGCTTTCGATGGCTTCACGGTTGTGCGGACGAATGTCCAGATCGATGCCCAGCACTTCACCGTGACCTTGCAGTTCCAGCAGGGAGGCGTAGTAGATGATCGAACCGCCGTGGGCGATGCCGCACTCGATGACCAGATCCGGCTTCACCTGCCAGATGATTTCCTGCATGGCCATCATGTCTTGCGGCAGCTGGATGATCGGACGGCCCATCCACGAGAAGTGGTAGCTGTACTTGTGCTTGGCCGATTCGTTGAAGAAATCGCGGGCCAGGCCCGTCAGTTTCTGGTCGTCACCCTGCTGGGCGATCTGCTCGCGGCATTCGGCTTCAAAAGCTTTGTTGATGCTGTTGTCGGTCATTTTCAAAATCTCAAGGGTCACTGGAACGAAGCGCTGTCGACGGCGTGATAGACGTAACGTCCACCGGTCATCCGCTTGATCTCTTCGAGGTAATTGGAATTCATCACAAACAGGTTGGCGCCCTCGGGCAAGGCGTCCATCGCCTCTTGCGGCGAGGACACCCGGGCACCGCTCAGGGGCAGGTAACGCCCCTGCTTGGCCGGGTTGATATCGACCACGCGATCCACCGCCACACCGGCGCGTTGCAGGAACAGCGAATAGATCACGCCTTTGGACGAGGCGCCCCAGATCGCCGAACCCTGCTCGGGCGCGCCCTGGATGATCTGCACCGCGCGCTCGAGGCTGGCGGTGAAATCGTCCGGCAAGGCCAGACGCGGCACCGGTTGTTCCGGGGTCAGGCGCAACGTGGCGAGGTCAGCGACGATGTACAGGTACTGGCCGCCGAACAGGTGACCGGCCTCGTGCACGGTGCCGAACATCCGGCGCAGGTCATCGAGGCGGAAGTAATTGACGTGCTCGTAGAACAGGTCGAACCAGGCGCGGTGTTCGAGGATCCAGTCGAAGCACGGCACTTCGATGTAGATCTGCCCGCCGCCCTGATTGGCTTCGGCGATCACCGCCAGAAAGCTCAGCGGATCCTGAATGTGTTCCAGCACATGACGCAACACGATGGCGTCTGCCTCAAGGCCCAGGCCTCGGGTGAACGGCGCCTTGATCACGTCGACGTTTTCGCCTTCGTAGGCCGGATCAATGCCAGTGATGCGGTAGCCCAGACCTTTGAGCAGCTCCAGGAAATAGCCTTTGCCGCAGCCGACTTCGATCAGTTCCTGACCCTTGAAGTGCCGGGCAATGATGCCTTCGACATCGCCCAGGTGCTTCTGGAACTGGCCGGAATGCGCCTGTTCGTTCTGGTAGTCGGCGTCGTAGCTGAGCTTGTCGGCGTCGAACGCTGCATTGAAGATCAGACCGCTGCGCTCATCCTGCACCAGCAACATGTCGGCGCTGGCCGATGCCTTCGCCGATTCGGGATCGGCAAAGGTGCGGTTCTGCAGCACCGGCAGGTCGGTGACCCGATACAACTCGTGCCTCATTGCGGCTCTCCCAATAACTGTTGCAAGCGCTCGGTCACCGCCCAGAACGCCAGCGGTTCGTGGGTCGGATACGGGTAATGGCCGAGGTTCAGGCCGATGGTCGCGCCGCGCTCACGCACGCGCTGTTCGACCAGCGCCCGCACCGAAACCGGCTGGCCGCTGGCGCAGTTGATCGTGCCGTCGAAATCGCGTTTGTGCAGGATCGCGGCGAGGTACGCGGTGGCCGTTTCAATCGCCAGGAAGTCCCGCAGCTGTTCACCGGCCGACATGTTGAACGTCGCATCGCCGGCATCGATTGCCCGGTCCAGCGCCGCCAACAGACTGTTGGGGTTCTGCCCGGCGCCGTGCAGGTAGAACAGCCGTGCCCATTGCAGGGTGAACGAATGCTCCTGCTGCAGATTCTGCATAAACAGGTGCAGGGTGTGTTTGGCCAGACCGTAAGGATTGGCCGGCTGCGCGTCGTTCTGTTCGCTCAGCGGGCCGCTCTGCATGCCGTATTCGAAGCAGGTGCCGGTCACCAGCACCTGCTTCACGCCCGCCTCTACCGCGCCTTTGATGAAGCGATAGTCGGCCATCAGGTTGTGCTCGAAATGGAACAGCGCCCGATAGTTTGGCAACCCCGGCCAGGCCAGGTGCGCGAGTGCATCGACGCAATCGGTCAGCGCCGCGACATCCAGATCCGTCGCGTGAATATCCGCGCTCACGAACTCGACGTCATTGATCCACGGCATGTCCGCGGCTTTCTGCGCGTCGCGCGCAACCGCCCGCACCGTGCAGCCACGGGCCAGCAACGCTGCGACCAGATGCCGACCGACGAAACCCGTGGCCCCGGTGACCAGAACCTTCACAGCACGCTCAACTCAGGCACGGCGATCACGAAGCGACCGTCCCACTCACGCACCTGGGCCAGTTGCTGACTGACTTCGTGCAACAGGTTCCATGGCAGCACCAGCACGTAATCCGGCTTCTCGATATCGATCTGCGCTGGCGCGACAATCGGGATGCGGCTGCCCGGCATGAACTTGCCCTGCTTGTGCGGGTTGGCATCGGCGACCCAGGCCAGCAGATCGGGTTTGACCCCGGCGTAGTTGAGCAAGGTGTTGCCCTTGGCAGCGGCGCCGTAGCCGACCACACGCTTGCCATCGGCCTTGGCCTGCAACAGGAAACGCAGCAGGTCGTGCTTGATGCGTTCGGCAGCCGGCGCCAGCGTCGCGTAGTACCCGGTGGTTTTCACGCCGGCGTCGAGCTCGGCCTGCAACTGCTGTTGCACGGCCGGCTGCACGACGCGGCGTTCGCCGTCCTTGCGCTGGACGAACACCCGCAGCGATCCGCCATGGGTGGTCAGCTGGCTGACGTCGAACACTTCCAGGCCGTTGCGCTCGCACAGCGTTTGTACGGCGGTTAACGACAGGTACGAATAGTGTTCGTGATACAGCGTGTCGAACTGCGCGCCGGCCATCAGCGTCAGCAGTTGCGGGAATTCGAAGGTGGCGACGCCGGTCGGTTTGAGCAGCTTGGCGAAACCGCCAAGGAAATCGTTGATGTCCGGCACGTGAGCGAGCACGTTGTTGGCGGCCATCAGGTCGGCGGCCCAGCCTTCGCTTTTCAGCTGGGCGGCGGTGTCGCGACCGAAGAACAGTTCACGGATCTCCAGGCCTTTTTCCCGTGCCGCCTGCGCGGTGCTGCGGGTCGGCTCGACGCCCAGGCACTGGATGCCGCGACCGGCCACGTATTGCAGCAGGTAGCCGTCGTTGGCCGCGACTTCCACCACGCGGCTGTCGGCGGTCAGGCCGAAGCGCTCGACCATCTCGGCCACATAACGCTCGGCATGAGCCAGCCAGGTGCTGGAGAACGAACTGAAGTAGGCGTATTCGGCGTCGAACAGGCTGTCGGCAGAGGTGTAATCCTCGGTCTGCACCAGCCAGCATTGCTGGCACACGGCGACCTTCAGCGGCACCCATTGTTCGGCCTGCTCCAGCCGATCGACGTGCACGTAGGCGTTGGACGGTGGCGAGGTGCCGAGGTCGATCAGCGGCAAGCTCAGCGGTGCGGCGCACCCACGGCAGTTCATAGACGCACTCCAGCAAAGTGTTGATCGAGCGCGGGATGGCTGGAATCACGCGCTGACAAATTATTGACAGGCAACGGCCAGGCGATCGCCAGCCGTGGATCGTTCACCGACAGACCGCCCTCGTGCTCCGGCGCGTAATCGGCGCTGTGCAGGTAAAGCAGTTCGGCGTCTTCGGTGAGGGTCTGGAAACCGTGGGCGAAGCCGGCCGGAATCAACAGGCTGCGACCGTCACCGGCCTTCAGGTGCTCGGCGTGCCAGTGCAGGAAGGTTTCCGAGTCCGGGCGCAGGTCTACCGCTACGTCCCACACTTCACCTCGCAGGCAGGTGATCAACTTGGCTTCCGGCGCATTGGCGTTCTGGTAATGCAGACCGCGCACGCTGCCCTTCTCGCGGGTGCAGGAATGGTTGATCTGGCGGATGTGAAATTCACTGCCGAACGCTTTCAGGCTGCCTTCGCAGAACAGACGGGCGAAGTGCCCGCGCTGATCTTCGAAGCGCTTGTGCTGGACGCTGAACAACCCGGCCAGCGGCAACGGTTTCAAGGAAAACTCGCTCACAGCGCGCCCCGGTACAGGTTCAGTTGGCCGAGGGTCACGGTGCGCATGTCGTCGCCGTTCTGCCACGCCAGGTGCCAGTCGAGGGTCTGGGTCAGGCATTGCTGCAACGTCCAGCGCGGTTGCCAGCCGAGCACCTGACGGGCGCGGCTGCTGTCCAGGCGCAGCAGACCGGCTTCGTGCAGGTCGCTCTTTTCGAGGCGCAGCCCACGGGCCTGAGGCCAGCGGTTGGAGAGCAGTTCGACCACTTCACCGACGCTGCACATGTCCGCCTCGCCCGGACCGAAGTTCCACGCGCCGGCGTACTCCGGGCCTTGTTCGTAGAGCCCGGCGGCCAGTTGCAGATAGCCGGCCAGCGGCTCCAGCGCGTGCTGCCACGGGCGCACGGCTTGCGGGTAACGCAAGGTCACCGGCTCGTCGGCCGACCAGGCTTTCAGTACATCGGGAATCAGCCGTTCTGGGGCGAAGTCGCCACCACCCAACACGTTGCCGGCGCGCGCGGTGGCCAGGGCCAGACCATGCTCGGCGTACTTGTCGGCCGGGAAGAACGATGCCGCGTAAGACTGCGCCAGCAACTCGCAGCAGGCCTTGCTGCTGCTGTAAGGATCGTGACCACCGAGGGCTTCGTCCTCGCGGTACGGCCACAGCCATTCCTTGTTGGCGTAGACCTTGTCGGTGGTCACCAGCACGCAGGCCCGCACGCAACCGACCTG
>Ga0207696_1000981_pt1 | contig 17259 bp, 14 predicted proteins | sample KBSS54metaG_FD_184403 | JGI IMG/M metagenome (GOLD analysis project Ga0207696, IMG submission 184403) | Switchgrass rhizosphere microbial communities from Kellogg Biological Station, Michigan, USA - KBS S5-4 metaG (SPAdes) (version 2) | ecosystem: Host-associated > Plants > Roots > Rhizosphere >...
CAGGGTTAACATTTTGTCTATTTTATGGGTCTGATTTGTTATCAAAGTCACAACATCGCACAATATTGCATCACTTAAGGGAGGGGGTTTCAGCTTGATTGCAGGGAGTGGAGCAGAAAAGGAGCAGAACGTGGCAAAAAATGAAATGAACATTCCGCTTACAATACCAGCGGAATGTTCAAGGGTGAGGATTGAGATTAATACTGACGGGCGCGTTTAAGCATCGCTAACGTTTTGGCGGCAGCATCCGTCACTGAGCCAGAAGATGCCGTTTGCGCATCGCCTGTACGCCACCAGGCTTCGTAATCATGAGTCATGGTTTTTGGCAGCACTTTGATGTCCAGTAGTGTCGGACCTGGATGCAAAGCTGAAGCTTCCAGCGCGGCCAGCAAACTTTGTTCGTCGTTGACTCGCCAGGCGCGGCAGCCGTAACTTTCGGCATTCTTCGCAAAATCGACTTTAACCAGCGGCCCGTCAAGTTGCCCGGTTTCGAGGTTACGCCTGCGGTTCTCTGTGCCGAAACTGCCCATTCCATGACCCATTTGCAGGTTGTTGATACAGCCGAATCCTGCGTTATCAAACAGCAAGATGGTGATTTTGATGCCTTCCTGTACCGCGGTTTGCAGTTCCGAATGCAGCATCAAATACGAGCCGTCCCCAACCATGGCGTACACCGGCTGCTTCGGTTTCGCAAGCTTCGCCCCGACTGCCGCGGCAATCTCGTAACCCATGCAGGAGTAGCCGTATTCCAGGTGGTAGCTATCCGCTGTTTTGACCTGCCACAGACGCTGTAAATCGCCAGGCAATGAACCTGCTGCACCAACGACTATCGCGTTTTCCTCGATGTGCTGGTTAACCAGACCGAGTACGCGCGTTTGTGTCAGACATGTTCCGAGAACCTCGCTGTATTCGGCAAGCTGCGCATCCAGATGCCCGGAGACTTCCGGCTTGTCATGCGGCTGCCAGCGCCGTGTCCATAACCGCTGGCACTCTTCATGCCACGCGGCTTTGGCTTTAACAGGCTCATCGCGCCATGCCGACTGATAATCCAGCGTGCGTAGCCCGACGGTTAAACGCTCCAGCCCGACTTGTGCATCCGCCACCAGCGGCGTGGCATCCAGTTTCAGAGCATCAAACTCGGCCACATTTAGCAGCAAGAATTCGACGTCAGGATGGCAAAACAGCGATTTTGAGCCGGTGGTGAAATCGGTCAAACGTGTACCGACGCCAATCACTAAATCTGCCTGCGCTGCCAGTTGGTTAGCCGCCAGACCACCGGTGACGCCCACCCCACCGAGGTTAAGTGGGTGTTCACTGACAATCGCTCCTTTGCCTGCCTGCGTTTCGACAAATGGCAACTGAACGCTGTCGATAAACTGGTTAAATGCCGCGTGAGCCCCCGAATAGCGCACACCACCACCGCAGATAACCAACGGGCGGCGTTTGCGGGTAATCAGTTCGAGCGCGGCTTGCAGGCGAGTTTCATCCGGTGGACGACGCTCAATAAGATGAACCCGTCGCGCGAAGAAACTTTCCGGATAATCCCAGACTTCGCCCTGCACATCTTGCGGCAGGCAGATGGTGACCGCACCGGTTTCCGCCGGATGAGTGAGCACTCGCATCGCGCTTAACATCGCACTCATCAATTGCTCAGGGCGATTGATCCGATCCCAGTAGCGAGACACCGGACGGAAGCAGTCATTGGTACTCAGGCTCAGGTCATGGAACTGTTCTATTTGTTGCAATACCGGATCGGGCTGGCGGCTGGCGTAAATATCCCCCGGCAGCAACAGCAACGGAATACGGTTGGCGGTTGCGGTGGCCGCTGCGGTCACCATATTCGCAGCCCCTGGCCCGACCGATGAAGTCACCGCATAGATTCGCCTGCGACAATGTTGTTTCGCAAAGCCGGTGGCAATATGCGCCATGCCTTGTTCGTTACAACCCTGATGGACTTTCAGATGGCCTGGGTTTTCTTCCAGTGCCTGACCTATCCCCAGCACGTTGCCGTGCCCGAAGATGGTCATCACCCCAGCAACAAACGGCGTTTCTTCACCATCAATGTTGACGTATTGCTGGTTCAAAAACCTGACCAGGGCCTGCGCCATGGTCATGCGTTGTGTCGTCATGCTTCCCCCTGTTAGCCCAGCGTCGGCATAGAAAACGCAGCGCCTTGCTGATGGCTGGTTTCAGGCCAGCGAGCCGTGATGGTTTTCATGCGGGTGTAGAAACGAACGCCATCACTGCCGTGAACATTCAGCGGCCCGAAAATCGAACGCTTCCAGCCACCAAAGCTGTGGAATGCCATCGGTACCGGAATCGGCACGTTAACGCCGACCATACCCACCTGCACCTCTTCACAGAAGCGGCGCGCCGTGCCGCCATCGCCGGTGAAAATCGCCGTGCCGTTGCCGTACTCATGCTGATTAATCAGGTCGATGGCGCTGCGGTAATCCGCGGCACGCACCACACACAGCACCGGGCCAAAGATTTCTTCTTTATAGATAGTCATTTCTGGGGTGACATTGTCGAACAACGTCGGCCCAACGAAATATCCGCCTTCGTTGCCTGCAAGCTTCAGACCGCGCCCATCGACACGCAACGTCGCCCCTTGTGATTCGCCACTATCAATGTAGCCAAGCACTTTGGCGCGGTGCGGCGCTGAAATCAGCGGACCCATTTCGTTTTCTGGCCCTGATGTCAGCCCAGGCCCAACCCGCAGCTTAGCGATTTGTTGCTCAAGCCTTACGCAGAGATCGTCTGCGGTTTGGTCGCCCACCGCGACGACCACGGAGAGTGCCATACAGCGTTCACCCGCCGCACCGTAAGCCGCGCCCATAATCGCGTTTGTTGCCATTTCCATGTCCGCATCAGGCATCAGGATGCAGTGGTTTTTCGCCCCACCCAATGCCTGGCAACGCTTGCCGTGAGCGGAAGCCGTCTGGTAGATATATTCAGCAATCGGCGTCGAACCAACAAAACTCACCGCCTGCACGCGCGGGTCGGTCAGCAGGACATCTACCGCTTCTTTATCACCTTGCACCACATTGAATACGCCGTCCGGCAGGCCAGCCTCTTTGAGCAATTGCGCCAGGCGTAACGCTAACGACGGGTCTTTTTCAGAAGGTTTGAGCACGAAGGTATTGCCGGTCGCCAGGGCAATAGGGAACATCCACATCGGCACCATCGCCGGGAAGTTGAAAGGGGTGATGCCCGCACAGACGCCGAGCGGTTGCATCAGCGAGTGGCTATCGACACCGGTGCCGACGTTTGCCGAGTGCTCACCTTTTTGCAGATGTGGAATACCACAGGCGAACTCCACCACCTCAAGGCCACGGGTCAATTCGCCCACCGCATCGGAATAAACTTTGCCGTGTTCTTCGCTGATAAGCTTCGCCAGGCTGTCCATATGCTGTTCAAGCAGGCTTTTAAAACGGAACATGACACGCGCACGTTTCAGCGGAGCCTGTCGCGCCCAACCGGCAAATGCCTGTTGGGCGGCAGCGATCGCCTGTTCGGTCTGTTGCGCGGTGCTCATTGCCACCTGGCGGATTTGTGCGCCAGTGGCCGGGTTGAAGATCGCCTGAACGCGTGAGCTGTTGCCCATGACGCATTCACCGTGAATGAAATTCGCTACCGTCTCCATCTGTACCCTCTCACATTTATGGTCGATTCCTGAACACTGTATATGAAATAAACATTCCATTTAATGGTTAAATAAAACAAATGTTGATTATTGTGATCAGAAATCAGTTTTTGTGTTAAGCGCAGCGGCGGGGGAACGGGATAGAGACTACTATGATTTCATATCGGATCTGTTTTGGTATATTTGTTTCATTTTCACCGTTGCTGGGGTTAAATATGTTTCAGCAACCATTTCTTTGAGGAAGGTAATTTGACCACCGCGACCAACCTGAGCGAGTTACAGCAGCAGATTCGCGACCGCTACGACAGCCTGAGTAAACGGTTGCAGCAAGTTTCCCGTTACGTGCTGGATAACACCAACAGCGTGGCGTTTGATACCGTAGCCGCCATTGCCGAACGCGCAGAAGTGCCGCCCTCAACGCTGATCCGCTTTGCCAATGCTTTTGATTTCAGCGGCTTCAACGAAATGAAACAGCTGTTTCGCATGAATCTGGTGGAGGAAACCGCCAGCTATACCGACCGCGCACGGTTGTTCCGCGAAATGGAAAGCGAGGCGGTGCCTGAAACGCCACTCGATATTTTGCAGGAGTTTGCCCGTTCCAATGCACAAGCTTTGCAGCAACTGGCCGCACGCACTGAGCCGGAAATGTTACAGCGAGCGGTGACTTTGCTGGCAGAAGCAGAAACAATTTATATCGTCGGCCTGCGCCGTTCGTTTAGCGTGGCAGCGTATCTAAGTTATGCGCTGAGCCACCTGGAGTGCCGCCCGATTCTGCTCGACGGTCTCGGCGGGATGCTGCGTGAGCAAGTGAATCGAGTGAAAGCGAAGGATGTGGTGGTGCTAATTAGCTTCTCGCCGTATGCCCAGGAAACGTTGATGGTCAGTGAAAAAGCGGCAAGCACTGGCGCACGGCAAATCGTGATTACGGACAGCCAGATTAGCCCGCTGGCCACGTTCAGCGATTTGTGTTTTGTGGTTAAAGAAGCGCAGGTTGATGCTTTCCGCTCCCAGTCTGCCACGCTGTGTCTGGTGCAATCGTTGATGGTGGCGCTGGCCTATTATCAGGGAACGCCGCACAGTAGTTTATCGCCCGAAGCTTAGCCCCATGAAACCATGGGGCTGGTGACAATTTAAGGTTCGAAAGGTCTGCGGCCAAACTGGTTGTGTCCGCATTTCGGGCAGACGGGCAGCACGTCCGGGGTGTAAACGGCAAGGTGGAAGTGACAGTTCTCGCAAACCAAATTGCCAAGCCCAACCACTTCACCGCTGTGATAGACACCGTGATGGTTGAGATCCTGAAAGACTTCGCGCCACTCGAGCTGCGTTTTGTCAGTGATGTCAGCCAGTTCCTGCCAGAGACTTTCTTTAATGACGCGCATGAAAACGCTGTCAGTAAATTCGTCCTGGCTTTCGTTGTAGCTGCGGGCAAACTCTTCCAGATCACGCCGCACTGCACGCGTCACTTCATCAACTTCGGTACGCGTTAGCTCCCCAGTTTCGTTCATGCGTTTACGCGCGCTGGCGACCAGTTCGTCTATATCGCGCTCGCCATTACGTAACCGTTCGGTGAGCGAGGCCACCAGTTCACGGTAAAATTGAGCAACCTTGTTCATCGTCTGCTTACCTCCTTGAAGAGATTCCTGCATTCAGTGTCGGCTAACCTGCTCTAATAGTAGACGTTAATCGGCTATCACTTTGTTAGTTTGCCCACAAGCAAGGTAAAAAAGTGCAAATGAGAAATGCAGACTCCAGCTTTCTAAAGGCTGTTTTGCGGCACTCTTATCGGCTATGCTATGCCGATCTGAAATTAATAGTTAAAGCTACAACCTGTAGCTGTCTTTCATCACAGGACCACTGGCTGCCATGCAAGAGCAATATCGCCCGGAAGAGATAGAATCCAACGTACAGCTTCACTGGCAAGAGAAGCGTACTTTTGAAGTAACCGAAGACGAAGGCAAAGAGAAGTATTACTGCCTCTCGATGCTACCCTATCCTTCTGGCCGACTACACATGGGCCACGTTCGTAACTACACCATCGGTGACGTTATCGCGCGCTACCAGCGCATGCTGGGCAAAAACGTGCTGCAGCCAATCGGCTGGGATGCGTTCGGTTTGCCTGCTGAAGGGGCGGCGGTAAAGAATAACACCGCGCCTGCACCGTGGACTTACGACAACATCAATTACATGAAGAACCAGCTCAAAACGCTGGGCTTTGGCTATGACTGGAGCCGCGAGCTGGCGACCTGTACCCCGGAATATTACCGTTGGGAACAGCAGTTCTTCACTCAGCTGTATAACAAAGGCCTGGTTTACAAAAAAACCTCCGCGGTTAACTGGTGCCCGAATGACCAGACTGTGCTGGCAAACGAACAGGTTATCGACGGTTGCTGCTGGCGCTGTGACTCCAAAGTTGAGCGCAAAGAAATCCCACAGTGGTTTATCAAAATCACCGCTTACGCAGATGAGTTGTTAAACGATCTGGATACGCTGGACCATTGGCCTGATCAGGTCAAAACCATGCAGCGTAACTGGATTGGCCGTTCTGAAGGCGTTGAGATTACTTTCGACGTTGAAAACAGCGCTGAGAAACTGACGGTTTACACCACCCGCCCGGACACCTTTATGGGTGTGACTTACCTGGCAGTTGCTGCTGGCCACCCTATCGCACAACAAGCGGCAGTGAACAACCCTGAACTGGCTGCATTCGTCGATGAATGCCGTAACACCAAAGTTGCCGAAGCTGAAATGGCAACCATGGAAAAGAAAGGCGTTGCCACTGGCGTGAACGCCATTCACCCACTGACTGGCGAAGCTGTTCCAGTTTGGGTAGCAAACTTTGTCCTGATGGAATACGGCACCGGTGCGGTGATGGCGGTTCCTGGCCACGACCAGCGCGACTGGGAATTTGCGACGAAATACGGTTTGCAAATCAAACCTGTGATTCTCAATGCCGATGGTAGCGAACCTGATTTATCAGCCGCCGCGATGACCGAAAAAGGCGCACTGTTCAATTCAGGCGAGTTCGACGGCCTGGACTTCCAGAATGCGTTCAACGCCATTGCCGACAAACTGGCAGCGAAAGGCGTGGGCGAACGTAAAATTAACTATCGTCTGCGTGACTGGGGTGTTTCCCGTCAGCGTTACTGGGGTGCGCCAATTCCAATGGTGACTCTGGAAGACGGCACGGTCATGCCAACGCCAGAAGATCAACTGCCGGTTATTCTGCCAGAAGATGTCGTCATGGACGGTATCACCAGTCCAATTAAAGCCGATCCTGAATGGGCTAAAACCACTGTTGATGGCAAACCTGCGCTGCGTGAAACCGACACCTTCGATACCTTTATGGAATCGTCCTGGTACTACGCGCGTTACACCAGCCCGCAGTACGACAAAGGGATGCTGGACTCCAAAGCCGCCAACTACTGGCTGCCGGTAGATATCTATATTGGTGGCATCGAACACGCCATCATGCACCTGCTGTACTTCCGCTTCTTCCACAAACTGATGCGTGACGCAGGCATGGTGACCTCTAACGAGCCAGCCAAACAGTTGCTGTGTCAGGGCATGGTTCTGGCAGACGCGTTCTATTACACCGGCGTTAACGGTGAGCGTAACTGGGTTTCCCCAGCGGATGCGATTGTCGAGCGTGACGAGAAAGGCCGTATTATCAAAGCCTGCGACGCACAGGGCAATGAACTGGTCTATGCTGGCATGAGCAAAATGTCGAAGTCGAAAAACAACGGCATCGACCCGCAAGTGATGGTTCAACGCTACGGCGCAGATACCGTTCGTTTGTTTATGATGTTTGCGTCCCCGGCTGATATGACGCTGGAATGGCAAGAGTCTGGCGTTGAAGGGGCAAACCGCTTCCTGAAACGTGTCTGGAGACTGGCCTACGAGCACACCAGCCGTGGTGCGGCACCTGCACTTGATATTGCCGCGCTGAACGAAGATCAAAAAGCATTACGCCGTGATGTTCACAAAACCATCGCGAAAGTGACCGATGATATTGGTCGTCGTCAGACCTTTAACACCGCGATTGCTGCCATCATGGAATTGATGAACAAACTGGCAAAAGCACCGCAGGATAGCGAGCAAGACCGCGCTCTGCTGAACGAAGCGCTGTTGGCAGTGGTTCGTATGCTGTATCCGTTCACCCCGCACGTTTGCTTCGATATGTGGCAGTCATTGGGCGGTGAAGGTGATATCGACAACGCGCCATGGCCACAGGCTGATGAGTCAGCAATGGTTGAGGATTCGCTGTTGGTCGTGGTGCAAGTGAACGGTAAAGTTCGCGGCAAAATCACTGTTCCAGCTGATGCGACGCAAGAACAAGTGCAAGAACGCGCAGGTCAGGAACATCTGGTTGCGAAATATCTTGAGGGTGTGACCGTGCGTAAAGTGATTTACGTGCCGGGCAAACTGCTCAATCTGGTTGTGGGCTAAGCGCAGGAGGAACCGTGCGACATCCCTTTGTCAGCTTGTTAGTTATGTTGGCGGTGCTTGTCACCGCCGGGTGTGGTTTTCACCTGCGTGGCAGCACGCAGGTTCCGGATCAGATGAAAACGATGATCCTGAACTCAAGCGATCCCAACGGCCCACTGACACGTGAGATCCGCTCTCAGTTGCGTCTTAACGGCGTCACGCTTGTGGATGATACCGGAACGGGTGTTCGCAAGGATATTCCTTCCCTGCGTATACTGGGAAGCACGCTTGGCCAGGATACCGCATCCATCTTCCAGGATGGGCGTACCGCGGAATATCAAATGGTGATGACGGTTTCGGCACAAGTGCTGATTCCAGGCCACGACATTTATCCGATTAGCGCCAGAGTGTATAAATCATTCTTTGATAACCCACTGAGTGCTTTGGCAAAAGATGCCGAGCAAGAATTGCTTACCAAAGAAATGTACACCACAGCAGCACAACAGCTGATTCGTAAGCTGATGACGGTACAAGTCGAGGACGTTGCTGAGACTAAAGCTGCCGAGAAACCGGTGACGAGCACGACACCAGCGGCATCAACAAGCCGTACGTCGACCACGCTTTCGGCCGCTCCTGGTAGCAAATGATTCGGTTGTACCCTGAACAACTCCGCGCGCAGCTCAATGAAGGGCTGCGCGCGGCGTATCTGTTACTCGGAAACGATCCGCTGTTACTTCAGGAAAGCCAGGATGCGATTCGCCAGACGGCGAGTACCCAGGGCTTTGAAGAACATCATACCGTGCAGATTGATGCCAGCACTGACTGGCAAGATCTGTTCTCAATTTGCCAGGCGCTAAGCCTGTTCGCCAGCCGCCAGACTCTGCTGTTGTTGTTACCAGAAAATGGGCCGAACGCGGCGATTAACGCGCAGTTCGAAACGTTGGTGTCCTTGCTGCACGACGATATTCTGCTGCTGGTGCGTGGCAACAAGTTAACCAAGGCTCAGGAAAATGCTTCGTGGCTGGCGAAACTGGCCGACCGCAGCGTGACTGTGACCTGCCAGACGCCTGAACAGGCTCAACTTCCACGCTGGGTTTCTCAACGTGCGAAACAGATGAACCTCCAGCTTGATGACGCGGCCAATCAATTGCTGTGTTATTGCTACGAAGGCAACCTGTTGGCGCTTTCGCAGGCGCTGGAGCGTTTGTCGCTGATATGGCCAGATGGAAAGCTTACGCTGCCACGGGTCGAGCAAGCGGTGAATGATGCCGCACACTTCACCCCTTTCCATTGGGTTGATGCGATTTTGGCAGGCAAAAGTAAACGCGCGCTGCATATCCTTCAGCAGTTAAGGCTGGAGGCCAGCGAGCCGGTGATTTTACTGCGTACGCTGCAACGCGAATTACTGCAACTGGTTAACCTGAAACGCCAGTCGGTAAGCACTCCGCTACGCACTTTATTTGACCAGCAACGCGTGTGGCAAAACCGTCGCGCACTGGTCACTGAAGCGCTTAATCGCTTATCGGCGGACCAGCTTTATCAGGCGGTGCGTCTGCTTTGCCAGGTAGAACTGACGCTAAAGCAAGATTATGGACAATCGGTGTGGGCTGAGCTGGAAGGGCTTTCTCTGCTGTTATGTCATAAAGCTCTGGTGGAAATTTTCACTCATGGCTAACAGCGTTTCGCGTTTAACTGCCCTGTATGGTGGGACATTCGACCCTATCCATTACGGGCATTTAAAACCGGTCGAAGCGTTGGCAAAACAGGTGTCACTGCAACAAGTCACTATCATGCCCAACAACGTGCCTCCCCATCGCCCCCAACCGTTGGCGAACAGCCAACAACGTAAAGCTATGGTCGAGCTCGCCATTGCGGGAAAACCACTATTTCGTCTGGATGACCGCGAACTGCAACGTGAAACCCCGTCGTACACGGTTGAAACGCTGGAACAGTTGCGTGCAGAGATTGGCGCGAATCAACCTCTGGCATTTATCGTGGGCCAGGATTCGTTGCTGAACCTGCAACGCTGGCACCGTTGGGAAACATTGCTGACGTTATGCCATCTGCTGGTTTGCCAGCGCCCCGGGTATGCTCTGTCGATGGATACGCCAGAAGAACAGCAGTGGCTTGATAAGCATCAAACCACTTCGGTTGAAGAACTTCACAGCCTGCCTGCGGGGAGAATTTACCTCGCACCAACGCCACTGTACGACATCTCCGCCACCGCCATTCGCCAGCGTTTAGAGCAACACTTGGCTTGCGATGATCTGCTCCCCCCTGCCGTGGCTGAATTTATTCGCCAGCACCAGCTTTATTGCTAAGCACGCGCCGCAACGCATCCAGTAATCTGTCGTTATCCGCCGGGCTTTTGATCGCCACGCGATAATAACGCGCATCAAGCCCCGGGTAGTTTGCACAATGGCGAATCAAGATGTTCTCTTTCAACAACGCCTTTTGTAACTCCAGATCCGCAATGTCACAGCGCAGGAAAATATAGTTCGCGCGCGGCGGCCAAACCGTTATTCCTGGCAATGCGTTCAGAGTATTAAAAAGTCGGGGTTGTTCGGTGTTCAGCCAACGATAACTCGCTTCGATATAAGCGCTATCGTTCAGAATAATCTCACCCGCCAGCGCAGCAAACGCGTTTATCGTCCAGGGTTCCCGGTGTTCGCGAATGCACCCAACGGTGGCTGTATCTGCGCTGACCAAATAACCCAGGCGCAGTCCGGCAATAGCAAAAAATTTGGTCAGGGAGCGCAAAACATAAATATTGGGGAAACTCGAAAGCTCAGGGATCAAGCCCGGCTCAGTGGGGATAAAATCGAGAAAAGCTTCATCGACGATGAAAGCAATATTGTTTTCGCGGCAACGCTGCGCAACCGCTAATAACAAAGATCTCTCGAGCAAAAGCCCTGTCGGGTTATTTGGAGTACACAAAAACAGGCAATCCAGCTCAGGGGTTAAAGCTTGCAATAATGATTCATCAGGTTGCCAGCCTTGTGCTTCGGACAAGTGGAAATCCGTTATTTCGCAGCCAATACGGGTTAATGCACGACGATATTCAGCAAAGCCAGGCGTCAGTAATAAAGCCTTTTGTGGGGCAAGTTGCTGAACCAGATTAAAGATCAGTTCTGTTTCGCCATTCCCCGCCAACACCCACTCCTGCGGGACTTGATGATGTTTTGCCAGCGCCTGGTGTAACACACGGTATTCAACATCAGGGTAGCGTTCTGCCAACGCCAGGTTTGCAACGATTGCGCGCTTTAATGAATCCGGCATGCCGAGCGGATTAATATTGGCACTAAAATCGATCAGCGACTCTGCATCCACGCCCATCACCGCTGCCGCTTCAATAATATTGCCACCATGCTGGCTACTGAACGCCATAATTCCCCCAATAAAACTGACTTCGTCACATGAGGCACAATGATACACTTATGCCAGTGTAGCCACAGCCAACGTTTAGGTGAGGAACAAATGAAATTATGGTTAGTTCGCCATGGGCAATCCCAGGCCAATGTAGACGGGTTGTACAGCGGTATTTCTGAAACGCCCCTCACCGAACACGGCGTAAAGCAGGCGCAAACCATTGGAGATTTACTCAATCAAGTCGCGTTTGAGAAAGTGCTTTGCAGTGAACTGGGGCGTGCCCAACACACGATGCAGCTCATTGTTCAGCAACGCAACATTCCGGTGGTGACTGAGCCGCGTCTTAATGAGATGAATTTTGGTGACTGGGAAATGCAGCATCACCGTGATTTACAACGCATGGATTCGGAAAACTATGCGGCCTGGTGTAATGACTGGCAGAACGTGGTGCCGAAGAATGGCGAAGGTTTCCAGCTTTTTTCTCAGCGCGTCAGTGAGTTTGCAGCGACGCTCTCCTCACAGCCTAAAGAAAAGAATATTCTGATTGTTAGCCATCAAGGTGTGTTGAGTTTACTTATTTCCATCCTCCTCAATATGCCTCCCGCCTCGATGTGGCATTTCGTTATTGAACAAGGTGCATGGAGCTGCGTTGAACTTCGCGATGGCTTCACCACGCTGAGAACCCTTAATAATCGCGCGATTTACAGCCCGGCATCGTAAGTTGTCTGCGTTACAGTTATCGTCAACCATTGACACTACAGTCCAGGCTGTTATGCTCCGCTGCCATAATTTCCTGCCCGCAAGCATGACTTTCCAAAATAGTTTTACAAAAATGGCGATGCAAACCAGGTCACTCGGTGGGATGATACCCCGCTTTGAGCGCCGCATTGCTGATTTGCCAGTAAGACAGTCCCAGCCAATGGGTTAAATGCGGGCGACATCGAACACACTCTACTTTTCCCAGGGGGAACACTTGCAGGGTAAAGAATTTCAAGATTTCATCGTCGATAAAATTGACGACCTCAAAGGCCAGGACATCGTTGCTTTGGATGTTCAGGGTAAATCAAGCATCACTGACTGCATGATTATCTGTACCGGCACCTCTAACCGTCACGTTATGTCTATCGCTGAACACGTCGTAGAATCATCCCGCAAAGCCGGTTTTGATGCGCTGGGTGTGAAAGGCATTAACGCGACTGACTGGGTAGTTGTTGATCTTGGCGAAGTTATCGTCCATGTGATGCAAGAAGAAAGCCGTCAACTGTACGAACTGGAAAAGCTCTGGGGTTAATGCGTGAAGCTGCAACTAGTCGCAGTCGGCACTAAAATGCCTGACTGGGTACAAACCGGCTTTACCGAGTACCTGCGTCGTTTCCCAAAGGATATGCCTTTTGAACTGGTAGAAATCCCTGCGGGAAAACGCAGCAAAAATGCCGATATCAAACGCATTCTCGAAAAAGAAGGCGAAATGATGTTAGCAGCGGCCGGCAAGGGCAACCGAATTGTCACGCTGGATATCCCGGGGCAACCATGGGATACGCCGCACCTTGCCGTGCAGCTTGAACGCTGGAAACAGGATGGTCGAGATGTCAGCCTGCTGATTGGCGGACCGGAAGGCCTCGCCCCTGCGTGCAAAGCTGCCGCAGAGCAAAGCTGGTCGCTGTCGAATCTGACTATGCCCCACCCTTTAGTGCGAGTTCTGGTGGCAGAAAGCCTGTACCGCGCGTGGAGCATCACGACAAACCATCCTTATCACCGTGAGTAAATATCGTCAGGTAGAACAAAGCTGCGGATGAAATTACAGAATTCTTTTCGTGACTATACAGCTGAGTCTGCGCTTTTTGTGCGCCGGGCGCTGGTCGCGTTTCTTGGTATTTTGGTGTTAAGCGGTGTGCTTGTCGCCAACCTTTATAATTTGCAAATCGTCCGTTTCACCGACTACCAAACTCGTTCTAATGAAAACCGCATAAAACTGGTTCCAATCCCTCCTAGCCGCGGCATCATCTATGACCGCAACGGCACCCCACTGGCACTTAACCGCACCATTTATCAGGTTGAAATGATGCCAGAGAAAGTGGATGACGTGCAGGCAACACTGGAGGCTTTACGCTCAGTGGTGGATTTAACCGATGATGATATTGCCAACTTTAAGAAAGAGCGATCGCGCTCGCATCGCTTTACATCAATTCCGGTCAAAACCAACCTCACCGAAGTACAGGTTGCGCGTTTTGCCGTGAATCAGTACCGCTTCCAGGGCGTGGAAGTGAAAGGCTATAAACGCCGCTACTACCCGTACGGCTCAGCGTTGACGCACGTCATTGGCTATGTTTCTAAAATCAACGATAAAGACGTTGAGCGCCTCGATAAAGACGGCAAACTGGCAAACTACGCCTCAACGCATGACATCGGTAAGCTGGGCATCGAACGCTATTACGAAGATGTTCTGCATGGCCAAACTGGTTATGAAGAAGTTGAAGTGAACAACCGTGGCCGTGTGATTCGCCAGCTCAAAGAAGTACCACCGCAGGCCGGGCACGATATTTATCTGACTATCGACCTTAAACTACAGAATTACATTGAAACCTTGCTGGCGGGAAGCCGTGCCGCAGTGGTGGTCACCGACCCGCGCACTGGCGGTATTCTGGCGCTGGTTTCCATGCCAAGTTATAACCCGAACCTGTTTGTCGATGGCATTTCAAGCAAAGACTATTCCGGTTTATTGAATGACCCGAATACACCGCTGATCAATCGCGCCACACAAGGGGTTTACCCTCCTGCTTCTACGGTAAAACCGTATATGGCGGTGTCCGCATTAAGCGCAGGGGTGATCACCCGCAATACTACGTTATTTGACCCAGGCTGGTGGCAGTTGCCAGGTTCTGAAAAACGCTATCGTGACTGGAAAAAATGGGGCCACGGCCGCCTGAATATCACCAAAGCACTGGAAGAATCTGCTGATACCTATTTCTACCAGGTTGCCTATGACATGGGCATCGACCGCATGGGTGAGTGGATGCGCAAGTTTGGCTATGGGCATTACACGGGTATCGATCTGTCTGAAGAACGAGCCGGTAACATGCCAACCCGTGAATGGAAACAGAAGCGGTTTAAGAAACCGTGGTATCAGGGTGACACCATTCCTGTCGGTATCGGCCAGGGTTACTGGACGGCAACGCCAATCCAGATGAGTAAAGCGATGATGATTCTGATTAACGATGGCATCGTCCGCGTACCTCATTTCTTGATGAGCACCGTTGAAAACGGCAAGCAAGTGCCGTGGCAGCAGCCGGTACAACCGCCGGTCGGCGACATCCACTCTGGTTTCTGGGAAATCGCCAAAGACGGGATGTATGGCGTTGCGAACCGTCCTAACGGTACCGCTCATAAATATTTCGCCAATGCCCCGTATAAAGTGGCGGCGAAGTCAGGGACCGCGCAGGTGTTTGGCCTGAAAGCTAACGAAACCTACAATGCGCACAAAATTGCTGAACGCTTACGCGACCATAAATTAATGACGGCGTTTGCGCCTTACGACAATCCAAAAGTTTCCGTCACCATGATTCTGGAAAACGGCGGTGCAGGCCCCGCTGTAGGCACCATCATGCGCCAGATTCTCGACCATATCATGCTCGGGGATGACAACACGGTACTGCCTGATGAAGCACCCGCGCCAGCAGGTGCAGAGGATCAATAACCATGACTGATAATCCAAACAAAAAGTCGTTCTGGGATAAAATCCATATCGATCCGCTCTTCCTGGTGACCATTCTGGCGCTGCTTATTTTTAGTGCGCTGGTTATCTGGAGTGCCAGTGGCCAGGATATGGACATGATGGAGCGTAAAATCGGCCAGATCCTGATGGGACTGGTGGTGATGATCGTGATGGCTCAAATCCCGCCCCGCGTTTACGAGGGCTGGGCTCCGTACTTGTACATCGTCTGTATCATCTTGCTGGTCGCGGTGGATGCGTTTGGGGCAATATCCAAAGGTGCTCAACGCTGGCTAGACCTCGGTGTCGTGCGCTTCCAGCCATCCGAAATAGCCAAAATTGCTGTCCCCTTGATGGTCGCTCGCTTTATCAACCGTGACGTTTGTCCACCTACGCTTAAAAACACCGGTATCGCGCTGATATTAATTTTCATGCCGACGCTGTTGGTTGCTGCTCAGCCCGATCTCGGGACCTCGATTCTGATCGCCGCATCCGGCCTGTTCGTTCTGTTCTTATCGGGTATGAGCTGGAAACTTATCGGTATTGCCGTGCTGTTGGTTGCCGCATTTATTCCAATTTTGTGGTTCTTCCTGATGCACGATTATCAACGCGCTCGCGTAATGATGCTGCTTGATCCGGAAACTGACCCTCTCGGCGCGGGCTATCACATTATTCAGTCTAAAATTGCTATTGGCTCTGGTGGGCTGCGCGGCAAAGGCTGGTTGCACGGAACACAGTCACAGCTTGAATTTTTACCCGAACGCCACACTGACTTTATCTTCGCGGTTCTTGCCGAAGAGTTAGGTCTGGTCGGTGTTTTAGTCTTGCTGGCGCTCTACCTGCTACTCATCATGCGTGGCCTTGTGATCGCCGCTCGCGCGCAAACAACATTTGGCAGAGTTATGGCTGGTGGCCTAATGTTGATTTTATTCGTATATGTGTTTGTTAACATTGGTATGGTTAGTGGTATCTTACCGGTGGTCGGAGTACCTTTGCCGCTGGTGAGTTACGGGGGCTCGGCACTCATTGTTCTGATGGCCGGGTTTGGTATCGTGATGTCGATACATACCCACAGAAAAATGTTATCAAAAAGCGTGTAAGTTGATGAGGTGGGTAATGGTAAAGCGTTGGCTTGGGATCTGTGTAGTGGCTGCATTACTGGCTGGCTGCTCGTCTGATGACGGCGACCAACAGCAAGTGAACCAGCAACCGCAACCCGCGGTGTGTAATGGCCCGGTGGTTGAAATCAGCGGCGCAGACCCGCGTTTCGAACCGTTGAATCCTTCGGTAAACCAGGATTACGAAAATAACGGTAAGAAATACAAAATCGTGCAAAACCCGGCCAACTTCAGCCAGGCCGGTCTTGCTGCCATTTATGACGCAGAACCAGGCAGCAATTTGACTGCATCTGGCGAAACCTTTGATCCCTCAGCGTTGACGGCAGCACACCCGACACTGCCTGTTCCGAGTTATGCGCGAATCACTAACCTCGCAAATGGCCGAATGGTTATTGTGCGCATTAATGACCGTGGCCCATACGGCAATGACCGTGTGATTTCATTGTCTCGCGCCGCAGCTGACCGCCTGAACACCTCGAACAATACTAAAGTCCGTATCGACCCGATTCTGGTGGCGCAAGATGGCACCATGTCAGGCCCGGGTACGGTCTGTACGACCGTTGCCAAACAAACCTATGCCCTACCCGCTCGACCGGATTTAAACACCGGTATGGGGGGAGCAACTTCTGCGCCTGTTGATGCGCCTCAGGGTGACGTTCGCGCCATTAGTAATTCTACATTACAGAGTGAAGATACAACTGGTGCTCCTGTGAGCAACAGTGGTTTTCTCGGCGCGGCAACCCCACTCGCGGCTGGCGTAATTGAAAGCGATCAGCCTGCGCCCGCAGTATCAGTCACACCAGTTCAGCCCGTTACTGTTCAACAAAGCGCACCGGTTACCGCCCCAGGTTCCGTTCAGGGTAGCGCACAGGCTGCTGCCACCGGCCACTACGTAGTTCAGGTGGGTGCGGTCAGTGACCAGACTCGTGCTAACCAATGGCAGCAAAAACTTAGCCAGCAGTTTGGCGTACCGGGTAAGGTTTCCAGTAATG
>Ga0207696_1000982_pt1 | contig 17247 bp, 15 predicted proteins | sample KBSS54metaG_FD_184403 | JGI IMG/M metagenome (GOLD analysis project Ga0207696, IMG submission 184403) | Switchgrass rhizosphere microbial communities from Kellogg Biological Station, Michigan, USA - KBS S5-4 metaG (SPAdes) (version 2) | ecosystem: Host-associated > Plants > Roots > Rhizosphere >...
CAATTCTCGGCAAAAACCCTTTTCACGGAGGCGCATCCCCTATGCGTACCAACACTCAGACCAAACGTGAGCTGGACAAGATCGACCGCAACATCTTGCGGATCCTGCAGGCGGACGGGCGGATTTCATTCACCGAGCTGGGCGAGAAGGTCGGGCTCTCCACCACGCCATGTACCGAGCGGGTGCGGCGCCTGGAGCGCGAGGGGATCATCATGGGCTACAACGCCCGCCTGAATCCGCAGCACTTGAAGGGTAGTCTCCTGGTGTTCGTCGAGATCAGCCTCGACTACAAATCCGGTGATACTTTCGAAGAGTTCCGACGTGCGGTGCTGAAATTGCCCCACGTGCTGGAATGCCATCTGGTGTCAGGGGATTTCGACTATCTGGTGAAGGCGCGGATTTCCGAGATGGCCTCGTACCGCAAGCTGCTGGGCGACATCCTGCTCAAGCTGCCGCATGTGCGCGAGTCCAAGAGCTACATCGTGATGGAAGAAGTGAAAGAGAGCCTGAGCCTGCCGATTCCGGACTGATCGCTCAAACCAGCACCTGCCGGTTTTCAGCCATGTACTCGAACACCTGCTGCTCGACCCGTGGGTGAATCAGCTCCACCGGCCGCCGGCCGTTGGGGCACGGCAAGGTCTGGGTGGTGCCGAACAAACGGCAGATCAGCGGCCGCTCGTCATACACCGTGCAGCCATTCGGCCCCAGGTGCACACAGTTGAGCTCTTCCATGGCTGCGTCCTGCTCGGCGCGGGTCTTGCGCGGCAGGCGGGACATTTCCTCGGGCGAGGTGGTCACCGGCCCGCAACAGTCATGACAGCCCGGCACGCATTCGAACGTGGGAATCTGCTGACGCAGGGTGCGGATTTTCTGACTGTTGCAGCTCATTGCAGCGGTAACCGGAGCGAAATAGGCGGCAATTGTGCCGCAAAAGCCGTGATCCAGACACCATGGGCCGACCAATGTTGCCCGGCCTCTGGCCTGCGGCTTATGCTCCGTCAAATTTTCTCGACACCCGCTCAGGATGACGCCCATGAATGCCCGCGCCCAAGCCACCGCGAGCCAACCCCACGTTGCCTCTTATTACGCCGCCAGCAGCCTGCCGCAACCCGACCATCCGGTGTTGCAAGGTGAACTGATCGCGGACGTGTGCGTAGTCGGCGGCGGTTTCTCCGGGCTGAACACCGCGCTGGAATTGGCTGAACGGGGTTTGAGCGTGGTGTTGCTGGAGGCGCACCGGATCGGCTGGGGCGCCAGCGGCCGCAACGGCGGGCAGCTGATTCGCGGGGTCGGTCACGGCCTTGATCAGTTCGCCAACGTGATCGGCGCCGACGGCGTGCGTCAGATGAAACTCATGGGCCTGGAAGCGGTGGAAATCGTCCGCCAGCGCGTCGAAAAATTTCAGATCCCCTGCGACCTGACCTGGGGTTACTGCGACCTCGCCAACAAACCTTCCGATCTGGAAGGTTTTGCCGAGGACGCCGAAGAGCTGCGCGGCCTCGGTTATCGCTACGAAACCCGACTGCTGCAAGCGAACGAAATGCACACCGTGGTCGGTTCCAACCGCTACGTCGGCGGTTTGATCGACATGGGTTCCGGGCATCTGCACCCGCTGAACCTGGCACTCGGCGAAGCCGCAACAGCGCAGCAACTCGGGGTGAAGCTGTTCGAGCAATCGGCGGTCACCCGCATCGACTACGGCCCTGAAGTCCGGGTGCATACGGCACAAGGTTCGGTGCGAGCGAAGACTCTGGTACTGGGCTGCAACGCCTATCTCAACAATCTGAATCCGCAACTCAGCGGCAAGGTGCTGCCGGCCGGCAGCTACATCATCGCCACCGAACCCCTGAGCGAAGAACAGGCCCACGCCCTGCTGCCGCAGAACATGGCGGTCTGCGACCAGCGGGTGGCGCTGGATTACTACCGGCTCTCGGCGGATCGCCGCCTGCTGTTCGGCGGCGCCTGCCATTACTCGGGGCGTGATCCAAAGGACATCGGCGCGTACATGCGGCCGAAGATGCTCGAAGTGTTTCCGCAGCTTGCTTCAGCGAAGATCGATTATCAGTGGGGCGGGATGATCGGCATCGGGGCCAACCGCCTGCCGCAGATTGGCCGGCTCGCCGACCAGCCGAACGTGTATTACGCCCAGGCTTATTCCGGTCACGGCGTGAATGCCACGCACCTGGCCGGCAAGCTGCTGGCAGAGGCCATCAGCGGCCAGCACAGCGGCGGCTTCGACCTGTTCGCCAAAGTGCCACACATCACCTTCCCCGGCGGCAAGCATCTGCGTTCGCCGCTGTTGGCGTTGGGGATGTTGTGGCACCGACTTAAAGAGTTGGTCTGATGGACTTTCAGCGTCCCTGAAGACGACTTCGCGAGCAAGCTCGATCCCACAGTTGACCGCGATCTGCCTGCCAGACACGGTCGAATGTGGGAGCGAGCTTGCTCGCGAATCTAAAGATCACCGCAGAACTCAGATCCGCCAGAACGGCTTCAACCCCTCCTCCAGCGCCTGCTCGCGGGTCAGCCCGATGTCCTTGAGCTGCTCCGGCGTCAGACGCAGCAACGCCTTGCGCGTGTGCAGACGATGCCAGAACAGGCCCCAGCGACTCAGGCCGGACGGTGCGTTGCGCATGATCTCGTTGCGCGCGTTGTCCTGTTGCCCTGCCTCCAGTTCCTGACTGTGTAACGTCAGCCGCACATCGCTCAAACCGTTCATTTTCATTGCTCCTGTTTACTTGGGTAGCCAGAGATTCCATGATGCGCGGGCGAGCAAAAGCATTACAGATTCAACACATCTGTATTATTTCCATACAGATTTGCTGTCTCTGAGACTGAATTGTCGATTTACGCCGCATCTGTACTGGTTTAACGAATCATCTGCATCGAGGCAGTGCCATGACGCTCTATGTGAATCTCGCCGAACTGCTCGGCACCCGCATCGAACAAGGCTTCTACCGTCCTGGTGATCGCCTGCCGTCGGTGCGCGCCTTGAGCGTAGAACACGGGGTCAGCCTGAGCACGGTGCAGCAGGCCTATCGGATGCTGGAAGACAGCGGCCTGGCCACGCCGAAACCCAAGTCCGGGTATTTCGTGCCGGTGGGGCGTGAGTTACCGGAGCTGCCGGCAGTCGGACGCCCGGCGCAACGGCCGGTGGAAATTTCCCAGTGGGATCAGGTGCTGGAACTGATTCGCGCCGTGCCGCGCAAGGACGTGGTGCAACTCGGTCGCGGCATGCCGGACATCTCGTCACCGACGATGAAACCGCTGCTGCGCGGGCTGGCCCGTATCAGCCGCCGTCAGGACATGCCCGGTCTGTATTACGACAACATTCACGGTACCCTCGAACTGCGCGAACAGATCGCCCGGCTGATGCTCGATTCCGGATGCCAGTTGAGCGCCAGCGATCTGGTGGTCACCACCGGTTGCCACGAAGCGCTGTCCACCAGCATCCACGCGATCTGCGAGCCCGGCGACATCGTCGCGGTGGATTCGCCGAGCTTCCACGGCGCCATGCAGACCCTCAAAGGCCTGGGCATGAAAGCCCTGGAAATCCCCACCGACCCGCTCACCGGCATCAGCCTCGAAGCCCTGGAACTGGCGCTGGAACAATGGCCGATCAAGGTCATCCAGCTCACGCCCAACTGCAACAACCCGCTCGGCTACATCATGCCGGAGTCGCGCAAACGCGCCCTGCTCAACCTGGCCCAGCGCTTCGACGTGGCAATCATCGAGGACGATGTGTATGGCGAACTGGCCTACACCTACCCGCGTCCGCGCACGATCAAGTCCTTCGACGAGGATGGCCGCGTCTTACTCTGCAGTTCGTTTTCCAAGACCCTCGCGCCGGGATTGCGCATCGGCTGGGTCGCGCCCGGTCGCTATCTCGAACGCGTGCTGCACATGAAATACATCAGCACCGGCTCTACAGCACCCCAGCCGCAGATCGCCATCGCCGAATTTCTCAAGGCCGGGCACTTCGAACCGCATTTGCGGCGGATGCGCACGCAATACCAGCGCAATCGCGACGTGATGATCGACTGGGTAACGCGCTATTTCCCGGCCGGCACCCGCGCCAGCCGTCCGCAAGGCAGCTTCATGCTCTGGGTCGAACTGCCGGAAGGTTTCGATACCCTGAAACTGAATCGTGCGCTGCACGATCAGGGCGTACAGATTGCTGTCGGCAGCATCTTTTCCGCCTCGGGCAAGTACCGCAACTGCCTGCGCATGAACTACGCGGCCAAACCGACAGCCCTGATCGAAGAGGCCGTGCGCAAGGTCGGCGCGGCCGCGATCAAGCTGTTGGCCGAGGTCGATTAGTCCACCGTAAATGCGCCCTGACCTTCAAACCGCTCCGGATCGACGGGGCGGCTTGACGCGTCATCGACCCGCGCATCCAGTTCCATCTCCACTTCCAGCAGGCTGCCCCGGGCACCGGCGTCCGCCTGCCATGGGACGACGTGGATGCCCGGTCGCAGGAAATCACCTTCGACCGGTTGGCCGCTGTCCAGCCGCCAGTGCACCGCCGCACCGTCGAGACGCACAGCCACGATACGCAGTTGCAACGTGCCCGCCGCCCAACGGAAACGTTGCGGATCAGCCGGGGGCGCGGCGAAAGCCCAGCGCATCAAGCGCACGTCGGGACAGCGCACCCGCAAGTGCACGCTGCGCAGACCAAAGCCCGGGCCCCGGCCATCAAGCGCCGTGCGTTGCAGCAGGTCGGCGCGTGTTGCGCTACCCAGGTTCACGCTCGCGGGCGACAGGCTCGACTGACACGCTTCGGCGCCCGACGCCGGTTCAAATACCAGGCACAGCAGCACGACCAGGACCAGCAGAAATTTCATCAGATGCACTCGTTCAGGACAGCTCGGCCGGCGCGCAGGTGGCATCGACCCGCTCGATGAGCGCGCTGTCGTCAGGGGATTCGGAAAGCGGGAAACGCAACTCGCACCGCGTGTTGTCAGGAAGCTGCACATGCAGACGCTGACCGGCTTTTGCGTCGGGCAGAAAAATCGTTCCGGCATCCTGGACCGTTGTCAGGTAGCGGCCCTGCTCATCGCGAACACTCAACCCCTTGGCCAGCCATTGCCGGTCGACGGTCATGGCGTTGAGCAACAATCGCCGGACGGTGACGAGGGAAAAGTCCAGATGCTGCACCGACCCACGGGCCGGCTGCACTTCCTTCACCCCGTCGAGCACTTCGACGTTGCGCGACAGGCTGAGCGGGTCGATTTCCAGCCGTGCGGTCGACCAGGCGGGCAGGCTCGCCGCGACTGCGTGACCCGAACCATCGGTCCAGACCGGTCCTTGGGGCGTGTTCAGTTTTACGCCTGATCGATCACCGGCCTTGAGTACGCCGAAGGTGTCGCGCAGGGGATAAGGCGACAAGGTTGCGCCGTCGCGATGCAGCGCCACACCACCGCGCAGCCCCACGTCGTAATCGGTCGCGCCGGATCGCTGGCCGACGCCGACGTCCAGGCTGGTGTAGCGCGGCAGCGCATTGAAACGCACGCCGTAACTGGCCGCAGTCTCATCGCGGTACTCCGCGTTGGCGCTGTAGGCCAGGTTTTCACCCAGTACGTCGCTGACGGCCACGCCCCGGCGCAGGCCGGATCGATCATCACGGCGCAAATAGCCGCGCAGCCTTCGCTGGCCACCGAGCGCCATTCCCAGCGTCAGGTAAGCGGAGTTGCCCAGGCGATCAGATGCCGTGTCGCCGATGGCACGTTCCAGGTTCAACGAAAGGCTGATGCGCTCGGGCAATGTGCGCGACCACGAGAGGCCAAGACGCGACTGCGACGGCTCACCCTGAGTCGAATATCGCGACCAGGTCGCCCCGAATGCACCCCATTGATCCACCGAGCCGGTGAGAGAAAACACCAGGTGATCGCGACCGGGGGATTCGGCCCGGTGGCGCTCCTGATCCCAGCCGGTGTCTGACAGCGTGCGAAAATTCCGGCTCTGGCGCACCGCGACCAGGCTCGTCGACAGGCTCTCGGACAGCGGCGCACTGAGCGTCAGTTGCGTCTGGCTGCCTCCCGCGCCACTGGAGCGGTCATCGGACAGCACCTGTCGCAGGCCCATTGCGTAGCCGCCGGCCCACTGCCGCTGCAGGCCCCAGCCTGTCGACAGGTAGTCAGTTGCCGCGAGCAAACCGGCGCTCAGTCGGGTGGCCTGCCCCCAATCCCAATCTTTGCTGAACGCGGTGAAAGAAGGCGTCTGTCGGTCGTCCGAGCCCAGCCGTCGCACCGTGCCCAGCGCAAAGTTGAACCCGCTCGGCCCGGCCCATTGAGCTTCATGGAGGCTGGCCGCCGGCACGCGCAAGCGCCGCGCCTGCCCATCCTGTTCGTGGACAGTCACCTCCAGATCAATCCGGTTGCTCAGCAGCGGCAGTGCTCGCAGCGTGAACGGCCCACTCGGCACCATGGTGGTGTAGATCAACACGCCGTTCTGCCGGACTTCAATGCGGGCCGGCGAATACGCGGCACCTTCCACCTGCCCGCGCGCGCCGTCCTGCGCCGCGCGCAACTGGGTGAATGCCGCTTCCGGCACGATCTGCACGCCGTTGAAGGATTCGCCGGCAAACAAGCTCGACGCGAGATTCAATTGCCCGACCTGCAGGCTGGCTTCGGCGTCCTCCAGGGTACGCGCACCGTAGGCATACAGGTGCTCGAACCGTGAGTTGCCGGACGTCGACGTGTAGGACTGTCGGCTGCGCAGCACCCATTCCCCGGCATTCAGGCCGACCTCCGAACCGAGGCTTTGAAACCTGTCGTGCCGGCCTTCATGCTGACTGCCGACCATCAACGCGTCGTAGTTGAAAACGCCGGCCGTACCACCATGGACGAAGTTGTTTGGCGCACGTTCCGCCAGCATCAGACTGTCGGTCGGTACCAGCAGGTCAATCCGTTCGCGTCCCGGGTCCAGTCGCACGATTGCTTCGGAAAATCCCTCCGCCAGCGTCATGCACTGCTCCGGTCGCAACTTGTCCATCGAGGTTGGCGGGCGTACTCCCGCAACGTTCAGCCATTGGGGGTGCAGGCACAGCTCGCCGAGCTCGTTGAACGCCACCCGCACACGGCCTCGGGTATGTCCGTTGACCTCAAGCGCTACGGAATGCTCGCCTTGGATGAAGCGCGGCGCTTCACGAAAGTACGCCGCCAACGCGGGATCGATGCCACGATCTCTCAACACACGGGCGTCGAACTCCAGTGACTCGGCTGCCAGCGCACTGCAGTTGGCCGCAAGCAGCAACACGCTCCAACGAACGCAGACCTTCATCAGCGGGTAACCGGCGCGTCGTAATGGTCGACCGCAAAGCCGTAGGTGGTGGCCGGGAAGATCCTCACCGCCATCGTCTGTGCCGAGGTGTGCAAGGGCAACTCGGCGTGCAGGCGCTCGCCGGGCAGGATGTAAGTCTTGGGCAGGGTCACCGAGCGGGTGCCCGGCAGAGGCACAATCGTTTTCGCCAGCCGCACCACGTAGGGGCTCGAATTGACGACCTGTACACCGTTGGCATCCATTGACCAGGTCAGCCGCTTCCAGGGCTCACGTTCGACCGGCAATCCGGCAGGGCGCAAAATCACTGGCAGGTTCTGGCGTACACCGAGAGCAACCCGGGCTCCGGCAGCGTCACTGACAGGACTGATCCCCTCAAAGATCACCCGCTTGAGGCGTTCGGTTTTCAGCGGTTGCCGGTTTTGCAGAATGAATCGCACTTGCTGAATGCCGCCCGGTTCAACCCGGGCAATGGGCGGGGTGAAGATCAGCAGTACATCGTCGCGGTCCTCGATGTTCTCAACAGTGGTGTGCAGCAGTGCGGGATGCGTGTCGGTATTGCGCACGTTCATCACCGCCTCACCCATGCCCTCCTCGACCAACAGCACCGGCGTCTGCGGAACCATTCCGGCGGCGTGGGCCAGCGGCATTGAAAACCATGCGGACAGGCACAGCGGCGCCGTCCTGAGAACAGACTTGAAAGAAATGAGCATCGGGATAATCCGTGAAATCCTGGATGCGATCCGGCAGATGCCGGACCGCGCTCGCGTGCGTCAGTCAGTCCCGGTGCGTGAGAGGCACCGGGACGCCGCCGTCAGAGGTAGAACATGTCGAATGTCACGGAGCCGTCCAGCGGGATTTCGTTGGCAATCGGTAGAGCGTTGCTTGGGCCGATGATCGGCAGCAGGTGCATCGGGAAACCGTGGTGACGGGCGGCAACCGGACCGGTCGCGGCGTTGGCGCCCCACGAGTACAACTGCGGTGCATTGCTGACCAGCGTACTGGTCGGCACACGCCATGTCGGGACCGCCAGCGTCCGGGTCAGCAATGTCTGCGCATTGCCGTCAGTCTCGGGAATGCCGTGACGCAAGGCGAAACCCCCAATGGGGGTACCGTTGATGTCACCCAACCCGTAGAACAGCGCCGGATCACTCTGCCCGGCACCATCACTGATGCCCGGCAGCTTGGTGCCAGCCCGGTTATCGCGCACCGACACTTCCACCGGAGCCGGTGCATCGCAATTGATGTGCAGAGACACATCGCGACCGGCCAGCGAGGTCTGGGTGGTCGGATTCAAAGTCGCTGCCGAAATCTTGCGCAGATCCACCGTGCTGCCACCGGCGAAGGCCGGAATGCAGGACGTCGGAATAATGGTGCCGATGACATTCAGGTCAACGCTTTCTGCCATTGCCATTGTTGGCAGCAGCGCCGCCGCCAGTACTGCAAGACGGTATGTCTTTTTCATAAGCCGTAATCTTCCATTTGATTGACAGTTCAGTCCCTACAAACTTGGTATGTAAGTAAGCGGGCTGATGATTGCGGCTTATGAGAGATAAATCTGTAGGAAACGGGAGCGCTTAAACAGCGAAATCACGACTGGTTCAATAGGTAATTTGAGCTTGGTGGCGGGATCCTACGCTGCCGTGGCCCGATGCTTTGAACTGCCCTGTTTCCGGGGTCCGAGATTCAGTACGCCTGAAAGCGCAGATCGATCCCGAACCGGGTCAGATCGGCAACCCGGGTCTGCGCTGACCCTACCCGTCCTTCAAGTTCCACTTCGACGTCCATGCGCTGACCTTCCAGTGCAACGCCCGCCCGCGCGGGAATCAGGCTTTGCCCGGTGGGCCAGACAGCCGCGCCGGATGCGCTACCCGGTTCAAATCCAAGCCACTGCGCGGCCTTGCCATCCACCCGGACAGCCATCACATGGACCCTCAACGCCCCTGCGCCAAACCGATAGTCCACGGTATCCGCAGCCGGCGCCGCCAGGTCGAGTCGCAGCGCAACTGTCCGTTCACACTGAACGGTGATCTGCACCCGTCGGCGCCCGAAACTCAGCTGGTCATTATCCAGGGGCTGCTGCAGCAACTGACCGCGCGTCATCGCTCCAAAATCGATGGAAGGCTGCCCCAGCCTGACTGCACAGCCCGACTGCGCCTGTGCCTGATCGGCGATAAACACGGCACTGAGCAATGCCAGACCGATCGTGCCGGTATTCAAACGATGCATGGTGACTGACTCCTTAAACCGCGTGGCAGGTGGCTTGCGCCGTTTCATACAGCGATTGCGTGTCGGGCTGTTCGCCGAGGCTGTAGACCAACCGGCAGCGACTGCCATCGGGCAGTACCACGTGCAAACTCGTGTCTGGCCGGACATCGGGCAAGAAGATCGTGCCGGCCTCCAGTACGTTGGTGATGTACTGTCCCTGCGCGTCGAAAACGGCTCCGCCCTTGCGCAGAAGAACGTTGTCGGCGGTGCGCGCCTGCAACAGCACGCGCCGCGCGGTGACCATGTCGAACGCCAGATGCGCGAAGGCGCCACGCCCGGCTTCGACCTCTTGAAAAGCGTTGTGCACATCGACATTGCGTCCCAGGCTGGCCGTGTCCAGCTCGACCCGTCCTTTGCTGTACGCCGGCAGACTCGCTGCCACGGCGTGTCCGGAATGATCAGTCCAGACCGGGCCTCGCGGGGTGTTCAACCTGACGCCGGCGCTGTCGCCGGCCTTGAGCAAGGCGAAGGTTTCGCGCAGCGGATAAGGCGACAGCGTTACGCCACCACCGTGCACCAGCGCACCGCCACGCAGGCCGATGTCATAGTTCTGGCTATCGGCACCACTGCGCGAATAGCCCATATCCAGCTGGCTATAGCGGGGCAACAGATTGACCCGTCCGTTGAACCCGGCGCTACCGTCATCCGACCGTTCGGCGCCGATGCTGTAAGCGAGGGTGTCGCTGAACTGTTCATTGAATCGCAGACCGCTGCGGGTGCCGCTCACGTCGTCGTTACGCACGTAACCGCGCAAGGTCTGGCGCGCGCCCAGAGGCAGGCTGACACTCAGATAGGCGGCTGTGCCACGGGCATCGTCGGAGGCCCCGGCGACATCCCGCTCAACCGTCAATGTCATATTGGCCCGCCGAATGCTCTGCGACCAGGCCAGGGCGACTCTGGACGTGGCCGTCCCGTCAAACAGGGAAAACCGCGAGTAGCTGGCAGAAAAGCCTCCGTAAACCGGACTGCTGGTGCTGAGGTTTGCCGTCAGTTGATTGCGCACTCGCTGGAACGGTCGATCATTGCGCGAATCCCAGGTGGTGTCCGACAGCGTGCGGAAACCCTGGGTCTGCTGGGTCAGCGCAACACTTGTCGACAACCGTTCACTCAACCGACCGCTGGCCGTCCACTGCAATTGCGTGCCGGACACGGCCTGATCCTGTGCCCGGGAAATCACCTGGCGCCCACCGAGTATCAGCCGATCACCGATGCCGCCCTGCATTGCCCAGCCCAGCGACTCATAGCCTGTGCCAAACATGGCGCCGGCCGTGACCTGCCCGCGCGAGCCCAGCCGCCAGTCCTTGCTGGCAGCGGCAAAGGACGGCGCATCACGCTCGTCACCGGCGTAGCGCCTCACCTGACCGACCGCCAGCCCATAGCCTGCCGCCCGGCCCGTCATCCCGCCCCGCAACTGCGTCGCCGGCACAATGAAACGCCGCTGCTGACCGTCCTCTTCATGCACCGTCACTTCCAGATCCACGCTCTGACTGAGCAGCGGCAAACCCACCAGTGTGAACGGCCCGCTGGGCACCACCGTGGTGTAGATCAGCGCACCGTTCTGGGTGACTTCGATTCGCGCCGCGGAATAGGCGATGCCTTCAACCCGCGCACCGGAGCTGTCATCGTCCAGCGCCATCAGGGCCAGTTCCGGTTGCACCTGGAAGCCGTTGAAGGCCTCACCGGAAAACAGCGGCGAGACCATGTTCAACTGACCCAGTTGCAGGTTGGCCTGATAGCGTTCCGAAGTGTGCGAGGCGTAGGCATACAAATGCTCGAGGCGATTCTCTCCGGCGAACTCGCTGTACACCTGCCGACTGCGAAACGACCAGTCCGCCGCATTCAGGCCCAGCTCGGCATTCAGATTGCGGAACTGCGAAGACTGGCCGGCGAAACGACTGCCCAGCAGCAAGGCGTCGTAGTTGAACAGGCCTGCCGTGCCCCCGTTGAGGAAGCTGCGACGGGCCGGGCGATCAGGCACCAGCGCATCGGTGGGCAACAGCAGCGAGATATGTTCCTGCGACGGATCGGCTTGTACCACCGCACCGGGAAAGTACCGGGCGAACAGTTCGCATCCCGAATCACCCGCCGACTCGACGTGATCCGTCGCCCGGAATCCGCCCCGCTCCGGAAGTGAAGGCGTGAAACACAACTCGCCTTCGGCATCGAACGCCACCTGCACCCGCCCCTTCGGCACACCGTTGACCGACAGCGCAACCGCCTGCACGCCCTCGCGAAAGCGCGGCGCCTGGCTGAAATATTCGGCCAGGCGCGGATCCAGCCCGCGTGATTTCAGTACATCCGGATTGAACTGCACGGATAGCCCTTCGGCGCTTCCGGCGACAGGGGCGGTGCCGAGAACGATGATCAACGCCGCGCCGGCCAGACAACCTCGATGCATCAATCCGTCACCAAAGGAGCATCGAAGTGCGCAATGGCGAAACCGTAGGTGGTCACTGGAAACAGTCGCACCTGGAGCGGCGAACCGCTCGGATCAGGCGTCCCGCTCAAGGTCAGTTGCTCGCCGGGCAGCACATACGTGCGGCCCAGATCCATCTCTTTGTTGTCGGGCAGCAGCGTCACCGAATGGCCCAGCCGCACCACGTACGGGCTGGGATTGCGCACCTGAATGTCAGTGCCCTGTCGCGACCACACCAGATGCTTCCAGGGCTCGCGGTCGACCGGCAGATTCGCCGGGCGCAGGATCGCCGGAATGTTCTGGCGCAGGCTCAGACTCACCTGCGCCTTGCCCGTCGAGTCCTGCGGAGCGATCCCCTCGAAGATCACGCGCTTGAGGCGTTCGGTCTTCAAAGGCTCTGCACTGCGCAGGATGAAACGCACGCGCTGCGTTGCCCCGGGCTCGACCCGTGCCACCGGCGGTGTCAGCAGCAGCAATGACTCGGTATCTTGCGGCACGTCTTCGACAGACGTGTGCAGGAGCGCGGGATGCGACTCGCTGTTGAACACATTGATACCGGCCTCACCCACGCCTTCGTCGAGCACAACGACAGGCGTCTCGGGAACCATTCCCGCCGCCCGGATCGGGCCGGGCACCCAAAAAGAAACCAGCAGCACACTGGCGATGGCTTTTCGCACAAAGGCGTTCATGACGTTGTCCACGGGCGAGCGCGCAGCCGGCATCCGTGCCGGGCCACAGGCCAGCCGATAACATTGATTGGAAAGGACAGGCCCCGGAAGCGACCGGTGCCTGTCGATGATTGGCGCGTTGCGCGCTCTGTCAGAGGTAGAGCAGCTCGAACGTTGCCGAGCCGTTGAGCGCGATTTCAGAAGTAATCGGCAGGTTCGCCGACGGGCCGATGACCGGCACCAGCGTCATGGGAAAGATGTGCACGACGCCCGGCGTCGGGCCTGCGGCCAGGGATCCTCCCCACGAATAGCGAAGATTGCCGCCATCCGCATTTTTTCCGACCAGCGTGGCCGTATCGGGGGTGTCCCAGTTGGCCATGCCCCCTTGCTTGTACATGATCATCGAAGGTTTGCCATCGACGGTGGGTGTACCGTATCGCAGGCCGTAACCACCGATCTTGGCGCCCGCGACTTGTCCGATTCCGTAGATGTACATCGCCCAATCGGTGCCATCCACGACGATACCGGGCAGCTGGGTATGTGCCTGGTTGTCATGCACTTTGATGGCCATCGGCGCATTTGCCGAACAACGGATGCTCAGCGTTACATTGCGGGTTTGCAGCTCGGTCTGCCGGTCGCGATTCAGTGACCCGGCGGGGATGTCCCCTAACTCGACCGTATTACCGTCAGCAAAGGACGGCGTACACGAGGTCGGGATGATGGTGCCGGTGATGGTCAGGTCTGCACCATCGGCCATGGCCAGTGCCGGACACAGGGCGCTTGCGACAGCGATTGCACGAAAGGTCTTGCGCATGAAAATTCTCACTCCATAAGAATCGAAAGATGACAGCCAGCTGCGCTTCTTCTGCTGAAAAACAGGAAACGTCCTGCTTCAGAATCAGCGTTGTCATTATTCCGATTGCCTCCCGGCAGTGATGTAAGGCGAGAGTGTATTGCGCGCTGGAAAAATCGCTGCGGGCCGTAGCTGACGTCAGCCGGAAAAATCCTCGACTTGTTTAAGAAACGGCCTCCTGCCGACAGCCATGAGCTACAAACCGCTCTGCTTCAAGGATCGGATTGACTGCCCTTTTCGAACAGGCAACAGGCGGCGTGCGCCGTGCCATACTCCTGACCTCGCCCACACCCGGAACGACCCGACTTGAGCCCCAGACTTTCCCTGCCATTTGCACTGATGTTCGTCCTGCTGCTCGCCGGGTGCGCTTCGCTGGATGTCCCGCGCGAACCGAGCCAGGCACTGCCGGCGTCCGACTCCGCGTTCGGTCGTTCGATCCAGGCCCAGGCGGCGCCCTACAAGGGTCAGTCCGGCTTTCGCCTGCTGTCCAACAGCACCGAAGCCTTCACCGCTCGCGCCGAGCTGATCCGCAACGCGCAACGCAGCCTCGATTTGCAGTACTACATCGTCCATGACGGCATCAGTACGCGAATGCTGGTGGAAGAAGTGTTGAAGGCCGCCGATCGTGGCGTGCGGGTGCGGATCCTGCTGGACGATACCACCAGCGACGGCCTCGACCTGATCATCGCCACCCTGGCGGCACATCCGCAGATCCAGATCCGCCTGTTCAATCCGCTGCACTTGGGGCGCAGCACCGGCGTGACCCGGGCGGCCGGGCGGCTGTTCAATCTGTCGCTGCAACACCGGCGGATGCACAACAAGTTGTGGCTGGCGGACAACAGCGCGGCCATCGTTGGCGGGCGCAATCTGGGCGACGAGTACTTCGATGCCGAGCCCAACCTGAACTTCACCGATATCGACATGCTCAGTGTCGGGCCGGTCGCCGAACAGCTCGGCCACAGTTTCGACCAATACTGGAACAGCGCCCTGAGCAAGCCGATCGACGAGTTCCTCTCCAGCAAACCCTCGGCCAAAGACCTGCAGAACACCCGCACGCGCCTGGAAGAATCACTCGAAGAAACCCGCAAACAGAATCACGCGCTGTATCAGCAGTTGATGACCTATCGCACCGATCCGCGCATGGACATCTGGCGCAAGGAGCTGATCTGGGCCTGGAACCAGGCGCTGTGGGATGCGCCGAGCAAGGTACTGGCCAAGGGCGAACCCGAACCGCAATTGCTGCTGACGACCCAACTGGCACCGGAGCTGACCGGTGTCAGCAAAGAGCTGGTGATGATTTCTGCCTACTTCGTGCCGGGACAGCCGGGACTGGTCTACTTGACCGGTCGCGCTGATGCCGGCGTGTCGGTGAGCCTGCTGACCAACTCGCTGGAAGCCACCGATGTGCCAGCGGTGCACGGCGGTTATGCGCCGTATCGCAAGGCGCTGCTGGAACATGGCGTGAAACTGTTTGAGCTGCGGCGCCAGCCTGGGGATAACTATGGCAGCGGCCCGCACCTGTTTTACAGCAAGTCCTATCGTGGCTCGGACTCGAGCCTGCACAGCAAGGCGATGATCTTCGACGGGAAGAAGTCGTTCATCGGCTCGTTCAATTTCGACCCGCGCTCAGTGCTGTGGAACACCGAAGTCGGCGTATTGGTGGACAGTCCTGAACTGGCAGCCCATGTGCGCGAGCTGGCCTTGCAAGGCATGGCGCCGGCGCTCAGCTACGAAGCGAAACTGCAGGATGGAAAAGTGGTGTGGGTCACCGAGGACAATGGCCAGATGCACACGCTGACCAAGGAGCCCGGCAGTTGGTGGCGGCGCTTCAATGCGTGGTTCAGCACCACCGTGGGACTGGAGCGGATGCTGTAGCAGCCCGCTCCAACCGGCTTATCAAGCGGGCTCCGGCACCTTGCCGAACGCCCCTTGCCGCGACAGCAGAATCACCAGCCCGAAGGCACCGGCCGCCATCAGCCACGGCAACGCATGCCCGCTGATCCACTGACTGCCCGCGCCCGCCATCAACGGCCCGATCAGACAACCGACGCCCCACAGCTGCGCGACATGCGCGTTGGCGCGCACCAGCGCATCGTCGCGGTAACGCTCGCCGATCAGGATCAGCGACAGGGTGAACAGGCCACCGGCACTGGCGCCGAACAGCACCCACAGCGGCCAGATCAGCAAAGTGTCGAGCAGCATCGGGATCGCCAGACTCGACAGCATCAGCACCACGGCGCAGCCGGTGAACAAAGTCCGCCGTGACAGATAATCGGCCAGCGCACCGATGGGCAATTGCAGCAGCGCATCGCCCACCACCACGGTGCTGACCATCGCCAAGGCGATTTCGGCGGTGAAACCCTGTTGCAGGCAATACACCGGCAATAGGGTCAGGATCATCGCCTCGAAAGCGGCGAACAGCGACACGGCCCAGGCGATCGCCGGCAGTTCACGAGCGAACCCCCACAAATCACCGAACGTCACGCTACTGGCCTCGCTGCTGGGCGCGCCGCTGCGACCCAGCAGCAGAAACGGCGAAGCGATCAGCAGACCGACACCCACCCAGAAACCGTAATCGTGATCGGTGCCCAGTGCGCCCAACAGCAACGGACCGGACAGTTGGCTCAGCGCATAACTGCTGCCATACAGAGCAACCAATCGCCCGCGCCAGTGCTCGACCACCAGTTGATTGATCCAGCTCTCGCCGAGGATGAACACGATGGTCAGGATCACCCCGATCATCAGCCGCAGCACGAGCCAGATCGGGTAACTCGGCAGCAGCGCCAGCAACCCAATGGACAGCGCCCCGGCCCACAGGCACAGGCGCATCAGGTTCGCGGTGCCGAAGCGCGCGGCCAGATGACTGGAAATCTTTGCCCCCAGCAACACGCCAATGGCCGGCATTGCCGCCATCACGCCAATGGCGAACGAGCCGTAACCCCAGCCCTCCAGGCGCAACGACACCAGCGGCATGCTGACACCGAGGGCCAGCCCAACACTCAAGACAGACGCCAACACGGCGAAATACGTCGCCCAACGCATGGTCCACGCTCCTGTGGATAATTTTTATGTGCACCACAAAACCAATGTGGGAGCGGGCTTGCTCGCGAATGCAGTCTGACAGTCGACATTATTGCTGACTGACACACCGCCTTCGCGAGCAAGCCCGCTCCCACAAGGGTCTCTGTTTCGTCAGGAAGCCTGGAGTGACCGGGCTCCCGTCAGCGATTTACAGCTTGATCCAGGTCGCCTTCAGCTCGGTGTATTTGTCGAACGCGTGCAGCGACTTGTCGCGGCCGTTGCCCGACTGCTTGAAGCCGCCGAACGGTGCGGTCATGTCGCCGCCGTCGTACTGGTTGACCCACACGCTGCCGGCACGCAGGGCCTTGGCGGTCAGGTGTGCCTTGGAAATGTCCTGGGTCCAGACCGCTGCCGCCAGGCCGTAAGGCGTGTCGTTGGCGATGTTGATCGCTTCCTCGGCAGTGTCGAAGGCAATGACCGACAGCACCGGGCCGAAGATCTCTTCCTGAGCGATTTTCATCGCGTTGCTCACGCCGTCGAAAATCGTCGGCTCGACGTAGGTGCCACCGGTTTCCTGAAGAATGCGCTTGCCACCGGCCACCAGTTTGGCGCCGTCGGTGTGGCCCGACTCGATGTAGGACAGCACGGTGTTCATCTGCTGGGTATCGACCAGCGCGCCAACGTTGGTGGCCGGATCCAGCGGGTTGCCGGGTTTCCAGGTTTTCAGCGCCTCGATCACCATC
>Ga0207696_1000985_pt1 | contig 17178 bp, 1 predicted proteins | sample KBSS54metaG_FD_184403 | JGI IMG/M metagenome (GOLD analysis project Ga0207696, IMG submission 184403) | Switchgrass rhizosphere microbial communities from Kellogg Biological Station, Michigan, USA - KBS S5-4 metaG (SPAdes) (version 2) | ecosystem: Host-associated > Plants > Roots > Rhizosphere >...
TCGTTGGCGTACCAGGCCTGGATTTCGTGGTGGTCGGCCGGCAGCGTTTCCGTGGCCTCGGCGTAGGCCGCAGCTTCCACGCGAATCAACTGACCCTGCGCATCGCGTTGCACGTAAAACATTGAGCATCCCTCGGAAATGGACCAGCGTCATGCTGTCAGCAGCATAGCCAACTGCGCGCGAGTATGCGGTGCGCCGACGAAATCGTCACCGGTACAAGCGCCGCAAACGTGACGGCCGCCCCAAGTGGGGCGGCCGTTGTTCACGCATCAGCTGTTGTTGTGGTCGACCTTGATGGTCGGATCGCTGCCGGCAATCAGATTGTGAATGTTGGCCGTGGACCAGTTGTTGCCTTCCAGTTTGATCGTCACGTCCGGTGTGGCGGCTGCGGCATCGCCCGAGTTGAACTTGCCGCCCGAGCTGACTTGCAGCGACGACACGCCGTCGACCGTGGTGATCTTCAGGAAGTTGTCGATGGTGCTGCCGGTCTCGCCCTGCAATAGGTCGCGCAGGTCGATGCGGTCGCCTTCGCTGGCCTTGAAGTCCTTGATCACGTCGTTGCCGGTGTCGCCCGCTTTCCAGACGAAGGTGTCGGCACCCGAACCACCGATCAGGATGTCGTTGCCCTGACCACCGATCAGCGTGTCGTTGCCGGTGCCGCCGAGCAGGATGTCATTGCCCTTGCCGCCGTCGAGCAGGTCGTTGCCGCCCGAGCCGAACAGGATGTCGTTGCCCGCGCCGCCCAGCAGTGTGTCGTTGCCATCGTGGGCACCAGACACATCAAACGCCTGATAGTGCTCGGTGATGTACTGGTGCACGTTGCTGGTGGTGACTTTGCTGACGTCGACTCCGGTTTCCTTGGCCACGAACGCCTGCATCGCCTGATAACCCTCGCCGGCAATGCCGTTGAAGCTCACCAGGTCGCCGAACAGGATGTCGTTGCCGTCGCCACCGCTGACGGTGTCGTTGCCCGGCATCGTCGCTTCGTCCTTCGGATCGATGTTGGTCTGCGGCGCGTGGTCCGAGTCATACGGCTTCAGGTCGTTGAGGCTGACGCCGTTGTTGATGCCGATGGCCTCGACGGTCGACAGTTTGTCCAGCAGTGCGAAGCTGCTGGTGGAGTTGTCGGTGGTGGTCGAGCCGGTACTGTTGCCCGAACCTGCCAGGCTTGAGAACTCGTAAGTACCGTCGCCCTGGGCATGCAGGGTGCCGAAGTTCTGGTACGACCAGCTGCCGCCGGACTTGGTCCAGACCGTCACGTAGCCCGAGGCACTGATGTCGATCTGGTGCGTGCTGTCCGGGTACAGGCTGATGGCTTTGCCCAATTGATAGTTGCTGGTCGTGATCAGGCTATCGAGGGTTTTGTTGCCGTACAGCGTCGGGTTGGTCGACTCGTTGCTCTGGTAGTAGGTCGGCTGGCCGTCGGTGATGAAGTACGTAAGGTTCTTCGCCCCGGTATTGGCCACGGCCTCGGCACTCTGGAACCAGTTGGCGGTGGTCTTGAACACGTCCTCGTAGTTGGTGCCGCCGCCGGACGACATCGAGTCCAGCACGGCCTTGAGCAAGGTCAGCGCGTTCGGGTCGTTGAGGTTCACCGACACCGACTTGTTGACCTGGGTATCGAAGTCCACCAGGAAGATGTTCACCGTGCCGGAGTTGCTGCCCAGGCTCTGCTTGAGGGTGTTGAACACCGACGTCAGCGAGTCCTTGGCGGCGTTGATCGACGAGGCGCTCATACTGCCCGAGCTGTCGACCATGAACGCGATGTTGTAGTTGGTGCCCGGCACCACGGTCAGGCCGCCGATGTCGGCGACGATGATGTCGTTGCCGTCGGTGCCGGTGACGGTGTCGTCGGCCGAAGTGGCGACCACCGCGTTGTACACCGCTGGCACCACGGTGACCGGAATGGTCGCGGTGGTGCTGGCCGAGCCGCCGACTTGTTCGGTGGAGGTCGAGGTCACGGTCAGGTTGAACTGGCCGTTGTAGTAGGTCGGCGGGGTTACGGTCAGGGTGCCGAGGTTCCAGCCGGTGACGTTGGCGTCGCCGCTGGTGGCGGTCACGGTGAAGCTGTGGCCTGCGCCGTCGCTCAGTACCGAGCCGACCGGTGCGCCGCTGATCTTGATGCTCAGGGTTTCCGAGCCGTCGTTATCGGTCAGCGCGGTGCTGATCGACGACAGTTTCACCGTGGTGCCTTCGGCGCCGGTGTTGAGTTTGTAGCCGTCGTAATAGCCTTCGCCGTTGTTGCCGTGCAGATCGGAGACGGTCACGCCGGCATTCACCAGATCCTGCACGCCGGTGTAGATCGGCACGCCGGCACTGCTCAGGTCGATCGGCGTGCTGCCGTTGACCGACAGGTTGACGTCGTAGCTGCCCGGGCCGCTCTGGTTGTGGTGGTAGATGTCCAGGGTGTAGTAGCCGCTGGTGGTCGGGGTGAACGAACCGTTGAGGTTGCCACCTGCGCCCCACGTGGTCGAGGCTACGTTCTTGCCGCCGATGGTCACCAGCAGGCTGTCATCGCCGGTACCGCTGAAGGTGTAGGTCTTGCCGGCTTCCAGATAGATCAGGCCCGAGGTTTTCGACGCAGTACCGGCGGTCACGCTGCCGTCGGACTGCACGTTGTTCACGGTACCGCTGGTGTTCGGCTTGCCCGCGCCGTCGATCACGTTTTTCAGGGTGGTCGAGTTCGCGCCGCTGCCGTCGGTGCCCAGGCCCGACAGACCGGTCCAGACTTCCTTGATCAGCCCGGTGGACTTCACGCTGTTGTCGGCCACCGACAGGGTCGGCGCATCCGCCACCGGCGTGATATCGATCTTGATGGTGCCGGTATTGCCCAGCAACTGGCCGTCGGTTGGCTGGAACTTGATCTGTGCGTAGTCAGCCTGGTTGTTGCCCAGGCCGGTGCCACCGTAACCGTTCACGCCCGACTCGTTGGCATCCGGCAGGAAGCGCAGCTTGCCGGCGTCGATGTCAGCCTTGCTGAAGGTCTGGTTGTTGGCGACGTCTTTCCAGGTCGAGCCGTCCAGGTACTGCAGTTTGCCTTCGCCCGGCAGCTGGGTGATTTTCACGCCCAGGCTGCTGGCCGGGCTGTCGACGTCGCTGACGCCGAAGGTCGACCAGCCGAGAACCAGCGGGGTGTCTTCGGTGCCGGTGACGTTGACCGGTGCAGCGACCGGCGCGTCGTTGATCGCCACCACGTTGACCGTGGTGGTCGCAGTGTTGGAGTAGTTGCCGCCATCGGTCACGGTCACGGTGATGATCCGCGGCACGGTGCTCGGGTCTTCACTGCTGTTGGTGAAGCTGATGTTCTTGATCGCCTGCATGTAGTCGGCGAGCGTTGCGTTGCCGGACAGGGTCAGGGTGACGGTGCCGTTGGTGCTGTTGGCATTGATGGTGATGCCGTTGACGCTGTTGCCCAGGTTCAGCGCATCGCCGTCCTGACGGTTGGTCAGCACGACGGTGGCGCCGGTCAGCATGGTGCTGTCCGGGTCGGTGATCTTGATATCGGTGTCGGCAATTGATACGCCTGCGCCCGGGGTGTTCTCGGTGAAGGTCACCTTGTAGTCGGCACCCGTTGCACCGCTGGAGTTGTTGGCGTCGAGGTCGATGACCGGCGGTGCATCGTTGTCGATGATCGAGGTGCTGACGCTGCCATTGGTGCTGCTGACCGCCAGGTTTTCGAAGTTGCCGCCGGTGGCCGAGTCGATCTTGACCACGAAGTTTTCGGTGCCTTCGGTGATCTTGTCGTCGATGGTCGCAACGTTGAACTGCGCGCTGCTGGCACCGGCCGGGATCTTCACGGTGTACACGCCGGTGAAGTCCGAACCGTCGGCGGCGGTGCCGCTGTAGACGATTTTCAGGGTCACTTCGGTCTGCGCCGGGTGGGTCAGGCTGACGGTGTAACTGGCGGTCTGGCCTTCGGTCACCGAGGTGCTGCCGGTGATGCTGACGGTGGTGGTGTCGATGGTATCGGTGACGCTGGTCACGGCTGGTGTGTTGCTGGTCACCAGGTTTTCGAAATTGCCGCCCGTGGCGTTGGTGATCGTGGCCTGCACGTTGCCGGCGTCTTTGTAGACGTCGTCGGCTGGCGCAGGAACGGTCACGGTGCCGGTGGTCTTGCCCGCTTCGATGGTGATCACCGAACCGTTGCTCAGGGTCACGGTCACTGGCGAGCCAGCGGCGTTGGTCAGGGTTGCGGTGTAAGTGATTGAGCCACCTTCGGCCACGGTGCCGGTCGCGCTGAGCGACAGGTTGGTGGTGTCGATGGTGTCGGTGACGGTGGTGCTGACCGGCGTCTTGTCGGCCACGAGATTTTCGTAGTTGCCGCCAGAAACGTTGGTGATCGAGTTGGTCAGCGGCGTGTGACCGGTCAACGCGTCGTTCGGTGCGGTGGTGGTCACGGTGCCGGTGGTCTTGCCGACTTCGATGGTGATCGACTGACCGTTGGACAGGGTTACCGTCACAGGAGAGCCGGTCACTGGTGCGCCGACGGTCGCGGTGTAGACAACGTTGCCACCCTCGGCCGCCGTCGTGGTCGCGGTCAGCTTCACGGTGGTGGTGTCGATGGTGTCGGTGACGCTGGTCACGGCTGGTGTGGTGCTGGTGACCAGGTTCTCGAAGTTGCCACCGGTGGCGGACTTGATCGTGGCCTGCACGTTGCCGGCGTCTTTGTAGACGTCGTCGGCTGGCGCAGGAACGGTCACGGTGCCGGTGGTTTTACCGGCTTCGATGGTGATCACCGAACCGTTGCTCAAGGTCACGGTCACTGGCGAGCCAGCAGCGTTGGTCAGAGTTGCGGTGTAAGTGATCTGGCCACCCTCGGCCACGGTGCCGGTCGCGCTGAGCGTCAGGTTGGTGGTGTCGATAGTGTCGGTGACGGTGGTCGAGACCGGCGTCTTGTCGGCTACGAGATTTTCGTAGTTGCCGCCAGAAACGTTGGTGATCGAGTTGGTCAGCGGTGTGTGGCCGGTCAACGCATCGTTCGGCGCGGTGGTGGTCACGGTGCCGGTGGTTTTGCCCACTTCGATGGTGATCGACTGACCGTTGGCCAGATTCACTGTTACCGGCGAGCCAGTCACCGGCGCACCCACGGTCGCGGTGTAGGTGACGGTGCCACCTTCAGCTGCCGTCGTGGTCGCGGTCAGTTTCACGGTGGTGGTGTCGATGGTGTCGGTGACGCTGGTCACTGCTGGCGTAGTGCTGGTTACCAGGTTCTCGAAGTTGCCGCCGGTAGCGTTGGTGATCGTGGCCTGCACGTTGCCGGCGTCCTTGTAGACGTCATCGGCTGGCGCAGGAACGGTCACGGTGCCCGTGGTTTTACCGGCCTCGATGGTGATCACGGCGCCGTTGCTCAAGGTCACGGTCACCGGGGTGCCCGCAGCGTTGGTCAAGGTTGCGGTGTAAACGATCGAACCACCCTCGGCGACCGAGTTGGTGGCGCTGAGGGACAGGTTGGTGGTGTCGACGGTGTCGGTCACGGTGGTGCTGACCGGGGTCTTGTCGGCAACCAGGTTCTCGTAGTTACCGCCGCTGACGTTGGTGATCGCGTTGGTCAGTGGCGCATGACCATTCAACACGTCGTTAGGCGCGGTGGTGGTGACGGTGCCGGTGGTCTTGCCGACTTCGATGGTGATCGACTGACCATTCGACAGTGTCACGGTCACTGGCGAACCGGTCACAGGCGCACCGACGGTGGCGGTGTAGACAACGTTGCCACCTTCAGCAGCTGTTGCGGTCGCAGTCAGCTTCACGGTGGTGGTGTCGATGGTGTCGGTGACGCTGGTTACCGCTGGTGTGGTGCTGGTGACCAGGTTCTCGAAGTTACCGCCCGTGGCGTTGGTGATGGTGGCCTGTACGTTGCCGGCATCCTTGTAGACGTCATCGGCTGGCGCAGGAACGGTCACGGTGCCGGTGGTTTTGCCCGCTTCGATGGTGATCACGGCGCCGTTCGACAAGGTCACGGTCACTGGCGAGCCAGCGGCGTTGGTCAGGGTCGCGGTGTAGGTGATCGAACCACCTTCGGCCACGGTACCGGTCGCGCTGAGCGACAGGTTGGTGGTGTCGACGGTGTCGGTGACGGTGGTCGAAACCGGGGTCTTATCAGCCACCAGATTTTCGTAGTTACCGCCGCTTACGCCGGTGATTGCGTTGGTCAGCGGTACATGACCGGTCAACACGTCGTTCGGCGCGGTAGTGGTGACGGTGCCGGTGGTCTTGCCGACTTCGATGGTGATGCTCTGGCCGTTGGACAGGTTTACGGTCACAGGCGAGCCGGTCACCGGTGCACCAACCGTCGCGGTGTAAGTGACGGTGCCACCTTCAGCAGCTGTCGCGGTTGCGGTCAGCTTCACCGTGGTGGTGTCGATGGTGTCAGTAACGCTGGTCACCGCTGGTGTGGTGCTGGTCACCAGATTTTCGAAGTTACCGCCCGTGGCGTTGGTGATCGTGGCCTGCACATTGCCGGCGTCTTTGTAGACGTCATCAGCTGGCGCGGCGACGGTCACGGTGCCCGTGGTTTTACCGGCTTCGATGGTGATGACGGCGCCATTGCTCAAGGTCACGGTCACCGGGGTGCCCGCAGCGTTGGTCAGGGTCGCGGTGTAGGTGATCGAACCACCTTCGGCCACGGTGCCGGTCGCGCTCAGCGACAGGTTGGTGGTGTCGACGGTGTCGGTCACGGTAGTGCTGACCGGCGTCTTGTCGGCCATCAGATTTTCGTAGTTGCCGCCCGTCACGTTGGTGATTGCGTTGGTCAGCGGCGTGTGGCCGTTGAGCGCATCGTTAGGCGCCGTGGTAGTCACGGTGCCGGTGGTTTTACCCACTTCGATGGTGATGCTCTGGCCGTTCGACAGGTTCACGGTCACTGGCGAGCCAGTCACCGGAGCGCCAACGGTAGCGGTGTAGGTGACAGTGCCGCCTTCAGCCGCCGTCGTGGTCGCGGCCAGTTTCACCGTGGTGGTGTCGATGGTATCGGTGACCTGGGTAACGGCCGGAACAGTGCTTGGCACCAGGTTTTCGAAGTTGCCACCGGTGGCATTAGTGATCGTGGCCTGCACGTTGCCGGCGTCCTTGTAGACGTCATCGGCTGGCGCAGGAACGGTCACGGTGCCAGTGGTTTTACCGGCTTCGATGGTGATCACGGCGCCGTTCGACAGAGTCACGGTCACTGGCGAGCCAGCGGCGTTGGTCAGGGTCGCGGTATAGATGATCGAACCGCCCTCGGCAACCGAATTGGTGGCGCTGAGGGTCAGGTTGGTGGTGTCGACGGTGTCAGTGACGGTGGTCGAGACCGGGGTCTTGTCGGCTACGAGGTTCTCGTAGTTGCCGCCTGTCACGCCGGTGATCGCGTTGGTCAACGGCGTATGACCGGTCAGCGCATCGTTCGGTGCGGTGGTGGTGACGGTGCCGGTGGTCTTGCCGACTTCGATGGTGATCGACTGACCGTTGGCCAGCGTCACGGTGACTGGCGAACCTGTCACAGGCGCGCCCACGGTGGCGGTGTAGGTGACAGTGCCGCCTTCTGCCGCCGACTCGGTCGCGGTCAGTTTGACCGTAGTGGTGTCGATGGTGTCGGTGACTTCAGTGACAGCCGGAACGGTGCTCGGAACGAGGTTCTCGAAATTGCCACCGGTGGCGGTCGAAATGGTCGCCTCGACTTTGCCGGCGTCTTTGTAGACGTCGTCCTTCGGCGCATCGACGGTCACGGTGCCGGTGGTTTTGCCGGCTTCGATGGTGATCACGGCGCCGTTGCTCAAGGTCACGGTCACCGGAGTGCCCGCAGCGTTGGTCAGGGTGGCGGTGTAAGTGATCGAACCGCCCTCGGCCACAGAATTGGTAGCGCTGAGGGTCAGGTTGGTGGTGTCGACGGTGTCAGTGACGGTGGTCGAAACCGGGGTCTTGTCGGCTACGAGATTTTCGTAGTTGCCGCCCGTCACGCCGGTGATTGCGTTGGTCAGCGGCGTGTGGCCGTTGAGCGCATCGTTCGGCGCGGTGGTGGTGACAGTGCCAGTGGTTTTGCCCACTTCGATGGTGATCGACTGACCATTGGCCAGGGTCACGGTCACAGGCGAGCCGGTCACAGGCGCGCCAACAGTCGCGGTGTAAGTGACGGTGCCACCTTCAGCGGCCGTTTCGGAAGCGGTCAGCTTCACGGTCGTCGTGTCGATGGTGTCGGTGACTTCCGTTACGGCTGGAACGGTGCTTGGCACCAGGTTCTCGAAGTTGCCACCGGTTGCGTCCTTGATCGTGACTTCGACTTTGCCGGCGTCCTTGTAGACGTCATCGGCTGGCGCGGCAACAGTCACGGTGCCGGTGGTTTTACCGGCTTCGATGGTGATGACGGCGCCGTTCGACAGAGTCACGGTCAGCGGGGTGCCGGCCGGGTTGGTCAGGGTCGCGGTGTAAACGATCGAGCCACCTTCGGCCACGCTGTCGGTCGCGCTCAGCGACAGATTGGTGGTGTCGACGGTGTCGGTCACGGTAGTGCTGACCGGGGTTTTGTCGGCGACCAGATTTTCGTAATTGCCGCCGCTCACGCCAGTGATCGCATTGGTCAACGGCGTGTGGCCGTTCAGCGCATCGTTTGGCGCAGTGGTGGTCACGGTGCCGGTGGTCTTGCCCACTTCGATGGTGATCGACTGACCGTTGGACAGGGTCACGGTGACTGGCGAACCGGTCACAGGTGCGCCCACGGTCGCGGTGTAAGTGACGGTGCCACCTTCCGCGGCCGACTCGGTCGCAGTGAGTTTCACCGTGGTGGTGTCGATGGTGTCGGTGACTTCGGTCACGGCCGGAACGGTGCTCGGCACCAGGTTCTCGAAGTTGCCACCGGTGGCGGTCGAAATGGTTGCCTCGACTTTGCCGGCATCTTTGTAGACGTCGTCTTTCGGTGCATCGACAGTCACGGTGCCGGTGGTTTTACCGGCTTCGATGGTGATCACGGCGCCGTTCGACAGGGTCACGGTCACCGGAGTGCCGGCCGGGTTGGTCAGGGTCGCGGTGTAAACGATCGAACCACCCTCGGCCACGGAGCCAGTGGCGCTCAGGGTCAGGTTGGTGGTGTCGACGGTATCAGTGACGGTGGTGCTGACCGGAGTTTTGTCAGCCACGAGGTTTTCGTAGTTACCGCCAGTCACGCCAGTGATCGCGTTGGTCAGCGGCGTGTGGCCGTTGAGCGCATCGTTCGGCGCGGTGGTGGTCACGGTGCCCGTAGTCTTGCCGACTTCGATAGTGATCGACTGTCCGTTGGACAGGGTCACGGTCACAGGCGAACCGGTCACAGGCGCGCCGACGGTAGCGGTGTAAGTAACGGTGCCGCCTTCAGCCGCCGACTCGGTCGCGGTGAGTTTCACCGTGGTGGTGTCGATGGTGTCGGTGACGTTGGTCACGGCCGGAACGGTGCTCGGCACCAGGTTCTCGAAACCGCCACCGGTGGCGGTCGAAATGGTCGCCTCGACTTTGCCGGCGTCTTTGTAGACGTCGTCTTTCGGCGCATCAACGGTCACGGTGCCGGTGGTTTTACCGGCCTCGATGGTGATGACGGCGCCGTTCGACAGGGTCACGGTCACCGGCGTACCCGCCGGGTTGGTCAGGGTCGCGGTGTAAGTGATCGAACCGCCCTCGGCAACCGAATCGGTGGCCGTCAGGTTCAGGTTGGTCGTGTCGACAGTGTCCGAAACCGAGGTATTTGCCGGTTTGCCGTCGACCGCCAGGTTTTCGTAATTGCCACCGGTGGCCTTGTCGATGGTCACGCTCAGCGAGCTGCCGCCCGCCAACGGGCTGTTCGGCGCGACGAAATTCACGGTGCCGGTGGTCTCGCCGACGGCGATGGTGATGGTCTGGCCGTTGGACAGGGTCACGACTACCGGCGAGCCGGTCACTGGCGCCGTCACGGTCGCGGTGTAAACCACGGTTTCGCCTTCGGCGACGTTGGCGGTAGCGGTCAGCGACACGGTGGACGTGTCGATGGTGTCATTGACGGTGGTGACCGCCGGGGCGGTGCTGGTGACCAGGTTTTCGAAGTTGCCACCGGTGGTGGTCGAAATGGTCGTCTCGACTTTGCCGGCGTCCTTGTAGACGTCGTCCTTCGGCGCATCGACGGTCACGGTGCCGGTGGTTTTGCCGGCTTCAATGGTGATCACAGCGCCGTTGCTCAACGTCACGGTCACCGGGGTGCCGGCGGCGTTGGTCAGGGTTGCGGTGTAGGTGATCTGGCCACCTTCGTTGACTTCCGGCGTGGCGCTCAGGGTCAGGTTGGTGGTGTCGACGGTGTCGGTGACGGTGGTGCTGACCGGCGTTTTGTCGGCTACGAGGTTTTCGTAGTTGCCGCCGCTCACGCCAGTGATCGAGTTGGTCAGCGGCGTATGGCCGTTGAGCGCATCGTTCGGCGCGGTAGTGGTAACGGTGCCGGTGGTTTTGCCCACTTCGATGGTGATCGACTGACCATTGGCCAGGGTCACGGTCACAGGCGAACCGGTGACAGGCGCGCCAACGGTGGCGGTGTAAGTAACGGTACCGCCCTCGGCCGCCGACTCGGTCGCGGTGAGTTTCACCGTGGTGGTGTCGATGGTGTCGGTGACTTCGGTAACCGCTGGAACAGTGCTCGGAACGAGGTTCTCGAAGTTGCCACCAGTCGCATCCTTGATCGTGACTTCGACTTTGCCAGCGTCCTTGTAGACGTCGTCTTTCGGCGCGTCGACGGTCACGGTGCCGGTGGTTTTGCCGGCCTCGATGGTGATGACGGAGCCGTTGCTCAACGTCACGGTCACCGGAGTGCCGGCCGGATTGGTCAGGGTGGCGGTGTAGGTGATCGAGCCACCTTCGGCCACCGAGTCAGTGGCGCTCAGGGTCAGATTAGTGGTGTCGACGGTGTCAGTCACGGTGGTGCTGACCGGAGTCTTGTCGGCCACGAGGTTTTCGTAGTTACCGCCGCTCACACCGGTGATCGCATTGGTCAGCGGCGCATGGCCGTTGAGCGCATCGTTCGGCGCAGTGGTGGTGATGGTGCCAGTGGTCTTGCCCACTTCGATGGTGATCGACTGACCATTGGCCAGAGTCACGGTCACAGGCGAACCCGTCACCGGAGCGCCGACGGTCGCGGTGTAAATGACAGTGCCACCCTCCGCCGCCGACTCGGTTGCAGTCAGTTTCACCGTGGTGGTGTCGATGGTGTCAGTGACTTCGGTAACGGCCGGAACATTGCTCGGCACCAGGTTCTCGAAGTTGCCACCAGTCGCATCCTTGATGGTGACTTCAACCTTGCCGGCGTCCTTGTAGACGTCGTCTTTCGGCGCATCGACAGTCACGGTGCCGGTGGTTTTACCGGCCTCGATGGTGATGACGGAGCCGTTGCTCAACGTCACGGTCACTGGAGTGCCAGCCGGATTGGTCAGGGTGGCGGTGTAGGTGATCGAGCCACCTTCGGCCACGGTGCCGGTCGCGGTCAGTGTCAGATCGGTGGTGTCGACGGTGTCGGTCACGGTGGTGCTGACCGGGGTTTTGTCGGCTACGAGGTTTTCGTAGTTGCCGCCGATCACGCCAGTGATCGAGTTGCTCAGCGGGGTATGACCGTTGAGTGCGTCGTTCGGCGCGGTGGTGGTGATGGTGCCGGTGGTCTTGCCGACTTCGATGGTGATGGTCTGACCGTTGGCCAGAGTCACGGTGACCGGCGAGCCAGTCACCGGAGCGCCAACAGTGGCGGTGTAGGTGACGGTGCCACCCTCAGCCACCGACGTATCGGCGCTCAACTTCACGGTCGACGTATCGATGGTGTCAGTCACTTCAGTGACGGCCGGTACGGTGCTCGGAACCAGATTCTCGAAGTTGCCGCCGGACGCATCCTTGATGGTGACTTCGACCTTGCCGGCGTCTTTGTAGACGTCATCGGCCGGAGCCGGAACGGTCACGGTGCCGGTGGTTTTACCCGCTTCGATGGTGATCACCGAGCCGTTGCTCAGAGTCACGGTCACTGGCGTGCCAGCTGGATTGGTCAGCGTGGCGGTGTAAATGATCGAACCGCCTTCGGCCACGGAACCTGTAGCGCTCAAGGTCAGGTTGGTGGTGTCGACGGTGTCGGTGACTGACGTCACGGCCGGAGTCTTGTCGGCGACCAGGTTTTCGTAATTGCCGCCGCTGGTGCCGTCGATCTTCACGCTCAGCGTGTTGCCGCCGGCCAGTGCATCGTTCGGTGCGGTGTAGTTGACGCTGGCGCTGCTGGCGCCGACCGGGATGGTGATGGTCTGGCCGTTGGACAGCGTCACGACCACTGGCGAACCGGTCACCGGTGCGGTGACGGAGGCGGTGTAAACCACCACGCCGCCTTCAACAGTGCTGGCCGTGGCGCTCAGGGAAACGGTGCTGTTGTCGATGGTGTCGGTGACGTCGGTCACCGCCGGGGTCTTGTCGACCACCAGGTTTTCAAAATTGCCGCCCGTGGTCTTGGTGATGCTGGCGTCGACTTTGCCGGCGTCCTTGTACACGTCGTCGCCCGGTGCGGCGACGGTGATGGTGCCGGTGCTCGCGCCTTTGGCGATGTTGATCACCGCGCCGTTGCTCAGGGTCACGGTCATGGCCGTGCCGGCCGGGTTGGTCAGGGTCGCGGTGTAGACGATCGAACCGCCCTCGGCGACCGAACCGGTGGCGCTCAGGCTGATGTTGGTGGTGTCGACGGTGTCGGTGACCTTGGTCACCACAGCCGTACGGTTGGCATCGACCTGTTCGAAGTTGCCGCCGCTGTGGCTGGCAATCGCGGTCTGCACCTTGCCGCCATCGATGTAAGGCGTGTTGGCCGGCGCAGGGAAATTCACCGAACCGCTAGTGGCACCGGCGGCGATGTTGATCACCGCGCCGTTGGCCAGGGTCACGGTCATGGCGGTGCCGGCCGGGTTGCTCAGGGTCGCGGTGTAGGTGATCTGGCCACCTTCGCTGACGGTGTCGCTGGCGCTCAGGGTCAGCGTGGTCTTGTCGATGGTGTCGTTGACCGTGGTGCTGACCGGCGTCTTGCTGACGTCGAGTTTCTCGAAGTTGCCACCGCTGGCATCGGTCATGGTCACGGTGAGCTTGCTGACATCCTTGTAGACGTCATCGCTCGGCGCCGGGATGGTCACCGAACCGCTGGTCTTGCCGGCCTCGATAACGATCGTCTGGCCGTTGCTCAGATTGACGGTCACCGGCGTCTGCGCGGCGTTGGTCAGGGTCGCGGTGTAAGTGATCGATGTGCCTTCGAGCACATAGCTTTCGGCGCTGAGAGTCAGGTGCGTGGTGTTGATGGTGTCGGCGACGTTGGTCACCGCTGGTGTCGGGTTGGCCACCAGGTTTTCGAAGTTGCCGCCGGAAGTGTCCTTGATGGTCACTTCGACTTTGCCGGCGTCTTTGTAGACGTCATCGGCTGGTGCGGGAACGGTCACGGTGCCAGTGGTTTTGCCGGCTTCGATGGTGATGACGGAGCCGTTGCTCAACGTCACGGTCACCGGGGTGCCGGCCGGGTTGGTCAGGGTGGCGGTGTAGACGATCTGCCCGCCCTCGTTGACGTTGCCGGTGGCGGTCAGCGATACGGTTGTGGTGTCCACGGTGTCGGTGATGGTGGTGCTGACCGGGGTTTTGTCGGCCACGAGGTTTTCGTAGTTGCCGCCGCTGACGTTGGTGATCGAGTTGGTCAGCGGTGCATGGCCGGCCAGTACGTCGTTCGGCGCTGTGGTGGTCACGGTGCCGGTGGTTTTACCGACTTCGATGGTGATCGACTGACCGTTGGCCAGGGTCACGGTCACCGGCGAGCCGGTTACCGGGGCGCCGACCGTCGCGGTGTAAGTGACGGTGCCGCCTTCAGCCGCCGATTCGGTCGCGGTCAGTTTGACGGTCGAAGTGTCGATGGTGTCGGTGACCTGGGTCACGGCCGGAACAGTGCTTGGCACCAGGTTTTCGAAGTTGCCGCCGGTTGCGCCGGAAATGGTCGCTTCGACTTTGCCGGCATCCTTGTAGACGTCATCGGCAGGCGCTGGAACGGTGACGGTGCCGGTGGTTTTACCGGCCTCGATGGTGATGACCGCGCCATTGCTCAAGGTCACGGTGACCGGAGTGCCGGCGGGATTGGTCAGCGTCGCGGTGTAGATGATCGAGCCGCCCTCGGCCACGGAATCGGTGGCGCTCAGGGTCAGGTTGGTGGTGTCGACGGTGTCAGTGACGGTGGTCGAAACCGGAGTTTTGTCGGCGACCAGATTCTCGTAGTTGCCGCCGCTCACGCCGGTGATCGCGTTGGTCAGCGGTGCGTTGCCGGCCAATGCGTCGTTCGGTGCGGTGGTGGTGACGGTGCCGGTGGTTTTGCCGACTTCGATGGTGATCGACTGACCGTTAGCCAGGGTCACGGTGACCGGCGAGCCGGTTACCGGGGCGCCAACTGTCGCGGTGTAAGTAACGGTGCCACCTTCAGCTGCTGACTCGGTCGCGGTCAGTTTGACGGTGGTCGTGTCGACGGTATCGGTCACGTCGGTAACAGCCGGAACGGTGCTTGGCACCAGGTTCTCGAAGTTGCCGCCGGTGGCGTCCTTGATGGTCACTTCGACTTTGCCGGCGTCTTTATAGACGTCATCGGCAGGAGCCGGAACGGTCACGGTGCCGGTAGTTTTGCCGGCTTCGATGGTAATGACGGAGCCGTTGCTCAACGTCACGGTCACTGGTGTGCCGGCCGGATTGGTCAGGGTCGCGGTGTAAACAATCGAACCACCCTCGGCGACAGTACCGGTGGCGCTCAGGGTCAGATTGGTGGTGTCGGCAACGTCTGTAACCGTGGTCGAAACCGGAGTCTTGTCGGCCACCAGATTTTCGTAATTACCGCCGGAAACGCCGGTGATCGAGTTGGTGAGTGGTGCATTGCCGGTCAACGCATCGTTCGGCGCAGTGGTAGTCACGGTACCGGTGGTTTTGCCCACTTCGATGGTGATCGACTGACCGTTGGCCAAGGTCACGGTGACCGGCGAACCGGTCACTGGCGCGCCGACAGTAGCGGTATAAGTGACAGTGCCACCTTCAGCTGCCGACTCGGTCGCGGTGAGTTTCACCGTGGTGGTGTCGACGGTGTCAGTGACTTCGGTAACGGCCGGAACAGTGCTTGGCACCAGGTTCTCGAAGTTGCCGCCGGTGGCGTCCTTGATGGTGACTTCGACTTTGCCGGCGTCTTTGTAGACGTCATCGGCTGGTGCCGGAACGGTCACGGTGCCGGTGGTTTTGCCAGCCTCGATGGTGATGACGGAGCCGTTGCTCAACGTCACGGTCACCGGGGTGCCAGCAGGATTGGTCAGGGTTGCGGTGTAGACGATCGAACCGCCTTCGGCCACGGAACCGGTAGCGCTCAGCGACAGGTTGGTGGTGTCGATGGAGTCGGTGACGGTGGTGGTCGCTGGCGTCGTGTTCGGCACCAGATTCTCGAAATTGCCGCCGGTAGCACCGGTAATAGTGGTGCTGACGGTGCCGCCGTTGTTGTAGACGTCATTCGGTGCGGTCGGCACGTTGACGCTGCCGGTGGTCTGACCGGCGCCGATGGTGATGGTCGAGCCGTTCGACAGGGTGACGGTCACCGGCGTCTGCGCCGGGTTGGTCAGGGTCGCGGTGTAGGTGATCTGGCCACCTTCGACCACGGTGCCGGTAGCGGTCAGGGTCAGGCCGGTGGTGTCTCGCGAATCGACGATCGTGGTAACGGCCGGTGTCGGGTTCGGCACCAGGTTCTCGAAGTTGCCGCCGGTGGCACCGGTGATGGTGGTGGTGACGGTGCTGCCGTTGTTATAGACGTCATTCGGCGCGGTCGGCACGTTGACGGTGCCGGTGGTCTGGCCGGCGCCGATGGTGATGGTCGAGCCGTTGGACAACGTGACGGTCACCGGCGTCTGCGCCGGGTTGGTCAGCGTGGCGGTGTAGGTGATCTGACCGCCCTCGGTCACGCTTGGCCCCGCCGTCAGAGTGACGGTGGTGGTGTCGATGGTGTCGGTGACCTGGGTCGTGGCCGGGGTGGTCGGCGGGGTCACGGTGATGCCGCCGCCGCCGGTGGTGCCGGTGACCGTCACGTCGATCTGGGTCGGGTCGTTATAAACAGTGTCGTTCGGTGCCAGTGGCACGTTGACGGTGCCGGTGGTGGAACCGGCCGGTATCACGATCACCGCGCCGTTGGACAGGGTGATGGTCAGGTCGGTCAGCGGCGCCTGGGTCAGGGTCGCGGTGTACACCAGCACGCCGCCGGCTTCGGTGATGCTCGGCGTGGCGCTGAGGCTCAGGGTCGATTCGCGCAGGGCATTGGCGTTGGTGTCGGTGGTCTGGCCGCCGGTGATGTTCTGCGCGGCTTGGCCGGCAGCGTTGATGCCCGCAGTCGGGAAACCGATGGTTGGGTCGACGCGGCCGGCGGTCGCATCGAGCATCACGAAGCTGTGACCGCCACCGGCGGCACCGCCAGTCCCCGCGGCGCTCGGGCCGGCAGCGGTGGCATCAAGAGCGGTGGTCGGGTCGACGCCCGCGGCGATGGCTTGTTGCAGTTCTTCTACCGACGGCGCGGCTTGCGCGGTGGCTTCGGCCAGGTCGGTGCTGGAGTCCGGGGTATCGGCGCTCCACTGGGTGTCACGGCCCAGATCGATCGTGCGGCCATCGGCCAGTTCCAGGGACACGGCGCCGGAAACGCCGGTGTCGACCTGATCGCCGGCAAACAGTCGGTCGCCTTCAACGAGTACGCGACGGACGCCCTCTGGGGACACCACGAAAACCTGACCGACAATGCTTTTGACGATGGCAACAACACTGCTCATTGAAGACTCTCCGGGTGTCACGTTCAGTTGACTTCCATAGACCTGATGGCTGTCTGCGCCGATTCAGTCTGGACGTACTTTTTAAAAAAGATGAAACAAAGTTGACGCTGCTGTTCGTCAATATTTTGGCTAGATTCTTTCGCTATTAACTTTATGCCAAACTATTGACCTTCTGGGTGCCATCCTAAACAATCGTCCCAGTAATGTCACATTGATATTTATGCGGCGACCTGCCCTTCAGCGTGTGATCCAGTTCCGGTTTTAAACTTTCCGACATACGGTCATTCCGGTTGCCATCTTCCGACGCAGCTCACCAATTTGCTGTGATTCAAGACAAGAAGTTCTGGGAAATCTTTACCATGCGTTCGCACCTGTTCAAGGCTCTACCCTTCGCTCTCGCCGC
>Ga0207696_1000986_pt1 | contig 17176 bp, 11 predicted proteins | sample KBSS54metaG_FD_184403 | JGI IMG/M metagenome (GOLD analysis project Ga0207696, IMG submission 184403) | Switchgrass rhizosphere microbial communities from Kellogg Biological Station, Michigan, USA - KBS S5-4 metaG (SPAdes) (version 2) | ecosystem: Host-associated > Plants > Roots > Rhizosphere >...
AAGTGGTGCGCGTGACCGATGGTCCGTTCAACGACTTCAGCGGCATTGTCGAATCGGTGAATTACGAAAAGAGTCGCCTGCAGGTTGCGGTGCAGATTCTGGGTCGCTCCACTCCGGTGGAACTCGATTTCGGTCAGGTCGAAAAGGCTTGACCGGCAAGGCTTAAGCGGAATCAGTCGTAGCTAACGAATGGTTCAATGTTGCAGACAGGACGCTGCGATTTTTTTAAAGAAGGGATTATTGGGGAGCTTACTTAAGCAGTAAGCGTTTGCACCCGGAGAGTTAAACATGGCCAAGAAAGTCACTGGCTACATCAAGCTGCAGATTCCTGCAGGTCAGGCGAACCCAAGTCCGCCGGTTGGTCCCGCACTGGGCCAGCAGGGCGTGAACATCATGGAATTCTGCAAAGCGTTCAATGCGCAAACGCAGAGTCTGGAAAAAGGTTTGCCCACACCTGTCGTGATCACGGTGTACAGCGATCGTAGCTTCACCTTCATTCTCAAGACCCCGCCGGCGTCGGTACTGATCTGCAAAGCGCTTGGCATTCCCAAGGGTAGCGGCACGCCCAACACCGCCAAGGTGGGCAAGTTGAGCAAGAAACAGTGTGAAGACATCGCCAAGGTCAAGCAGCCGGATCTCACCGCTGCCGATCTGACTGCCGCCATGCGTACCGTTGCTGGTACCGCGCGCAGCATGGGCGTTGATGTGGAGGCATTCTAAGATGGCAACCGTAGCAAAACGTGTAAAGGCGTGGGCCGACAAGGTTCAGCCGGGCAAGGTGTATTCCATTGAGCAGGCGCTGTCGCTGGTGCAGGAATTTGCCAAGGCCAAGTTCAAGGAATCCGTGGATGTTGCTGTGAATCTCGGCATCGACGCTTCCAAGTCGGATCAACAAGTGCGTGGTTCCACCGTGATGCCGAACGGCATCGGCAAGACCGTGCGCGTAGCCGTGTTCACCGCCGGCAAGAATCAGGATGCAGCCAAAGCGGCTGGTGCTGATCTGGTCGGTATGGAAGACCTGGCTGAAAAAGTGAAAGCCGGCGAAATCAATTTCGACGTCGTTGTAGCGAGCCCGGATGCGATGCGTGTTGTGGGTCAGTTGGGTCAGATCCTCGGTCCCCGTGGTTTGATGCCTAATCCCAAGGTGGGCACTGTCACCCCGAACGTTGCTGAAGCGGTGAAGAACGCCAAGGCCGGTCAGGTGCGTTATCGCGCTGACAAGGCGGGCGTCGTGCATTGCACGATCGGCAAAGCCGAATTCGACGCGGGCAAGCTGAAGGAAAACCTGCAGGCATTGCTGGCTGACTTGCACAAGGTCAAGCCTGCGACTGCCAAGGGCATCTACCTGAAGAAGATCTCGATCTCTTCAACGATGGGTCCCGGCGTGCCGGTGGACGTGTCGAGCTTGTGATTTTTGTAGGGGTTTGATTCATCGAACCCGATTGAGATGTAACGAATTGATGCAGGGCCGGACAGGTTGCGTTGCAAGACGCAAAACCAGCCGGTTCATCATCGAAGACCGCAGGTGAGTTACTCGTTCTTCATTTTTGAAATGGAAACGAGGCGGCTCTTAATCGTCGCAACCTGCGCAGATGGTGTTACCCGAGTCAGTGCTGCACTGGTGAAGGTCACACCGACGCATTGTTGCTTCGCGAGAAGTAGTCGGTTGTTCGAAGTCTTCGTGACAAAAAACAACGACGCAAACAATGCAAAGGGTGGGTGCTTAAGGAACGAGCGCCTTAGGTTAGGTTGATCTTCAAGCCAGGAGGAATTCATGGCACTTAGATTTGAAGACAAGCAGGCGTTGGTCGCCGAAGTGCATGCAGTCGCCGCCAAGGCGCAGTCGGTTGTCGCCGCGGAATACCGTGGTTTGACCGTTGCGAAACTGACGGACCTGCGCGCCAAGGCTCGCAACTCCGGTGTGTATCTGCGCGTAGTCAAGAACACGCTGGCCCGCAAGGCTGTTGAAGGCACTCAATTCGAGTCCATCGGCAAGAGCCTGAAAGGTCCGCTGGTATTGGCGTTCTCACAGAACGATCCGGGTGCTGCGGCACGCTTGGTCAAGGCCTTTGCCAAAGACAACGAAAAGCTGGTGGCGACCCTTGTGTCGCTGGGCGGCGCAGTGTTGTCGGCAAAAGATCTGGACCGCGTGGCAAGTTTGCCAACCCGCGAACAGGCGCTTTCTCAGTTGCTCGGTGTGCTCAAAGCCCCGATCACCAAGTTCGTGGCCACCGTCGCGGCGCCGCACGCCAAGCTGGTTCGCACCATCGCTGCTGTCAAAGACCAGAAACAGGCTTCGGCCTGAGTTCGATCTGAAAACGCACTGATTCAAGTAATTTTGTAACTTTATTTTTTGGAGACTCACATGGCTGCTACTAAGGAAGAAATCCTTGATGCAATTTCCAACATGACGGTTCTCGAGATCGTTGATCTCGTGAAGCTCATGGAAGACAAGTTCGGCGTAACGGCTGCTGCTCCGGTTGCAGTTGCTGCTGCCGGTGGCGGCGCCGCCGCGGCTCCGGCTGCTGCCGCTGAAGAACAGACCGAATTCACCGTGACCATGACCAGCTTCGGCGCCAACAAGGTTGGCGTGATCAAAGTCATCCGCGAGATCACCGGTCTGGGCTTGAAAGAAGCGAAGGATCTGGTCGAAGGCGTGCCTGCGACCGTTAAGGACGGCATTCCCAAGGCTGATGCTGAAGCCATCAAGAAGAAGCTGGAAGAAGCTGGCGCTGCTGCTGGCGTTAAATAGTTTTGACTATTTGGCGCGTGACGGGACAGTTGTCCCGTTAAGTGGGAACCGGTCGCGAGTGAATGCTCGCGACCGTTTCCCTTTTCGCGTTTGTGCTCTGTTCGTGTTTTGTTGTTTTGTATTTGTAACTGTTTTTTTACCAACTTAAGGCGCATCGGTTTGGCAGCCACATTCGTTACAAGCGCTCTTGTGCGAGTGTTTCTGCCAAACCGTAATTGCCGGTACCAGAGGTGACAACCATGGCCTATTCGTTCACCGAGAAGAAGCGTATCCGCAAGGATTTCGGCAAGCAGAAAAGCATTCTCGAAGTGCCTTACTTGCTGGCGATTCAGCTCGATTCCTATCGAAAATTCCTGCAGGCAGAAATTGCAGACAGCCGTCGTACCGACGTGGGTTTGCATGCTGCGTTCAAGTCGGTGTTCCCGATCGTCAGCTACTCCGGCAACGCGCTCCTCGAGTACGTGAGCTACCGACTCGGCGATCCGGTATTCGATGTGAAGGAATGCCAGATCCGCGGTCTGACCTATGCCGCGCCGCTGCGCGTCAAAGTGCGCTTGGTGGTGTACGACAAAGAAGCGTCAACCGCGTCGAAGAAAGTCGTCAAAGACATTCGCGAACAGGAAGTGTACTTGGGCGAAATGCCCTTGATGACCGACAACGGTACGTTCGTTGTGAACGGCACCGAACGCGTTATCGTGTCGCAGTTGCATCGTTCGCCTGGCGTGTTCTTCGATCACGATCGCGGCAAAACGCATAGCTCGGGCAAGCTGCTGTTCTCGGCGCGTATCATTCCTTACCGCGGTTCGTGGTTGGACTTCGAGTTTGATCCGAAGGACTGCGTGTTCGCGCGTATCGACCGTCGCCGCAAGCTGCCGGTCACCATCATTCTGCGTGCGCTGGGTTACAACGAAGAGCAGATGCTCGATCTGTTCTTCGAAAAGACCGTGTATCACCTGTCGGCGAAGAAGATCGAATTCGAATTGATTCCCGCACGTCTGCGTGGTGAAACCGCGGCGTTCACCATTCGCGTTGGCGATGAAGTGATCGTTGAAGAAGGTCGCCGTATTACTGCACGTCACGTGCGTCAGTTGGAGCAGAAGGGCGTCAATCGTCTGGAAGTGCCCAAGGATTACCTGGTGGGCAAGGTGCTCGCGCACGACATCTTCAACGCCGACACCGGTGAAATTCTCACCAAGGCCAATGAAATTCTGTCGCTGGTCACGGTTGAGAAATTGATCGAAGCGGGCGTCACCGATATCCGCGTGTTGTACACCAACGACCTGGATCGTGGCCCGTACATTTCCGACACCTTGCGCATCGATCCATCGCGCACGCGTCTGGAAGCGCTGGTGGAAATTTACCGCATGATGCGTCCCGGCGAACCGCCGACCAAGGATGCAGCGGAAAACCTGTTCCAGAATCTGTTCTTCAATCAGGAACGTTACGACCTGTCGGCTGTGGGTCGCATGAAGTTCAACCGTCGCGTCAAGCGCGATGGCGATACCGGCCCGGGCGTGTTGTTCGATGCCGCTTACTTCAGCAAGCGCACCGATGAATTCTCCAAAAAGCTGTACGCCGAACTCGGCGAAACCTCGGACATCATCGATGTAATCCGCACGCTGTGCGACATTCGCAATGGCAACGGCAACGTCGATGACATCGATCACCTCGGTAATCGTCGCGTACGTTCTGTTGGTGAAATGGCGGAGAACGCCTTCCGCATCGGCTTGGTTCGCGTTGAACGCGCGGTGAAAGAACGTCTGACCTTGGCCGAATCCGAAGGCTTGATGCCGCAGGAAATGATCAACGCCAAGCCAGTCGCTGCGGCCGTGAAGGAATTCTTCGGTTCGTCGCAGTTGTCGCAATTCATGGATCAGAACAACCCGCTGTCGGAAGTGACGCACAAACGTCGCGTTTCGGCGTTGGGACCGGGTGGTCTGACTCGTGAACGTGCGGGCTTCGAAGTGCGCGACGTGCATCCGACTCACTACGGTCGCGTCTGCCCGATCGAAACACCTGAAGGTCCGAACATCGGTTTGATTAATTCATTGGCGGTATACGCTCGAACCAACGATTACGGCTTCCTTGAGACGCCTTATCGTCGCGTGGAAAACGGTCGCGTTACTGCGCAGATCGATTACCTGTCGGCCATCGAAGAAAGTCAGTACGTGATTGCGCAAGCAAATGCTGTGCTGGATAAAGACGGCGCGTTCGTCGATGACCTGGTGTCGTCACGTCACTTGAATGAATTCACGCTGTCGACTCGCGACAAGCTGCAATACATGGATGTGAGCCCGAAACAAATCGTGTCGGTGGCTGCATCGTTGATTCCGTTCCTGGAGCACGACGACGCGAACCGCGCCTTGATGGGTTCGAACATGCAACGTCAAGCCGTGCCGACGCTGCGTTCCGAAGTGCCGCTGGTGGGCACGGGTATGGAACGTGCTGTGGCCATCGACTCGGGCGTGACGGTGGTTGCGCGTCGCGGCGGTGTCGTCGACTCTGTTGACGCAGGTCGTATCGTTGTCCGCGTGAACGATGCGGAAACATCGGCAGGCGAAGCCGGTGTCGATATCTACAACCTCACCAAGTACACCCGCTCCAATCAGAACACCTGTATCAACCAGCGTCCGTTGGTGCATGCCGGTGATGCAATTGCACGTGGCGATGTGCTGGCCGATGGTCCTTCCACCGATCTCGGTGAATTGGCCTTGGGTCAGAACATGCTGGTCGCGTTCATGCCGTGGAATGGTTACAACTTCGAAGACTCGATCCTGTTGTCGGAGCGTGTCGTGCAAGACGATCGTTTCACCACCATCCATATTGAAGAACTCAGTTGTGTGGCGCGCGACACCAAGCTCGGACCTGAAGAAATCACCGCCGATATTCCCAATGTGGGTGACACCGCGTTGGCCAAGCTGGATGAAGCGGGTATCGCCTTCATCGGTGCTGAAGTGAAGGCCGGCGACATTCTGGTCGGCAAAGTCACGCCGAAGGGTGAGACACAACTGACGCCGGAAGAAAAACTGCTACGCGCGATTTTCGGTGAGAAGGCCAGCGATGTGAAAGACACAGGCTTGCGCGTACCGCCGGGCATGGACGGCACGGTCATCGACGTGCGCGTGTTTACCCGCGACGGTGTGCAAAAAGACACGCGCGCATTGGCGATTGAAAAGGCCGAACTCGACCGCGTTCGCAAGGACCTGGAAGATCAACGCCGCATCCTCGAAGACGACTTGTTCCAGCGTGTTAACACCCAATTGCTGGGCAAGACTGCCGAAGCGGGTCCGAAGAAACTCAAGGGCACCATTACCGCCGAGTATCTTGCTGACCTGCCGCGCGAGCAATGGCTGGAAATTCGCCTGAAGGACGATGCCGCGAACAACGACATCGAAGCCGCTGCGGAACGTCTGAAGTTGCAACGCACCGAGTTCGAAAAGCGCTTTGAAGAAAAGCGTTTGAAGATCACTCAGGGCGACGATCTCGCGCCCGGCGTGTTGAAGATGGTGAAGGTGTACCTGGCGGTGAAGCGCCGTATTCAACCCGGTGACAAGATGGCCGGTCGTCACGGTAACAAGGGTGTGGTCTCGACCATTCAGGCTGTCGAAGACATGCCGTACCTGGAAGATGGCACACCGGTCGATATCGTATTGAATCCGCTGGGCGTGCCCTCACGTATGAACATCGGTCAGATTTTAGAAACCCATCTAGGCTGGGCCGCCAAGGGCATTGGCCTGAAGATCGGCCGGATGCTCGATGAGCAACGGCAGTTAGCCGAAGTGCGTGCCTTTATCGACGAGGTCTACAACAAGACCGGTGGTCAGAAGGAAGACATCGCTTCATTCAGCGATCCAGAGTTGTTAAATCTGGCGACCAATCTGCGCAAGGGCGTACCGACGGCAACGCCGGTGTTCGATGGCGCGGCCGAGTCCGAGATCAAACACTTGCTGCGTTTGGCTGACTTGCCGGAAAGCGGGCAAACCACGTTGTACGACGGACGCACCGGCGAGAAGTTCGAACGCGAAGTCACCGTCGGCTACATGTACATGCTCAAACTCAACCACTTGGTGGATGACAAGATGCATGCTCGTTCCACTGGCCCGTACTCGCTGGTCACGCAGCAACCGCTGGGTGGCAAGGCGCAGTTCGGCGGCCAACGCTTTGGTGAAATGGAAGTGTGGGCGTTGGAAGCGTATGGCGCTGCTTACACGTTGCAGGAAATGTTGACCGTCAAGTCCGACGACGTGAATGGCCGCACCAAGATGTACAAGAACATCGTGGACGGCAACCATCAAATGGATGCCGGTATGCCGGAGTCCTTTAACGTGTTGTTGAAGGAAATCCGCTCGCTGGGCATCAACATGGAGCTGGATACGGATTGAGTTGCATCGTGAGCTGCATGACACCGGTCATGCGGCTTGAATCGAGCTACTCATCACTGCACAGACTCAGGTGAAGATATGAAAGACCTAATGAAGTTGTTCAAGCCCTCGACACCGGTCGAGAATTTCGACGCGATCCGCATTGGCCTGGCCTCGCCGGAGATGATCCGCTCCTGGTCGTTCGGCGAAGTGAAGAAACCCGAGACCATTAACTACCGCACGTTCAAACCAGAGCGTGATGGTTTGTTCTGCGCCAAGATTTTCGGACCGATCAAGGATTACGAATGCTTGTGCGGCAAGTACAAGCGTTTAAAGCATCGCGGCGTGATCTGCGAAAAATGCGGCGTGGAAGTGACGCAAGCCAAAGTGCGTCGCGAACGCATGGGCCACATCGAGTTGGCCAGCCCAACCGCGCACATCTGGTTCCTGAAGTCGCTGCCATCGCGTATCGGTTTGATGCTCGACATGACGCTGCGTGAAATCGAGCGCGTGTTGTACTTCGAAGCCTTCGTGGTGATCGATCCAGGCATGACGCCTTTAACTCGGGGTCAGTTGCTCACCGATGAGTTGTATCTGGAAGCCATCGAAGCGCACGGCGATGAATTCGACGCACGCATGGGCGCGGAAGCCGTGCATGAACTGCTGAGCTCGTTGGACCTGCCGGCCGAAATGGTCAAGGTGCGCGAAGACATCGCCAATACCAATTCGGAAACCAAGATCAAGCGTCTGTCCAAGCGTTTGAAGCTGATCGAATCCTTCATGGATTCCGGCAACAAGCCGGAATGGATGGTGCTGACTGTTCTGCCCGTGTTGCCGCCGGATCTGCGTCCGCTGGTGCCGCTGGATGGTGGTCGGTTTGCAACGTCGGACTTGAACGATCTGTATCGTCGCGTCATCAACCGTAACAACCGTCTGCGTCGTCTGCTGGAGCTCAATGCGCCGGACATCATCGTGCGTAACGAAAAGCGCATGTTGCAGGAATCGGTGGATGCGTTGCTCGATAACGGCCGTCGTGGTCGTGCGATTACCGGCACCAACAAGCGTCCGCTGAAGTCGCTGGCCGACATGATCAAGGGCAAGCAGGGTCGCTTCCGTCAGAATCTGCTGGGCAAGCGCGTTGACTACTCTGGCCGTTCTGTAATTGTTGTCGGTCCAACCTTGAGGCTGCACCAGTGCGGTCTGCCGAAGAAGATGGCGCTGGAATTGTTCAAGCCATTTATTTTCCAGAAGCTGCAATTGCGCGGCGAAGCCTCGACCATCAAAGCTGCCAAACGCATGGTGGAACGCGAAGGCCCGGAAGTGTGGGACATTCTCGAAGACGTGATTCGCGAACATCCCGTGATGCTCAACCGCGCCCCAACGCTGCACCGCCTGGGCATTCAAGCATTTGAGCCGGTGCTGATTGAAGGCAAGGCCATTCAATTGCATCCGCTGGTCTGTACTGCGTTCAACGCCGACTTCGACGGTGACCAGATGGCCGTGCACGTGCCGTTGTCACTGGAAGCTCAGCTCGAAGCACGCGCGTTGATGATGTCGTCGAACAACATTCTTTCGCCTGCCAACGGTGACCCGATCATCGTGCCGTCGCAGGACGTGGTGTTGGGTTTGTACTGCATGACTCGCGAGCGCGTGAACGCCAAGGGCGAAGGCATGATCTTCACCGATCGCGCTGAAGTGCATCGTGCATACGAAAGCCGTGCGGCCGATCTGCAAGCCAAGGTGAAAGTGCGTATCACTGAAAAAGTGTTCACCACGCCTGGCGTGCTGGAATCGCGTACTCGCGTGGTCGAGACGACCATCGGTCGTGCCTTGCTGTCGGAAATTCTTCCCGATGGTTTGAGCTTTGATTTGGTGAATCGCGACATGACCAAGAAAGTCATCTCCGCCACCATCAATGCCTGCTACCGCACGGTTGGTTTGAAAGAGACCGTCGTGTTCGCCGACCAGTTGATGTACACCGGTTATGCCTATGCAACGCGTGCATCGGTATCGATTGGTGTGGATGACATGGTGGTGCCGCAACAAAAGGACAAAATCCTTGCCGGCGCCGAACGCGAAGTGAAAGAGATTCAGGAGCAATACGCATCAGGTCTAGTCACCAACGGCGAACGCTACAACAAGGTTGTGGACATCTGGTCGCGTACCAACGATCAAGTGGCCAAGGCCATGATGGAGAAGTTGGGCGTCGAAGACACCACCAACGCCAAGGGCGAAAAGGTTCAACAGAAGTCGTTCAACTCCATTTACATGATGGCCGACTCCGGCGCCCGCGGTAGCGCAGCGCAGATTCGTCAGCTTGCCGGTATGCGCGGCCTGATGGCCAAACCCGACGGCTCCATCATTGAAACGCCCATCACGGCGAATTTCCGTGAAGGTCTGAACATCCACCAATACTTCATCTCGACTCACGGTGCGCGTAAAGGTCTGGCCGATACTGCATTGAAGACCGCGAACTCCGGTTACCTGACCCGTCGCTTGGTCGACGTGGCGCAGGACCTGGTGGTCACCGAAGTGGATTGCGGCACCGAGAGCGGCGTGATCATGGTGCCCATCGTTGAAGGTGGCGATGTGGTGGAAGGTCTGGGTGAACGCGTGCTGGGCCGTGTGGCCGCGCTCGATGTACTCAAGCCGGGTCATGACAGCATCGTGCTGGTGCCGGCCGGCACCATGATCGACGAAAAGTTGGTCAAGCTGCTGGAAGCGGAAAGCGTTGACGAAGTGAAGGTGCGTTCGCCGATCACCTGCGAAACCCGCTACGGCGTGTGCTCACAGTGCTACGGCCGCGACCTCGCTCGCGGTCATCGCATCAATGACGGTGAAGCGGTGGGCGTGATCGCTGCACAGTCCATCGGTGAACCCGGTACCCAGCTGACGATGCGTACCTTCCACATCGGTGGTGCCGCGTCGCGTGCTGCTGCCGTGAACTCGGTGGAAATCAAGAGCAAGGGTACGGTGCGTCTGCACACCTTGAAGACCGTGCATCACGAAAAGGGTCACTGGGTCGCGGTATCGCGCTCAGGCGAATTGGGCGTGGTGGACGAATTCGGTCGCGAGCGTGAGCGTTACAAGATCCCTTACGGCGCCGTGATTACCGTGAAGGATGGCGATGCTGTGGAAGCCGGTCAGATTCTGGCGACCTGGGATCCGCATACTCACCCGGTGGTGACCGAAGTGGCCGGCTTGCTGAAGTTCCAGGACTTCTTCGACGGCATCACTGTGTCGTCGCAGGTGGACGAAGTCACCGGTTTGACCAGCACGGTGGTGATGGATCCGAAGCAGCGTAGCTCGTCGGGCAAGGACATGCGACCGATGGTTCGCCTGTTGAACGCCAAGGGTAAGGAAGTGACCTTCGCGAATACCGATATCCCGGCTGCTTACGCGCTGCCCGCAGGCGCGATTGTGAGCCTGGAAGACGGTGCGAAAGTATCCGTGGGCGACATCATCGCGCGTATCCCGCAAGAGTCTTCCAAGACTCGCGACATCACCGGTGGTCTGCCGCGCGTGGCTGACTTGTTCGAAGCGCGCAAGCCGAAGGATTCGGCGATTCTCGCCGAATACTCGGGTACGGTCAGCTTCGGTAAGGAAACCAAGGGCAAGCGTCGTCTGGTGATCATCGATGAAAACGGCGAGAAGTACGAAGAGCTGATTCCGAAGTGGCGCCATCTCAACGTATTCGAAGGTGAAAAGGTCACCCGCGGTGAAGTGATTGCCGATGGTGAACCGAATCCGCACGACATTCTGCGTTTGCAAGGCGTGCAGTCACTGGCGAACTACATGGTCCGCGAAATTCAGGACGTCTACCGTCTGCAGGGCGTGAAGATCAACGACAAGCACATTGAAGTGATTCTGCGTCAGATGCTGCGCAAGGTTGAAGTCATTGAAGTGGGCGACACCGGCCTGTTGAAGGGCGAGCACATCGATCGCGCGCGCCTGGCCGAGATCAACTCGATCATGATGAAGCAGGAAAAGGCGCCGGGACGTTTTGAGCCGATGTTGCTGGGTATCACCAAGGCTTCCTTGGCGACCGAGTCGTTCATTTCGGCGGCATCGTTCCAGGAAACCACTCGCGTGTTGACCGAAGCGTCGGTGCGTGGCTTGAAGGACGGTCTGCGCGGCTTGAAGGAAAACGTGATCGTGGGTCGACTGATTCCAGCCGGCACCGGCTCGTACTTCCATGCTCGTCGTCGTCGCAACAAGGACGCGGAAGATCCGCGGGCAGGTCGCGGCTTCATGGATATGGGCGGTGGCGTGGTCGAAGCGGACGATTCCGTTTCCGACGAAGCGGACGCGTCTGCGTGAAGATAAGGTAGTGCGGTTTAGCGACCGCACTCATTTCACGGTTTAAGTTGACACCTTGCAGGGGCGTTCCTAAAATCGCGCCCCTTTTATTCGGAACCGGTGTGCCTGTCATTTGGTGCACGGGTTTCAGCTAAACCATGGCCGGATCGCATCATTGCTACCAGCAAAGAGTGGCCCGGTATTTTGCAGTCAAGCTCTTTGAGACTCTTTAATGGGAAAGAGGCTTGACGGCTCTTTGAGGAAATCAAGTTTTATGGCAACCGTAAGTCAGTTGGTCCGCAAGCCGCGCAAGTCGCCGAACTTCAAGACCAAGGTGCCGGCATTGGCCGCGTGTCCGCAAAAGCGTGGCGTGTGTACGCGCGTCTACACTACGACGCCGAAGAAGCCGAACTCGGCACTGCGTAAAGTGGCCAAGGTGCGCCTGACCAACGGCTTCGAAGTTATCAGCTACATCGGTGGTGAAGGCCACAACCTGCAGGAGCACTCGGTGGTGCTGATCCGCGGCGGTCGTGTAAAAGACCTGCCCGGCGTGCGCTACCACACGGTGCGCGGCTCGCTGGACTGCGCTGGCGTCAATGCCCGCCGTCAGGGTCGTTCCAAGTACGGCGCGAAACGTCCGAAGGCCGGCGCTGCTGCTGCCAAAAAGTAATTAACAGGCAATCGAATAACCACGCTCCAATTTACGATCAACGCTGAGTCAAAATATTTATGTCCCGTAGAGCCGCCGCCCCCACGCGCACCATCCTGCCTGATCCTCGTTTCAACAGCCTGTTGCTGTCGAAGTTCATGAACATGGTCATGCAAAGCGGCAAGAAGTCTGCGGCCGAGCACATTGTGTACGGCGCGGTGGATCGCATTGCCGAAAAGACCGGCAAGCCCGCTGAAGCGTCAATCGAACTGCTGACCCAGGCGCTGGACAATGTGAAGCCTGCGGTGGAAGTGAAGAGCCGTCGCGTCGGTGGCGCTACGTACCAAGTGCCCGTTGAAGTGCGTACGCCCCGTCGTCAAACCCTGGCCATGCGCTGGGTGATCGAAGCTGCGGTGAATCGCAGCGAAAAGACTATGGCGCATCGCCTGGCTGCCGAGTTGATGGATGCGTCGGAAAATCGCGGCACCGCTGTGCGCAAGCGCGAAGACACGCATCGCATGGCCGACGCCAACAAGGCATTCGCGCACTACCGCTGGTAACGCGTTGCTTGCCGGCCTGTTCATCACAGAGCCGGTTAGCTGATTGATTGCGCCCCGTCCCAGGCTAGCAGCCCAGCTGATAGCAGAGACGGGGCATTTGCTTAGAGGAATTTGTAAACGTGGCACGTACGACACCAATTGAGCGCTACCGAAATATCGGTATTTCCGCGCATATTGATGCCGGCAAGACCACCACCACCGAGCGCATCCTGTTCTACACGGGCGTGTCGCACAAGATCGGTGAAGTACATGACGGCGCAGCGGTCATGGACTACATGGAGCAGGAACAAGAGCGCGGCATCACCATCACCGCCGCAGCAACCACCTGCTTCTGGAAGGGAATGGAAAACAATTTCCCCGAGCATCGCATCAACATCATTGATACGCCCGGCCACGTGGACTTCACCATCGAAGTCGAGCGTTCGCTGCGTGTGCTGGATAGCGCGGTGGCTGTGTTCTGCGCGGTGGCCGGTGTGCAGCCGCAATCGGAGACGGTGTGGCGGCAGATGAACAAGTACAAAGTGCCACGCGTTGCCTTCGTCAACAAGATGGATCGCGCCGGCGCGAATTTCCTGCGCTGCGTTGAGCAGATCAATGCACGCCTGCGCGGCAATGCCGTGCCGATTCAATTGCCGATTGGTGCTGAAGACAATTTCGTCGGCGTGGTCGATCTGATCCGCATGAAGGAAATCTGGTGGGACGACGCCACCCAGGGCACCAAGTTCGAGTATCGCGATATTCCTGCCGACATGCAGAAGCTCTGCGAAGAATGGCGCGTCAAGCTGATTGAAGCTGCTGCCGAAGCGAATGAAACCCTGACCAACAAGTACCTCGAAGGCCAGGAACTGTCCGTCGAAGAAATCAAAGCGGGCTTGCGCGAGCGCGCACTGCGCAATGAAATCTGTCTGACCTTGTGTGGCTCTGCCTTCAAGAATAAAGGTGTGCAGGCCATGCTCGATGCCATCATCGAATACATGCCGGCGCCGACCGAAATGCCGGACGTTAAAGGTCTGCTCAAAGACGGCAGCGAAGGTACGCGCAAGGCCAGCGATAATGAAAAATTCTCGGCGCTGGCTTTCAAGATTTTGAATGATCCATTCGTCGGCAATCTGACCTTCTTTCGCGTGTACTCCGGCGTGATGAAGTCCGGCGATACCGTGCTGATTCCGGGCAAGGACAAGAAAGAGCGCATCGGTCGCCTGCTGCAGATGCATGCCAGCGAACGCAATGAAATTAAAGAAGTGCGCGCCGGTGATATCGCGGCGGCGGTCGGTCTGAAAGATGCGATTACCGGCGATACGCTGTGCGATCCTGATCATTCGATTCAGCTGGAAAAGATGGACTTTCCCGAGCCGGTGATATCTGTATCGGTCGAGCCACGCACGAATGTCGATCAGGAAAAAATGGGACTCGCGCTGCAACGCCTGGCGAAAGAAGATCCGTCATTCCGTTTGCATACCGATCAAGAATCGGGTCAGACCATTATTTCCGGCATGGGCGAGTTGCATCTGGAAATCATCGTTGATCGCATGAAGCGCGAGTTCAAGGTGGAGGCGAACGTCGGTAAGCCGCAGGTTGCGTATCGCGAAACCATTCGCGGCAAGGTCGATCAGGAAGGCAAGTTTGTGCGTCAGTCCGGTGGTCGCGGTCAGTACGGGCACGTCTGGATCACGCTCGAGCCCACCGAACCCGGTAAAGGTTTTGAGTTTGTGAATGGCATCGTGGGCGGCGCTGTGCCGCGTGAATACGTGCCGGCGGTTGAAAAGGGTATTCGCGAAGCCACCGAAAGTGGTGTGCTCGCGGGCTATCCGGTAGTGGATGTCAAAGCCACGTTGTTCGATGGCTCCTATCACGATGTGGATTCCAACGAAATGGCGTTCAAGATCGCCGGCTCAATGGCTTTCAAAGATGCGATGGCTAAGGCCAAGCCGGTCATTCTCGAACCCATCATGAAAGTCGAAGTCGTCACACCGGAAGACTATTACGGTGATATTGTGGGCGACTTGAATCGTCGTCGTGGTCAGATCACCGGCATGGAAGACACCGTCTCCGGCAAGGTGGTTACCGCCGATGTGCCGTTGGCTGAAATGTTCCAATACTCCACGTCCATGCGCTCGATGAGTCAGGGGCGTGCGACGTACACCATGGAATTCGCCAAGTACATGGAAGTGCCGAGTAACGTGGCGAACCTGATGACCAAGCAAGATTGATTCGACTATTTATTTATTCATCATGCGGGGTCGCACCCCGTTTAACCCTGGGCGAATGCCCACGACTAGAGGATCGCCGCTGTGGCAAAAGAGAAATTTGAGCGTACGAAGCCGCATGTCAACGTTGGCACGATTGGGCACGTTGACCACGGCAAGACATCCCTGACGGCGGCGTTGACCAAGGTCATGGCCGAGAAGCACGGTGGTGAATTCAAGGCTTACGACCAGATCGACAAAGCCCCTGAAGAAAAAGCGCGTGGTATCACGATCTCCACCGCGCACGTGGAATACACCTCGGACAACCGCCACTACGCCCACGTGGACTGCCCCGGCCATGCGGACTACGTCAAGAACATGATCACTGGTGCTGCCCAGATGGACGGCGCGATCCTGGTGGTATCGGCGGCTGACGGCCCGATGCCCCAGACCCGCGAACACATCCTGCTGGCTCGCCAAGTGGGCGTGCCGTACGTGGTGGTGTTCCTGAACAAGTGCGACATGGTCGACGACGCCGAATTGCTCGAACTGGTCGAAATGGAAGTGCGCGAACTGCTCAGCAAGTACGAATTCCCGGGCGACGACACGCCGATCGTGCGCGGCTCGGCCTTGAAAGCCCTGGAAGGCGACCAAAGCGAGATTGGTGTCCCTGCCGTCGTCAAACTGGTCGCCGAAATGGACCGTTACATCCCGCTGCCAGAACGCGCCATCGACGGCGCCTTCCTGATGCCGGTGGAAGACGTGTTCTCCATCTCCGGACGCGGCACCGTGGTGACCGGCCGTATTGAACGCGGCATCATCAAGGTCAACGAAGAAGTGGAAATCGTCGGAATCAAAGACACCGTCAAGACCACCTGTACCGGCGTCGAGATGTTCCGCAAGCTGCTCGATCAAGGTCAGGCCGGCGACAACGTTGGCGTTCTGCTCCGTGGCACCAAGCGCGAAGACGTGGAACGCGGCCAAGTGCTGTGCAAACCCGGTTCGATCAAGCCACACACCAAGTTCGAAGCCGAAGTGTATGTCTTGGGCAAGGACGAAGGTGGTCGTCACACCCCGTTCTTCAAGGGCTATCGTCCGCAGTTCTACTTCCGCACCACGGACGTGACTGGCGCGGTGGAACTCCCAGAAGGCGTCGAGATGGTGATGCCTGGCGACAACATCAAGATGACGGTGGAACTGATCGCGCCGATCGCGATGGAAGAAGGCCTGCGCTTCGCCATCCGTGAAGGCGGCCGTACCGTCGGTGCCGGCGTCGTCGCGAAGATCATCAAATAAAGCTCGCATACGGGGTTGCGTAAGCAACCCCGATTAACTGTTGGGCGCGAGCCCATGATTAGGCCAGTAGCTCAATTGGCAGAGCGGCGGTCTCCAAAACCGCAGGTTGGGGGTTCGATTCCCTCCTGGCCTGCCACCTGACCAACTGGTCTTTAGGTGGGCGAGTTGAGTTGGTTAAAGGTCAAATGACTGAACAAGTACAAGAAGTCCCGCGCGGTGGGGACGCCTTCAAGTTGGTCGCTGCGGCGGTGGTCGTGGTGGCCGGCTTCGTTGCGTTTTATTACTTTGCAGACCTGCCTTCCTGGGCGCGCTGGCTGATGGTGCTGGCGGCGCTGGTGGCAGGGTCGTTTGTAGCGCTGCAGTCGTTTCAGGGTGCGCAATTCTGGCAATTCGTACAGAGCTCGCGCATCGAACTACGCAAAGTAGTGTGGCCGAGCAAGGATGAGTCCTGGAAGCTGACGCTGCTGGTGTTCGTGGTGGTCCTGGTATTAGGTCTGTTTTTCTGGGTGCTGGACGGCGCGCTAGGCATGCTGACGCGCTGGCTCACGAACGGAGCGGCATAAGATGGCATTGCGTTGGTACGTGGTTCATGCCTACTCGAATTTCGAGCATCGGGTCGTTGAGGCGCTGAAAGAAAGCATCAAGCGCGCTGGCCTGGAGCACAAGTTTGGCGATGTGCTGGTTCCCACCGAAGAAGTGGTGGAAATGCGCGATGGTCACAAGCGCAAGAGCGACCGCAAGTTCTTCCCCGGCTACGTGCTGGTGCAGATGGAAATGGATGAGGACACCTGGCACTTGGTGAAAGAGGTGCCGAAGGTACTTGGCTTCATTGGCGGTACCCCGGAAAAACCGGCCGCTATTACGGAGAAAGAAGCCAACATCATTCTGCGTCGTGTTGAAGAAGGCGCCGACAAGCCCAAGCCCAAGGTGTTGTTCGAGCCAGGCGAAGTGGTGCGCGTGACCGATGGTCCGTTCAACGACTTCAGCGGCATTGTCGAATCGGTGAATTACGAAAAGAGTCGCCTGCAGGTTGCGGTGCAGATTCTGGGTCGCTCCACTCCGGTGGAACTCGA
>Ga0207696_1000987_pt1 | contig 17153 bp, 12 predicted proteins | sample KBSS54metaG_FD_184403 | JGI IMG/M metagenome (GOLD analysis project Ga0207696, IMG submission 184403) | Switchgrass rhizosphere microbial communities from Kellogg Biological Station, Michigan, USA - KBS S5-4 metaG (SPAdes) (version 2) | ecosystem: Host-associated > Plants > Roots > Rhizosphere >...
CATAACACCAGCACGCCGTCAGCACCTTTACCGGCCTGTTTCAGCACTTCGGCAAACTCATCGCCAAAACTATTGATGCCCTTGTTTTCCGTCAGCATCACGGGGAAAACATGCGGTAGTTCGCCGTAGACCATTTTGCCGCCAGCCAGTAATGCTTCGGCAAGCGAGCCATGTGTTGCCAGAATCACGTTGATCATCTTGTTATCCTCTTACCCAGGCTTTCATGGTGGCGAGTTGCTGACCCGCAGCACAACCGTATGGGGAAATGCGATATTCGCCGACAGCCGCCGGCACAATGAAGGTTTCGGCGTAATGCACCACAAAGGGTTCGAATGCGCCGTGCGGGCTTTCAACCAGAGCGGCATCGCCTTCAACCAGATTCAATACGTTGACGCCGCCGTGGGTGTGGTGGGTGACCGGTTGAGTAAACCAGTGGCGACGGGTTTCGATAAATTCACGTTCATGCAGGCCGGTGCGTTCTTCACTCCAGCCATCGCCTGCGGCAATCGACTCAAAATGGTTGACCAGATGTTCGGACACCCATTGCGTATCGCGTTGCCAGTCAATCACTTGTGCGCCGTGTTCCAGATGCACCGGGCGCGGCAGGCCATCCAGACCCAAACGCCCCCAGTCCCACAATTTGAAGGTGAAAATGTACGGCGTGGCGCTGATTTCCAGCACCATCGCGCCGGATCCGGAACAGTGCACGGTACCTGCCGGGATCAGGAAGTGATCGTGTTTACGCGCCGGAAAACGATTCACAAATTTCTCGTCATCAAACGCTTTTTCGCCACGTTGGGCGGCCGCGAGATCGTCGAGCATTTCTTGTGGACTGATACCTGTTTTGGTCCCCAGATACACTTCGGCACCCGGTTCGGCTTCCAGCATGTAATAGCTCTCATCCTGGGTGTAGTGCATGCCGAAATGCTGCTGGATATATTCGGTTACCGGATGAACCTGGAAGCTTAAATTCTGCCCGCCGATGGTATCGAGGAAATCGAAACGGATCGGGAACTCCGCACCAAAACGGGCATGGACGCGCTCGCCAAGCAGCGGACGCGGGTAAAGCAACACCAGATCCTGAGAGGGGATCTCGATCCGCACATCACCAAAACGCAGTAACAGGCTGTTCTCCTCGGGCACACAGTCAAAACACCATGCGTAATTTGGCTTTGAGGGATCGAGATCGAATTTATCTTTCATCCATTGCCCGCCCCAGACGCCTGGGTCGAAGAATGGCACCACGCGGAACGGTTGTTGCGTGGTTTGTTGCAGCGCGCAGCGCAGCGCTTCGCCGCTGACCATCGCCGGTTGTTCGGCGTTATTGGTATCGAGCAGGAAATCCGCACGCTTCAGCAACGGTGTTTTATGGCGGTCAAACACGCGCCATTCAATGAAAAAGGCACGCTTGTAACGGCGCAGAATATCTTCATCGGTGTTATTCGCACCCCAGTTGCCGAGTTCGCCACGGCGAAAACGCTGCTGGATTTCCCAGCGCGCCAGATCCGCATACACCAGCACATCACCGCTATGAATTAGTGCGGCTCCTGGGCCGTAAACCACCACCAGGCCTGATGTGATGTCAGCGACTTCACGCTGCGCTTGTGCCAGTTTGTCGGGGCAGAAAAACTCAGGTAACTGGTGGCAAGAAAGTACGCCGAATACGCGGTCATCCGTCAGGTTATAGGCCAGTAAATCATGCAGATGTTGTTCACTGAGGCGCGCAGATTCCGCGTTAATCACGCATTGCGGGTTCAGTTGGCTAATCAATTGTGCGTGGAGCGTGTCGAGTTCAACGCCGGGATAGCAGTCAATCACCAGCACGGTTTTCGCTGAGCGTGTCAGTTTCTCGCTTACTGCATGTTTGATGGCAGACCATCCCTGCCAGGCTTGATGGTCAAATCCCGAAACGCGGACTTCGGGATACTTGTCATAAGATGCCGGATACATAGTTTTCTCCCTGTTTCTGATAGATTAAGATTAATCGATTAACCGTCTTTGAACAGAGTGGTAAACGCGATTAACCTGTCACTTTTGCTAAGATGTTGCCTAAAGTTGGGTTGTCTGTGATGGCATTCACACGTGGATAAGCAAATTTTTGGTTATTCGATTAATCTATTGGCAATAACGTAATTCCGAGGAGTGCCGATGAGCACCGTTACCCTTGCCCAGGTGGCAAAACAAGCGGAAGTTTCCACCGCAACCGTTTCGATGGTGCTGCGCAATCGTGGCCGCATTTCTGACGCTACCCGCCAACGCGTGCTCAAAGCTCTGGATGATTTGGGCTACGTGTACAACCAGACAGCAGCGAATTTACGCAACCGCACCAGCAACCAGGTGGGGCTGTTATTGCACGACATCACCAACCCTTTTTACGGTGAAATGACGGCGGGACTTAGCCAGGAAATGGAACGCCACGACTTGCTGCTGTTTCTGGCAAACAGTGAGGAATCTGGCGAGCGTCAGCAAAAGTTCGTTGATTCTCTGATGCGCAATAACGCCTGCGGCATGGTGTTGTGCGCGGCGCGGGAAACGCCTCCGCTGTTTTTTGAAACCCTGAAGCGGCGCAATATTCCGGCGATTATGGTGGTGCGCCCGATGGATGACGTGGATTTCGATTTTGTCGGCACCGACAACTTCCTTGGCACCCAACTGGCAACACAACATTTGCTGCGCATGGGGCATCGCAATATTGCGTTTATCGGCGGTAGTGAAAACTCTATCAGCCGGGCGCAGCGTATCGGCGGTTACAGCAGCAAATTGCTGGAGCATCGAATACAGCCGAAAAGCGAATGGGTGGTTTCATCGCTTGCCAGCCAAAGTGATGGGGCGCGGGTGGCCGAGGAGTTGTTCCGCCGTTACCCGGAAATTACGGCAGCGGTGTGTTATCAGGATATTGTGGCATTGGGCGTGATGCAGACGCTGCGCAAAATGGGGCGTCAGACCGGTGTGGATTTCGCGCTGGTGGGGTTTGACGATATTACCGAAGCGTCGTTAGTGCAGCCTGCATTGACCACTGTTTCGGTGGCAGCCAAAGAGATTGGCCGCAAAGCCGGAGAGTTGTTGTTTAGCCGCATTCAGGGCAACGACGAGCCGCCAAAACGGATTATTCTCCCGCCCACGCTGGTGGTGCGGGAGTCATGTGGTTACCCGTCATACTTCAAGCCGCAGGTGCGTTGACTGCACCCGCGCGTCCCAGTCACATAGTTAGCTATGCTCCTGGGAACTTACGGCCTGGTCGCCTTCCTGCAACTCGAATTATTTAGGGTATGAATGAGTTAAACGGCGCACCAATTCCATTTCGCGCTGGCGGAAGGGAATGCCGTATTCGTCGAGCACATCGTGGAACCATAATTGCGCATAATCCACGCCGCTTTTGCGTACTGACGGCCAGGGGAGGGTGGTTTGCGTTTTGCCGCGTACCAGCCCCCACTGGTAACAACCGACGTTCAGGGCGGCAAACAGCGGCAGTTGCTCCTCCATAACGCAACCGACGTGGCGCGCCAGCCATTCAGTGCATAACAGCGGGCGCTCGAACGTATGCCAGAAGCGCAATACTTGCAGCATTTTCGGCGTTGCAAGATATGCGTGGAAACTCACCACGTCCGAAAGCCTGGCGGCGGCAACGTCGATTGGATGCGCGAAATACTCCGTTAGCGGTTGATCGGGATCCTGCGAAATATGCCACGCGCCAACAGTCAGCGGTTGCGCAGGATCTTCGTCACGCGCCCAGGCGAAAACTTTATGCAGCAGCTCCAGCGCAAAATGTTCCAGTTTTTCATCGAACTGTATTTCCTCAAGCCCGCTGGTAAACGTGCCACGGTTGCCTGGTTCGTTGTACAAATCCCAGATAGCAATACGCGAATCGCTTCTGAAATGGCGCACAATGTCTCGCACGTAGCGCTCAAGCTGCGGCCACATCTCGCGATTGCAGACAATTTCTCGCCCAGGGCTGGCTGCCGCCTGGCTGTTATGTTTGCCGGGAACCGGTGCTTTTTGTGGCCCTAAAAATGGTTCGTCCCCGGAAAACGCACAGTCATCCATTAATGTCAGCATCACTTTTATGCTGTGGCTATCGGCTATCGCCAGAAACTGTTCGATACGCTCCAGCAGCCCGTCGCGGTCGTTCTGCCAGACAATAAACGGCAGATTGATGCGCAGTTGGTTATAGCCAATCTCCTGCGCCCAACCCAGTTCCTGGTCGATGGTTTCGGCGTCAAAAGTTTCGCGTTGCCACAGTTCTGTCCAGTTCACGGCACTGCGTGGCAGGTAGTTAAAGCCGCAGATCCAGCCCTGATTTTTGTGCCATTCTGCGGCTTGTTGTTTGCTCCATTGGGTACGCATGTGTCGGCTCCTTTACGGTGCATCTGGGGTTAAAGTTGCGGTGGTTTTACGCCCCGGCGTATTGCCCCAGACTTTGTCATATTCATAACCGGTAAGATCTTTGATGACTTTGCGGGTTTCCATGTCGCAATCTTCCAGATTGCCGCCCAGTTTCAGGCGCGCCACTTCTTTGATCAGCGTCTTGTGGGATTCACGCGTTAATTTGAATTTGAACGTCATATAGAAGCTGATAGCCAGTAAGGCTGCGGTGGCAAAGATCATTAGCCCAACAATTGCGTGCAAAGCTTGAATAGGTTGCTCGCCCTGGCCTTTAACAAAACCGTTCTCTTCCAACACCACACCAATCAACATGATGGCTATCGCCACGGTACTTTTGCGGGTTAATACCATGACACCGGCAAATATTCCCTCGCGGCGTTTTTTGGTGACAATTTCATCAATGTCGGGAATAAAGCTGTAAATGTTCCATGGGATAAAATAAAGACCCGCACGCGAAATACCCAATACCACAAATACTGCTGAGAACACCATGAACGAGACATTCAGGTTGGTGATATAGGCATAAAATAAGAAGGCTAATACCGAGAAAATACAGCCATAAGATAAACGCAGAGCAGCGGACGGTGAGAAGTCAAATTTGCTAAGGAGCATCATAAAGACAAATGTTCCCGGAACAGAAACAAATGCGGCAACGCTTAAATAACCTGAAACCGCAGCCGTATCCTGATGCAAACCGTAAACCACGTAATAAGTAAATACTGAACCAAAGACATCCATCGCCGTAAATGAGGCGATGTAGATAATAATGTGCTGGCGGAACATTTTAATTTTAAATGAGGAGAGAAGGTCTAAAACCAGGCTCTTTAAATGATGCCAGAGATTGCCGCTATTTGCGCCTTCCGCTTCGGGTTCAAACTCTTCGCGCACATCTTTCGCTTCCCAGGTGCACATCCAGGTAGTGAAGACGGCGATGCAGAAAATAGCCGAGAACAACAGGCCGGTGTAGGTATAAGTCATCGGGTTATCTTTGCCGGTGAACTGCATAATCACGCCCGGCACTGAAACTGCCAGAAAACCACCGAGTTGTGAACAGATCATTCGCACACCCGATAAACGGGCGCGCTCGGCATAGCGGTTAGTCATTTCTGCGGCCAATGTTTCCCACGGCACCAGCACCATCGCTGACAGCAGTTCAATGGAAAGATAGGTACCGAGATAATACCAATAGCCCATATCTGTTACCCACAGCAGGGCGTATAAGAACATCAGTGGGGCGCTGAGCAGTAAAAAAAAGCGACGGCGACCGAAACGTTTACCCAGCCAGGTATTGGCGAAGTTATCGGTGATATAACCCATAATCGGGCTTAATACGGCGTCAATAACACGGGCAATAGCAAATATCGAACCGGCTTCCAGTACTGATAATCCACAATAGGTGGTGTAGAAAAATAATAACCATGTGCCAATAATGGCAAAAGCTCCGCCGCCAAATAAATCGGTAACACCATATCCTATGGCTGTTCCGTAGCCAACTCTGCGTTCAGTAGGTTTCATATTGTTATTCCATTTTTGTAGGGCAAAAGGAAAGTGTGTTTATTCTGAAATCTCTATCCAGTTCCTGGTTATCGAAGATTGATAAATAGCCTCTACCATCCGTAGCGATATTTCTGCCTGGTGAATATCGACGTAATTACGGACGTTTGTTTCTGACAATGAGTGATAAAAATTATTAATTGCTAACTGGTGGCTGCTGCCCCAATAACATTTTTGCGCGGCATTGGGGGATTCATCACTGGCCAGCAGTTCTTTACCTTCACCTGAAATGCACCACAAATTATTGTGATGAAGTTGCAGTAAACCGTTTTCGCAGTGGATCTCTAAAAGCAGCGGCGAGTCGGTGGTATGGCAGTTGGTAGCATAAAAAATCCCACGCGCCCCGTTGGCAAGTTCCATATTGGCCATTGCCGTGTCTTCAGCTTGTGTGGCGTGGCTCAGAAAACTGCTTTCCACCACACCTTTTATTGCGTCCACGCCCCCGGCAAACCACTGCATTAAATCCAGCGTATGAATCGCCTGGTTGATCAGCAGGCTACCGCCTTCGCTGGCCCAACTCCCGCGCCAAGGACTTTGCGCGTAATAATCGAGCGAACGGCTCCAGGTCAACACTGCTTTAATACTCAGAATTTTTCCGTAGTGGTTCTCTTCTAGTAACGCTTTAATCTTCTGGCTGCTGGGGTTCAGGCGATTTTGGTAGCAAACGCCAAGCTGTGAGGTCGTAATCGCCAGCGTATTTTTGATGTCTTTGACTTCGGCGGGATTGAGCGCCACCGGTTTTTCGGTGAACACATGTTTTCCGGCGATGAGCGCTTTGGTAATCATCTCTTTATGCGCGGCGTGCGGGGTGCAGATATGCACCACATCAATCTCGTTATCGAGCAGCATCTCACAGTAATCTGCGTAATAGCGGCAACCGTAGCGTTCGGCGAGTGCCTGGCCTTTTACGGGGTCGGTTTCGACAATGGCCCGTAATTGGCAGGCTGGGTTGGACTGAATGGCCTCCACATGCAAGGTGTGGATTGCGCCACACCCGACAACCGCAGCTTGAATCGCTTTCATCATTCTTCCACTCCATTGGCCAGCATTTGGGCGCGGACACACAATTCAGCCGCTTTGAACGCATGTTCCTGTGTCATCGCATTTTCGGTGCGATTCAAACAATCCAGAATCAGCTCGCCGAAGAACGGGAAACCGACTTTTCCGGCCACCGGATAGCGGAATTCACCCTCTTGATTTACCAGATACACCACGTCTTGTTGCTGGCGGGTGATGTCGACGTATTTGCGGATTTCGATATAGCCGTCAGTCCCGAGCAGGGTAAGACGCCCGTCGCCCCAGGAACTTAGACCTTCTGGCGTAAACCAGTCGCAGCGAAAATAGCCGCTGGCTCCGTTTTCGCCCTTGAGCATGGCGTCGCCGAAATCTTCAAATTCTGGGTATTGAGGATGGGTATAATTACTGGTTTGTGCTGCCACAACTTGCGCGTCGTGGTTGCCGGTATAAAACAGGAACTGTTCAATTTGATGGCTGCCAATATCGCAGAGAATGCCGCCGAAACGCTTCTTAACGTAGAACCAGTCCGGGCGGCCCTGCCCTTCGCGATGCGGCCCGGTTCCCAGGGTTTGAATAACCCGGCCAATGGCACCCTCGCGCACCAGTTGCCCGGCAAAAACTGCGCTTTCAACGTGCAAACGTTCGCTGTAATACACTGCATATTTGCATCCGGTTTCCGCCACTTTTTCTTTGGCTGCGGCAAGTTGTGCAAGGGTTGTCAGCGGCGCTTTATCGGTGAAATAGTCCTTTCCGGCATCCATCACCTTCAGGCCAAGTGCACAACGCTCCTCGGGTATCGCTGCTCCGGCAACCAGGTTCACACTGTCATCGCCAAGAATCACTTCAAGTGATGGTGCAACGTTGACCTGCGGATATTGCTTAACAAACTGTTCCACTTTCTGCGGGTCAGGGTCGTAAACCCATTTAAGCGTGGCACCCGCTTCAATCAGGCCGTTGGACATGCCGTAGATATGGCCGTGATCGAGTGCGGCGGCGGCAAAAACGAAATCACCCGGTTGCACGACTGGCTGCGGTTTGCCTGTTGGCGCGTAATTCATACCGTCGTTGAGACTCATGCTTATGCTCCTTGATCCATATTTTTGCCCAGCGGGATGGCGCCTTGTTCGGCAAAATTTTCCACCGAGGACGATTTTTCAAAGAAGTGGGGAGCCTGGTTGACCAGGCCGCCAGTCAGGTAATACGGGTCACTGGCCGCGATCGGCAATGAGACAAAGCTGCGGGTGATGGCGGATTTATAGATTGCGGTGATGAGTTCCAGCGAACGCTTGCCTTGCGGCCCATCAACTAACGGGGCGGTGCCAGTGTGTAGCGCGTGCAGGAAGTTATCGATTTGCCCGGTGTGCAGTGTCCAGGCCAGGCGCGGCACCGACTGGTAGCTATCTTCAAGCTGGTTTTCCAGCGGGGCATTACGCTCTTCAAGCGGGAAACCGTTGGCGGCGGCGATGCTGGCGAATTTATCCCATGGTGCGGAAATACGTGCTTTTTCACCCTGAATCACAATCTTCTGATCTTCGCCGTGATGCACCACGGAGGAGGTCAGTTGCGTGAGTGCACCATTGCCATATTTGAAAATTGCCGCACTGAGGTCTTCCACTTCGGCGTTGTCATGGGAGACGTTGGTGGTGACCGCAACCACTTCAGTCGGGAAGCCCAGCATCCACTGAATGGCATCAATATGGTGTACCGCATGGTTGAGCGTGCAACCACCGCCTTCTTTTTCCCATGTGCCGCGCCACCACAGGTCGTAATAGGAGTGGCCACGCCACCAGAATGAATCCACCTGCGCGTGGCAAACTTTGCCGATTTGGTCACTTTCGAGCACTTTTTTCAAACGCCAGAATGCATCGGTAAAACGGTTTTGGGCAATGATAGACAGCGTTTTACCGCTCGCCACGGCGGCGTTGATCATCGCGTCGCATTCCTGAAGTGAAGCAGCCATCGGTTTTTCACACAGGACGTGTTTTCCCGCATTCAGCGCATCAATAGAAATAGCGGCGTGAACATAAGGCGGGGTACAGATATCGAACACATCAATGGTGGGATCATTAAGAATATCCTGGTGGTTGTTGTAAACTTTTGCGGCTGTTAATCCGTAATGTTTTTTCTTTTCTTCAGCTTTTTCTGGGTAGATATCTACCAGCGCGACAATCTGGCAACGATCAGGAAATTCAAGATAACTTTGGATGTGATTGTGGGAAATATTACCGGTTCCGATAATTGCGATTCTTTGCATTATGCTCTCTCTTATCAAGGGTAGCGTTTGATACAGACAATAAAAGTTACTGTTTATTTTCAACAAGAATCATTTTTTGAGAGCATAGTTATGGTTTTTTTTGCACACAACAGCTATTTATGACAGGAATTGCACGACGAAAATATTACGGGCAAGCAGAAAGTGAAATGCTCTGGATTATAAAGAGTTGATGGTGAAAATAATGTAATTTCTCTAATGAGGTATCGATCACAAAATGACGGGGAAGCTGAAAATTAAAGAGATAGCTGTGCTGACAGGGCTGTCACCGAGCACTGTGTCACGGGTGCTGGCTGGTAAAAGTAATGTCAGCCCGCAGGCCAAAGAAAAGGTATTTTACCATGCTCGTCATATGGATATTTTACGGGATATTCCCGCCAGCCGTTTACTTATTAACTCATTATTAATATGTGCCCCTGCGGAAGCGTTTACTCCTCATGGTGATCATTATTATTACGAAGTGATTCAGGGGGTTGTTTCCGCTGTCTCACATTATGATACGCATGTTAAAAAGTGTTCTCTTGATATTAATGAAGCTGATACTTCATTATTCATGAGGTCGATTAGTCAGTCGGATGTTGATGGCGTAATAATTATTGGTATTGATGATGAATCACTGTATCGCATAGCCGCGGAAAGCAATAAGCCTATTGTGACGATAAATGCCAGAGATAAGAAAATGCGTCTTGATTGTGTCTCACCAGACCATTATTCCATTGGCTATAGCGCGGCAAACTATTTATTAGAGAAGGGGCATCGTCCCGTTCTGCTATTTACCGATTTGCGCCGTGAAACCATGATCCAGCGTCTTGACGGCTTTAAAAGAGCCTGCCTCGACCATCACCTGGTGTTTGATGAATCCGAGCATTTGCTGGTAACCAAAGGTTATGGTGAAACCGAAGCCCGCGCCAATTTCAAAAAATACCTCCAGTCGCGCACTAAAGCCGAACTCCCTTCGGCTATTTTTTGCGGCAGCGCAGCCATTGCGCGGGCCGTATTGAGTGAGCTAAAAAACCAGCATCTGCAAGTGCCTGAGGATATTTCTCTGATGAGTTGTGCCTATTCCCATGAAATGGATGAAATTAAACAGCTCGGTTTATCCGCGGCCTGCCAGCCTTGCCGTGAATTGGGCAGCGAAGCGGTTTATGTTCTGCAAAGTCGTTTAATGCGTGAAGTCAGCCCGCGCTTTAATTTATTGCTTCAGGGTTCCATTCAGCCGGGGGATTCGGTGGCAGATGTGAACTGGCGGCGTCGGGAACTGTATCAAACTCATTCAATTCCATAATTCTTTTAAGGCATTAATGGGTTTTACTGATAATTCCGCCGTTTTGTCATAAATTTCTTATTATCGGTGTTTTCATGTGGCGAGCCTCCCAAGGCCTCGTTAATCTGAGAACAGTTTCATTGGTTATTGAATAAAGAAAAGAGAGTCGATATGGATGAGTCACAAGTCCGCGTTGCAATCGCGGGTGCGGGTGGTCGCATGGGGCGACAGCTGATTCAGGCAGCATTACAGATGGATGGCGTAAAACTGGGTGCAGCGCTTGAACGCACGGGGTCATCCTTAGTGGGCAGCGACGCGGGTGAATTAGCTGGCGTCGCCAAAACGGGAGTTATCGTCAGCGATAGCCTGGATGCGGTAGTGAATGATTTCGATGTCTTTATCGATTTTACTCGTCCCGAAGGCACGCTTCATCATTTGGCTTTTTGCCGCCAGCACGCTAAAGGCATGGTTATCGGCACCACCGGTTTTGATGATGCGGGCAAGCAGGCGATTACTGATGCTTCAGCAGAAGTGCCGATTGTCTTTGCGGCCAACTTCAGCGTGGGTGTGAACGTGATGCTTAAGCTTCTGGAGAAAGCCGCCAAAGTGATGGGTGATTATACCGACATTGAGATCGTCGAAGCGCACCATCGCCATAAAGTGGATGCGCCATCAGGCACCGCATTGGCAATGGGCGAAGCCATTGCTCACGCGATGGACAAAGATTTGAAAGATTGCGCGGTTTACTCCCGTGAAGGGTACACCGGCGAGCGCGTTCCAGGCACTATTGGTTTTGCGACGGTGCGTGCGGGCGACATTATTGGTGAACATACGGCGATGTTTGCGGACATCGGCGAGCGTATTGAGATCAGTCATAAAGCATCAAGTCGCATGACTTTTGCAAACGGTGCAGTCAAATCTGCATTGTGGCTGAGTTCGATGAAAAGTGGACTTTACGATATGCGAGATGTGCTTGATCTCAATAGTTTGTAATCGTTATTACCCATCGTGATGTGGTTATTGCAATCATAACTGTTTGATTGATAGGGCAATGTTTTATTGCCCTTTTTATTTGTTGTGTTTTATCCGCATTTTTTATGTTTTTTAATCGTAAGCATCATAAGTTTTGCTTTTCCTGCTAATAATCGTTGTTCTATGTCTAATTTTGACCATTTGGTCCACTTTTCATGCCGCCATGCCCAGCTTTCCTGCTCATCCTGGTCCGCAACCGATTACGCACTATAAGTTAGTTGTTGATTTCATCGGTCAATTCCTCTTTTATCCATTAGATTGGTAAAAAACACATAAAAAGTTGCGCTTATGGTAGACTTTTACCCGGCCTCTCACTAGAATGCCGCCGTTTGTCAAAAATCCAAATGACAGGCTGTTTTGCATTGATTCCTGAATTCATTTTGAATTAATATGCAAATAAATTGACTGTTTATTCCCTGGAGGGCGTTTTGATTAAGTCAGCAATATTGGTTCTGGAAGACGGAACCCAATTCCACGGTCGGGCCATTGGGGCATCGGGTTCGGCCATTGGGGAAGTCGTTTTCAACACCTCTTTGACCGGTTATCAAGAAATCCTCACTGATCCTTCCTACTCCCGCCAGATTGTCACTCTTACTTATCCTCATATCGGAAATGTCGGCACCAATGCTGCTGATGAAGAATCCTCCCAGGTACATGCGCAAGGCCTCGTCATCCGTGACCTACCACTGATTGCCAGCAACTATCGCAATACCGAAGACCTTTCTTCTTATCTCAAGCGCCATAACATTGTGGCCATCGCCGATATCGATACCCGTAAGCTGACACGTATTCTGCGTGAGAAAGGTGCACAGAACGGCTGCATTATTGCCGGTGATAACCTTGATGCCGCACTGGCGCTGGAAAAAGCAAAAGCTTTCCCAGGCCTCAACGGTATGGATCTCGCGAAAGAAGTCACCACGAAGGAAGCTTACGCCTGGCAGCAGGGGAGCTGGACACTTGAAGGTGAGTTGCCTGAAGCGGCTAAAGAAGAAGATTTACCGTTCCATGTCGTCGCCTACGATTACGGCGTGAAACGCAACATTCTGCGTATGTTGGTTGACCGCGGTTGCCGCCTGACGGTGGTTCCGGCGCAAACATCAGCTGAAGATGTGTTGAAGATGAATCCAGATGGCATCTTCTTATCTAACGGCCCTGGTGACCCGGCGCCGTGCGACTACGCCATCAGCGCCATTAAATCCTTCCTGGAAACAGACGTGCCGGTATTCGGTATCTGCCTGGGCCACCAGTTGCTGGCTCTGGCGAGCGGCGCGAAAACCGTGAAGATGAAGTTTGGTCACCACGGTGGCAACCACCCGGTTAAAGATTTGGATCGCGATTGCGTGATGATCACTGCTCAGAACCATGGTTTCGCCGTAGAGGAATCAACACTTCCGGCGAACCTGCGCGTGACTCATAAGTCACTGTTCGATGGAACGCTGCAAGGCATTCATCGTACAGATAAAGCAGCATTCAGCTTCCAGGGGCACCCAGAAGCAAGCCCTGGCCCGCACGATGCGGCGCCGCTGTTTGACCACTTTATCGAATTGATTAAGCACTACCGTTCTACCGCCACTCTTAATAGCAAGTAAGTATCAGGAGCTAAGAAAATGCCAAAACGTACAGATATAAAAAGCATCCTGATCCTCGGCGCAGGCCCGATTGTTATCGGCCAGGCGTGTGAGTTCGACTACTCCGGTGCCCAGGCGTGTAAAGCGCTGCGTGAAGAGGGTTACCGCGTCATTCTGGTGAACTCCAACCCGGCAACGATTATGACCGACCCGGAAATGGCCGATGCAACTTACATCGAGCCGATTCACTGGGAAGTGGTTCGCAAAATCATTGAGAAAGAGCGCCCGGACGCGGTTCTGCCAACCATGGGCGGCCAGACTGCACTGAACTGTGCGCTGGAGCTGGAGCGTGAAGGCGTGCTGGCAGAATTCGGTGTCACCATGATTGGTGCAACCGCAGACGCCATTGATAAAGCTGAAGACCGCCGCCGTTTCGACGTGGCGATGAAAAAAATCGGCCTTGATACTGCGCGCTCTGGCATTGCTCACAATATGGAAGAAGCGTTGGCGGTTGCGGCGGACGTCGGTTATCCGTGCATCATCCGCCCTTCATTCACCATGGGCGGCACCGGCGGCGGTATTGCATACAACCGTGAAGAATTCGAAGAAATTTGCGAGCGTGGCCTGGATCTTTCGCCAACCAAAGAGCTGCTGATTGATGAATCGCTGATTGGCTGGAAAGAGTACGAGATGGAAGTTGTGCGTGATAAAAACGACAACTGCATTATCGTCTGCTCTATCGAAAACCTTGACCCGATGGGTATTCACACCGGTGACTCCATCACCGTTGCGCCAGCGCAAACGCTGACCGACAAAGAGTACCAAATCATGCGTAACGCCTCGATGGCGGTGCTGCGTGAAATCGGCGTGGAAACTGGCGGTTCTAACGTGCAGTTCTCGGTTAACCCGAAAACTGGCCGTCTGATTGTTATCGAGATGAACCCGCGTGTATCGCGCTCTTCTGCGCTGGCTTCTAAAGCAACCGGCTTCCCGATTGCCAAAGTAGCGGCAAAACTGGCGGTGGGTTACACGCTTGATGAGCTGATGAACGATATCACCGGTGGTAAAACGCCAGCCTCGTTCGAACCGTCTATCGACTACGTTGTGACTAAAATTCCTCGCTTTAACTTCGAGAAATTCGTCGGCGCTAACGACCGCCTGACCACGCAGATGAAATCTGTCGGTGAAGTAATGGCGATTGGCCGCACCCAACAGGAATCACTGCAAAAAGCCCTGCGCGGCCTGGAAGTGGGCGCGACCGGTTTTGACCCGAAAGTGAATCTGGATGACCCGGAAGCGCTGACCAAAATCCGCCGCGAGCTGAAAGACGCTGGCGCTGAGCGTATCTGGTACGTTGCTGATGCCTTCCGTGCGGGCCTCTCCGTTGATGGCGTGTTCAACCTGACCAACATTGACCGCTGGTTCCTGGTACAGATTGAAGAGCTGGTTCGCCTGGAAGAAAAAGTAGAAGAGATCGGCATTACCGGTCTGACTCATGACTTCCTGCGCTTCCTGAAACGCAAAGGCTTTGCCGATGCGCGCCTGGCGAAACTGGCTGGCGTTCGCGAATCAGAAATCCGCAAACTGCGTGAGCAATACAACTTACACCCGGTTTATAAGCGTGTTGATACCTGTGCGGCAGAGTTCTCTACCGACACGGCGTACATGTACTCTACTTATGAAGACGAGTGTGAAGCTAACCCGAACAACGACCGTGACAAAATCATGGTGTTGGGTGGCGGCCCGAACCGTATCGGCCAGGGTATCGAGTTTGACTACTGCTGCGTCCACGCATCCCTTGCGCTGCGTGAAGATGGTTACGAAACCATCATGGTTAACTGCAACCCAGAAACCGTTTCAACCGACTACGACACGTCCGACCGCCTGTACTTCGAACCAGTAACTCTGGAAGACGTGCTGGAAATCGTGCGCGTTGAGAAACCAAAAGGCGTCATCGTGCAGTACGGTGGCCAGACTCCGCTGAAACTGGCTCGTGAACTGGAAGCCGCTGGCGTACCGATTATCGGTACCAGCCCGGATGCCATCGACCGTGCAGAAGACCGTGAGCGTTTCCAGCACGCTGTTGACCGCCTGAAGCTGAAACAGCCTGCCAACGCCACCGTCACCGCCATCGAAATGGCGGTCGAGAAAGCGGCCCATATTGGTTACCCGCTGGTTGTGCGTCCATCCTACGTTCTGGGTGGCCGCGCGATGGAAATCGTCTATGACGAAGTGGATTTACGTCGTTACTTCCAGACTGCGGTTAGCGTTTCAAACGACGCGCCAGTGCTGCTCGACCGCTTCCTTGACGATGCGGTAGAAGTGGATGTTGATGCCATCTGCGACGGTGAAACCGTACTGATTGGCGGTATTATGGAGCACATCGAACAAGCTGGTGTTCACTCCGGTGACTCCGCATGTTCTCTGCCAGCTTACACGCTGAGCCAGGAAATCCAGGACGTGATGCGCCAACAGGTGCAGAAACTGGCTTTCGAGCTGCAAGTTCGCGGTTTGATGAACGTGCAGTTTGCGGTGAAAGACAACGAAGTCTACCTGATTGAAGTGAACCCGCGTGCTGCGCGTACCGTACCGTTTGTCTCTAAAGCGACCGGCATGGCACTGGCGAAAGTGGCGGCGCGTGTGATGGTTGGGCAAACTCTGGTGCAACAGGGCATGACCAAAGAAATCATCCCGCCTTACTACTCGGTGAAAGAAGTGGTACTGCCGTTCAACAAATTCCCGGGCGTTGACCCACTGTTAGGGCCAGAAATGCGCTCCACCGGTGAAGTGATGGGCGTGGGTCGTACCTTCGCAGAAGCGTTCGCCAAAGCGATGCTGGGCAGCCAGTCTACGATGCGTAAACCAGGTCGCGCGCTACTTTCTGTTCGAGAAGGCGACAAAAAGCGTGTGGTTGACCTGGCAGCAAAACTGCTGAAACAGGGCTTTGAACTGGATGCAACTCATGGCACCGCTGTGGTGTTAGGTGAAGCTGGCATTAACCCGCGTCTGGTGAACAAGGTGCATGAAGGCCGTCCGCACATTCAGGACCGTATCAAGAATGGCGAATACACCTACATCATCAACACCACCGCAGGCCGCCAGGCGATTGAGGATTCCAAACTCATCCGCCGCAGCGCACTGCAATATAAAGTGCATTACGACACCACGCTGAACGGCGGCTTTGCTACGGCGATGGCGTTGAACTCTGACGCGACAGAGAAAGTGATTTCAGTTCAGGAAATGCACGCGCAGATTAAAGGCTAATTTCTTTAACTGATATAAAAAATAAACGGCTCCTCATTGCAGGGGCCGTTTGTCGTTTAAGAGTGTTCTGGTTCTGAAAGCGAAGCGCATGCCGCTGACTATAATTACCCTGCTAATGAAAATTGAACGCAGGGAGAAAATAATGCTCAATAAATCAATCATCACTCCAATTCTTGCCGCTATTGCGCTGATGTCTGTTGCGGGTTGTTCTTCCAACCAATCGGTGAAAACTGCTGACGGGAAAACTATTGTCACCGATGGCAAGCCGCAAGTGGATGATGATACCGGACTGGTGTCATACAAAAATGCGGAAACCGGAAAAACAGAACAGATTAACCGTGACCAGGTTAAATCAATGGGCGAACTGGATAACTAATTCAGACTTATCCACTTAACCCGTCAAGAATATTGACTATTAGCCTGTTGAATTACTGACTACACTCTTTCGTTAAAAGAGAGCAGTAAAACAACAGGCTTATTCATGATCTTAATTATTTATGCACATCCTTACCCGCAGCACTCCCACGCCAACCGAAAAATGCTCGAACAGGCTTCACTATTACCTGATGTGGAAGTGCGCTCTCTTTATGAGTTATACCCAGATTTCAACATCGATATTGCCGCTGAACAAGAAGCGCTAAGCCGCGCTGATTTGGTTATCTGGCAACATCCGATGCAGTGGTATAGCACGCCGCCTTTGATGAAATTGTGGATTGATAAAGTGCTGGCTCATGGCTGGGCGTATGGCCACGGCGGCAAGGCGCTGCGCGGTAAACCCGTGATGTGGGCTGTTACCACT
>Ga0207696_1000988_pt1 | contig 17142 bp, 13 predicted proteins | sample KBSS54metaG_FD_184403 | JGI IMG/M metagenome (GOLD analysis project Ga0207696, IMG submission 184403) | Switchgrass rhizosphere microbial communities from Kellogg Biological Station, Michigan, USA - KBS S5-4 metaG (SPAdes) (version 2) | ecosystem: Host-associated > Plants > Roots > Rhizosphere >...
TGGCGCCACTGGAGTCACTGGCGCCACTGGGGCAACTGGCGCCACTGGAGTCACTGGCGCCACTGGAGTCACTGGCGCCACTGGAGTTACTGGGGCAACTGGAGTTACTGGGGCAACTGGCGCAGCTGGGGTCACTGGAGCGACCGGGCCAACTGGTGCTAATCCACCAACTTTGGCTTTTTCTGAGGCCCCCGGATCAATAAGTATCTTTCCACCTCTAAACACAGAAGTAACAGTTGCGAGTGTTACTCAAAACGTTCTGATTAATCAGCAACTTAAAATTGATTATGCGTTAGCCGTTGAAATAGTAGCTACGGCGAACTGGTCAATTCAATTCGAAATGCGGTTATATAGAGACACTACATTAATTGATACCAGAATATTTAATAGAAGCTCGACGCAAGCAGGTACTCAAAGATTCCCATTAGCCAGTACACAGGTAAATGTAGTTCCTGCTACTACAACCTCTACGTATAGTCTCAGAATTATTGTTACAGAAGATATAAACATTACTTCAACTACAGCACATAATCGAGATTTGAACATTATAACATTTACACCATAACATGTTTATGACTGGTAACTTAGGATACTCAAAGAGTATCCTCTTTTTAGTTAAGAGCGTTTAGTTGCTAGTTCTGTCAACTGAAATTTATTATCATATCAAGTCCCTAGTACTACCATGTAAGTAAGGAATATTAATAATATTTCTTTTAGTTGATCCTTAAGGGAAGCAATCCAAAGGTTAGTGGGGTTTTAGTACAAAAACTTCAAAATGTCCGAATAATATTGTGGAACAAAATCATCAGCTTATTAAAAAGAGGGTACGTTTGATGTTAAGATTAAAATCTTTGCGTACGGTCAAATCCATTCTTTCGGGAATGGAAACGATGCATACCATTCTATTCCTTGAAGATACATCTTAACTGCTTTATATTTAAACTTTGTTGTATATGCCTTAATCTTTTTCCTTATAAAAATCGTTCCCTTAAGGAAACAATATATTGTACTCTTCATTGTGTCTACTTAATGAGGATAATACCAGTAACGAGATCATAGGTTTCATACGGAAATGTGGAAACAGAGAGTTAGTGTACGACTCGGAATACTGCTAGGGGAAGATGAGTATGGTGAACGAAAGTGAAGGTTTGTAGGCTTCGTAAATTTTAGTTCAGGATAGTGCACAGGTTTGCTTGGGTATTGGCAAGAGGTAAAGTAGACTCATAATGTTACTGTGACGCGTCCCGTAGCTTGCCCGGAGTAAAGAACCTACCTAACCTCGTCATATCTATAAGATGCGGAACTTGGTAAGCCCATTGTCATCTGTGCAAACAGTAGGGGAATCGTAAGTTCAAACGATGTGACAGGGGGGAAAGAATGCGAGGGAAAGCGAATGCCGTTGTCCCGAAAGGAAGCTGACCCCTTGTTGGCCTCTCGTAGGCACATAAAGTTGTGGCTATCTTTTGATGAAAGAAACGTACTGTTATGTATATCCCACTTGGAACGTTGGCCTACGTTTAGCTTACTATTTTGGCATGTGACGAAAATATAACAGAAAATGGACCTGCAATGTGAGACTTAAGTCAATGTGTCTCGAAAGGGTCTTCCACAGTTTATAGGGTAGTTAGGGGCAGAGGTTCCCCTAACTACCCTACTTAACTATCTTTGTATACGGTATACAGTTCAAAAGTATAAAAACTCCTTTCTTTTGAACTACATACCAATTGTTAGACAAAAACTAATAATTGGAGGTGAAGTTTATCAATCCAGTAGTTTTCTATTTTGCACATTATTAATTTCAGATAAGTTTTGCACATTGTTCCGGGTATAACACTAAAAGAATCAGTATTATTTCCCTTTAACTTTCTTTCTAAAATTATTTTTTCTTACTTTAATTTTCTTTCCATACTTTCTAATAATCACACCATCTTGATTAGCATTTTGTCCACCTTTTTTAGCAATCTGTCCCCCCTGATTAGCATTTTGTCCACCATTACCACTAATTTGCCCTCCAGTTTCAGCATGGTTATAAATGTTAATTTGAATAAAGATGTTTGCTCTTTTCTGCTTTTTATGTTGATTATTTAATTTTTTGTTATAGTAACGATAATATTTTTTTATTGTAATCACCTTCCTTCTTAAATTATTAATATAGTCTATTCATTGGTAAATAGAGTGTGTGGATGCTTGTCCAATAATATTCCAATTCTTATAAAAACCTACTGTTTAGGTAATATAGTTGATATGGGACAGTTTTTTCTACTTTTAGGATGTATGCCCTATACATTTTCAGTTAAGTCGGGTAGAAAGGGACTCTCGCGAGCGTCTTCCTATCTAAAAACCGCAATTGACGGATTTCCTGTCATACGGCTTAAGCTTTATTTAAGATACGGTCTTTCTACTCAACAAAAGAAGAATGGAAAGAAGAAATAAATTAAATTCACTTATATGAAAAGGTTCCTTCTAAAAAAGACGGAACCTTTTATATTTTTACAATATCACTTTAAAAAAACAGACTTCTTGAAATGGAGTACATCAATCATTATGTTATTTTGAGTTAACTTATTCACAAGACATCTATTACAAACTACTAATTTTATATTAATTCTTTATTAAACAAACTTTTTATAGGTATTTATTTTCGTTAATAAAACCATAATTTACATTATATTTTATAAGTGAATATTAAAGTATTTCATTAAAAAAAGTTTTAATATTTATATACTTTGTAGAAAAACGCTTTATTTGTCTACAACATGTGTATTAATTAAAACTTAATAATTTATAAGTCAGTTTTATGTTTTACATAATTAAAAATAAGTATATAAAGATTATCTATTTTCAATAAGTAAATGGAAGTATTTATTGATGTACAAAATATTTTTCAATTACTCTTTCGACGTTTGATCATTTGATTAATAATCTCTTGATGGGATTCTAGAATTTCTCTAGTAGTAAAATTATGGTTTTTTACATGGCGAGAAAAATTAGCTTTACTATACCATTGATTACATAGAGGGCAGGGCAATTCATTTTCTATCTCATAAGACGCTGAAGTCCACCGCGTGGAGGGGAGAGAAGTTTTTCGTCCAATCACTTTTGTAGTTGGAGCATCTTCTTTTTGTATAGGGATTTGTAATGAATTTGTAGTTACAGCTACTTCATTTGTATACGAAGTGTATACATTACTCTCCATTTCCTCTTTGATTAGAAGATAACCCGCCTCTGACATGGACAAACCAAGATCTTCACAACGTTCTCGAAACTGATTGTAGATACTTTCAGGCATTCGAATCGGTAATACTTTAGTGGGTTCCTTTCTTTTAAATTGACGTGCATATTTATCTAATCTTCCCATTTGTATCACCCCATTTATAATTTGTATATAGTTTCAATACACAATAGATAAAATCCTCCTCACAAGGTGTATACAATTTGTAGTCGTCTTAATTAGTTATGTAGACAATATAACACTTTGGTTAACGCAAAAGTCTTACCCCTAGGGTTCTGCAATATGTAATGAATGAATAAATGGATGTATCTGTATCGTTCCGTTGACTCTGAAGGAAGTATCATTGATTTTTATCTAAGTAAAATAAGAACTAAACAAGCAGCCAAGCGCTTCTTTAAGAAAAACTTGGCCTTTCCACATATTTCTACACCTCTTGTAATTACAGTAGATAAAAATCCTGCTTATTCCATTGCTATCCAGGAACTAAAAAAGATGCCCCAAGGCATCCAAGTAAGAAAAATTAAATATCTAAATAATATATCTGGCCAATATGGCTCACTGAAACAAACACTATCCGGTAAAATGTCAATAAGGGCAGTTGTTAAAGCAGTCCCATTTCTTGGCATCCCTATAACAATTAAAGTCTTTTTATTCAGCTTCTCCCACTAATACCATCTTTTTGTTATTAATCTGCGATTTCCTACGAAATTTGATTAATAAACGAATTAATTAATTCTAGGTTTTTTTGGATACGATGTTCTTCATAAATTGAACTAAATCTTCTTTTAAGTCTTCACGTTCAATTGCAAATTCAATAATGGTTTTAAGGTATCCTAATTTTTCACCTATATCGTAACTTTCTCCTTCAAAAATTTGTGCATATACACTTTCATACTTGAGCATAGTTTGAAGGGCATCCGTTAATTGAATTTCATTGCCAACTCCACGTTCTTGTTTGGCTAATAAATCAAATATTTTAGGGGTCAAAATATATCTTCCAAATATAGCTAAATCAGATGGCGCATCTTCTATCTTCGGTTTCTCTACTAAGTTATGAATATTAAAAAGTGGTCCATTTCCCTGCTTAACATCTACAATTCCGTATTTACTTACGTCCGACTCATTAACACGCTTAACACCTATAATTGAAGAATTACACTCTTCAAATAATCTAATCATTTCTTTTAAACAGGGCTTTTTCTCTTTAATAAGAGTATCCCCTAGTAAAACTGCAAAAGGTTCATTACCAATAAAGTTTCTTGCACACCAAATCGCGTGTCCTAAACCTTTTGGAACTCCTTGACGAATATAATGAATATTTGCTAATTGAGATATATTTTGCATTTCGTTTAAGATTGTTATTTTTCCTTTATTCTTTAAAGTTTCCTCTAGTAACATTGAAGTATCGAAATGATCTTCAATCGCTTTCTTACCTTTTCCCGTCACAATAATAATATCTTTAATTCCAGATTCTACTGCCTCTTCAATAATATACTGTATTGTGGGTTTATCAATAATAGGTAACATTTCTTTTGGCATTGCCTTTGTTGATGGCAATAGCCTAGTTCCTAGCCCCGCTGCTGGAATGACTGCCTTTCTTACCTTCACCAAACTTCTCCTCCCTAGTTAGCCAAATTTTTATATAAAACTGTTATACTTTTTTAATTTTTATGGAATCAAACCTTTATTCGCTCCACGTGAGAAGTGGTTTAATCCAGCCTTTTTTTGTACTATATACATCAATGATTTCCCAAAATCAATTCCAATGTTTCCTGTCTCAGCAACTTTCTGAGCAAGGATTAGAGCGTTTACACCACATGAGATAAGAGCAATATCATAATTACCTTTATTTGCTTCAATAAACGCTAACGTGTTTGCCATTTGATCATGATGGTGAAAGGTGGTACTCATAGTGACATTTAAATTATAAGGTTTTTTTCTTAAGGTTTGGGTCACTTTATCTGACCACTTATCCTTAGTGATAATCAAAATTCTTTTGCCTTGTAACGCTTTCCAAAAATCACTTCTTTGAGCAAAAACTCGATTTACAAAAGTATGGCAACACATTTTAGGAGTAATCTCAAAGTGTTTAAATACTCGATCAGTTAATGGACGTTTTAATCTGTCCTCTGTAAGAATTGGGTCATTTTTATAAAAAGGAATACCTACTATGCTAGCTTTTTTAATGGCGTCTACCATTTGATCTCTTAAAGTTATATTTGGGAGAGTAACTCCTTTATTATCTCGATCTTTGTTTGCATTTCGTGCCCATTTCTCTTCCATTACTTCAGGCATTGTCATAACAGAATTTTGGGCCAATATAATATTTTCCCCATCACCCACGCGTACTAAAGAAAATGGTTTCTTTTTCTCGATTGCTTGTTTTAACTTTTTTAAAACTTGATCAACGGTTAAGAGTTGTTCGTCAGGAATCATGTACATTACTCCTTTGATTATATTTTTTCAATATTATAAGGTATGTTTCAATCCAATTCATTGCTACCTTATAATTACCGTCTTGTAAGGTAAAACTAAATTTCCATATACGTCTATAAACTTGATTCGTATAATATTTATAGGCGAACTCTTGAAATAAATATTAAGACGCTCGTATATTTTTTTATAGGGAGACCATAAGGGATATATTCAAGTAACCTGTCAAGAATGGGTATATTTTTGAATAGCATTTAGGAAAATAAAAAGTTTATTATAGGAACAATAAATTTATTGAAATAGATATGTCTATCGTACGCTGCTTTTATAGGGCTAGTTCTGGTTAGAAGGAGAGAATAAGCCATTACTCCAAAACACATGATGGTTGTGTTTGAAGAGATGAAACAATGTATTCGAGGATCAATAACTAGAGGTTATAATTTGAAGTTATTTTCAAAGGGCATACTAACCACATTAACTAAAAAAGTCTTTTCTTCTACGTTGAAAATTAACTTTTACAATCCATTGACAAAAATGGTAGTATTCAGAACTCTTATCTGGCATTTTACTACTTAACTTCTTTTGGAGAATTTTCCATTGAGCTTTATTTAATTTCATAAATGACTTTTTATTTTTTTTCATGTATTGTAATAATTTTTGATTCATTTGAAAACCATGATTACTTGGATTTACCCCTTCTGAAAGAAGATTTGCCATTGTACGAGCACATTTTTCACACTTCCCACAATTTTGTCCGTTTTTTGATTCCCAGCATACCCTTAATTGTAGTTTAGAACCTTTTTTCTTTATATAATCTGTAATAATTTTTATCTTATCAAACCTATTTAGCTTCGTACCGTCTAAAATAACCTTTGTCTCGCCCCATTTAATATTATTCTCAATTAATGGGTGTGATCCCCATGACGTGGAATACAAATTGTTATTATTTGATAAAAGAGGCGTGGAAGCAAAATGAATCTTATTCATACCCTTAATAAAGGATAAAGGAGCAGATAAACCCACTAGACCTAAACCATGTTGAATTCCTCCCCACCACCCTCTAAGCCCCTGCTTAGCATAGTCCTTATTAAGGTTGCTCTCATTTAGAAAAGACCTTAGGTTTGTTTGAATAAAGAAAGGCGTAAGTCTATGCTCCTTGGCAAATTGTTTAGTATGATTCTTTACCTTATTCCACCCTTCCTTTTCTGATAATGGTATATCTGCTCCCCTAACAGTTAGTAGATAAGGATTTTCTTGACTTTTTCTTATATACGAAGCTATAGAATCTACTCCTCCACTAAAAAAGAGCCCACTTTTTTTCTTTCCATATCCCTTATTTTTCTTAATTTTTTTATATTTTATGTCTCCCTTAAAAGAATGTTTGGGATATAACTTTTGGAAAGAATTTTTCAATACATTCAAGGCTTCCAAAAATTGTTGATCAATTTCTTCAACATAAATATCAGCTCCTGCAATCCAGGCAACGGGACATATATTTGATAAAGCAGGAATAAGAAGAATGCTTTTAGGTACAGAGTCTATATTTTCATTTGTTTCCATATAAAAAGTTTTTTCTTTAAAATACCTGCCCACTTTTCCTGAACAGCTAAAATGACAATAAAGTTTATTCCCATTTTTGACTTGAGGAGGTTCTAGAACTACTTTATTTTGAATGCTCATTTAACAAAATCTCTCCTTACACATGATAAATGCTGTTACCTTGATGTAAAAATGATCTTTCTATTCTTGTTTCACTTGAATTATGTGTCCTAAAAACTTAATTTCATACTAATTAGTTGGGCGTATTTATATTTTATAAGATTTACTACTATCATCTTAAGTACAAGTAATGAAAGTAATGAAGGAAAGTTATAGATTTATCATGATTTGTGCTGGAAGTTGGTTTTCAAAATCCATTGACAAAAATTATAGTATTCAGAATCCTTATCCGGTAAGTTTTTACTTAATTTTTTTTGAATCATTATCCACTGTGATTCTTTATTTTCATTTAATCTAGTAAATAATTTTTTATTTTTTTTCATTGATTTTAATAAATTCTTATTCATTCTAAAACCATGATTACTTGGATTTACCCCTTCCGAAAGCAAACTAGCCATCGTTCGAGTGCATTTTTCGCACCTCCCACAATTGCTTCCTTTTTTTGATTCCCAGCATACTCTTAATTGTAAATTAGGATTTTTTTTCTTAATATGCCTTGCAATAACTCCTATCTTTTCAAGCCTACTTAGATCCATACTTTCCAAGGCCACCTTCGTAGCCCCCCATTTAAGATTATTCTCAATTGATGGATGAGAACCTTCCGGCTCTGGGGTAAAGTTTAAATAATTATCAACCGATATTATACCTGGTGAAGATGCAAAATAAATTCTATTCATTCCTTTAATAAAAGCTAAAGGGGCGGATAAGCCAACTGTACCTAATCCATGCTGAATTCCTCCCCACCAACCTTTGAGACCATTTTTAGAGTAGTCTTTATTAAGGCTGCTTTCATTTAAAAAAGATCGAAAGTTTGATTGGATAAATAAAGGATAAAGACCATTTTCTTTAGCAAATTGCTTATTATTATCCCTTACTTTCACCCACCCTTCTTTTTCTGATAGTGGTATATCTGCTCCTCTCACAGTCAATAAATACGGCTTTTGATTTTGTTTTCTTATATACGCTGTTACAGAATCTACTCCTCCACTAAAGAAAAGTCCACTTTTTTTCTTTCCGTATCGTTTGTTTCTCTTAATTCTTTTATATTTTATATCTCCCTTGAAAGAATGTTTAGGATATAGCACTTGAAAAGATTTTTTTATCGCATTTAATGCTTTTAAAAATTCTCCGTCAATTTCTTCGACGTAAATATCGGCTCCTGTAAGCCAAGCAACAGGACAGATATTTGATAAAGCAGGAATGGCAAGAATACTTTTCGGTACAGATTCAATATTGGCATTTACTTTCATATAAAAGGTATCTTCTTTAAAATACTTGCTTACTTTTCCTGAACAATTAAATCGACAATAGAGTTTATTTCCATCTTTGACTTTAGGAGAATCTAAAACTATTTTATTTTGTTTTTTCATTGAAAAATTCTCTCCTTTTTAGACAAACCCATTGATTATCTAAGATTCGACTAAATGACTATAGAAATGAGTAATGATATGTGTTTGGTATATTTATCATTATGCATTTTCATTAGTTAGAATTATAAAATACAAATTCTTTAATAACAGGTCTTCCACTATAAAAGAATTTTGCATTTGGGAATACATAATTAAAAAATTCTACGTTGTCTTTAGTTTGAACGATAAAAACCTGTCCATTCTCAGTGAATTATCCAAATTTATTTCACTTTAGGCTAATTATGGTCTTTTACCCATTATCAACAATCAGATTACAGCTGATCAGCCGTACTTAATTACAATAACTCTTATCACTTAATAAATTTCGTTTTGTTTATATTGTGAGTCCATGTACGATAGTATTGATAATTCTTACCATAAGAATTATCATACAATGTATTTTCCTTATTTAATAAACAAGCCAGAATGTGACCATGTAACCTTGTTGTAATCACTTTATTATGAGTACTAAATAATGATACTGCTTTATTAATTAAATAATCGCTAAATTTAGACCATGAGACAGCATTATTAACTTTCTTATTCTGATACTCTTTTTTTATTTCCTGGACTCTTTTAGAATCTTTTTTAGTTACTAAATCGTTCCAATCAAAAACATCTTGATTGTTCCCAATGTTAAATCTGTTTTTCTTATTAACTTCTTTATCTGTACGCAATAAATATAGGTTTTTTTTCTGTGAAGGGGTTGGAGGGGTTAGGGGCCAAAGTTCATGAGCCATATCCGGTGAAAGGTGTAGATTTTTACTAAATCCTTTTAACTGATTTAAACTCCGTTTATCTCGAGCATAGATATGAAGATCTGGATGTTTACTAAATAGTTTTTTTGCTTTTATATAGTTGTTGTTATCTTTGAAATACACGGTTTGAGGTAGTATTACAATACGGTGGTTAGGATATTTTGAGATAACGGACTCTCTAAAGTGTTGATGACTCACCCATAGATCTCCGAAATTACCTCCACCATGAAAAACAATGATACAATCTTTAGGGATTGATAAGTTCTTTGGAAAGTTAAATACTGAATATCTTGCCTTAACTTTTATGTTGTTATTCTCAAAAAATTTCTCGCTTCCTTTATAGATTAATAAGTCACCAACGTTTGTATGCAAGGGATAATCAAGGTAATATATTTTAGAACCAGAAGGAATTACTTTTAAGATATTACGTAATTGCTCCTTTAATTTCCCCATTGGATGTTTCTTATCTTCTGCCATCTTTACTTAATCCCCCATTTAATATGATTTTTCTTTTCTAAAGATTAAACTATAAGAACTCTCTCTACTTTTTACGTTCGCTAATCAATTTTTTCATTTGTTTTGCATTCCCATTTGCTTTTTCGTATTTCTTGTATAAATTATTATTGTTTTGGATATTTGGATTGCCTTTAGGTCCTACTTTAGGATGCCATAGATGATATATAGAATTATTGTTAATTCTTTTATAAGGTCCACACAAAGTATTCATTGCGTCTCTAAATGCGTTATCTTCCCGTCCCCAGCCTCTAAACCTTTCGTCAAATCCTTTAATACTGTTAAAGTTTCTACGAGTAACAACTATGACTCCACTTACTGGTTTAACAGTTTTATTTCCAAAACGCTCTGTAGATTTGACTTTTGTTGAAAAAGGCCATGTAGGAGAACTACCCAATAATTTTGTAGTACTTGCCTGTGAGATGTCTAACCACTTGCCATAGGGAATAATCCAAGCATGTTTACTAAGAAGTGGAATGGCTTTAATTAGGATTTCTCTACTATATATAACATCTGCATCAGCTATAACGAATATAGATCTGGTTGCTTTTTTAGCTGCTCTATTTATTGCTTGCGATCGATTGAAAGGTTCACTTTTGCTCCTACCAATACACAATTCAACTTCCGGCATTACATTTTTATAGTAGGATATTACCCATCTAAATAATTTATCCCTTATACCTTTGTCTGGTTTATATGGGATTAATACGGATACTTGATTTAACATTTTTATTCCTCCTTGCTCTTACTATGTCAGAACAATTCTTTCTTAAAATCACTTATAAAATAATGTTTAAGTAAAACTAATCTATTAGTTTTATTTCAATTAATTCGAAAATATTTATAGAACCAAGATTCTAATTTTTCCCCTTTTATACCATAATCTTTAGCCGAGATTCCCGGATCTTTATTCCCCTTTAACATACTGTTATTGTCACCGTGTGAAAGAACCCAGATCACGAAAGGCAGAGTAATCATTTTATAGTCTTTGTTGAGTTTTTTTAGACGCTCTGGGGATTTTGGGTGTGCCTTCAACGTTAAGATACCAAAAGTATTGCCTTTCTTTTTCTTAGGATTAGGAAAATCTTTCTTAGAGAAATAAAATAGGGCATTAGTTCCACATTTCTTATAGAACTCGCTTGTTTCCCATATTTCTTTTCGTCCAATATTTGTTATTAAACCTTTCTCTAATATGAAAGCATTGGAAAACGGCTGGGATCTTATATACTCTACAAATCTGTGATGTATCCAATCATCCGCATCAACGGCCATAAAATACCCAGAGAATCCTATTTTGTATAAATACTCACCTATTATTTTTCGCTTGCGCATTTTATCCCTTGAGAACCCTTTTGGACTTGTAGGTGAAGAGAATTTAACTGGTAACCACTTAACTCGCTTATCCTTTAATTCCTTAATATTCGGTTTATTGTGCCCCGCAATTATGATACGGAAATGTTGGTCAGTATTCCTAAATATTGATTTCAAGGTATTTGATAGGTTTTTCTGTACCTTGTTCCAATTACGAGATACCTTTTTACTTTTGAGTGAAATTCCGAAAGCAATTTCTTTATTGTTTGGTGTTGTATCCGGCTGTTTCTGGATATCCGAGTTATGTTGTTTAAAACATTTTTCAACTTCATCTAATTGTTTCCTAATAGGAGACTTCACTTTCCGGTTTTTCTCTTGCTTCGCCACCTATTTTCCCTCCTTTTCGGTAGATCAATATTAGATAAATCTAAAAATTCGTTCTCACTTACTATTATTTAGATTCTGATATTAAGAGACCATTATAAATAATAGAGACTTAGATTCCTGCTAATTTAATGGTTATAATTTAAATTGAGAGGTTTATTCATAAGTTCGCTGAAAATCTAGGCAGAGTTTACCCTTTGGTAAACCTGCTTCCTTTAATCATATGCACTGCTTAAAGTCTGGTGCAAAAAACTTGAACGATTCCCTAAATTTAGACATACTAATATGATCACTTTGAAGGAGGAGTATAACTGGCATGAAAACCAGAAATTCAAGTAAAAGGACACCTTCTCAGCCTGCCCTTCCTTATTATCAAATGGAATCTATTATAAAAACTTCCTTTATGTAATTAGATAGAAAATATAGATTAGTACTCCTTATTTTTTCTTTATATAATTATTAAAGACTTCTCTTACAAGAAAGAGAAAAGTCCAATGGATTAATCTACAGAGATGAAAAATCCTGTATTAAAAGATAAAGATTAGTATGACATGTTCAAAGTTCCAAACCTTATTCACTGTAGACATATTATGTATGATAGAGCATACCATTTACTAAATATCTTCAAAAAATAGCCTGTCCATAATTCAAAACTACAGAACAGAATGCAATACCATTATTTATACAACATGAATTCAATAAAGAAGAGATGTCTAGTTATTATCCCTTACTAAATATGGTTTCATTAAAATATATAAGACGAGTATAACTATTTGAGAGGTTGCAGTCGTAATTCGAGGATAAGCTTCTTTCTTGATTCTTTTTATTATTACCATGATTGGGAAGTAATTTTACTAATTGCCTTTGATTTAACTCTCATAACAGTAACCAAGTTAATCTAACTAATATTCACTCCCAAAATAAACATTCTTCAAAGGATAAATTAATTTATCAAAAAAAGGAAGTTAACTATTTTCCATTTTTCACTTACTTTACTTATAGCATTCATGACTATTTTGTTTTTAATCTAGGTGATAAATTATCATAGAAGCTCTTAGTTGGCTCAATACCAATAAGAAATATTTGAGAGAAACTTACATTTTAAAAAATTTGATTAAGTTAATTAGGGGATATAACGTATTATAAAGTATTATTAGAAAATAAAAGGTTCACTTATTTTCTTTTTAACATTTGATTTTGAAGGGGCCAGCAAAACTGTATTGAGCCAATATTTCACACAATAATCTAACCTTGTCTAACATTAACATATTCTTTGACAATAAAATTAAGAGTGGATATATCCACTCTGGAACATAAATAAGATTGATAGAGATTACAAACATATCTTGTTATTAATCCACTGATATCCCTAGAATAAGATTGCTGTATTTTGTTATATAACTGAACAAAACTAAATGGTTTTACTCTTACGAATTTTGTTTTAAAAATATTAATTTATTTTTATTTTTTGATTAATCTCTAGGGTACATCCACATTTTTTCTTGTGATCTTTGTTCTTTCATCCACATTTTTTCTTGTGATGTTTGCACTTGCATCCACATTTTTTCTTGTGATGTTTGCACTTGCATTCACATTTTTTCTTGTGATGTTTGCACTTGCATTCACATTTTTTCTTGTGATCTTTGTTCTTGCATTCACATTTTTTCTTGTGATCTTTGCACTTACATTCACATTTTTTCTTGTGATCTTTGTTCTTGCATCCACATTTTTTCTTGTGATCTTTGCACTTACATTCACATTTTTTCTTATGATCTTTGTTCTTACATTCATATTCTTCATGCTCTTTATGCTTATAATCACAGTCTTTGCAGTTGGAGCTTTTTATATATTTTTTAATATAATAATCCTCCACTTTATCACTTCCTTCCTTTGGATTCCTTGTTATTATATTCATTGATCTTGAAAATGCTTGGATGCTTGTCTTAAAACATTAGACCTATTTCTCCTAAGTTTTTTTAATACAGTCATTCTAATACTGATAATTTCTAGTAATGCCCCTTACATTATTACAAATTGCAGATAACAGAAATAGAATAATGCTATTACTGCTTACTTTCTCTCAAAAAAAAAACCTAATTGCCAATTAGGTTTTATCTACTTCATCAGTTTTAATTTAAATGAGTTTTTATTAATTTTGTTTTACAAAGTTTTTCTAAATAAAAAATCTCCTAACATAGCGAAGATAACTTGCGGTTTAAAATATAGATAATTCAATTAATTCCTAAAAATGTCTACCGCGATGTCAGGAAATCTTTGCTGTTCCCTCAAATACACTAATCAAAGAACTTGTATACACGATACTAGTCTGAAGAAACATATAAAATGAGCCTAGAGTTCACTTTTTTACTTACTAAATATGTAGAGTTCTTGTTTAGTTTATTGAGGCCTAAAATATCCCCAAAAAAGATACTTATAATTTAAAAATGTTTTAAATTCTAAACATATAAATTTATTACCTAAAAATCAGACTGTTAATTGGCAGCCTGATTTTTAGGTAATACCCCAGTACCACCTTTTAAAACAGATATAGAAATAGCAGCAGAATGATTTACCAAGCTTCCTTAGTATCTTCTACGTAAAAAATACCAGCAATATTGTCACAACATTCAATAAACGTTCCTTTCACAGGAATCGATTCTAAATCAGAATCCATCATTTCTCTGTCAAAGCTGAAAACTCCCACTCCTGTGTCAGGGTCAAAACTTTCTAAAGTAAAAACAGTTGGCTCCATCCCATCAACTGATACAGGTTGTGAAGTAGACTTATTCAGTAACAGTAACTTATTTTCAAACCCTGATAACAAATCCATATCATCGCTATTAGCAATTTGATCTAATAACTCACAAACATAGCTTTTATACAAAGGTTCATTATCTTCCCATAATGTATCCGTACTTTCATCTAGCGTGTCAACATCTACAGCCTCATATGGTATAATAATTTTTTCGTACAAAGTATCAGTGCTTATTCTTTGAACAACCTTTGCTTTTTTAACTTTGATTTCTTTCATAATATAATAATTATTTTCCTCTTCAATTAAGTTCATGGTAAACCTCCTTCAAAATGGACACACTTGCTCATTACTAAGTTTCATTAATTTAATGTACCTTTCGCTTATAAACATTAATCAACTAACTACATAGATAAGATACAAAATGTATAAATCTATTTTTATTTCTGGACTATAATTAACATCATTTAATGGAATTTTATTCAATAACTTAAAACCTCTTTTTTAGGTGACAAATATAGAATATATGTATTCATGTACTAACAAAAGTGTGCCTATACAAGCCTAAGAATTTCTCGTAAAGAATCTTTTCCCTTTTTTAAAATCAAACAGAAATTCTGGAGGAGATTAAATAATGTAAGAGGCTATTAAGGAATGTTAGTAGCCTCTTTGTTTTTAATTAAATTCTTTCTAAGAATAAATAAGTGAGTATTCTAGACTTCAGAAGTTTTATATACGATGGGAGATAAGTGAAGTAATTAGGGGGAAGTTTATACAATTATTTATATTAAAAGTAGTAATTAGCCTTATTGCAAATCAAGGTTCTTTTAATACAGTTGGTCTTCCTATTGAGTGATATTCTACGCGAAAACTCTTTGCATCCCTTAATGAAAAACAATTTCGTCCATCAAAGACAACCGGATTTTTCATTAACTGAACTGCCTTTTCCAAGAAAAATTCAGTGATTTCTTTCCACTCTGTTAGGATAAAGGCAACATCTGCCTCTAAAAGCGCTTGTTCCAAAGACTCTACATAAGTTATTTCTTTTGGTAAGATCTCCTTTGCTCTCTCAATGCCTACTGGATCGTACGCAATTACTTGGGCACCTTCCCTCAATAATTGCTGTGCAATATAAATAGAGGGTGCTTCTCTCATATCATCAGTGTATGGTTTGAAAGTTAATCCTAATAAAGCTATCTTCTTGCCAATTAAGCTGCCAAAACGCATCTTTGCTTTTTCTACCAGTACAAACGGCTGCCTTTCATTTACTTTAATAGTAGATTTAATAATTTCTAAATTATACTGAGCATTTTCAGCAATCTTAACCAATGCACTATTATCTTTTGGAAAACAGGAACCCCCATATCCAATACCAGCGTTTAAAAAGTGTGAACCGATTCGTTTATCAAGTTTCATTCCTTTTGTGACATCTTCAATATTTGCTCCAACTTTATCACATATGTTAGCTATTTCATTTATAAAACTGATTTTTGTTGCTAAAAAAGTATTAGATGCATATTTTATCATCTCAGCACTGTAAATATCTGTTTTGAATACAGGAATATTTAATGGCTTATAGACTTCTTCAAGGATATGTGCAGCTTGTTCATTGTCATGACCAATAATAATCCGATCTCCATGAAAAGTGTCATTTATTGCTGAACCTTCACGTAAGAATTCAGGGTTGGAAACGACCTGTATTTTAAATTCATTTGTTAAATTATTCAACACTAAATCCTTTATATGCCTGTTAGTTCCAACTGGGACTGTACTCTTCGTAACAACAATTACATCGTTTGTTATATTTTGAGCAATATCCTTGGCGGCTTGTTCAATAAATTTTAAATTGGCTGAGCCGTCAACTTCTTGTGGGGTACCGACAGCTATATATATAATTTGCTTGTTAGCAAGACCTTCTTTATGACTTATGGTAAAGTTTAACCTTTCTTTTCGAATATTCTTTACCATCAATTCATCCAATCCTGGCTCATAAATTGGTGAATTTCCTAATCTCAAGCTTTTCACTTTTTTCTCGTCTATCTCAATACATGTAACATTATGGCCTATCTCTGATAAGCAAACTCCTGTTACCAGACCAACATACCCTGTACCTATTATGGCTATATCCATGAATGTCCTTCCTTTCTTTAACCTGCTGTTTATTTATTCTCAAATAAAGTTCTGAAACTAGTATTAGATTTCTTTATTTAAAAATAAAACCAGCTAAATGTTAAGATAATAGTGGATGATTTAACACAATTTATTATTATCCACTTTTATTAGTTTGAACAAAAACGAAATTCCTTTATTTCACTTATAACCAATATATGTTGGATTTTTTTAGTGTTATAGGCATTTAACATAATGTATCAATATATTTTTAAAGAAAGATAAAAGTATATAGGTATTCTTAATAAAACTATTAACATTGCGTCTGACCATGTTTTATAGAATCTATATTATCTCAAACATAATCAAAAGCTTTATCCCATACTGTTATTTTAGTTCCAGAATTTCCACCATTTTTTATCAGTTTCTGGATGCGGTGCTTGCTGTGGATGCGGTGCTTGCTGTGGATGCGGTGCTTGCTGTGGATGCGGTGCTTGCTGTGGATGTGGTGCTTGCTGTGGA
>Ga0207696_1000991_pt1 | contig 17100 bp, 9 predicted proteins | sample KBSS54metaG_FD_184403 | JGI IMG/M metagenome (GOLD analysis project Ga0207696, IMG submission 184403) | Switchgrass rhizosphere microbial communities from Kellogg Biological Station, Michigan, USA - KBS S5-4 metaG (SPAdes) (version 2) | ecosystem: Host-associated > Plants > Roots > Rhizosphere >...
GGCAGCTTCGAGGCGAAATTCGGGGCTAAAATTGCGTCTGTTACGTCCGGTCATAATGTCACCTGTTTTGACTATGAGGTAATGATATCACCTCTATTCAGGTGGCCAAATTCAGTGTGCCACTACAAGCACTATGAAGAAGGTGACGACCCAATCGGTGTAGACTTGCATATGGAGCTTCCGAATCAAGGTACAGTAATTTTTGGTATTGGTTCTGACGGTTGGAACGGTGTTTCCGTAACTGCTGGCCCATTAAATGGTAACGACAGCGCTGTTGATACCCTTCCAGAACACCCCGTGAGTTTTGTCGAGCAGGTGTACATAGCGCCTGCTGATGACGATTTCCCTTACGAGGAAGAGGAGGAATAACTCAAGTCCGGCGAAGCCCTCTAAAGAGGGCTTTTTCCATTTGGAACTTGTTTATAAGCATCAACAACATCAATCCTTCACACCCTGCCATTGATAACATTAAATCAACGATTTCAAACATGTGGTAATGCTCAATTTCATCAGCTTCGCAGTAGAAGTGAGAAAAAAGTACCTAAATGGAAGAAAAACGGAAGTCTATATTTGCACAGGTTTTTTCGGCAAAAATAGCAATTATATAGTAATTAACTCGCTGTTTTGAAAGAAAAATAATATTGCGGAGTTTGTGCGTAACGAAGTAACATCTGCTCAATCGTTACCGTTCGATGATGGGTAGCGCTCTCATGGAATAGATAACGGGTAATGCATAGTGGCAAAGTTTCATATCGACTCAATTCAAAATTGGGAACCCTTCGAGCATGACGGCGAAACTTATTCGCTTTCACATCTCGATGCGCACGAGATCACGTACAAAGGACAGAAGCAGGACTACAAATTTGTAGTGACTTATGGTCTTCACTGCTTCGCGAAAGACGGCACGTTTCACAACATCCCTCTGATGTATGAAGATGGCCGCGAGCAGTTAACCATCTGCATGGAACGTTACGAGGCATCAAAGCAGATCCGTAGCATTCTAGCGAATTTGCCTGACGTTCCTCTGTATCACACAGCTGCTGAGAAGTATTTCACCCTGCATATGATGAACAGCGCGACAGGGCAGATGGAGCCGTACAAAGTTTGCGTTGCCTTCTATAAAGAGAAGCGCTTGCTACGAATGCACATCCTTTCGGCGTTCTTCGCTCGAACAGGGCCAGGAGCACCAGCAGTGCCGATCCCAAATAAACCTGTCAGTTTGTTTAAGGTGGCGTTGGATACTTCGCGAATTCCTCGAAACACACGAGGACCGAAAGAAGCGAACAACCAGAAGAAGTAGCTAAGCGAAAAATGGACGCAAAAAATCAGGAAATTAAGAAAATTTAAAAACTGGTTTTGATGTCCTGGATGCGGATAAGATTTGATACAGGGAAGAATTTCGCAGGCTTTTAAAGTGGCGACCCCCGTTTTACGGGGGTCTCAGCCGCCTTTCGGCGGGTCAGGACACTTTACCGTCATGGACGAACCTGTTGCCAGGAAGTGGGATGCGATCTCGTTGCCGAAATCCCTGTAACCATCCGAAGAAGTACTGCGATTAACAGTATTTCTTGCAAGTAATATTAATAGTGTTCTATTAGAAGTGCAACCACAAAATACAACTGCATAGTTGTTAGAGTAGGAAGAAGGCTATCTGAGGATCAAGTGGGTAAGCAGGTAATCAAAGATACTACACACAAAGGCCGGGAGGATTATCCCGGCCTTTGATTTAAACACTATATTAACTGGCGTTAGTGTCTGGGCCGGCATCGTCGTTAGCCGCTCTTTTCAGGAGTTCCTGAACACCATCCTCACCATACTCCCTCACTAAACGTCTAATCTCTTTCTGTGCTTGGCTTTCCTTCTTACGACAAGCACTATCATGACGTTCCTGGAAGACCACTTCCGGCTCAGCTTTCAGCCTTTCTTGATCCTCTGGGGTAATGAAAAAGAGAGACTGTTTCGTCCGGTTACCTACATCTGACTCTGTCTCTACACGGCGACTTGAGATAGGAAAGGAATATTCCTTCTCTAATGCGTGGATTACCGCAGAAGCTCGCTTTACACCGTAATCGGCAGGAATGGTATAGCCCGATGTCGTAATGGATTTACTGTCTAAAAGAGCAGCAAGTACACACGCTTGAGTGCGGTTTAGACATTGAACAGCTTCCAAAGCCGATGGATGGCCATTAAAGAAAGAAGCTAACTTAATGCGGGCTTGTTCGGGTGCGTAGTCGTCAGTTACTTTGCGCTGATTAAAATCTTTATCTGTCATAACAAGTTACTCCAATAAGGTACGGACTAACCCAGATCAAAGATGTAAGCAAAATTTGCATAAATGCAAAATCTTCTGGAAATCCACGTCATTTAGCCGTAGTCTTCCGCCACGGCTTAGCCACATCTTTGCAATCTGGTTAAGCCGCTTCAGTCTTTGAACTGGAGTATGAGCAGCTATCGGGCGGGCCTGAGAAACCTTTTTGCCTGATAGCTGCTTTTTCGTTTCTGGAATCTATGATCACCAGAATCACGATTCTACCATGTTCCACTTATCGGTACATCTAAATTGTGCCCAATACGTTTAATTTACGAGCCATAAGACCTCCAGATCGATTCTCCGGGGGGTTTCCCTAACTTTTGATGCATTGCCAGCCTAAAAATTACAACCCTTTAAATCGCGTTTAAAGCCGCATGGTGGCCTGTCTAAAAAAACAGGGGTTAAATTAACAGGTATAAACTTGTTACCCGAAATCGCTCGAATTATGTGAAAGCTATAGATGGTTGATCGTCTTTTATCCAATCTGGCTGATTTCTGGCATTCAATTTGCCAGTGATATTCTTGTCACGCCGCCTACCGCCGCCCCAGAGCAAAAAACGTGATGCGGAGTGCCACTGTATAGAAAGGTTGGCAAATATCGTTAGCTCCCAAACACCACGGTCTGAAGGACTGGCCCAGCCCTCGGGAAAAGTTACTCTATCGCTCCGCAAATCGGGCAATTCCGGAATGTACTTAACATAATGCTCCGGCGGCGAACTGGCCGCCCGGCAGTTCTCACGCAAACTTCTGAAGTATCTTGATCGCCCGCTCCATGCCTTTATCGCGCTCTTTGTCGTAGCTGTGCCCGTCATGCTTTGTTTCATGCAGCATATCAATTAGCGACTGAACGGCAAATTCACGTTCCTGAACTAGAACCTCGAGTATCATGCCGCCAATCTCATTGCAGATGGCTTTCCTTCAGCGAACTCATTCTTCCCAGTAGTGATTTATCCTTCCTTTAGATTTTGGGCACATTGGCCCGGACGCTCTCTTTTAACATGACAGTCCGCTTCTGGCACAAAGCGGACATGCTTATCGGGTTGAAAGTCCGCTATGAGCGAAAATGGAGATTACTGTCTTATAAGACTGGAAAGAGCATCTGATTAGTTGCCAGCTTACGATGGCTATTTAATAGATAGTCCCAATCAAAGCACATTATTAACAATGAGAATGATGTCCGCCATCCTCATTGAAGATGATGTTCGTCATCCAGAATTTTTTCGACCGGATGGTCTGCGCACTCAATACCTCTGGTACTGAATGTTTCCGCACACAGGAATCTTCCGTATGAGCGCTCCACTGTTCCAGTTTACTGTTAACGAGGCGGTACCTGGTTACTGGCGTATTACCTTCAATAATCCGGCACTGAACTTTTGCGATCCAGAAACTCTTATCGAGTTGCAGCACATCGTCAGTCTCATCGAGTCCGAAGAGACGTTGCGTGTAGTTGTGTTTGATAGTGCTGATCCGGACTTCTTCGTCAACCACTACGATGTCAGCCGACTCGCCGATTTTCCACTGACGCCCGGGCCGACAGGACTACCCACATTCATCGATACCACCACTCGATTGTCCGCCTCCCCGGTAATGACCATTGCGTTAATTCGGGAACGGACACGCGGTGGCGGTTCTGAAATTGCTCTCGCATGTGACATGCGCTTTACCAGCCTTAAGCGAGCGATCTTTGCCCAGTTCGAAGTCGGGGCAGGTGTGTTACCGGGCGGCGGCGGAACTGAGCGCCTGCCACTGCTTGTCGGACGTGCCCGGGCTCTCGAAATCGTTCTCGGAAGTGATGATTTTGACGCTACAACTGCAGCCAGCTATAGGTGGGTGAACCGCGCACTCCAGGATGACCAGCTCGACGCCTATGTCGACAACCTCGCCCGGCGCATCACTTCGTTCGACAGGCCTGCGCTTGCCGAGGCTAAGCGGCTAATCAACCACACAATTCTGCCGTCTGCTGATGACCTGATGGAGACACAGGGCGTCTTCCTTAACGCATTCTCATGGCCAACAGTCCCTGAGCGGGGAGCCCGGATAGCGCAAAAGCGCGACGAAGTGGGTTCAGACTTCGAGGCACGCATGGGTTATCACCTTGGCAATCTCAGCACCGATACCCTCCTGACAGTAAACGTTATTTCATGCTCACGGTCTTCACTCACGGTTCACCATCGACTCACCAGACGGCCTTATGCCGACACGCGATTTTTTAATTCCTGCCTGCTTCAATGTGGGTAAGCGCGGCTACCCTTCCCTGTCTCGATAAAAAATGGGTTAACTTCGCCTTCCCTGAACGCAACACATTAATCCTGCTTCTCAGAAGCCGTTTTTCTCAGGATTTTAAAGAAAAGTTGTGAAGCGGGCTAAAGCACAGGTGCTGCGGGACTCACTCAAAGTGCTTCGCGCTGACAGACCTGATTCAGCTGTGAAGTCAGAGGCATCAGTTGCCATGCGTTTCACCTGTTTTCACGTTAAAAACGGCAAAGCGTGAGCAGTACAGCAAACCGGACGCTATGTATGCCTGATTTCTCATGGCGGAGGCCAGGCACGTCTATGCTTTATCAGGCTTCATTTAACTCAGACCGGAGGCGTAATGACAAAGCACAGAGGTGGTGCCGACAATTTTGCGGCAAATCCTGAACGCGCTGTGGATGCTGGCAGAAAAGGCGGTCAGGTAAGCGGTGGCAATTTCAGGAATGATCATGAGAGAGCGGCCGCAGCGGGCCGTAAAGGCGGGAAAGTCAGCAGGAGAGGAAAAACAGACAGTGTGTCATCGTAATATTCTCACCCGGTTATGACAGCGTTCGTAACCGGAATGTGAGGCTGTCAGAATGCTTCAGTGCACCCTGCATATTTTAACGTATTGAGTGAAAAGCGCGTAAATACAGCAGAAGTGAACAATGACCAGTCTGTTTCATTTACTGTAACCCCTTGAGGGATTAACTGAAACTGTCGTTCCGGTAAAATCTGACGGGGTACTCTGATAGTGGGTATGCCGGATTAATACATCTGCACCCACAGGACATAAACCAGTGCAGGAGCCTGTACAGATACATGAACTATTTCATTATGGGACTCGTTATGCTGGCTTAAGTTCAGTCAGAGGCTGACGCAACGCATGATAAGGCCTGCCCATCGTGCGACGTGCAGGTACAGCGCAGTGTTAAAGGCGAAACGGGTGGTAGTATTACAGCCCCGCCTGAGGCGCATATATCCGTAAGGGTTAACATACTGCAGGCTGATGTCAGTATGGCACGTAAATCCCGCAGACTGACGCAGGCGCAGGCTGCCGTATTGTGGCGTCGTGCCGGAAAAGTGCGCAGTGATACAGCGCAGTTTATTAACCAGCAGGGTTTCCTCAGTGCAGCAGAGCGTGCCTCTTATGACAGAGAGCTCGACGGACTTGCGGGTACACGTTGCAGCAGGGCTAAATATGTCTCTGAGTACCCACAGCTTCCGCCAGCCTGACGGAACCGTCACAATAGTTGTAACCGCTGCAGAGGACCAGCAGAATTGACAGACTGACTGCTTGCAGCAAATTTCCTTAGCTTATAACCCTCGCTATGAACATTAAAGCTTTCATCTGAAGCTGAAAAAAAAGTGCCGGATTTAACCGCGGCTGAACTTTTTTTCATTTCAGGTAAGTCATGAAAGGACCACCTCTCACGGGGCTGTATAGGCCTTGAGGAAAAGTTTCGGCATCCCGATGCTCCTCACGCGAAGTGCTGCCCTATGCAGGCTCTCAGGGCCTGCATAGGGCTGAACGTGTCTGCCAGCCATCTGTCCTGTCCCTGTTTTATACAATACTTATCCCCCGTTTCTGTGGATAACATGCCGTCAGTGATGTTGTTCCGGACTAGCACCGGAAGACCTGCTTCTGCGTTCCATCATCTCTGCCGGCGGCCCCGGGCCTGTCAGCCTGCATCCGGATTCAGACAGTACTGTACTCCTCCGGGTGTAAGATCAGGGCCGATATATTTCTCTGCGTTGCCGGAATGCTGTCCGGCCATTCAGCGCAGCATCGGAAATGACTGTTCACCGGTGGAATGTAGCGCGCCGTCTGCGCTAAGAGAAAATGCCACTCTGAGACTCCCTGGCAGGTGCAATGTACTGCTCCTTATCCCTAACTGTGAGCCGGGCAGGATAAAGCACCGCAGTCTTAAGCCATGAGCAGAAACAGATGTCAGCCGGACAGTCCGCCGACAAATTTATGGGCATGGAGATAGCAGAGGCCGGTCGCGCCAGCCCGCGGTACAGAGTGAATAAATGCCGTAACAGAGCAGACTGAAAGCAGATGACCCGGAGAAACGCACCTGCTTATGATGACGCAGGCTGACCAGCATGAACATACCGGCGATGTCACCTGCAGAACCGAATGAACCTATAGTAAAATAAATTTCATGCAGAAATAACTTTTCAGTCACAGGCCCGGGGAAACTGCTTTACTCCTGCATTTTGTGAGAACAGACTATGCATTTCACAGGCAGAAATAATATGGCCAGATGCCTTCCGCCGTCGTACATATCCGTCTCCCTTCCCAGCCTGGCAGACAAGCTCCGCGAGCTTGCGGACATGATCGAAGAGCGCGATCCTCTCATACAGTCTGCAGAGCGCTATTTTACGACAGGAGACTGGGGTGAGCTGCTCACGGTTATTCACCTGGAAATAAAGGAGTAGCCTGAATAAAGGCGGAGTGTGATGCTCAGACTGCACTTTCCTTAAGGGGTCCGTGTGCAGATGCGTGACATGGTCAAGATTCGGACCTGCACCTGCATATTCTGAACTGCACAGGCTTACTTTACAAACGGCCATACGTATTCCGGTACGCGATCATACAGCTTACCCGTTACCAGCTCTGCTTTACGGTGATCATAAAGCTCCGTCATCGCAAACTTGTGGGCAGGATCACCGGTGTATCACAGGTGCTCATAAATCTTTTCAGGCATTTCCGGAGTGGTGCCGCGACGAAATTTCAGCAGCCATTGTTGTCGGATCCTAAAGCTCTCATCCGTGATAAAGGGCCAAAAGGCGATTACAGATAAAGTAATATAAAGATTCTCAATAAATCACCAGTAACCCCGCAGGTAATGAGGTTTGCATATATAGCTGAAAGGTGCCGGCTCAACGTACGAGAGTCGAAATTTTACTTTCTGAACGCAGCCGTAATGGCTTTCTTAATCAGGGCGAATGATTTTCTGGCAGGCGGGAAACAGGATATCAAACGTCAGAGCAGACAGAGAAAAAAGGCGGTGCCGGGTGCCTCCCGGTAAAAAGCATGAGCTTTCCGCAACAATATCATCATCCCCCTCAGAATTTAGCAAAAACAGATTGCCCTTGGGAATTTCAACATGAAATTATCAAATAAATAGCTTTATAAATAGCATGTTAAGTGACTTTACTGTTGGGTTAAAAGTGTCATTAATCATAAAATAATGAAGGGCGGGCACTGCAAAAACAGGAGATATTTGACAGGATACAGAGTTTCCATAGACTACAGGCTGGCGCACTATCGTTCCAGCTCAGGGAGAAAGCCTTTTCCTGAGCTGGAAAACTAGCAGGACATTACTGTCCCATAAAAAGGATCAGCTAATTAGCAGCTTTTCGCATAACCTCCCTGATTGCAGCATCAAGCTCTGCCTGAAGAGTCGCGGGTAATCGTGAAAATTCATAGGTAACCAGACGCTTATCAGGATCAGTCTTTTTACGTGCAAACTGTTTTTTATCCGTAAAATCACACAATCTTTCAGTTGATATTTTTTTTGTTATTTCTCGCACTTTAAGACTGTTACATTCAGCCCGAAAAAATCCCATAATCCTGGCTTTATCAACGACTGATCCCTCGTGCAGTATTTCGCTTTTCTCAATACGTTTCTTTACGGCAGAGACAACATCATTTAAAGAACCGCCCTGCGCCGTGATTTTCTCATTAATCTCAAGCAATAACTGGTAATCACGGATCGCAAGTTCGCTGAGAGCCGGAAAAAGACTGATCATCTCATCAGGCACTGCCGCTGCCTGAAACGCACGTGTAATTTTGGCTGTTGAAAGGCCCTCAGCACGGGCAATATCTGACTGAGTCATGTCTCCGGGGTACATAACCTCAAGGCGTTTTCCCAGTTCGCGAAGGGTGTGCTCCCTTGCTGTCTGTATATCGATAGCCAGCTGACGGGCATCAGCCAGCTCAAGATTGTCTCTTGTAACTAAAATCTCAAAGGGCATACCATTGTATAGGCATGCAGCGCGACGGCGTGAGCCATCCAGTACCTCAATACGCCCTCCGATTTCTCGTCCGATGGCAGGAAAAAACTGCTGCAGTTTAATAGTACGTGCGATATCGCTTACTGCGTCAGGCGTAAGTAGTGACTGATCTCTGCCATTAACCGTTGGATCGACATATGTTTTTTCTTCTATGTCAGCATGTAAGATTTTAGTCAGAACGAATCTTGCTTCAGCGCCTGAGTGCAGCACAAATATCCTTGCACCTTCTGACTCACTCAACATTTTTGAAAAGTTGGAGTTGCCAAGTGTACGTCCCATCTTTTTCATTACTTTACTCACCGCACTCCCCTCACAAATTCAATTCTTTTGAAAACCGCCTGCGTAAAACGCTCAGCCTCGCGTTTAGCATTTTTCAGTGCTTCAGTGCTGCCGGGGTAAGACTGAGGATCTGCGCTGACGATGGTATCAAAGGTCTCACCGCAACGTTCAAAACCATCCAGACGTGGCAAAACTGCATCAAGTATGTATGACGTAAACACATCCCTTGCAAGACCATGAGTCATTTCATGATCGCGTTTTGAGGTCATTTTGGACATAAACCCGATATTCCCTTTAATTCGGGGGTTAATTCCTTCTTCTTCAAGCTGTTCCAGCATCTCCGGTAAACGCGTGAGATATTTCAGAGTAGAGTGAAAATCAACCTGTGCAGGCGGAGTAGGTGTCAGCAGCAGATCGCTTGCTGCTATAGCATTAAGCATAAAAGCATCAAGGTGGGGACCTGTATCTATAAAAATAAAGTCGTAGTCACTGCCCACTCGATCAATGATATTGCGGCGAAGCACCTCTGAGGGCAGCATGCCAGGCAGATGCTCGCGAACTAAATCGTTCCACTGGCTTGCTACAAAGCCATCATCAATAGAGGCCGGAATAATATCTACGCCCGGAATAATCGTTGGCTGAATGATATCTTCATGAAGCTGTTTAGCTTCGAGATTGTTTAGCATCGCCTGCGCTGCAGTCTCCATGATTGAACCTATGCTGTTAGTATGATTCAGAAACATGGTACTGGAGGCTTGGGGATCGAGATCGATAACAAGGTTACGCAAATCATACTGCAGTAGATCAGGATGAACACGAAGACCATGTGCCAGGGTAACCGTACTTACAGTTTTGGATACCCCTCCTTTGAGATTGACCACGAAGATTACAAAAGGACCTTCGCCCTCGTGCAACTGACGGTATTTGGGGACTTTGCGATGCGCATATATATCTATTATGTCCTGTACAGTCAGCGCATAATGCCTGGAATTACCGGCATCCTTTTTGCCAAATTCATGACCTTTCAATTCCATTTCTTCGATTGCCTGTTCAACCGCTCTGCGGCTGAGGCGGGGTAGATTTGCCACAGAGTTACGTGTATAGGTCTGATAATATCGATCGAGTCCGAACTCATGACGTTTGTCAATAATATCATCGCTCATGCTGCGCAGCATGGCGTTGGCTCTGCGTGCAGTCTCATCGACTCCGCCATAGTTACTTTTCATCCATCTCTCCCAACAAGTTTTGGAAAGTGTACACCTTAAATATGCTCGTGCAATTTTTTTTGTTTTTATACAAAAAACTTGTACAAGTTAAGAGAGTCAACAACATAGACGATGCTGAGTATTTTTCAGTTTATACTCTGGCTGAAAAGGCCTTAAATCAGATCAGGTGATAGCCACGGACTATAGCGGCTAAGGATTGTTATCAGGGCATGCATCAGTCATTTCTGTGGTAATTTGCAAAACGATAAGCTGCAAAGGTGTAATTTAAATAACCGGTTTCTGGACAGCAAGCAGCAATGCTTACTGAACACCCCTCAGCAAATATCAGGTGGCTTGCGCGGTAATTTCTGGCCATTTTACGTGTCTGACGGCGTTCTTTACGGTCAGACTGATCTTCTGCGAGGCCCACAGTTATCTGAATGACCTCCGCGGCAATCAGTTTTAACGCGCCCTGAGTCCTGTGCGTCCGGCACACCAGAAGTAAGGTACGTCATAAGCAGGCGGGCAGAAAGCTGAGAAATCAGGCTGGCCGGGCTTATATCGTTTATGCAGCTTGTATAATAAACTGCATCCATGGTTGTTAAAAAAACTGAGTGTCAGGACCGTCAGATAATGCGCCCGCTCATCAACAAATCCTGTTTCCGTATGCTCCTCAATTATCCCAGACACAAGTTGAACCGCACAGTGTCTTAGCGGCATGCCCGCTTGTTATTTTGTAATCTCAGGGACCAGAAATTCACCCGTTACCTGTACCCGTTATCATCATATGTGCTCTGCTAAAAAACAGAGATTCACCTCTGAGAGGACGTTTATGTAAGGTTCGCCATATATCAGGGTTCCGGTGTGACATGCGCCGGCACTTGCCCTGACAACGCTACGTAAATTCTGGCGGGTATCAGGCCTGAGCCAGCCGCAGAATTCACGCAGAAGCGCCTGCTCGGTTGCAGGCCATCTCCGGATGAAAATCACTCAACGCGCCACTAATCTCTGTTGGCATTAGAAGCTATATCTTCTATCTTTTCATAAACTTAATGAATTAAAGCGTCTTCTATCCTTGATTATTGTGTTTTTACAGCCCTGCGAGCGATGTACGCACATAAGGTAAGCTCAGAGGAACAGTATGTGCTTATATAATGCAAACCATGATGATGAAATTATAATATTGCGGCACTTTACCCATACCGGGAGGGAGTATCTGCTTGCATTACACCTGTGATTAATTGCAGTTACACTGATAACCTACAGCACATTCAAAGCTGAATTGTTGCGAAGCCTAAAGACAGTTTGTGGCGCAGCTCTGGGATATCGAGGGTGGCTGATACCGATACATTTAATGCTGCGGCAGCCTGTGGTGATGCCTTCCCTGACTTAACTTACTCAACACTTTTATTGAATGCCGGTGCGAATCTGCAACTATACGATTGTAAGTCTGCCAGAAAGGCCAGACCCATGATGGCATCGGTCAAATATTAGTAATAATGAGACTATTGCTCATTGAGATTGAAGCCCTATCCGGACATGTTTTCTGGTTATGTTCGCGGATCTCAGGCCTTGCTGGCATCATAACGGTACGGTGAGTTGCTATCTGCAACACAGGTAAACTGCCTGCCAGACTAGCATTTCTGAAAAGTGGCTGAAGCTGACACCTTATAAGCAGACAATTTTTGGCAGGAAACACATTCATTTTTCCCGCACAAAAATTGACGCAATACCATGATTTTAAAGGATTATTAAAGGATATTTCAACCTGAAATTCCCATTATTTTTTAGCAAGTCAGTATAAAAAAACAATTTAAGTCATTCTGAATACGTATCAGATTCAGATAGCATGCTTCAGGATTAACGGTGTAATGATGTTATTTCCGGCTCCGCTTTTTGGATCAGGGGCAAAAATTGTCACAGAGCAGCGTTCTTATAACCTCATCAGCCAGCATGAACCCGTATGTCCTGCATTCGCTGCAAACCCTGTGATTTCAGCATTTCTCATTACTGTGTCAGGTTTTTACAGCGCTGCACTTACAGGCTTCGTAACGTCTTTCTTTATGACTCTTTTTACCCTCTGGTAAGAAACACATACTGCCTGCAATTTATTTTGAATGCTCACTGACTAAAAAATGACAGCTACCGGACGATGAACATCCCTATATTGGCATTTTCATAAAAAGCTCCGGAGCTGGATTATGCTTTCATTCATTAAAAGACTCAGAACATCGTATGTTGTTTTCTTTGCCGCTTTTTGCTTCAACGCAATGATATATGAAGCCATCGCTGCTGAGATAAAGGATGGCACCATCTTATTTATGCAAAAAGACGGGACGGACAGCTGTACCATTCCTTTCAAAACGGGAACCTACAACTTTAAAGATGAAGGGGCAGGTTTCGGTTGTGAGAATGACGATAAATCCATGATAGAGCTAAACGACGTGCCATCGGCTACGACCGTTTTACTGACCGACACAGATGATTGTAATAAAAAGAGCAACCAGAATTACTGGGTTGAATTTAAAACCATCAAACAGCCAACGAATGTCAAACAGTTGCTCATAAGCCAGTTTTTCGAAAAAAACAATGGGGACGTTATTGTGCCTGGCATAAGGCTGATTGACGCCTATCGTCGCAATGATGACTCACTGACGGGCAAGCTTTCCTGCGTTGTGATAAAGCGCTCAGACCTTCCATAAACACTCTTTTTTAACCTTCCTTTATTCAACCCTGTGGTGCGCCGGCGTCCCGCGCGCCACCCGTCCGAGGTTACACCATGATTGCTTCCACCGACCTGCACTCCGGCGCCTTCAGCTTCGCCAGCTTCCTCTCCTCCGGCACCGACCCGCGCACCGGACTCTATACCGCAACCCTGACCCTCCCGCCCCTCTGCGCCGGCGCCCTCAGCGGCCCCGACCTCCCCCTCGCCATCAGCTACAGCCCCCTCAACTCCGCCGACTCCGGCTTCGGCTCCGGATGGGCTCTCGCCCTCTCCCGCTTCAGCGGCAGCCGCCTCTCCCTGCACACCGGCGAGAGCTTCCGCGTCTCCGGCTCCGGCGACGAACCCGCCATACCCGAGCGACGCCTCAGAACCTTCCGCTTCATGCGCGAGTCGCATGAGGGTATCCCCGGCTGGCGCATCGTCCACCGCAGCGGCGTCACCGAGCACCTGCGCGACGTCTCCGGCAGCGGCGTATTCCTGCCCGTGCGCGTCACCTCTCAGGAGGGCCGCGCCGTCTCCCTTGAGTGGGGCCAGTTCAGCGGTGCACCGTTCCTGCAGCGCGTCACCGACGGGGAGGGGCGCGTGCTTATGACCGCCGGTGGCTCAGGCGACGTGATGACCCTGACCCTCCACCCCGGCGGCCAGCGCCACGGCATCCTGCCCGCCGCCGGCCCGTCCGCCTGGACCCTCCAACTCTCCGGCTCCGGCGGCGCCCGGCAGCTCGACGCCGTGGTCATGCCCGAAGGCGCCGGCCAGTGGCGCTTTACCTACGAAACGCTGCGCGGCGTCCGCTGCATCACCGCCGTGGAGAGCCCCACCGGCGCCACCGAGACCATAATCTGCGGCGACGACGGCCACCCCTTCCCCGGCGGCGGACGTAAAAACCTGCCGCGCGTCACCCGCCACCTCGTGAACCCCGGCGGCGGCCAGCCCGGAATACTCACCGAATACGCCTACCCCCACGGCAACTTCCTCGGCCTCGGTGCCGACGGCGTCAGCTGGAGCGACGACGGCCTGGACAACCTCTACCGCGCCACCGGTCCCTACGAGTACGCCGTCACCGAAACGCGCACGGCCGGCGACACCCGCGTCGGGGTGGCGCGCACCTACAACCGCTTCCACCTGCAGACCGGTGAAACGGTCACCCGCACCCTGACCCCGGCCGGCGGCGTGCCCGTCGTCACGGTGTCCCGCACCCTCACCGCATATCACGCGGACGAGCAGCTCTCCTTCGCACAGCAGCCGCACTTCTACCAGATGCCGAAGTGCGTCACGCAGCAGTGGTACCTGGCCGGCGACGCGGGCCGGATACGGCAGACCACGCAGGAGACACGCTACGACGAGAACGGCAACCTCACCCGCCGCCGCGACGCCAGCGGCACGGTGACCGAGCAGGAGTGGTACCCGGGCGACCGCGACACCGTCGGCGAAAACGGCACCCTGCTGTGCCCCGCCGACCCGCAGGGCTTCACCCGCGCCCTGGCCGTGCGCCGCCTGCTGCCCGCGGAGGAGCGTGACCCCGCACTGCCGGCGCGCGACGCCGCCCCCGCGCTGGAAACCCGCTTCACCTACGTGAAGCTGCCCCCGGCCGGCGGCGGCGACAGCGACTGGCTGGCCGAGTCGTCGGTCACCCTCTCCGCCCTGGGCCCGGCGGACGCGCGCGGCGCGCGCGACCGCACGCTGCTCAAAACCACCCTGCGCCACTGGGTAAACGACCCCGGCGACCTCACCCGCCACGGCCTGCCGCTGGAGGTCACCGAGACCGCAGCCGGTCAGCCGGCGGGCACCGGCTTCGTCACCGCGTACAGCTATGAGCGCGTGACGCAGGGCTCGCTGCCGGCCCTCCGGACCACCACCCGCCGCTTCAGCCGCACGGCGCAGCGGCCGGAGCCGGAGCCGGACGCGGTAGCGGTCAGCATCACCGACAACCTTCTCTCCCACGGCGAGCCGGCGCGCACCTGGCCGGACGGTGAGGTGGCGGTAACGTACGCCTACGACGCGCTGGGCCGCCTGACGGAGGAAACGGTCGACCCCGGCGGCCCCTGCGCGGCCACCCGCCGCTACGCCTACGGTGTGGACGCGGAGCGGGGCCTGACCTGGACCGAACGCCGGCGCGCCGGAGACGGGGCCGCCTCGCGCACCTGGTATGACGGCCTCGGCCGCGTCGTGCGCGATGAGCGGCAGGACGCCGACGCGCCGGGCCGGCGCTGGCGCGACGTGGCGTCGGTCAGCCGGGACGCGCTGGGCCGCGAGACCGCAACCACCCTCACGGACTGGGAGGGGGACCGGGACGTGGTCCTGACGACCCGCATCAGCTACGACGCGTGGGGCGCACGGCACCGGCTGACCGCGCCGGACGGTACGGTGAGCGTGACCGCGGCCTGCCCCGTCACCCTGACACAGGAGGCCTGGACGGAGAGCGCGGACGGCAGCCTGAAGCGCGGACGCGTGCGCACGGTCACCGACGAGGAGGGCAACCCGGTATCCGTCACGCCGCTGAGCGCGGATGGCTCCGCGCCGCGGCCCGGCCGCGCCTGGCGCTACGACGGCCACGGTCAGGTGACGCTGACCGTCAGCGAGCGCGGCAAAGAGACGCGCAACGCCTACGACGCGCTGGGCCGCCCCACCGTAACCACGCTGCCGGATGAGTCCCGGGTGGTGACCGGCTACGCGCCGCACAGCACCTCGCCTCTGGTGGCGTCGCTGACCCTTGAGGAGAACGCCCGGACCGGCACCCTGTGCCTGGCCCGCCAGACCTTCGACGGGCTTGAGCGCCCGGTCACCGTCACCGCGGGCTCCCTCACCGGGACGCTGACCTATGAAGGGGCCTCATCGCGCGTGAAAACCCTGACGCGCCCCTCCGGGCGGGCGCTGACCTACAGCTACCTGCCGGCGCTTACCGACGCGCCGGCGGGCGTCACCGAAAGCGGCGGCGGCGGGGCGGACTTCACCTACCATAAAGAAACCGGCCTGATGACCGGCACCGCCACCCGCGGCGGGGTGGTGACGCAGCGCGGCTACGAGCGCGACGGGCGCGGCAACCTCTGCCGCGTCGTCCGCCAGGACGGCGACGCGCAGACCGTAACCGGGATGCGCTACTCGCGCGAGGGCAACCTGCTGACGCGCCGCGCCGGTAATGGCCCGGAGGAGGTGCACACCTGGCAGCATGGCCGTCCGGTCAGCATCACCGCCGGCGGCATCAGCGAACACTACACCTGGGACGCCGCGGGCAGCCTGGCGCAGAGCGTCCGCCGCGCCGGCGACGGGACCGTAACGGTGCGCCACACGTGGGACGACCAGGGCCGCGAAGCGTCCCGGACCGTGGACACCGCGCAGGGCGAGGTCACCTTCAGCCTGACCTACCACGACGACGGCCGCCTGGCCACGCGCGAGCGGCGCGAAAACGGCGCGCCGGTGCTCACCGAGTCGTTCAGCTACGACGACCGCGGCCGGCTGCAGCTCTGGGTGTGCGCGGCGACCGACAGCGGCCGGCTGCCGCGCACGCCCTACGGCCAGCCCATGGTGAAGCAGCTGATAAGCTACGACGCGCTGGACAACGTCCGGCTGTGCCGCACCACCTTCCTGACGGGCGCGGAGGAGCAGGTCAACGACGCGCGCTTCGGCTATGATGCGGCAGACCCCGACCGCCTGGTGAGCCTGACGCACAGCCACCCGCTGTGGGCGCTGCCGGCGGCCGGCGGAAAGATGACGTTCACCTACGACGCGGACGGCAACATGACCCGGGACGAGTGCGGCCGTACGCTGGCCTACGACGCACAGGGCCGGCTGCTCACCGTCACCGACGGGCACGGTGAGCTGATGCGCTTCCGCTACGACGCCAGCGGACACCTGGCCGGCGTCCTGACCCGCGGCGACGCGGACGAGGAGCGCCGCGAGTGGGACGGCTGGCGCCTGGCGGTAAGCCGCCGCGGCGACGCGTCGGTGCACTACCTTCACGGCCGGGAGCCGGTGGGCGAGGAGCACCGCGAGGCGGGCCTGACCACGCGCCGCCGCCTGTTCATCACCGATGCTGCGGGCAGCGTTACCGGCGAGCAGGAGGCCGCATGCGTGCGGCACGCCGCCTACGGGGCGTACGGCACCCGCGGGGAGGGCGGGCCTGAGACCGCGCTGGGGTTCAACGGCGAGGTGCGCGAGCGCGGACCGGGCTGGTACCTGCTGGGCAACGGATACCGCGTGTACAATCCGGTGCTGATGCGCTTCCACAGCCCGGACAGCGAGAGCCCGCTGGGTCAGGGCGGCCTCAACCGCTACGCCTACGCCCTCGGCGACCCCGTCAATATACACGACCCATCAGGGAACAT
>Ga0207696_1000992_pt1 | contig 17074 bp, 18 predicted proteins | sample KBSS54metaG_FD_184403 | JGI IMG/M metagenome (GOLD analysis project Ga0207696, IMG submission 184403) | Switchgrass rhizosphere microbial communities from Kellogg Biological Station, Michigan, USA - KBS S5-4 metaG (SPAdes) (version 2) | ecosystem: Host-associated > Plants > Roots > Rhizosphere >...
AACGGGGCGTTAATTCCGCTTTCAGCTTTTTTAATTGAACGATTTGGTGTACGTCGCTTGTTCTTATTTGCAATGTTTTGTTTTACAGTAGGATCATTGATTTGCGGAATTGCACCTACGTTTCCCATTATGCTTACGGGCCGTTTAATTCAAGCTATTGGCGGAGGTGTCTTATCGCCTCTTGTCATGACTATTATTGTGTTTATTTTCCCTCCTCACATGCGAGGAAAAGGGATGGGGATTTTTGGATTGGCCATGATGTTCGCACCGGCTATTGGTCCAACTTTATCTGGATGGGTTATTCAAAACTATGATTGGCACATCCTTTTTAACGGCATGGTGCCATTAGGTGCCATTGTACTGATTATTGCTTTCTTTCAATTAAAAGATATTCAGCCTCCAAAAGATGTAAAAGTACACATGCCTTCTGTTGTGACATCACTTGCAGGTATGGGGTTATTGCTTTATGGATTCAGTGAAGCTGGAAATGACGGCTGGACGGATCCAGTTGTTCTTTCTACAATCATTGGCGGGGCAGTGCTGTTAATTATATTTGTCCTTCAGCAAATTAAATCTGAAAAGCCGCTGTTGGATATGCGGGTATTTAAATATAATATCTTTTCATTATCGAATATTATTAGTATTGCAATTACAATCAGTATGTACGCAGGTATGTTCTTACTTCCAATTTACTTGCAAAACATCCGCGGCTATTCTGCTTTTGATTCAGGACTCCTGTTACTTCCTGGAGCACTTGTTATGCTGGTTATGTCGCCAATTTCAGGTACATTGTTTGATAAAGTGGGACCTCGTCCGCTAGCAATCGTTGGTATGCTCATTACATCTATTTCAACGTTTGAATTTACGAAGCTGACGATGGATACACCGTTTAATCATATTTTAGGGATTTATATTATCCGTTCGTTTGGTATGTCACTTTTAATGATGCCGATTATGACAGCCGGTTTAAATCAGCTTCCGCAGCGACTAAGCAGTCACGGAACATCAATGTCTAATACGCTTCGTCAAGTAAGTGGTTCAATTGGTATTAGTTTGATGACGACGATTTTTACGAACCGTACAACGTATCATGTAAATGAAATCAGCAGTTCCATGAATACGTCAGATCCATTCTTTATGAATAGCTTTCATTTATTCGTCCAAAAAGTGGCCGCTACTTTGCATTTATCACAAGATCAAGCTCAGCAGCAAGCGCTCACGATTTTATCTGGAAAAATGACGCAGCAAGGTACGATTCAAGGTATTAACGATGCCTTCTACTGGGCAACAGCGATTTCTGTTATCGGTTTGATTTTAAGCTTCTTCCTTCGTGACGTACGTAAAGATAAAGTAGTCGAAGAAAAGAAATCAGAAGCTCAAGAGGAAGATATTCGTATGCTTCCAGCTCCCAAAAGTATAAATTCATAAGGAGCTATAGAAATCTAACGTTCATCATAAGACATGTTAGAGAGAAAGGGGCGGTGAGGTGGATGGATCCAATGATATTTGGTGAAGAAATTCAAAAAATTTCAATATCTTTAAACAAAAAAGTAATGACAAATGTAAAAAGTCTTTTACAGCATTACGGAATTACCCCTTTTCAATATCATATTTTACTGATTGTTGAACGATCACATACAATACCTGTTACCAAAGTGGCAGACGAAATGAAGGCGAGTCCAAGCGTTATCACAGCATCGATTACACGTTTGTATGAACTGAATCTTGTGGAGCGCTACCATTCAAAAGATGATCGGCGTAAAGTTATGATTGAACTTACAAACAAGGGGAAACAAGTCATTCGAGCTGCTGAGAAAGACATGCAGCAAGAAGTTGAAAAACTGTTTGCATGCTATAAAGAAGAAGAACAGCAGCACTTTCTTACGCTCTGTCGGCAGCTAGATGAACATGTGACTTGAACTTGAATAGACAAAAGTATATTGAGTTAAGCGGAGTGAGTGTAAATGGATAAAGAGATGGTAAAAAACATTCGGAAAAACTACAATATGAATCAGCGCAGCTTTGCTCAAGCGGTGAACTGCAGTTTTTCTTTAATTGCACTGGTTGAAGTGGGTAAGCGAAGAGTAACAAAAAACTTGGAGGACAAAATTAAACAAGCATTTCAATTGAATGATCATGATTTAAAAACACTGCAGAGCTAATACAAAAAGTAGGTGTGTGAAACGAGCGCACCTACTTTTTTTCGTCTTGGTTTTTTGTAAGAGGATCTACGGTATGTTTGTAATCATAAGCTTTCGAAGTAGTAATTACGCATAGCAGTAAAATAACAAATACAATGATAATAGAGAGCGTAATAATGACAATCATCTAAAGCATCCTTTCTTTTTCTCGTTATGTATGCTTTCGGTCTTATTAGTAAAATTCCTTCTTTCCCCACATAGTGCAGAAATGACAAACGCATACTAATAACAGTCTAGAATAAAGGAGTGTTTATAATGAATGAAAAAGAGTTGAAAAAACAATTAAAAAAGGTAGCGGATTATCCTGCATCTAAAGCAGATGGAGTAGACGAAGAGTTTTCTCGTGAATTAGCAGACCAAGCCGATTTAGAAGCACAGGCTAGAGCGAACGCTGCAGATGAAAGACAAAAAAATAATAACTGAGGCTGGGATAAAAGTATTTTGGCCCAAGTGAAAAACGAACAACTAATCAAACATTTTGATTAGTTGTTCGTTTTTAGATTGGATTAATGTTGTTATCTCTCAGCCTCGTTTGTTATTTTTTCAAAAGCAAATAAACAAAATAAGGAGCACCGATTACGGCGGCGACAATTCCTGCTGGTACACCGTTAGGATCGGCAATATTATGTCCTATTGTGTCTGCAATCAGCAAAAGCCAACCGCCAAGTAAAATAGCGACGGGAATAAAAAGCTGATTTCTCGGTCCCACTAAGCCTTTAGCAATATGAGGAGCAAGAAGTCCAATAAAAGCAACGCCGCCCGTCACTGAAACTGCCGCTGCCGCTAATGCAACCGCGGCTAAAAGCAATGTTATACGTTCTTTCTCCATAGAAATGCCGACTCCAATAGCTGCAGCTTCATTTAAATTAAAAATGTTTAATGAGTTTGCTTTGTACAATATAAAAGGAATCAAGACAAGAAGCCAAGGTAGAAGAGCCCATATAAAAGGCCAGTCTGTCCCCCAGATGTTCCCTGCAATCCATTTAGCAATAAAATCAACTTTAGCGCGATCAGCTGATGACATAATCACCACCATCATTCCAGAAAGAGCCATCGAAAAACCTACGCCTGTTAAGATAAGCTTTACAGGCTGCAGTCCTTGGCTTTTACTATATGCACAAAGATAGATGAGACTAGCTGTAAACAAGGCACCGATGAACCCTACTAGCGGAAGGGCATAGACGAAAGAACCAGCTTCAATTGGGGCAAATAAAAAGAATACAGCAATTGCGACTCCTGCTCCTGAATTAATTCCTATAATCCCAGGTTCCGCTAAATCATTGCGCGTAACACCTTGTAAGATAGCTCCTGATAAAGCTAGAGCCATTCCTGCTAGAAGCGTGATGATAATGCGCGGAAGTCGAATTGAAAAAAGGACGAACTCATCTGCAAAATCACCTTTGCCAAAAAGAGTAGGAAACACTTTATTATAAGGAAGGGGTGCATCACCGAGCGCCATTCCTATCACAACCGTTCCAAGAATCAAAACAGTGAGCAGCATCATAATTATTCGTTGTTTTCTAATAAGCACTGGGTGAATCATGAGAATGCTTTTCCTCCTTTACGAACAATGACTAAAAAGAAAGGTAAACCAATCATCGATACAACTGCTGCTATCGGTGTTTCATAAGGAGCACTTACTGTTCGAGCCAATGTATCAGCAAGCAGCATAAACGCTGCGCCAGTGATAGCGGACATAGGGATAATATAACGATAGTCGGTTCCTACGATTCCTCGTACAATATGAGGAATCATCAAGCCAATAAACACCATGTTTCCGACTAGCGCAACAGAAGCGCCGGCAAGAAGAATCATGACGACAAATAAAATGGTTTTGACTTTTGTTGTTTGCTGGCCTAACCCTACAGCGACTTCTTCATTTAAGCTCAAAATAGTAAGCTGCCGAGAAAGCAAAAGGGCAATGAATATACCGCCGACAATAAAAGGAACGATGATTTGAAGCTGTTCCCAAGAAGTGCCTACAATTCCGCCAGCAGTCCACATGGATACATCTTTTGAAATCTTAAAATAAATACCGAAGCCTTCTCCAATGGCATATAGAAATGCTGAAACGGCAGCCCCCGCTAGTACAATTCGAAGCGGAGAAAATCCTCCTCTTTTTATAGCAGCAATTCCAAACACCAGGATTGCGCCAACCCCGGCTCCTATAAAGCAAGCAATCGTAATACCCAAATAATTTATAGAAGGGATCAAGGCAATTGTTACAGCTAAAGCCGCATTTGCGCCAGACGTTAACCCTAAGAGTCCTGGATCTGCAAGAGGGTTTCTTGTCATACCTTGCATAATTGCTCCTGATACGGATAAAGCAGCGCCAACAAAAACAGCGGCGATTTCACGGGGTAAACGAATATCCCGGATGATCGAGATGTGTTCGTTTACAGTGCTTGATGAAAGTGCTAACCACACATCTTTTATAGATATATCAGCAGCGCCAAAAACCATTGAAGAAACAAACATTGTGATGAATACGAACAGCATACCTATTAATTTATATAAAAAGGGAATGAAACGCTGATTGTCTTTTTTCATAAAACACCCATCTTTTCATGTGAGAATAAATTTAGTAACACAAAGCAAGAGGAATCCTAAAAAGAATTCCTCTTGAATGAATTACTTACCAAGAAATTTTTGAGTAAAGAAATCTAGTTGATAATCTAGTGTGATTGGATCATTAAAATAAAATTCTTTTGCATTTGCTTCAAATACGTGATTGTTCTTTACAGCAGGAATATTTTTGTACGTATCTGTTTTCTCAAATGATGTATCTCCATCTTGGTTTTTGCTAAAGATTAAATAATCTCCGGCATATTCAGGAAGAACTTCCGGTGAAATTGCATAGTACCCATCTTTCAAAGCCATTTTTTTTACCTTCTGCGGCATTTTTAATTTCATTTCTTGATAAAGAATCTCCGTTCCGCGTCCCCAGTTATTCCCAAACACATAAAGCTGTTTGTCAAAGTTCTCAATAACTGAAACCGTGGCATCTTCGCCAATTTTAGCTTTGATGTCAGAACCAGCTTTTGCCGCACGCTTTTTAAAGTCGTCTACCCATGATTGTGCTTCTTTTTCTTTATTTAATAGCTTTCCAATTTCTACATGCTGAGTAAGGTAATCTACTTTATCGTATGTATACGTGACAGTAGGGGCAATTTTTTTCAATTTATCAATGTTTTTTGTAGTAGATAAGCCAATAATTAAGTCAGGCTTTAATTCAATGATCTTTTCTAAATTTTCCTCTGATACTTCTTCGACGCCTTTTAATTTCTTTTCAAAGCGGGGATTCATTTTAGACCATGAGTCCACTCCGACAATGTTAACACCTAAAGAAAGTACGTTACCTGCATAGGAACCTAAAACAACAACACGTTTCGGATTAGCCGGAACTTTTACAGGGCCGTCTTCAGATTGATATGTGATCGTCTTGGATTCGCTGTTTTTGCTAGAATCATTTTTACTTTCAGTTGAACCGTTGCTGCAGGCACTAATAAGTAGTACGAATATAAGCATGAATGGAAGCAGTAATTTTTTCATTTAGTTATCTCCTCTTAATAAGTTATATGTGATGCACATTGGTTTATTTGTTCTCGGATCCCGCCCAATTTCAGCGTCGATATGAAACACTTTTTTTAGAACGTCCTGCGTAATGACTTCTTCACATTTTCCGGCTTTGACAATTTCTCCATCTTTTAAAGCGATAATATAATCCGCAAAGCGAGCGGCTTGATTTAGATCATGAAGCACCATTACAACTGTACGTTCTTGCTCTTTGTTTAGTTTTTGCAGGAGTTCAAGTACTTCTAACTGATGAGCCATATCCAAGTAGGTAGTAGGCTCATCGAGGAATATAATATCGGTTTCTTGAGCTAAAGCCATCGCAATCCACACTCGCTGGCGCTGACCGCCTGAAAGAGAGTCAACGGGACGAAACTTGTAATCTTTTGTTCCGGTTACTTCAAGCGCCCAGTCAATCATTTTATAGTCTTCTTTCGATAGACGCCCAAAACCTTTTTGATAGGGAAATCGCCCATAAGATACAAGTTCTCCAACAGTTAGGCCGCTGGCACTTTCTGGTGTCTGAGGGAGAATCGCCATTTTTTTAGCGAGTGATTTTGTATGTTCTGTTGAAATGTTTTCGCCATCTAAAATGACGGAGCCAGATTGATGGGAAATAATGCGGGTGATGGCTTTTAAAAGCGTTGATTTGCCGCATCCGTTTGAACCAATAATCGTGGTAATCTTTTTGTCTGGAATGTTAACGCTTAAATTCTTAACTATTAGACGTTCACCATAACTAATATGTAATTTCTCTGTATATAGGCGAACCATATTTGCCCCTCCGTTTACGTTTAATACAACGATACTTGATAATGATTATCAATGTCGTTTACTTTACATACTATAATTCGAACGTTTTCAGATGTCAATAGTTATTTTTATTGTCAAAACGGTGAAGAAGATGTATATTCAAATGAGAATGATAATCAATAACGATTAATTGCAAGGAGTGGATGTTTATGACAAAAAACGAACTGTTTGACGTGACAATTATAGGAGGGGGGCCGGCTGGCCTTTACTCGACTTTTTATAGTGGACTAAGAGAAATGAAAACAAAGCTAATTGAATATCAGCCAAAGCTAGGCGGAAAGCTTCACGTTTATCCTGAAAAAATGATTTGGGATGTCGGAGGCCAAACTCCTATTACTGGTGCGAAGCTTATTGAACAGCTTGTTGAACAAGGGCTGACGTTTGATCCAACTGTTGTTTTAAATGAGAAAGTTGACTCCATTTCCCGCTTAGAAGATGGTATTTTCCAGCTGACGAGTTCTTCAGGGAAACATCATTACTCTAAAACGATTATCCTTGCTGTGGGAGGAGGTATTTTAAATCCGCAAAAGCTCAAAATCGAAGGGGCAGAACGATTTGAAGTAACAAACTTAAACTATACGGTTAAATCTCTGCAGCATTTTAAAAATAAAACGGTGATTGTTTCCGGAGGAGGTAATTCAGCCATTGATTGGGCAAATGAGCTAGAGCCCGTTGCTGAAAAGGTATATATTACGTATCGAAACAGTGAACTAACTGGTCATGAAGCACAGGTGAGACAATTAATAAACAGTTCAGCTCACTGTCTGCTTAACACATCTATTACAAAATTAGTGGCTGATGCGACGCATGAATTTATTGAAACAGTTGAGCTGACTAATCATCAAACCGGTGAGATTTCTTATTTGCCGGTTGAAGAAGTTATCATTAATCACGGTTATGAAAGAGATACAGAGCTGTTAAAAAACAGTAAACTACATATCAAAACCATTGATGACTATTACATCGCAGGTAATGCAGCAAGCGAAACGTCTGTAGAAGGCGTATATGCAGCGGGAGATATTCTCATGCACGAAGGGAAAGTCCATTTAATTACGGGTGCTTTTCAAGATGCTGCTAATGCCGTAAACAAAGCAAAACAATTCGTTCAGCCTTCTGCGGCTAAGACAGCTATGGTTTCTTCTCACAATGAAGTATTCAAAAAGCGTAATTCAACACTAATTAAACAAATGATGAAGTAAAGCGAGATGCAGGGTGCATGTCGCTTCTTTCTCTACGGTAGAATTATCTAAGTAAGGAGGAAGGGAACGAAAAAAGAAAAGAGAAATATAATAAAAGAAAACGCTTACATTTTTAAAGATGACACAGCGCTTGTTTGCATAAGGGGGAAGCCGTATGAACGAAAAAGAGAAATATCAGTTTGAAACAAAAGCCATTCACGCAGGGTATGAATCAAAACATCATTTTGATAGTTTAGCTCCGCCTATTTATCAAACGTCTACATTTACATTTTCATCTCTAGAACAAGGTGCAAACCGGTTTAGCGGAGCAGAAGATGGTTATGTATATTCCCGGTTATCTAATCCAACGATCACCATTTTAGAAGAGCGTATGGCACAGCTTGAAGAAGGAGAAGCCGCTTTGGCATTTGGATCGGGAATGGCTGCAGTATCGGCTGTATTGATTGGACTTACAAAAGCAGGCGATCATATTTTGTGTTCTAAAGGAGTGTATGGATGCACGTTTGGTCTCTTAGAAATGCTTGAGGAAAAATATCAAATCCGTCATTCTTTCTCCAACTTGGAAACTGAGGAAGAAATTCTTGCTGCTATCAGAAAAGATACAGCATGTATTTATATTGAAACACCGATTAACCCGACTATGACTTTAGTAGATTTAGAGTTAGTTACTTCTATCGCCAAACAAAAAGGAATTCCTGTGGTAGTAGACAATACCTTTTCAACTCCTTATTTGCAGCAGCCGCTGAAGCTTGGATGCGACTTAGTCATTCATAGCGCAACAAAATTTATTGGTGGACACGGAGATGTTGTCGCGGGAATTGTAGTAGGGAACGAAGAGGTTATTTCCGTACTGCGCAAAACGACGCAAAAAGATATCGGAGGCATTCTTTCACCGTTTGATGCTTGGCTGTTACTCCGAGGCTTAAAAACGCTGGCCGTTCGAATGGATCGTCACTGTGAAAATGCTGAATATATCGCAAAACAATTAAGTCTCCATCCCAAGGTGAAAGCCGTTTATTATCCAGGTGATAAAAAGAGCACTGCTTATTCTCTCATGCAAAAGCAAATGAAAAAAGGAGGGGGGCTTCTCTCCTTTGAAGTGAAAGGAGGTTATGAAGAAACCGTAAAAGTGGTTAATCAGCTTAAGCTCATTTCCATTGCGGTGAGTCTTGGAGATGCTGAAACACTTATTCAGCATCCTGCCTCGATGACGCATGCAGTTGTGCCGGAAGAAGCTCGAAAAGAAATGGGAATCTCAAACGAACTCCTTCGCTTATCAGTTGGACTGGAAGCATGGGAAGATATTATGAGAGATTTACAGCAGGCATTAGATAGTATATAAAAAAACAACGCTTGAAGTATCTTAAGGATATTTCAAGCGTTGTTTTTTGAATATCAACCGTATGTCATCACTCATACATCCTTTTTTGCGAGTGGAACTTTACCTACATCTTTAGACAAATGTCCTAGACAGAAGAGATGCCTTTCAATAGACTAAAGGTTATCTGTGAAAATACAATATTTAGGTAAGGAAGGTGCTCTGCTATTATGCTTCATAATCCAACTGGGAAAAAACGTCTAGGATTGGCGTTTCTTCTCAGCACGCTTGCGATATTAGGTCCGCTTAATATCGATATGTATTTGCCAAGTTTTCCTGCTATTGCTGATCATTTAGATGCGCGAGCTTCACTTGTTCAGCTTAGTTTAACATCGTGTTTACTAGGCCTTGCCGTTGGTCAAATCGTGATTGGTCCAATCAGTGATGCGAAGGGAAGAAAAGGACCTTTACTCATTTCCATCTCTTTATTTATGCTATCGTCATTGCTCTGTGCGCTGGCTCCTACTATCACGGCTTTAGTTATCGCACGCTTTTTGCAGGGGTTTACGGCTTCGGCAGGAGTTGTTCTTTCTCGAGCCATTGTCAGAGACGTTTTTAGTGGAAGAGAGCTTACGAAGTTTTTTGCTCTGTTAATGGTTATCAATGCCTTTGCACCAATGATAGCACCAATGGCCGGAGGTGCTATTTTACTTCTTCCTTTTGCAAGTTGGCATACTATTTTCTTGTTTTTAAGTTTAATAGGTCTTTTAATTGTTTTAACAATCTCAATGCGTTTAAAAGAAACTTTGCCAATTGAAAATAGAACGCCAAGTTCAATTGGTCATTCCGTTCGCACAATGGGCAGTTTATTACAAGACCGTTCTTTTATTGGTTATGCCTTAATTGTCGGACTGGTCCACGGAGGAAGCTTTGCTTATGTATCAGGCACTCCATTTGTCTATCAAGGGATCTACCATGTTTCTCCGCAAGTTTTTAGCATTTTGTTTGGGATTAACGGCTTGGCCATTGTGACTGGAAGCTTTATTATTGGGCGCTTTAGCGGAATTCTTCATGAAAGAAGCCTGCTTCGCATTGCCGTGATTACGGCTGTAAGTGCTACTAGCGTACTTCTTATCATGACCATGCTTAAAGGGCCGCTGGCTACGATTGTTATTCCCATTTTTATTTACATGATCTCTATAGGAATGACGATCACAGGCTCGGTGACATTGGCAATGAAAAATCAAGGACATAGAGCAGGAAGTGCGAGTGCCGTGTTAGGCATGCTTCCACTAACTTTAGGATCAATTGTTTCTCCTTTAGTGGGTATTAACGAAACCACAGCGATTCCGATGGCTGCTATTTTATTTAGTACGGCGCTTTTGGGTTTTGTAGCTTTCTTTACGTTAACTAAAAACAAGAAAGAAACAGAAAAGTGCGACGTTAACGAGTTTAAAACGGAAGTTTCTCCGTAATCACTTTTTTGATTGTTTGAAAGCATCACTCCTTTGTGAAAATGAGTGATGCAAATTTATTCAAGTATTGGATAATATATGCTAACCTTAGGGCATGATCGAAAGGAGTGGATAATAATGAGTAAAGTAATTCCTGAAATAACCCTTAATGACGGGGTAACCTTGCCTGCTATAGGCTTTGGTACATACAAACTTAACGGAAATGAAGGAGTCAACGCTATAACGAGTGCGATTGATGTAGGGTATCGTCTAATTGATACGGCTTATAATTACGAAAATGAAGGCACCGTGGGCCAAGCTCTTCGAAGAACGCCGGTTTCTAGACAAGAACTATTCGTTACGTCTAAACTCCCAGGGCGATACCATACGTATGACAAAGCAATTCCTACCATCCAAGAATCTTTATATCGCGCGAATTTAGACTATTATGATTTGTATCTTATTCATTGGCCTAATCCTAAACAAGATCATTATGTAGAAGCTTGGCAAGCATTGATTGATGCGAAGCGCTGGGGCTTGATTCGTTCAATTGGTGTTTGCAATTTTCTTCCCGAGCATGTTGAGCGCTTGGAAAAAGAGACCGGCATTTTACCAAGTATCAATCAAATAGAACTGCATCCTTTTTTTAATCAACATCAATATCGAAATTGGTATCAGGAGAAAAACATTCAAATTGAATCTTGGAGTCCACTAGGGCGAGCAAGTGCTGTTTTAGAAAATGAAGCAATTAAACAAATTGCCGACCGTCATAATAAGACAGTTTCACAAGTGATTTTGCGATGGCATTATCAGCTAGGGGCGATTTCAATTCCAAAATCGTCATCTCGCAAGCGGCAGCTTGAAAACATATCTATTTTTTCATTTTCTTTAGATGAAACTGAGATGAATATGATTTCAGAATTGAACCGCGAGGATGGAAGACTTAATAATCAAGACCCCGCTGCTTATGAAGAATTTTAACTATAAGGCCTCACTTATTTTTTAAGTGAGGCTTTTATTCTATGATTTTTCATTATTTAAGACTGAAAATAGTCCGTTTAGTTCTAACGATTGTAGGAGAAAATGTGTTAAAATATTCCGAAAAAAGGAGTGGTGAACCATGGAAGAAGTAGTAAAAGCGATTCAAGACGAATATCCGGATGATTTTGCATGGTGTTACGGCTGCGGCCGATTAAACCAGGACGGCTATCATTTTCGCACAGGATGGCTAGGAGAAAAAACTATTACCCTTTATACACCTAAGGCTGAACATACAGCTATACCAGGATTTGTTTATGGCGGACTTCTTGCATCACTGATTGATTGCCATGGAACAGGCTCTGCATCTCTTGCTCTATACCGTAAAAATGGCTACGAAATAGGAGATTCAGCAGAGCCGCCGCGGTTTGTTACCGGTTCTCTCCACGTAGATTTTAAAAAACCAACGCCACAGGGTGAAGTACTAAAAGCGATAGGAACGGTTGAAGAAATTCACCCGAAGAAATGGAGAGTTAAAACAGAAGTATACGCGAGTGACATCATTGTTGCGACCGGAGAAGTTGTGGCAGTTGTTATGCCAAGTACGTTTAAACGCAAAGAAGACTAAAAAATGCAAAACAGTTACATAAAAAGGGAGGAAAAGGTATGGGTAAATGTAATTTAGACCACTCGGTAGAAGATGTACAGCAGAAGTTTAACTCGCAGTCACAATGGCTGCCAGAAGATATTCGCTCGTTATTTCATGAGTTTCTCGTACGAAATCCTTCGCAAACAACATTAAACGAGATGTTTCATTTGCTGAAGAAATATGATTTGGTTGATGAACAAGAAAGAAAAGAGCGAGATCGAAAAATCAAATGGCTGATATTAAATAAAGAAGAGACGAACAACTAGAAGCAACTACATACAGTAAACCTACGCTTACGACCACAATGAAAAAATCCGAACGAGTTGGATTCTCCATCAAGAATCTCGCTTCATCGTTCGGATCTTTCTTCAAATAAAATACTTTTACCCCAGCCTCTTTTTAACGAGATTAAAAGTAATCACCACCACTTAAACCCGTCGTCTTCTAACAAATGATTTGAAGCTGCTGGTCCCATCGTACCCGCAGGATAAAAATGAAGAGGAAAGCGTTCATCATTAAAAACTTCTAAAATAGGTTGCACCCATTTCCAAGATAATTCAACTTCTTCCCAATGAGCAAAAAATGTGGAGTCTCCCTGTAAAGCATCAAATAACAGCAGTTCATAAGCTTCGGGTACTTCTTTTTGATTTGTTGAGAAATTGATAAAAATCGGTTCGATTTTATTGTCATTCAAAGGGTTTTTGCTGTTTAATTGCAGTGATATACCTTCATTTGGGCTGATTTCGACAACCAAAAGGTTGGGAATAACTTCTTCGTCTGTATAAACATCCTTTAAAGGATGTTTAAATTCAATGACGATACGCGTGCATTTTTTACTCATTCTTTTTCCTGTGCGAAGATAGAAAGGAACTCCTTTCCAAAGCTCATGATCAATCCATACCCGGACTGCTATAAATGTGTCATTAACGGAAGCAGCATTGATGTCGGGCTCATCTTTATATCCTATAACGGAACGATTTTGGATTTTTCCCGCTTCGTATTGACCTCTTATGACGTTAGAATGGATAAACTCTTTTTGTAGAGGGCGAAGGCTTTTCATAATTTTTATCTTTTGTTGGCGAGTCTTTGCGATGTTAAGTGTCTTTGGCAGCTGCATGGCAGTCATCATAAGCATTTGAAGCATATGGTTTTGGAACATATCCCTAATTGCACCGGACTGATCATAGTAATGCGCTCTTTCTTCTACACCAACTGTTTCACTAGCTGTAATTTGGACATTTGCAACGTAGTGATGATTCCATAGTGCTTGTAAAATAGGGTTTGCAGATGCTAGAGCCTCCAAATTTTGAATCATTGGTTTTCCCAGATAGTGGTCGATACGATAAATCTCTTCTTCATTGAACGTTTCAGTAAGCTTTTGATTTAACACTTGAGCAGATTGTAAATCGTGTCCGAAAGGCTTTTCGATAATAAGGCGTTTCCAGCCTTTTGTAGATCCCAATCCGCCGCTATTTATATTTGAAGCAATAACGTCTACAAATTCAGGAGCCACTGATAAATAGAAAAGACGATTTTCAGGAATATTTAATTCTGCTTCGCCTTCTTGAATAGCATGCAGCAACTGGTCATATCCATCACTATTGGTAACATCCATTTTATGATAGCGAACTGTCTTAAGAAATTCTTTTATCTTGGATTCACCTTGGCTAAAGCGCCTTGAAAAAGTCTTTACTGATTCTTCTACATATATTTGAAAGGCATCATCAGACCAGTTGCTTCTACCCGTACCAACAATAGAAAAGGAAGAAGGCAGCTTTTTATCTAAAAATAAATTATATAACGCAGGAAAAATTTTTCTTTTAGCTAAATCTCCTGTTGCTCCAAATAAGATAAAGGTCATGGAATCCACTTCTAACGCTTGTGGTGAATGAGACTTGAGACAATTATCACGTGAACGAGCTACACTGCCCAATTGATCTCCTCCTTTATTTTAACGGTCTATTGCAGTGAATATAGTCTTTTACCACCTTTACAGATTACAGTATAGCAGGTACAATTTTCCTTTATAAGTAGACACTTTATTTTCATATAGTGTCTAAAACTATACTATTACGCATAAAAAGGGAGGAAAAAGGATTGAGCAGACTTTTTAGCAAAACGTTTAACTGTGAAAAGGAATTAACGTTAACGATTATTGGAGGCAAGTGGAAAATGTTGATTATGTGGCACCTAGGAAAAGAAGGGACGAAACGATTTGGGGAGTTAAAGTCCATGATGCCGGGAATTACTCAGCGAATGTTAGTAAGTCAGCTGCGAGAATTAGAAGAAGATCAAATCGTTCACCGAAAAGTCTATCCGGTTGTCCCTCCAAAAGTTGAATATTCCTTGACTGAACACGGGAGAAGCTTGATGCCCATCCTTGAGAGCATGGATGAGTGGGGAAAAAATTATATGGAAACCGTTATAGAGCCTGAAATGAATAATTCCAGCCATATGGGTTAAAATCTTTTGTTGAAAAGGATAAAATTACACTTATTATTCAGAATTTTCTAACATAAATACGAATGATACGCTGCATTGAAGCGTCCATAGTATATTTTTAGTGACTATATGTTTTAAAAGTGCCTACTTTTTTTTTGAAAGTAACGGTTTTACAATGAATTCATGCTAGACAACCCCATTTAATGAAGGAGTGAAGTAGGTATGGAACTTCAATTAGCATTGGATCTTGTAAATATTTCAGAGGCAAAAGAAGTAGTGCAGGAGGTTCAAGAGTATATCGATATTGTAGAAATTGGAACTCCAGTTGTGATTAACGAAGGGCTAAAAGCAGTCAAAGAAATCAAGGAAGCCTTTCCGTCTTTAAAGGTATTAGCTGATTTGAAAATTATGGATGCAGGTGCTTATGAAGTAATGAAAGCTTCTGAAGCGGGTGCTAGTATTATTACCATTCTTGGCGCTACTGATGATTCGACTATAAAAGGCGCTGTAGAAGAGGCCAAAAAACAAGGAACACAAATTCTTGTTGATATGATTAATGTAAAAAACCTTGAACAACGTGCAAAAGAAGTCGATGCACTCGGTGTTGACTATATTTGTGTACACACAGGGTATGATCTTCAAGCTGAAGGAGAAACCCCGTTCGAGCAGCTTCAAACGATTAAACGAGTTGTGAAAAATGCAAAAACAGCGGTGGCAGGAGGCATTAAACTGAATACACTTCCTGAAGTTGTGCAGTCACAGCCTGATCTTGTGATTGTAGGCGGGGGGATTACAAGTGAAAAAGACAAAAGAAACGTTGCAGAAGAAATGAAAAAAGTAGTCAAACAAGCAACTTTGGTCTAAAAATAAGTAAAAGTATTTAGGCCTTCAAAATTAATTAATCGGTAAATGGTTTAAAAAGAAGATAGCTAAGTTATTTTAGCTATCTTCTTTCCGTCATTTTTAGTATAACCATTCATTGATAAGAGTCATTTTGACAGATAGATAGTTTCTTTAAAATTCGTTATTCGAAAGAAAAAGACGGCGGTTTTTCTGGGATTTTAAAGTTAAGAAAGCGTTATCCGAACATTAGCGGAAGAAAGTGCAAAAAAATCTATGTCACACTTTTTGACAAAATACTTTGAAAATTATAAATATTAAAAATATAATTAACTATCGACAATATTTAACATCTTTAAACCAAAAAAGGAGGGAGATATGAAGTGATGGAACATAAGAGGATAGTAGTCATAGGAGCTGGAATTGTCGGGTGCAGCATTGCCTACTATTTAAGTAAAATGGGGCAAAGAAACATAACAGTGATTGAGCAAGGCCCTTTGTTTGAAACGGGAGGATCTACTTCTCACGCTCCGGGGCTTGTATTTCAGCTTAGCTTTTCAAAAATCCTGACAACACTAGCTTCTCAAACGGTCGAGACCTTTAAAGAGTTGAGTACAGATGAACAGCGCTCTTTTTACCCGGTCGGCAGTTTAGAAGTTGCCCGTACATCCGAGCGATTAGAAGACCTAAAGAGAAAGGCTGGTGTTGCCAGCTCATGGGGAATCGAAGCTTTTCTTCTTTCACCGCAGGAATGCGCGGAAAAAAATTCGCTGATTTGTCCTGAGCGTATTTGCGGAGGTCTCTATGTTCCGTCAGACGGTATTGCCAAACCTTTGCATGCCGTTGATAAAATGACTCGTTTTTCTAAAGAGTGCGGAGTAGAATTTTACGGTCATACAGAAGTGACGAATATCGAAGTGACAAATGGTCAAGTAAAAGCAGTGTACACGAGCGCTGGAAAATTTGAAGCAGATGTAATCGTGTGCTGTGCCGGATTTTGGGGGCCTCGCATCGGAGAAATGGTCGGTGTAACGATTCCTCTTCAGCCGATGGCTCATCAATATGTGTTTACAAATGATTTACTTGAATTAAACGGAGAAACGGAAGAAACCGCGACTCCTCTTATTCGAGATCAGGATAATGCAATTTATTTTCGTCAGGTAGAGAAAGGGCTTGGGATTGGATCATATCAGCATGAGCCGTTTCCAGTCGAACTCAGTGACATTACAAAATACGGAGAAACAAAAGAAATGCCTTCTGTTAAACCCTTTACACCAAAAGATTTTGAAAAACCGTGGGAAGATGCAATGGAATTAATTCCGGCATTAAAACAAGCAGGAATAAAAAAAGGAATGAACGGCATTTTTTCCTTCACACCTGATGGGATGCCGCTGCTTGGCGAATCACAAGCAGTAGGGGGATTTTGGGTAGCGGAAGCCATATGGGTAACGCACTCTGCAGGTGTCGCTAGGCAAATGGCCGAATGGGTGATGAATGGTGCTCCGACTGTGGATTTGGAGCTATGCGATATTAATCGTTTTGATACGTATGCATGCAGCCCTGTTTATTACAAACAGCGGTCTATTGAAGAGTATGAAGAGGTTTAT
>Ga0207696_1000993_pt1 | contig 17068 bp, 20 predicted proteins | sample KBSS54metaG_FD_184403 | JGI IMG/M metagenome (GOLD analysis project Ga0207696, IMG submission 184403) | Switchgrass rhizosphere microbial communities from Kellogg Biological Station, Michigan, USA - KBS S5-4 metaG (SPAdes) (version 2) | ecosystem: Host-associated > Plants > Roots > Rhizosphere >...
CGACGGCTTTATCGTTATCAATGCCGCTCGATTAAAACATGACAGTCGGCATCTTGCAGGCCTTTACCGGTCTAGCCAGATTGATGCACGCAGCATTATTTTTCGCTGACTGTATTGAGCCTCATCGCCTCAAGCGTGGTCAATGCATTTCCCAAAGCATGACCGAGCGCGGTGTTATCGAAAATCACCCACACTTGCTCAGCAGTTTTACTGGCGACAATTACCTGATGCCATAGTGCTTCGAGTTGTTGCCGGTCGTAATTTGAGACGTCGGTTTTGAATTTAAGAGTTTTGCTTTAAGGGGCTTTGCTTTGACAGGTCTGGCATTACTCTGCCCATACTGCACCTGGCAGCGTTCGCAATAATCTTCTGACCAATCAATCGCGTCTTGTCGATTTTTGAATTTCCCTGCGCATCGACAACACGCAAGCCTTTAAATGGCTGAGCAAGCTCTCGCAGAGTAACTAACGACGGACCTTCCGGCATATAGAACCGATCATGCGGCATGACAATTCATGAGAAGACTTGCATCTCTTCAATGTCAGATCTGTTCTAACTAACGCGGGTATGGTCTGACAACCGCACATTGCCGTTGTCGCTGTCAGAAGTTTCTGAACTCGATCCACCAGTAAACAGCGTCGCTTCACAAACATGAAGCGGAGTTAATGATTTACGGCGTCAACCAATCGCTACTCGACACGTTGGATTGCTGCATTGAGCTGCGCTTTACGCGCGGACAGTTGAACACCCGGCAGAGAACACATATGAGCAAGTTCATTGGCAAGTCATCGCGTTTATTCATTGCCATCGTTGCCACCGCTACTACCGCGTTGTTAAGCGGTTGCATTGTCGAACCACCGCCGCATCGTCACCACGTCGGTACGGTGGTTACGGTTGCGCCACCGCCGCTACGTGTGGAAGTTAGAGGCGAGCCGCCTTATCCGGGTTATATCTGGTTCGATGGCTACTGGTCGTGGCAACGCAGTGAGCATGTATGGGTGCCGGGGCATTGGGCAGCGCCGCGGCCGGGTTATCGCTGGGTGCCGCATCATTGGGTTCATGAACGTGATGGCTGGTTCATGGAAGAAGGACATTGGGAACGCGGCAGACGCTAGGGTGCTATTGCCGGTTAATCAGCACTTGCAGCGTAGGGCAGTGCGATGATCTGCCGTCGTTTGAAAACTAGTCCTCAATTTCAACGAAGGTGGTCATCACCATGCGCGCGCTGCACTCCCTATTTTTATCGCTGGCCTTGTTGCCGATCGTCGCCACTGCGGCGGAAGAACCGAAGTACGATTACTACGTGCATCTCACGCCGGAGAATTCCGCCATCGGTAATTTTCCAGCGCAAAAAGCCGCTATTTTGACCATCAACTCCGGGCAAACGGTGCGTATTGATACCGGCGGCGGTAACCGTTGGGCAGATGCCGATCCGGACACTTGGCTGAAGGAAAACAAAATTGCTGCGAGCACCAAGGACACACCGGCGATTGCCGAAACGGTGAAGGTGATGAAGGACACCACGCGTTACGCGGATATCAAGAACGGACATCTGCTTGTTGGGCCGATCGCCGTGAAAGGCGCCATGCCCGGCGATGCGTTGGAAGTACGCATTCTGTCCATCGTGCCGCGTATTCCCTATGGCACGGTGTCGACACGACCGGGCAGCGGCGGCATTCCCGACGACGTACCCGCGCCCTTCTCGCAAATCGTGCGCCTGGATATGAAACGCAATGTGGGTGTTTACGATGCGGGCATCGAAGTGCCGCTGGGACCATTCATGGGTGTGATGGGCGTGCTGCCTGCCGATGAAGAAGGACAGAATCGCCGCAGCGGTCCTCCGGGCGTGTTTGGCGGCAATCTCGATTGCAGAGAATTGGTGGCCGGCACCTCGTTGTATCTGCCTGTGTTTCATCCAGGTGGAATGTTCTTTACCGGTGATTCGCATGCCGGACAAGGCGATGGCGAAGTCACGGTCAGCGCCATTGAAACAGCCAACACCGCGTATCTGCAATTCATCGTGCACAAGGGCATGACGTTAAAAGCGCCGCGTGCAGAGAGCGCAACGCACTATATGGCTTTTGGTCTCGACCCGGATCTGGATAACGCCATGCAGATGGCGATTCGCGAAACCAACAGTTACCTCAAGGATGTGCAAGGGCTGGACTTTAATCATGCGTTCACGCTGTCGAGTATTGCCGTGGATTTTCGCGTTACCCAGGTGGTCGATGGCACCAAGGGCATTCACTCGATGATTCCGAAGAAGATCTTCGCGAAGAATCAGCCGTTTTGGTACAAGCCTTAAGCGCCGTTCAACACTAATTGAGCTTGGGAATCTCTGATTAATTGTCATTTCTCCCGTTGGTCGAAATGACAGTCGGGTGATTGATCAGACCATCCTTGTTATTAAGGCGGCAATATTTAGTACCGCTCGCCCTGAGTGACGGGCAACCCGATGAAAACAGAGTGGTTCGACAGGCTCACCACGAATGGAACCAAATACTAAATACTATTGTTAGTTTAATAGTCCGGCGAAGATGACCATCGCCGAACTATTGGTTTGCGCGGTCCTGCGACACACTGTGCGTACAGTCCCGATACCCAGCACGGTACATGTGTAGCAACCTGCCTACAGGCAGATGGCATGTAACCACACAGCAGCTCGCAGCGAAGCGCGCTATGTTTTGCCAACTGTCGGTTGCGCAAATTGCAAATGAATCAGGCGAGGCAAACGTCATGGACACATCACAACGTTCTTTATGCACGCTGTTCGAACAACTTGGCTTGTCAGCCGATCCTGCGTCGGTCGATCGATTTATTACCGAGCATTCGCCGCTCGACCCGGCGGTGCATATCGTCGACGCTCCTTTCTGGCGGCCGGCGCAATCTTCTTTCTTGAAGCAGCAAATGACAGCAGATGCCGAATGGGTAGAGGTCGTCGATGAATTGAATGTGCGACTACGCGGCCAATAAGCCTATTTTTTCGGCAATTTCAAAATGCTGTCTTGGACAAAGAGTCCATCCGGCGATCGACATGGACGAATCTTTGATGCAGGCCAATCGGTCGACTATCTCATGCACGGTCGTTATCGCGCTTCATTGGATTCAGCACATCAAAGCAGTTTGAAGACGGTCAGTTGCGCTCGCTGGATGAAGATTAGGTAGCCCTGATTAATTCGGTTCGTCGACAGCAGCGCGGCGTGTCGAAGGGGTCAACGCGAACGGAATAAATCAGACCTTCACTAACTGCTTTTCGGCAGCACTGTCGGCGGCGCTACTCGATATTCACCGTCATAGCGATGCGGATAATTTACAAACGTGTCGTTCCGCAGCATCGCTGGCAATAATGAATCAGGAAAGTCCTGGTAACACACCGGTCGCAAGAACCGTTCTATCGCCAAGGTGCCCACTGACGTACTGCGTCCATCGGTAGTTGCCGGGAACGGTCCACCATGCACCATGGCATGAGATACCTCCACACCGGTTGGCCAGCCATTCGCTATCAAGCGCCCAACTTTGGCTTCGAGTGACGGCAACAACGCGCGCGCAAGCTCGATGTCGAGATCATTGAAGTGCAGCGTTGCTGTGAGTTGTCCCTCGAGATGATTGATGATCTCAAGCATCTCTGCGAGGTCGCGGCAACGCACTAGCACGGACGCAGGACCGAACATTTCCTCGCTGATCTCTGGATAACGGAGCACTGCACTGGCATCGACGGAAAACAGGGCAGCGCGACCGCAGGACCGACTCGTCACCGCGTCGCCTCGTGCGATGACATTGACGTGCGCATGCTGCAGCAAACGCTCAACGCGAGATTCGTAGTTGGCATGAATGCCCGCCGTCAACATCACGGACGGCGCGATCTGTTTGAGTGTGTCGGCGACACTGGCAGTGAAGCGATCAAGATCGGGTCCTGCCAACGCCAGCACCACACCTGGATTGGTACAGAACTGTCCGGTGCCCATGGTCAGCGAAGCGACAAACTCTTTTGCCAATGCTTCAGCTTTCACAGCAAGGACGCCCGGCAATAACACCACCGGATTGATGCTGCTCATCTCGGCATAAACCGGAATGGGTTCGGCGCGCTCGTTTGCGATCTTCTGCAATGCCAGACCGCCAGTTCTTGAGCCGGTGAAGGCCACGGCTTTGATATGCGGATGGCGCACAATCGCCGCGCCCAATTCGTACGACTCGCCATTCAGCAGCGAGAATATGCCGGCCGGCATGTCGCATTGCCGGGCGGCTGCCATAACGGCTTGCGCCACCCATTCGCTGGTGCCGGGATGTGCAGGATGGCCCTTGACGATCACCGGACAACCGGCCGCCAATGCGGCGGCGGTGTCACCGCCTGCTACCGAAAAGGCCAATGGGAAATTGCTTGCACCAAAAACCGCGACTGGACCCAATGGAATTTGGTACTGGCGTAAATCGGAGCGCGGCGCAGGTTGTCGTGCAGGAAGCGCCGGATCGATGCGAACTCCCTGCCATCCGCCAAGCCGCAACTCATCGGCAAACAATCGCAATTGATTGACGGTTCTGGCGCGCTCGCCACCCAGGCGCGCCAGAGGCAGACCGGACTCGGTTGCCGCGCGCGTCAGCAGTGCATCGCCCAATGCCATGATCTGTTCGGCAATGCTTTCCAGAAAACCCGCGCGTTGCGCTGCAGATACGGTACGCATTGCAGTGAAGGCAGAGTTCGCAAGCCTGCATGCCTGATCGACCATCACCACATCGGCGGCAAAAAAGGCAGGCTCCAGCGCCTCACCCGTGGCGGCGGCAATCGCCCGGAATGTGGCTCCCGACCGCAGCCGCTCATTGCCAATAAACAGCTCGCCGCTAAGGCCCATCACGTTATATCTCCGACCGGCGTCATAAAGAGACTCGACATCGCCGATGATAACTCAGACAATACAAGAATCGGGCAATTTTCAGGGCTTAAATAGAGTGGATGTAATGCCTCGCGACAACCGCGAGTACCGTTTCATAACGGCAATGACCATGACGCCGAGCTGTTGCAAAGCCCGCATCACTCTCAAGTAAGTATTCGTTGAGCGATCGAAAAAATTACACGCGGAGCGAACGCATGGCTCTACCTCACACATCGGCAATGGCGATCGCAGCCGGCACTCCTGCCACGCTTCAAACGGCGGCGGCGCAACTGCGATGTGGAGCTTGATCTCGGTGGGACTGTTCCATTCGATAGCCGATGAACGCCGCTGCCTATTGGCGTTTTCCCTTGCGGACATTGGTCATGTCGGCATAGGCAAGATCAATCAGCTCGTACATGGCCTGCTGTGCAGCCTGGGGATCTTTGGCTTCAATCGCTGCAAAAACGCGCTGATGATCGGGTATGGAATCGCGCGACAAGCGATTCTTGCGGTGTTTAAACACGGTGGTCCACGCCACGGCAGCGGCAATGCCGCTGGTGAGACTGGCCAGAAACGCATTACCGCTGGCACGCAGCAAAATCGAATGGAACTCACGATCTGCATCTCGGCCCGCTTCAGTAGTCAGTGTGTTCACTTCCATTTGCTTGAGCGCTTCACGAAGCGCCTTCACGTGTTCCCGCGTGCGTCGCGATGCCGCGAGCGCAGCGGCTTGCGGTTCGACGATCTTGCGCAGCTCGAACAAATTGCTCAGCAAGGTGTCGTCGGGATTGTTGGCAAAAATCCATTGCAGTACATCGGGATCGAGCAAGTGCCAGTTCTCCGGCGCGGCCACCCGCGTGCCTATCTTGGGACGAGAATGCAGCAGCCCCTTGGCACTGAGAATTCTCACCGCCTCACGATAAGCGGTGCGCGACACTTTGAGGCGCTCGCTTGCCTCGATCTCGTTTTCAAGCACGAAGCCCGGCTTGTAGCGACCGGAAACGATGTGGATGCCCAGGTCGCGTGCGATGACGCCATGCAAGCGAAGTTTTTTACGCCGCGCTTGCGACTCTTCTCTGGAGGGATTTTTTTTCGTGGCCATTACCAATGATCCCCTATCGCGACGGCATCTGCAAAGGCCGGCGCTGATGGATCAGTACTATTTCCTAGGCGACTGGGGCACGACGCGCCTGCGTTTGTATCGGATGGCCGGCGAGCAAATCGTCGATGTGCACCATGGCGCAGGTATAGGCAACGTGCAATTGCCGGTCGAGGTGCTCAGGTCGTTGCTCGAGGGCTGGGGGAATGCCGATCGCTCGATTGATGCGGACGCGGTAACGCTGTGCGGCATGGCCAGTTCGCGCAATGGCCTGCTGGAGCTGCCTTATGCTGCAACGCCGACTGATGTCGAAAGCTGGGCGCGAAGCAGTCGCACTATTCAAATCGAGACATGGCAAGTGTTGCTGGCCACCGGCGTGTGTTGCGGCAATAACGATTCGGGTTTCGACGTGATGCGTGGTGAAGAGGCACAAGTGTTCGGCGCAATCCGCATGCATCCTGCGTTGCACGATGGCCGTCACCTGCTCGTGTTGCCGGGCACGCATAGTAAGTGGGTTGATGTCGTGGATGGCTCAATCACGCATATCCGTACTTCGCTCACCGGTGAGTTATATGCATTGCTGTGCGATCACTCCACCTTGCTGAAGGCAAGCAGTAACCCTGGCAGCAATAATTCAAGTGAGGATGTTCACGACGCGGGATTCATCGCCGGTGCGCATCGCGCAATGATCGCAAATGAAAGCCTGCTGCATGCGATGTTTAAAACGCGCACCGCACAGCTACTGCAGAATCGATCTGCAGACTGGGCAAGGGGCTTTTTGTCAGGGCTGCTCATCGGACATGAAGTCGCCGCGCTGATGAGAGAAACGTCGCCGGCGTCAGTGACACTGGTCGGCGACCCAAAGATCACGACGCTATACCAGCGTGTGTTTGCCATGTCCGCAGTCATGACCGACGTGCTGGATGGTGCGGCATGTGCCATTGCGGGCATGCAACAACTGCGGGAAGTGCATCATGGTTTATCGAGGAGCGCCGCATGACTTTGCGGCAACAGCTAGATGCGGGGGTACCGGGCATCATTGCGATTCTGCGCGGCGTGTTACCCGACGAGGTCGTTGATGTTGCGCAGACTCTCATCGACGCGGGCATCCGCATCATCGAAGTACCGCTTAATTCGCCACAACCACTGCAGAGCATAGAACGACTATGTGCTGCTGTTCTCGATGATGTAATGATTGGCGCGGGCACGGTGACCAGCGTTGCTGCAGTGGATGCGGTTGTCGCTGCGGGCGGTCGCTTGATTGTCGCGCCCAATGCCGATGCCGCCGTCATTGCACGCAGTATCGAGCGACAGATGGACATTATCCCCGGTGTCTTGACGCCCACTGAATGTTTTACCGCAGTGAATGCCGGCGCGCGTCATCTGAAATTGTTTCCTGCGAGTTCACTGGGTATCGCGCACCTGCAAGCACTGCGCGAGGTATTGCCGCGCGAATGTTGCATGTGGGCGGTGGGCGGCGTCGGCAGCAGCAATCTTGCCGAATGGCGCCGGGCAGGCGTGGCGGGCATTGGTGTCGGCAGCTCGCTATATCGCGCCGGTAGTGACTTGAAAACCGTACAAGCCCGCGCCACCGAGTTGGTACAAGCGTGGCGCGCCTCGCAAGTTGGTTGAGCCTGCATATATTTTTATCGATAAACCTAAGTAATCAAGAATCATCATGAGTGACAAATCTTCTCCCGTTGCCGTTCGCAAACTACGTTCGCGTGCCTGGTTCGACGATCCAACGAACGCCGATATGACGGCGCTGTACCTGGAACGTTACATGAACTTCGGTTTGTCGCTGCATGAACTGCAGTCAAGCAAACCCATCATCGGTATCGCGCAAACCGGCAGCGATCTGTCGCCATGCAATCGTCATCATCTGGTGCTGGCCGAGCGCGTGCGCGAAGGCATACGCGAAGCAGGCGGCATTGCCATCGAGTTTCCCGTGCATCCGATTCAGGAAACCGGCAAGCGTCCCACGGCTGGGCTTGATCGCAATTTGGCGTATCTGGGTTTGGTCGAAGTGATTTACGGTTATCCACTCGATGGCGTAGTGCTCACCATCGGCTGCGATAAAACCACACCGGCATGTTTGATGGCCGCGGCAACGGTGAATATTCCGGCGATTGCGTTATCGGTGGGACCGATGCTCAACGGTTGGTACAAAGGAGAACGCACCGGATCCGGCACCATTGTATGGAAGGCGCGCGAGTTGTTGGCCGCCGGTGAAATCGATTATCAAGGCTTCATCAAGCTGGTTGCTTCATCGGCGCCGTCGACGGGTTACTGCAACACCATGGGCACGGCCACCACCATGAACAGCCTCACCGAAGCGCTGGGCATGTCGTTGCCGAATTCCGCCGCGATTCCTGCGCCGTATCGCGATCGACAGGAATGTGCCTATCTCACCGGCAAACAAATCGTCGAGATGGTGGCAGCAGATCGCAAGCCGTCGGACATTCTCACGCGCGACGCCTTCATCAACGCGATTCGCGTGAACAGCGCCATCGGCGGCTCGACCAATGCACCGATTCATCTCATCGCTTTGGCGCGTCACATGGGCGTCGAACTGAATATCGATGACTGGCAGAAGTTTGGTTATGAGATTCCCTTGCTGGTGAACCTGCAACCCGCGGGCGAATACCTCGGTGAAGATTACTATCGTGCCGGTGGCGTGCCGGCCATTGTGTCGCAGTTGATGCAGCGTGGTTTGATCAACGAAGCGGCGCTGACGGTGAACGGCAAAAGCATCGGCGACAATTGCCGCGGTACAGCGATTCAAGATACGAAAGTGATTCGACCTTTCGATCAACCATTGGTCAACAACGCCGGCTTCATTGTCTTGCGCGGCAATCTGTTCGATTCCGCCATCATGAAAACCAGCGTGATTTCACCTGAGTTTCGCCAGCGCTATTTATCCAATCCCGACGATCCGGAAGCGTTCGAAGGACCGGTTGTGGTATTCGACGGACCCGAGGACTATCACGCACGCATCGACGATACCGCGTTGAACATCACTGCCCAGACCTTGCTGATCATGCGCGGCGCGGGACCGCTGGGTTATCCCGGTGCAGCCGAAGTGGTGAACATGCGACCACCCGTGTCATTGATCAAGCAAGGCATTCATCACTTGCCTTGCATCGGTGATGGCCGTCAATCAGGCACATCGGGTTCACCATCGATTTTGAATGCATCGCCTGAAGCAGCAGCAAGCGGTGGTCTTGCCTTGCTGAAAACGGGTGACCGTGTGCGCATCGATCTGCGGCGTGGCGAAGTCAATATGTTGATCAGTGAACAGGAACTCACTGCTCGGCGCGCTGCACTACAAGCGGCAGGCGGACCGCCGATGAAACCGAGTCAGACACCGTGGCAAGAAATTCAACGCGCCTTGATCGGTCAACTGGAAAGCGGCGCAGTGCTTGAAGATGCCACCAAGTATCAGCGTATTTCGCAAACCAAGGGTTTGCCGCGACACAATCATTAACTATCACTTCCTCTCCGCAAGCGAGAGGCAGATGGAATAACGCGAGCTATGGCTACCGACTACAAAGTCATCAGCAATCTGCGCTGCGAGCTGGGCGAAGGCTTGCTGTGGTCGATGCGTGAGAATGCCATCTATTGGGTGGACATTCTTGCACCGGCCTTGCATCGCTACTCGCTTGCTACGCAGCACGTCAGCAGTTGGTCAATGCCGGAGAAAATCGGCTGGGTAGTGGAACGATGCCATCAACCTGGATTCATCGCCGGCTTGCAAAGTGGCTTCGTCGAACTGACGCTGGATCCCGTGACGTGCAAACCTATTCTCGATCCTGAGCCACATTTGCCCGGCAATCGCATGAACGACGCAAAGGTGGACAAGTTCGGTCGCATCTGGGCGGGCACGATGGACTGCGACATCTGCGAAGTCACTGGATCACTGTACTGCCTCGACACCGAACGCACGGTCACACAGCACGACAGTGGCTATCTCATCACCAACGGTCCGGCGTTCGGCGTTGAACACGAATGCATGTACCACACCGATACCGGACGCAGCGTGGTGTATCGCTTCGATCTGGCAACTGATGGGACGATCGGCGGCAAGCGCGAGTTTATAAAGTTCCCTGAAGAGTGGGGAATGCCGGACGGCATGACCGTCGATGCGCAGGGAGGATTATGGATTGCGCATTGGGGCGGCAGCCGCGTCAGCCGCTTCAAAGCCGATGGCACACTGGATCGCTACATCGCATTGCCCGCTTCGCAAATCACCAACTGCGCATTCGGCGGCGCAAATCTCGATCGTCTGTTCGTGACTTCCGCCGCCGAAGGCAAACCTGATGAGCCGCTGGCAGGTTCGTTGTTCGAGATAGATCCGCAGGGAGTACGTGGTATTGCGCCGCACTTGTTTGGCGGTTGATCACTGTCGGGGCGCAATAAAGCGTCATTTCACAATAAGAAGGTCTGACTACTAACACGGCAATCAATAGTACGTTTTAGCGAGCATCAGACGCTTCGACAGGCTCAGCGACCGGAATCACAATTTTCCGGTCACTGAGCCTGTCGAAGTGTCTTAACTCTTGCTGACCGGTCAGTCGATAAATGCCACCGAGTTAATATTCCGTTCTTCCCGAACACCGCACGTCTCAAAGATTCTTACAACCACGTCGGCGGTTCCATTGCCCAGGTCTTGCCATTGCCCGCTTGCGACAGCGGTACGCAGCCATGATAGGCACCCGGCACCGGGTCATACTGCAGAACTTGGGTCGCCCCGACTTCCGAGATGAAGTAACCCAACAACACCAGCTCCTTGGTCATGAGCACGAATGGGCGAGGGGAGGGCGTCATCGCAAAACCTGTGCCTTGCACCGCAATGGCTTCATCATGCACATGCTGTACTAACGCGACGCGTTGCTTGTGGTCGAGTTGTTTGAAGGGTTGCTTATATTCTTGCTGAGCGCGGACCTCAAAAGCCTCAAGCCCCGTGACGTATCTCTCCTGATCTGTCTGTGCATAGGTGGTCTTCAACATCGAATCGATGAAGGCCGGTATCCCAATATCTATCGCGCCCGGCGTATCTGTGCGTGGAATCATGATGTCTGCGATTTCAGTGACCGTGTCAGCTTGAGTTCTGCTCAGAAATAGCGGCTGCCACGCGTTGCCCGGTTGCAATGCACAGCCTTGCATCAAACCCAGAACAGCCGGCGTGGAGACTGCGCCACCCATCAGGTAGGCCACTCGTTGTAAAAGTTCGCGTCTATTCATGGTGGTCATGTGATGCCTGCTGCAATGGGTGACTTAGCGACTGATCTTCAAGACCGCATCAAAGATTCATTTTCTTCAGTTCGTCTACCGCATGGTTTACCGCCCGCGCCGTCAAGGCCATGTAGGTGAGCGATGGATTAACGCATGCGGATGAAGTCATGCAAGCGCCGTCGGTCACGAACACATTCTTGCAAGCATGCACCTGGTTCCATTCATTGAGCACCGATGTTTTCGGGTCGCGTCCCATGCGTGCAGTGCCCATTTCGTGAATGCCCAAACCGAGTGAATACTTGGCATTGAAAGGCAGCACATTCTTGAAACCAGCCGTTTCCAGCATGGTTGCTGCCTCGGCGCCCATGTCGGTACGCATCTTGATTTCGTTTTCACGAATCTGCGCGTCAAAGGCGAGGGTGGGCAAACCATATTTGTCTTTGCGAGTGTGATCGAGCGTCACGCGATTGTCGTGATACGGCAGAATTTCACCGAATCCTGCAAGCATCATGCTCCATGGCCCTGGGGTGGCGGCTTTATCTTTAAGACCTGCGCCCAGTGTCGTGTCGAACATCAGTCGCGACCAATCGGCACGTGCGGCTGCGCCTTGATAGCCAAAACCACGCAGATAACTGCGTTTGTCTTTACCGAAATTTACAAATCGTGGAATGTAGATTCCATTCGGTCGTCGCCCTGTGTAGTACTGATCTTCAAAGCCTTCAACCACAGAGAACGCACCAATAGCATTATGATGATCCATGATATTGCAGCCCAGCTCCTGACTGTCGTTGCCGAAGCCATTCGGAAAACGATTTGAAACCGAATTCAACAGGATGAAGGTGCTGCCAAAGGTCGATGCACATAAAAAGATGACCCTTGCGCGAAATTCCAACTGCTCATGGGTTTCGGCATCGAGCACACGCACGCCACTGGCGCGGCCTTTGTGTTCGTCATAGATCAATTCATACACAATTGAATTGGGCCGCAGCGTCATGTTGCCGGTTCGCTCCGCAGCCGGCAGCGTGCTTGAATTGCTGCTGAAGTAAGCACCGAACGGGCAGCCGCGAATGCACAGATTGCGGGACTGACACTTGCCTCGCAATGGACTGTGGGCGAGCGGCGCGGTCAGATGAGCGACACGACCGATAGTCAGTGGACGGCCCAGCTTCTCCGCCAGCGAACGTTTCAGATGCTGCTCGACGCAGTTCAATTCCATCGGCGGCAGGAATTGACTATCGGGTAATTGCGGCAAGCCTTCCGCTTGACCACTCACTCCAATGAAGCGCTCGACATGGTCGTACCAACCCTCAAGATCGCCATAGCGAATCGGCCAATCGACGCCGACGCCTTCCTTGCCGTTGGCCTCAAAATCCATTTCGCTCCAACGATAAGTTTGCCGGCCCCACATGATGGAACGGCCACCGACGTGATAACCGCGAATCCAGTCAAAGGGTTTGATCTCGGTATAGGGATTATCGATGTCATCGACGAACCAGTGCTTCGAGGCTTGCGTCAACGCATAGCCGGTACGCGCTACCACTCCCTTGTGTGCGAGATCTTCCTGAGTGGGTCGGCCGCCATGTGGCAGCTCCCACGGATTCTTCCACGCCGTCGGATACTCGCCATGTCGCACCATGCGACCACGATCGAGCACCAGTGTCTTAAGCCCTTTCTCAGTGAATTCTTTCGCAGCCCAGCCGCCGCTAATGCCAGTGCCCACTACAATGGCATCGAACTCTACGGTTTCGTTTGGCATTCCGGTCATCCCCCACTGATATTCTTATGTGCCAACTCTAGCGGCAATCACGTGGCTGCGTATCGACGTGTTTTCGGCGATCAACGAATTAAATTGCGTGTTGCAGTTCAACCATACCAGTCGTTGCAGATCAAAGTGGCTACTTATTCTGGGCTGAACTAAGCGAGTGACTTTGGCAGGGATCGGCTAGAAGATGACGGTCGATAGCGTCTTTCAATCCATTCCAAAGCAGAAACTCACGAAGCCTTCCCGATCATGAACGGCGTCCGGTATATTGGCCTTAATAACCGGACGACTCAGAAAGGATTCAACGTGAAATCAAAAACATCCTTGCGCTCAAATGCGTCCGCATTATTGGGATTAACCGGACGCCGGCGTCCGTCCATTACCTGTTAGCGAAAATGCAGCTATCACTCCTTCCAATTCTCGCCAGCCTCGGATTGATTTCGGCCCTTAGCGGCTGCGTTACATCTCAATCGACACCCTACCCGAATGACTGGCCCACGGTTGCGGCGTCTTCAGGTAGCTGTGACCGTCTTTCGGGTTGGTATGCGAATCAAGCGATAGGGCATTCCGCAGAAAACAGCGGAATGCTAAGCGAGACGAAGCGATTGGCATTTATTCTAGAGGCGCCACCGCAGAAGACTTCAGAATTAGGCGTAGAGGATGTCGAGCTTAAACTAGAGGACACCCACATATTTGCACTTGCGTTGGTTGGCGGTCAGCCGGAGCCTACCTCATTCGCCCACTTGAACGATTGGAAGTGTAACGATGGAGAATTGACTGCCGATGTCAAAGATTGGCGAACCTCTGAACAAGATTTGGTGCGAAGAAATCGGGAGACCATCACTCTGTCGGCTGCTGTCGACGGCTCACTAATAGTGCATGTTTCCGGGAGAAATTCAGGCATCGCCTTTTTCATCCCCTATAGCGCGAGTGGAAGCTTCTGGAGTCGATATGCAAGAAGTAAACGCTAGGCACAAGTCGCTAACAAGTTGCTCAAGGTGGACGCGCCCAAAGCGGCGCGCCCTTTAGCAACAACGTTAGAGGCCAAAGGCACGATGAACGTAGAATCATCAAATCCCTTCACGGTTCGTGCTCGCCTTCGTATATTGGCGACCCAACTTGGTGGCCCGTCGACACCACGAAATCCGCAGTACCGCCCTAACCACAACTTCGGAGACGAACAGAACCGAAACTTCTTTATCGGCTTCATCGATTGGAACCCGCCGACTCCAATAGAGCCGGGCGAAGAACGAGAGGTTGTTGTTCAATTCTTTCCTGAGCCTTCCCTTCGCCCATACTTGACGCCAGGTAGGCGCTGGCGAATCCAAGAAGGCTCATCTTTAGTCGGTTCAGCGGAGTTGCTTGATGTCGAAGGCCTCTAACAAGCCGCTGGTTCTGACTCGCAAAAGCGAAGCGCTTCTGCTTGCCGCACAGCGGCAGCGTTAGCCCTTAAGATGAAGCTCTTCCGCGGTCAACCTGATCACGACCATTGGCGTAGGCCCTTCACTCCCACAGAGAAGGCCAATGCGTGGGCTGGTATTGGTGCGATTCTATTGATCATGGGAGTCATGAAGTGGCTTGATCCTGACGTGCCTCCGTTCACTGGCAGATGGTCTTGGCTCTATAGGTCTCTGTACGAAGCCTTTGGCCCGCGCGGCATACCGGTCGCAGCGTTTTTGGCCGGAGCCTCTTTCATAGTCGCTGCAATCTCAACCTGGCTCGCCGAGAAACGAAAGCGTGTTCAAGATGGCTAACAAGTGCATTAAGTTCGCTCGATAGTTCCTCCGGTTTAGTGGACACCCTGATCTAACGAATCAGGAGTGTCATTAAATGCCAAAGCCAGGCCCCAGAACGACCAACAAATATAGTCAGCGCTTCAAGGCGACAGCGGTACGACTCAGTCGGTTACCGGGTGTCGCAGTTCAGGACGTCGCGGAATCGCTTTACATCCATCCCTTCATGTTGTCTCGTTGGCGCAAAGAAGCGCGCGAGGGCAAGATCGTGACGAAGGGTATTGAGCTTGATGCAGCAACTGCTGCTGAGTTGAAGGCGCTGCGTCGGCTTAAGCGTGACCATGAGCGCTTAAAGCTTGAACACGACCTTTTAAAAAAAGCCATCGAGTTCACTTCAAAACGAAAGGCGACATCTTCGCGTTCATCCAGCACGGTGAAGCGCAGTTTCCGGTGAGGTGGATGTGCCGAACACTGGGAGTGAGCCCGAGTGGCTACTATGCGTGGCGAGAGCGGCCACCCAGTCAGCGCGCGCAGGATGATGAGCATCTGTTGAGCAAGATTCGTCGCGAGCACGCAGTGAGTCGCGAAACCTATGGCAGTCCGCGAGTGCATGCGGCGCTACGGCGACAAGGTGAACGGAGTGGGCGACGTCGAATCGAACGGCTGATGCGGCAACATGGCATACGCGGTCGCTGTGGCATGCTGTATCGACGCATGCCGGGCATGGGCCGCTTTTTCCGCCGCGATGGCGATTGCAACCACGTGGTGAATCGCCTGATCACCGCACCGAATCAGGTCTGGGTGGGTGATGTGACGTATCTCAAGGTGAGAGGTCAGTGGCGGTACTTGGCCACGGTAATGGACCGATACTCGCGCCGTCTCCTCGGCTGGAGCTTGGGGCCGCAGCGCACTTCGCAACTGACTCGTCGGGCACTTCGGCAAGCACTGCGCAGTCATACACCTAGCGCTGGTGCGATATTCCATAGTGATCGTGGCGTAGAGTACCTTGGCTATGACTTTCAGCGAGCCTTGGATCAAGCGGGATTGGCACGCAGTGTCAATCGTCCACGCCGGATGAATGACAACGCGCACATGGAGTCACTGTTCAAGTCAATGAAGTCAGATATGTATCATGGCAACACCTTCGACAGTGACGATGTATTACGAACAGCAATCACCTCATACGTCGACTTCTACAACCACACACGGCTACACTCGGCCTTGGGATATCGAACGCCCATTGAGTTCGAGCACGCAGCTACTTAACCAACAGGAGTGTCCACTTTTGCGAAGGAACTTTCCGCGTGATAGATAAAGTGCCAAGCCCAAACGTCGGCGCGCGCGCCGCTCAGCTCAACCGTTGGGCAACATGAGATACCTAGTCTCAACTTCCTTGTGCGCGATCATTGGCGCTTCCGCGTTTGCGGCCGGTGCTGAGGTGAAGGTGACCGGAACCTACAGCAGCCTCACCTACAATAAAGAAAGCGGAGACCTCGGTGGTACTGAGATCTCCATTCTTTATGGGGCGCATGCTCACTACGCAATAGTGCAGTGTGCAGAGGGCGAGCCTGGTGTTCCTATCGTCGTGAAAATTCACGTCAATGGCCCTAAGGTCAGCTTTGCAGTCCCCAAGAATTCGGGTTCAGGCTGCCCAGAGGCGGCGTATGTGGGTACAGTAAGCGCGGCAGGCCTAATGGGTCAGTTTTCAGGCTTTGGCTCGCCCGAACTGCTGCAACGTAAGAATAGTTACTGGCAGTAAGTAGGTGCAGGTCATGTCGCCCAACAACACGCTGGTTCTGACTCGCAAAAGCGAGGCGCTTTTGCTCGCCGCACAGCGCCGACGTTGGGCACCAGGAAACTCAGGAAATTAGCGAATGCCATTGCAAGATGCATACAGGCTGCGGCTGCCGTATCTAATGGTTACGCTATTGGCATGGGGCGCGTGCGCTGCTGTTATGAAGATCTCTGCAGATAATGCGTATTCTGTTTGGGCTGTGCTTGGCACCGGGATCACAAACATAGTGGCAGGCGGCTTGGCCATATCTGCAATATATTCACCTTCGGTATTTTCCTTCATAGTGCATCCAAGTAGTTCCCCTGAGCACCTTGGTCCGACACTATTCATCATGGGCTTTCAGAGCCTATCGTTTGGTTTTTTTATGTTTGCATACGTATGAATTTCCGCACGAACTCATGCCCAACAAGCCGCTCAAGGTGGACGCGCCCAAAGCGGCGCGCCCTTTAGTGATGGGATGGACTCCCCCTGGTTTTGAAGGTGCATCATGTCACCTGCTGTACTCATGTGGTGTGGGTGTCAGCATCAACCAGAAGGAGTCCTGTCATGCATGCTAATACTGTGGCGGTCGATCTC
>Ga0207696_1000999_pt1 | contig 17016 bp, 23 predicted proteins | sample KBSS54metaG_FD_184403 | JGI IMG/M metagenome (GOLD analysis project Ga0207696, IMG submission 184403) | Switchgrass rhizosphere microbial communities from Kellogg Biological Station, Michigan, USA - KBS S5-4 metaG (SPAdes) (version 2) | ecosystem: Host-associated > Plants > Roots > Rhizosphere >...
GATAAGTTTTTTTAGCATTGGGCTGGCGTCCTGCTGATGGGTGATGAGGGGTCGGGTCGTCTGCACCGAAGAGTGAGTTCCCTGCTGCACGGCTCGTAATAAAGAGCAGTATAGTCAATGACACCTGCATTATCGCCAGGAAAGGGTCATAGACTCAGCAAAGTGATCGGCCTTGATGCTGGCAATCCACTGCCCTAATCGCTACCACGCAGGCGTGCCTTGCTCAATGGAATCAGCTCACTAAACCTGCATATTCATAATTTCACTTTGAATATTTAGTCCGTCAGGTTGATGTGCGTTGAAGCGTGGTTTTACAGAGACATACCGCAAGTCACAAACTGCCGTGGAGGTGGTTTTGAGGTGATTTGCGGTATTTTTTTGTGCTACATGTGTGCTACGGCTAAATCGTAGGCCGCAGAGGCTCATAAACTGAAATCACTTCCGACGTCACTTTCCCCAGCACGATAATCCCGCCCATCCCCTCTCCGTCGATCGTCTCGCCGTCTGAGGTAATAATCCCCGAGCTGAATAATCTGCCCAGTTGCGGGAACTCGCCGAGCTGGAAAGCAACTTTATCGCCTGGCACAGGCTTCAGAGATTTGTCTGCCAGCACGAACCCGTACGGCGTCTCAATCAGGATCATGTTGTTGCGGTGAGGCATCAGTACATCGTTAAGATCGATGCGCCGCTCTATATAATCGGACGCTGGTGATGGAAATCCCATAGCTACCTCACGTATCCCATGTTGCGTAACGACCAGGTCTTATTCTCGCTTTCCTCTGTAACCAGCTCGAAGAAGAAGTTTTGGTACCGGCGAATCCACCGGTTGCACTCCTGTAGCGTCCAGACGTGATTCACGTCATCCAGTCGATTCTGGAATGCCGCTGTTGTGACAATCTGCCGCCCCCTGATGTCCTTCGTTATCGCTCCAACGAAGGCTGCATGTATGTCGCTCTCTCTCGCCATGATAAATCCCCCTCCTAAAAAATACTGTATGGATAAACAGTAATATCAATCTGTAGGTTTGATCAAGGCGAGCTGGTACACAGATTTGTAAAGGGGTTGAGCCGAAAGGGATTTCTGGTTGGCGCTTCCGGTGGTGAGTGACTAATCTCAAATCACCCATCCCGCAGCCTGCTGTGGCAGGAGCGGCTGAGTCATTGCCCGGTCGCCGGGCTTTTTTATGTCCTTACATTTATGATCGATTCCTTGAACATCTCTTAACGCAATGACAAAATTCGTTATCTACATTTTCAGGTGTTCACATGGCTAAATTATTTGCCCGCTATATGACAATCGGCATTCTTAATACGCTCATTCATTGGGTGGTGTTTGCCATCTGCATTAAAAACGATCAGTCTCAATCACTTTCCAACTTCGCGGCCTTCTGTGTTGCTGTTACGTTCTCATTCTTCGCAAATGCACGGTGGACCTTTAGCTCTGAGGCGACCACATTCAGATACATGATGTATGTATTTTTTATGGGTGCCGTTGCCACTCTTATTGGTAGCTCGGCAGACCGGCTGCATGTGAACCCTATAGCTACTCTGGTCGTATTTTCTGCAGTGAGCCTTGTTTGCGGATTCCTTTATTCTAAATATATTATTTTTAGAGAGAAAAAATGAAGATATCGCTAGTAGTTCCCGTCTTCAATGAAGAAGATGCGATAAGATATTTTTACAGCGACGTAAGATATAAAGAATTTTTGAAGCCATACGAAATCGAAATCGTCTTCGTGGATGATGGTAGTACCGATTTCACGCCGCAACTAATGAAGGATATGCAAGAAAGTGACCCATTAGTTCGGAATGTATTCTTTACCAGGAACTTCGGTAAAGAAGCGGCGCTCTTCGCAGGCATCGAATGTGCCACTGGTGATGCGATTATCCCTATAGATGTTGATTTGCAGGATCCACTGGAAGTGATACCCAAGCTAATTGATCGCTGGCAGTCCGGCGCAGACATGGTTCTGGCTAAGCGTACTGACAGGAGCACTGACGGCCACATGAAGCGCAAGACTGCAGAATGGTTTTACCGCCTGCATAATAAAATAAGCTCGCCAAAAATTGAAGAAAACGTTGGCGACTTTAGGCTAATGTCTCGCACCGTGGTTGAGAGCATCAAGCTTCTGCCCGAGCGTAACCTGTTCATGAAAGGCATTCTGTCATGGGTTGGCGGAAGAACTGATATTGTTGAATATACGCGTGAGAAACGTGTGGCCGGAACAACAAAGTTTAATGGTTGGAAGTTGTGGAATCTGGCTTTAGAGGGAATTACTTCCTTCTCTACGTTCCCTCTACGCATGTGGACATATATTGGATTTTTCGTTGCCGGATTATCTTTCATTTATGGCATCTGGATGATAGTAGACAAGATATTCTGGGGTAATCCCGTGGCGGGCTACTCTTCTCTTCTGGTTTCAATTCTTTTTCTTGGAGGTGTGCAACTGATTGGGATTGGAATTCTGGGAGAATATATAGGTCGAATCTACATTGAGACCAAAAAAAGACCTAGATATATTAAAAAGGAAAATAGAGAATAAGATTATGTTATTTATGGAAAACAGGTTAAATAAAACTCAGATACTATTAATTTTAGTTGTTCTTTTTGCAATAATGATTACTAGGCGTCCCGATATTTTCAATCACCCTCAATTGTGGGCTGAGGATGGCAAAGCATTTTTGCAATCTGTTTGGAATGTTGGGGCTTTTGATTCTTTAATTACGCCAAGGGATGGCTACTTCCAAACCCTACCTAAATTGACCATGTCACTTGCGTCTTTTCTGGGGGTAAGCTCTTCGGCGGTAACGGCATTGGCTGCAGCTGTAACTTTACGGTGCCTTTTTTTAGTATATGTGCTGTCAGGCAGGATGAGCTTTGTTAATATAAAATATAGAATAGTATTTTGTTTTTACTTTGTGCTACAACCCAACATACAAGAAGCATATATAAATATAACCAACGCGCACACTTACGTAGCCATCTATTTATTGTGCATCATGATTTCAAAGCCGCCAGTCGGCGTACTTTGGAAATGTCATGATTTTATAATACTGGTAATATGTGGGCTTAGCGGGCCATTCATTGGCATTCTTGCACCTTGCTTGGCATTAAAAAGAATAACCGAACACGGATCAATAATTAATGCCATAAAGAAATTCAATTTCTTTGATGTCGTGTTTACTTTGTGCTTTCTTGCTCAATGTGCAGCTATTGCAACCTTTAGCGCTGACAGAACATCAGCTCCACTTGGTGCTAGTTGGGATTTATTTGCAAGCATATTATCATACAAGATTATCTTAGGCTCTTTGATTGATCTACAATATGTTAGGTGGATGTGGGGAGAAAACATATTAAATATAACAATATGTTCATTCATAATTGCGTCTTCTTTATTCTACTTCTTTAAATGCGGCTGGCAGTACAAGGTAGTATTCACTTACGTGACTATAATTGTTGGCCTATCAATCTTTAAGCCCGTTATAAACAATCTAAGTGAGCAGTGGCCTCTATTTGAAATACCAATAGTGGGGTGCAGGTATTTTATTGCTTCTGGAATGGCTATTTTCTGCCTTCTACTTATTATATCTCACAATATTTCAATAAAGTACCCACTAGCAAATTTTTTATTTATACTATTAGTTATTCCGTGTCTGATTGCTTCGTACAGAATGCCTAAACTTCAAAAAGTTGGCTATGAAGAAGATGTTAAAAAATTTGAAAGCGCTCGAAAGGGGGATATAGTTAACATTAGAACTAACCCCCCAGGTTGGAGCATGGATTTAATCAAGAAATAAAATTAACAGATAAAACTTGAGGTGGTTGACATTTTTAACTAAAAACTTGGAGGTGCTGGCAACGCCTCCTTCCCATCCGCTTCAGAAATGTACGCCCTCAAAGCCTTACGGTACGTGGTCCAGTCATTCTTAGACTTTGTCACCGCCGCCTCAGTGTAATCTCCGCTGTAATCCTCGTCTTCAATGCGTTGGTTAAGGGCAGTGATTTGTGCTGATGCACGATTGTATTCCGACTGCGCAGTACTCAAGTTTTTCTGTGCGCGCTCTTCCGGGGTGATTTCAACTACCGGGGCAGTAAATACCCAGCTACCTTTTTTGTCCTTCTCTGCAGTAAAGCCGGGGCCAACCTGATCCTCCTCTTTTATCTCGTAAATTTCATACTCAGGGAAAAGGTCGCCTTCTCCGTTCCAAAGGACTGCATTTACTACAACGCCGTCTTTAATCAATGCGTAAGATGAAACTGACATTATGCATACTCCCAGATGATGACAATGCCATCAGCACCCGCGCCACCTTTGTAGCCGGTTGATGAATTGTTGGGCCCGCCAACTGCGCCGCCTCCGCCAGAGCCAAACCCATTTGCATCGTTTCCGACAGAGTTGTTATTTGCACGACTGAATCCACCCTTGCCGAAAAATGAATCGCCACCTTTACCCACAAAGTTTGATCCGGTGCTGAGAGATACGCCGTGCTCAGAGCTTCCCCCAGGAGTGTTAACAATATTCCCGCCTGTTGCATTACCACCCAGAACACCCGTACACGTGAAAGGCGGGGTTGACTGCTCCTGACCGTAACCGCCACTACCGCCCTTACACAAAATAAGGTTGCCTATCGATGAGTCGCCCCCAACGCTGCCCGATACCGGAAATCCGGCGTTCGCCTTACCCCCGGTTCCTACAGTAACCAGCAGGCCGTCAATCTGATCTATAGAAAGCTTTGATTTAGCATAACCACCGGCACTGCCGCCTGTAGCCAGAGAAACGGTAGACGAGCCTGAATACCCCGTGTTACCACCCGAACCGCCTGCAGCCTGAACCTCAGCGATGGCGATCTTCGCTCCCGCCGTTTTTTTGTAATTAGCACTGGCTTTAAAAATTTGCACATTGATCAGCCGTCCGGGTCCGACCAGCGTGTTCATGGCAGCGAGCAGCTGCGCCCTATTAGATTTATTAAGCGTCAGGCCCGCCGCCTCAATAACCGCAGCTATTTCTTCCTGAACTGAATCAAAAAAATCTGCATTCAGCGCTGTAGGCAGTTCACCGGTCTGAGGATTACCGCCGGTAAAGCCATTTTTACCCGCGCCAAATTTATCCACCTGCGCGGTAGATGTATCGATACGATGCATATTTACTCCGGATATCTGAAAATAACGTAGGTATGTGAGGGTGCCAGTTTGTTCAGGACGCATTCCGCGATAGTGTCACCCCAAACTCTGAGGCTGTCGGTGCAGTTACTGATGGCCGTCATGGGCGTAACCTGGGTGGATACGGGCATATTCACCTGCCAGTAGTAGCGCCACTCATCACTGTAAAGCGAGTCGGTGCAAGCAGACATACAGGTGAACTGGCTTTTGTTGTAGCGGGTAATGGTGACGCCCGTGTAGCCCAGCGCCTCAAGCTGAGCCAGGTAGAAAGCCTCATTAATCCCCCCCGCCAGATTTATCTTTGCATCCAGCCGCTGGCGTCTCTGCTGCAGCGTCTGCACGCCTGAAGGCGCGCAACTATCCGGCAGCCCGCTGATACTTTCATAACGGTCAATTAGCTCTGTCACTGAACGTGGGTCCGTTTCCAGCATCAGAGCATCACCGCGCCCATGCACCGCTGCCAGCGAGGGTGCCAGGCTAGTCAGCAACACGTCGTCACTGTCCCACGCTGGGCCACGCGGCAGCAGTGCTCCAAGCATCTGCCGGTACTGCGCCGTTAAGTCCATGAGATTGTCCCCACCACACCTATTTCACCTTTCCCAATGGTGATATCAGTCGTCGGGCTGACCAGCGTATGACTGTACTCACCCGTTGCGATGCTGATCGCCTCGCTGATGCGGGACGGCTTCAGCAGGCTTTCAGGCCCGCCATCGCGCAGCATCATTGAGCGCAACTCCGCCTCAACGGCATAGCGCACTGCTGCGGTGTTCGGGTTGAGTCGAATCTGGAAATTAACGGTGTGAGGCGTTGGAGCAAACACGTAGATATCGGCTCCGGCCACCGGGGCAAGCGGTTCGATGTATGTCTTTACGGCTGAGACGGTAGCAGCGTCAGGGATTGGATTAATGAGGTCGCTGTTCGCCACCATAACGCCTACCGTTCCCCGACCACTCCAGTGCCTGTACGTCCATGCGCGTGTCACGCCAGCCACTTCTTTAGCCCAGACTTCATAATCACCGTCAGCGCCGCCCTGCGGGGTCCAGTACCACCGTTCAATCACGCGTGCGCGCCAGACCTCCAAATCCTCAACGTCAGCGCCGCCCTGAATGCTGTCCGCCACGCCAGTTGAGGTCAGGCCTGTAATCGGGCTGACCAATCGCATAGCAAGTCCATCATCGGTGTTGCCCGCTTTTCCTGCCGTATCGCAGACAACCGGCACGCGCAGAACGCCACCCGCCGAGGTCGCTTTAGCTGTCGTGGTGAATGAAACGAGATCGTCACGCTGAATTGTGACACCGGCAGGAACAGGGATGCCGCTCGTTGGCACATCCCAGCGCACATAACCGGTTGCTGCTGTAGGCGCTTTTCGCGGGCATCGCTTCATGTTGGCGTGGCGAGTCAGCCAGTCCTCATCCGCAAGGTCCGGCAGAAGGTTGCGCGCCAGATAGTCAATGTAGCCATACACGGTATGCACCGCCGCCGCCTGGACCCGTCCATAAACTTCTGCATCGGTACGGCGCAATGCGGCCAGTGTGGTGTCTGCAGCCAGGCGGGTGAGAATATCGTTGCGGACGGTGGTGATTAACTGAGGGAGTGTCGGGCGGGTAAATCCACTGTCAGCCATTAAGTTCACTCCATAAATCGTCAAAGGAAAATGCCGTGCGGTTGCCGTCTTTCTGGCTGATAACTACTGAAGCACTGAGTGTGTTAATCCCGGTCCGCTCGGTCTTCACGTCCACCCGAACCGCCACGCCGTCATCCACCAGCCACTGAAGGGCCTGGCTGATGTATTCGCGGGCTTTGAGCGGCGTTTTATTGGTGAGCGTCGTGCGGCTGAGAAGGTAAAGGCGTGAGCCAATACGGTCATTCTGTACGGTCGGGAAGCTATCGCCCCACCAGCCGTTTTCCTGTTCCGGGCTGTCGTCAGGCTCAGCCTTTCGCCAGGAGAACAGTGAGATAATTACCGCACGCGTCAGAGGATCGGGCGGCCACGTAACGTCACGCTGCACTCCATTAATCACAATAATCATGACGCCACCATTTTCTGCGTTGTCGCGTCAGTGGTACCGCCGCCGGAGCCGTTCTCTTTATGTGTATGACCGTTGTAAGCCACGCGCATCGCTGACATGGTCAGGCCGGAAGAATCGCACTTATCTTTGATCTCGCCAGTCGACTCGATGTCCATTTCAAACCGCGCTTTCGGCGCATTGGTAAAGGTGATCGGCTTGCCCGCCCCGTTGACAACGATTCCTTCGCGTGTCAGCGTGACCGACTGTCCCTGATCGTCATATACCGCCACTTCACCAGGCTTCAGACCTTTAATGCGGTAACGCCTGTCAGAGACAACCAGCACTACACCGTGTGACCTGTCACCGTCAAAGTAAGCGGCCACGGCCTCAGCCCCGATGAGCGGCGCAGCCGTATATCCGTAAGGCTCCATATGCTCAATGTCGCTTTTGCCCTCGCCACCCGCCATTTCAACCTGCAGCATCTGGCACTTTGTTGCCGTGTTCAGTCCGCGAACGACCGCACGTGCCAATAGGTTCGACAAAGCACGCCCCATACCTGAAATCGGGTTAGCCATCAGAAATCATCCTCTTCTTTCTTTTTCTTACGCTTACCGGGTTTCGCAGGCTCAGGGAGATAAGCATCCGGTGGCCCGACGCGGATTTCGGTCACGGTGCCGTTTTCATCCTGTTGGTAGGTCACCTCAGCGATCACCATCTGACGGTTGTTAAAACCCAGAACGGGATCAAATACGATCACCTGCAGGTTTGGCAGCCAGAGTGAGCCGTCACCCTGCCGCCAGCCCTGTACGGTATAGGTCACCTCATCGGTGCGTGCAGCACGCTGGCGCATCTCAAATTCTGCGCGTGCGCTGCACGTTGCTGTAGTGGCGTTGCCGGTCTGGCGGATAATCATCGGGCGGTAACGCTTCAGTCCACCGTCAATGGTTTTTGAGCGAATTGCCGTAGTGGTGGCCTCGCCAAAGTCATCGTCATTACCTTTACGCTGACCGGAAACCTGATAGTCACTGAACCGGTCCCGGATGCTCTTTTCCGTGTCGCAGGAAAGAATGTTTTCACCCAGCACCAGCGCGGTATGTGCTTGCTGACTGCCGATGCCGCCGATAACCAGATTGCCCTGCGCGTTGTCATACGCCAGCGCCTGCTGCAGCCCGAGCATTTTGTTCAGCACGTCCATGACTGTTTCGCCCTGGTCGGCCTGAATGCCCTGAAGCGCACCGGAAGCGCCGCCCGCATCCACCACCGTGATGCTGAAGGGCTTTGCCAGCTCAGCGGCCACCTGCGCCAGTGAACGACCGGCATACTGTGACGGCGTGGCAGAACAGTCGATAAGGTCAGCGGTTTTACTGCGCCCTGAAATCCCGGTGCTGATGCTGCGTGCGTCGTACCGGACCGGTGTAGCCTCAACGTAGCCTGTCAGAACCTTATCGGTGCCTATCAGTACCTCGACCAGATCGCCGTTTTTAATGCGGGTACTGCGCACCGCCTGGTCGGTATCACCGGGCCAGCTGCGGGTAATTTCTACGGTAAAGTCGCGGGCGATACGCTCAATGCCAGCGGCGATCCTGACCGAAGTCCAGCCGCCCCACTCCTGACCGTTCACACGTAAAATAACTGTGTTGTTCATCGTACCGGCACCCTCAGTGACTGAACCGGCACGAAGCCGGGGTGGCGGATGCCGTTACGCGCCGTGATGTCACCGGCACGCGAAGCCGAATCGTACCAGTCGGCGGCCAGCACCAGAGCAGGCATTACTTGCGAAGGCGTCCGCTCCGTCATACGCTCGACCCGCTCCAGGCGTGCAGAGATATCACGGTTAACGTCTGTACGCACGGTAACCAGCGCCTGATAAAGTCCGTCATCTGAAACGCGCTCCATCTCAAGGTCAATCGCTTCATTAAGGCTGTCGCGAACCTGCGCAAGGTCATCCCATGAAATAACGGTGCCGTTATCCAGAGAGGTGGTAACGCCGGAAGAAGCAGAAAAGGCCGCTGTCGCTGTGGTGCCTGAATCAGAAGCCGCATTACCGGAATCAGGCCGTATGTTGCTGACGGCAGGATGCGATACCATGACCGGCTGCTGCGGGTCCTGCTGGCGCGTGACAGTCCGGTTTGCAGGCTGCGGCAGACTGGTGATCGTTGCGGCCGCCTCGCTGATGGCCGTGGTGCGCACCGCCTGCGCAACGTAATTTCGCTGCGCGGTCTGCGCCTGTGCTGTCTTACTTTCGGTTTTCCAGACACCGCGCGGAGCCAGACCGGAATCAACCGTGACACCTGTCAGCCCTTTAATCATCGACATCAGGTCAGAGGTGTTACCCGTTAGCCGCGTTCCGGCGCGCCACATGGTCTGCAGGCGGTTAACAAAATTCATACCGCTGGACGGCGGGCTTAGCAGCACCGACAAATCACCCTGCATCAGACGTGATGCGGCGCTGATACCAGAATCAACATACTGAAAGGCACTGGTTACGGTATTGAACATACCGGTTGCCTCATCCAGCACGCCGTCCTGCAGGAAGTCAGGCAGGCCATCCATACCAAAGGCACCGAACGCCGATGAAATTGCATCGTCCAGGAATGAAACTGACGATGTGAGTTTCTGTCCGGTTGCCAGTCCAGCGGTGGGAAACGATAATTCACCGGACTCAACGAAGCTGAAGCTGACGCGGCACATACGCCCTTCGCTCTGTGAATGGCTGACGCGAACGGCATCATCTACTACCACGGTCATCTCGCCGTAGTAAGGATGAACCAGCGTGCATGATCCCGGCTTTTCAATGGCTTCAATCAGCCGGTTACGCTGCTCAAAGAAATCATCGCCAATCAGATAAGCCTGAACGCTGAAGCGGCGCGTCGCGCGGCCCAAATCTTCCGCCCACGGTTTGTCGCGATTGGGGTACTCATGCACCTGCACGCGACGCCCAAAGGTTGCTTCGTCGCTGTCCACCTTAAACGCTACGCCGCGCAGTGAGGCATCCTGCAGATTATCTTTCCAGGCCATGGCTTACTCCGGGCATAAAAAAACCCGCCGAAGCGGGTTGTCGTTGTAAATTCATTTCAGTCAGGCATTATGACCTTACAGTTAATTTCCTTCACACCTGATGTGCCATTTTTATTAACTCCGGCTTTGATTTTTCCGCTTTTCATTACTTTCAGGAAAAATTGTCCACCAGGAAGTGTGAAACCAAAATCATAACCGACGATTATATCAGAATTAAGATCATCATTTTTAAAGTTGGCTCCTATCCAGTCCAGCCTTGCATCAGGCCCAGTCCCATCTTTAAAAACATAAACTCCTAAGCTTTTTCCAAACTCATAGGTAGCGTTGGTAATAAGAAACGTTCCACTTGCTGAAGGTGATGGGCACTGAATTACTATTTGTTCACTAAGCTTTCCATCTCCATCAGCAGCTTTTATAACTTCATTTACGAAATTAGTTGTAAAGCTGTTGTCCTTAGCTAGGGATGCTGCTGAAAACAAAAATAGAATTATTGCTGCACTTTTTTTCATATTCCATTACCAGAGTTTTAAATTAGAATATTAGAGAATGTCACTTAGCAGAAAACATCAGTTATTCCCACTAAATCGATTATAACCAACATCATAATTAAGCCAAGGCAATGAGTTACCCGCGGGTGCTACGCGCATGCCAGGCGGTGCGTTATCGAACGTCACTTTCAGCTCACCCGCCTGAGGTCGGCCTGCAGAAGATGGCCGGTCGAGACCCACTTTTGGATCGTAACGCCCTTCGGGTATCGGGTTGTCCATTCCCAGAATTTCACGCAGCCTTGGAAAGAAGCCGTTATATCCCCGCTCTCGCTCCTGTGACTGCAGACGGTTAACCAGAAACTCACCCTTGCTAACGCCCTGAGCGTTTGCCTGCTTGTCTAAATCCTGCAGCTGTTTAAGAAGCGAGATTGCAATACCAATCGTGATTGTCATTGCGCCAAGGCGGCTAATTTTACCCAGCAAACCAGACAGCGAACCTGCTAAAGTCACAGCCTGCTGCAGAGAGCCAATCGTTTTGATAGCAAAGGAGCCTGCCATTACTGCGCCGACACCCTCTATTACGGTCTGCCAGCCCCCCATTTCCTGAGCGACATTGTTTATCTCAGTCCAGACCTGCTTAACGACCGGCCCGACCTGATCCCAATTGTTAATTATCAGCAAAGCACCGGCAGCAAGAGCAGCGATAGCCAGTTTGGCAGGCGACAGATTCATGACCATATTAAGCACTTTGAAAGACTGCGAAACGGTCCCGACCGCCGCACCCACTGCAATCAGAGAAATAGCGAATTTCGCAACCGACCTGACCAGCTCAGGGTTATTCCTGACAAACCTTTCTGTCTGCTTTATATAGGGCATGAGTGCCATAACCCCCTGCTTAAGCTGTGGTGTTAGGGCATCACCCAGCGCCAGGCTTACAGCAGTTATACCATTCTGCATCAGCGTGAGTTTGTTTTCGGTCGTGTCTGCACGGGAGTCATACTCCTTTTGCATTGAGCCAGCATACTGCTGTGCATCAGCAACCTTTCCGAAGTTTTTGCGAAGCAGATCGAGATTGTTAAGAAGCGGCGCGATAGCCTTTATCGACTCTCTTCCGAACAGCCATTCGAGTGCTTTTGATTTGCTTTGCTCTGGAAGTTTCTTTATGCCTTCGAGCACCTTCAGCATGGTTGCTTTAGAATCTTTCACCATCCCACTGGCCAGAGATTTAGGCGTCATGCCGATCTGTTTCAGAACTCTTTTAGCATTACCGGTATTAGCGTTAGAAAGCGAGAGCATGAAGTTCTGGATGCCAGTACTGGCAACTTCAGACTGCACCCCCATTCCCGCAATGGTGGCACCCAGCGCGGCAAGGTTTCCCGTAGAGACATGGTTGACAGCCGCAAGAGAGCCCACGCTGGTGACTATTTCAGAGATTTTAGCTGCGCTGGCAGGGCCGGTATTACCGAGGTAGTTCACCTTGTCCGCCAGTCCGACAACATCTTTCTGCGTCATTTTGAAAGCGGTTCGCCAGGTCGCCATCATCTGACCGGACTCTTCCGCAGTCTGATCAAACGCAATACCCATTTTGGCAGCATCTTCTGCAAACCTGACAAGTTCACCTCGGGCGATGCCAGCCTGGCCTGCTGCGGCAACAATCTGACCGATACCGTCTGCCGTGATCGGCAGTTTTGTTGACAGGTCAATAACGTCCTGGCTCATTTTCCTGAAAGCGTCAGCGTTATCCAGACCGTCAACGACCTTGCGGATATCAGCCATTGTTGATTCGAACTTAATGGCCTGATTTACAGGGATAGCCAGCGCACCCAGGATGGATGCGCCAATAGCAGTTGCTCCAACAGCCAGCGAAGAAAATTCCTTCTGAAATCTCTTCAGCTGGCGCTGCATTCCTTTCATCGGTCCAGTGAGCTGGTCAACGGCAGTGATTATGGCTTTTAACTGGAAGCTGTCAGCCATTCTTTATTTCCTCGCTTATGCGTACTGCCTCTTCCTCAAGCTCCAGAAAATCAGATAGAGCTGACCGCTTTAGTTCAAGAGGGTTTATTCGCCAGAAGTGAGCGACGTTGTAACATCGCTGCCGGAGATTTCTCCCGCTCCCGAGCCGGTAAAAAAACCCAGAATCGTCATTGAGGCTTTGAAAATATCAATCTTCGCCATCTGGCTTGCAGACGAACGGGGAACACCAGCCAGGACAGGGATGTAACGAAGCGACACAGAGCTATCAATTTTGATATTGCCTTCGCTGCCGATGGTAAACGGAAAGCCGATCAGTTCAATCTCATCGAAAGTCGGCTCGCGCAGCTCCAGCACATGAATAGTCTCACCGTGTGCCGTAATGGGTTTTGAAAGCTGAAGTTCACTCACTGATAGAATCCTTCTGTGCCGTGGAATTCGAGGTCAACCGTACCCTCTTCCGGGTTGTAATTGGCCTCACCAAACAGAAAAGCTTCAGACAGCACGTACACCATGCCGTTAGCCATTTCCGAAGTAATGGTCATTTGGTCTGAGTCAGTCAGTTTGCTGATCGGGAAGTTTTTAGGCACTTTAAAAGTGCCTTTTGTGTACGGCGCTCGGTGCGTCTCTTTGTAATCCACGTCACCGGCCAGGCCGATCACGTCATCACGCACCTTGGTGTTCATCGGCACCTCAATGCCGCCGGTCAGCGACAACTGCTGGCCATCCACCTTGAAATACGTTGTACCCGCAATCTTTGCCATTACGCGGTCTCCTCGCTGTATTGCAGACGGAACTGATTAAGCAGCGCAAAGACGCGCAGCTGGTTGACGTAATCCGGCGGGAACAGGACATCCACGCGGGTCGGGTCGCTTACGTTGCGCTCTACCACAAGATGCTGCTTGAAGAGATCAAAGTTTTCCACGATCCCCGCCCGCTCCATCGTGCGATAGCTGGCGCACATCTCACCCTTCAGCACTGCAGGCGTCACGATGGCCTGACCCGGACCGAAGCGCGTACCGTCATTCGCCAGCTTATGACGCGGGTACTTACTGGTAATGATGCTCTTCAGCTGACGGATAACGTAGGCGCTGGTATGCAGCGTCTCGCTGTCCAGGTAGCTGTTGTCCGCCACGCCATAGGCGTTTTTCTGATAGGTAGTAATGTCGCGCTGAATGCGCAGCACGCCGCTCTCAGCGTAGGCCGTGGCAATACCGTGCTTCAGCAGCGACTGCTGCTCTGTCAGGGTAAAGCGGCTTCCTGCCGGTGCCGGTAATGCGCCGGTCAGCTCACCGGTCTGCGTAGGGCGGGCCGGATCAACGCGGATAAACACGGCATTGCGTGCAGTGCGCAGTGCGACCAGCTCATCGGCAGCAGTCTGAACGGCAGGTTCATAACCCGCAACGGTAATGTGCTGGTTGTTCATGGTGTCGCCAATGGCCACCAGTTCGGAGAGCGTGCCGATTTTCGCCGTATAAACGTGACCGTAAAGCTGACGCGCATAGCCCCACCGACCGGAAGAATCATTCATCTCCAGCGCCAGTGTAGCGAGCGAGGCGGAATCACTGAACGGTGTGCCGATGAAGTCAAACGGCTCATCACCCATCGCGGCTATGGTTGCTGCCAGTGACGGTGAACCCGTACCGCCCGCCATGGCGTCAATCACAACGTTAATGCCGTCAGGTGTGGTTTCGCTGCCCACGGTGCCGTAGTAGTTCAGCGCCAGCGGAATACTGTTGCCAGTGAGCCCCTTATGTCGGGCAGTGAGCGTGACAACGCCAGCAGCTGCAGCAGCAGTCACAGGCAGGTCCGCGTCCGCGTTAACAGCAGCGGCCAGCGTCGCGGCCACAGCTGCCGGTGCATCACCGGTCACTACTGCAGCCTGAACACGCACCGCACCGATATACAGGCTGAGCGAACCTGACGCCTGCGCATTGCCGGTCAGTGTCACTGTGCCTTTGGCGGTTTCGCCTTCCGGCTCGGTCACCGCGATAATCCAGAGTTCACCGAACGGATCGACAGCACGATAACGCGCTACCATGCGGGCCAGCTGGCTGCCACGGCCTGCAACCTTACCCGCCAGCGCGGCAGACGGCATGATGGTGAGTTTGTTTTTAACGATGGTGCTGTCGGCTGAAGCGAGGCCAATCAGTAGTGACGGGCCGCTGCTCTGCGTGGTATTCGCTTCGCTGTTGTCCATCTCCGCCCAGAACAGCGGCACGCGGAGGTCTGACGGAATAGTGGGGAACGATACTGACATTATTCACCGCCCTTTTTCTTGGTGTCAGCGGCGGGCTTTTCTTCTTCCGCTCTGACTTCTTCGACATCACCATCCGCAATGCGGCGGTGCCAGTAGCTGCTCTCTTCGACGTTCCGGCCTTCTGAAGGCAGCAGATCGCCCCGGACAGGGTCAGGAACTGACCGCCCGCGCTTGGGTCTGAGTTGCATGATTTACTCGCTGAGGTTGATTTTGATGTGGTGTTCGATAATGCCGTCAGGGCCATTACCCGGATCGATGTAGTCAACGTTGATATCGACCGTTTTCAGTTCGTCCAGGGTGTCGAGATCATCCTGCTGGCGTGTGTCTTCTTGGGTAATTTCCCGCGTCAGCATGAATTCGAACTGGTAATAAAGCCGCCCCCGATCCATGTCCAGAAGCTGTCCGCCAGAATATGCGACGGGGCCAGCATCTTCATCCGGCTCCCAGCCCAGAAGCGCCTTCCAGATTTGCTGTCGGACATCATGAACGGCGTCATAACCGGCAGCCTGACCGCGCTCGTCACGCGTATTGTCCAGCACCACGACAACTGCAAAGCCTTCGGCCACGTTCTGCCAATAGTCAGTCAGGGACTTCTGCTCAGCGGTAACGTCTTCTGTCGGCACAACATACGCCGCCGGCAGCCGCATTTTTCCGGTTTCGGGGATAGACTTGAATTCAGCCGCCCCGGCTACGTTGCCCGCGAACATCGGACATCGTGCCCGGAGAGCGGCGATCACCAGTGATAGCTTCATTTCTTTTTCCTTTCAGGGCGAAGGGAGGTGCGTAGCGCACGGGTCAGCACATAACGTGTCCACGTTTTGCGCGCCTCCAGCACTTCGGTCATGTAGTTTTTGCGTGGCGCAACACGCCAGCCATTGCCACCGGACTTGCCCTTGTGGTGACTCTTTTTGCGCTTAGACCCACGCTTGATGCCGTAGAACAGAAACGCGGGGTAAAAGTCACCCTCAATAAGGCGGTTGCCCTCGCCCCGCTTCTGGTTTGGCGCTATGCGCACCATCAGGCCCGGACGGCTTTTTGATGCGCGGGGAACGTAATAGCCGATGGACCGAGCCAGCCTGCCGGTTCTGAATCCCGGATACTCGCCCGGAGCAGAACGGCCACGACGCATGACCAGGCGCCGGGCATCACGCATATGCACCTGACCAATCTGAATGAAGGTGCGTCGCATTTTTGCCCGGTTAAAAACGAGGTCTTTTGGCTGCTGAAAGTCAACGTGCAGTAGCGGTTTAGCCATACATCCCTCCGTCGCTATCAACAGCCCTCAGTTCTTCACACTCCAGCAGCAGATAGCGACCGGCAGAGTTGAGGTCGCGCAAGCGCTTAACGCGATACACGTAACCGCTGTAAACCACCTCAAAATCTGACGTGATCCCCCGGCGGTAACGGATGGTCATGTAGTGGGTTATGGTGTCATCAGCCTGAACGGATTCGTGATATGTGGTGGCCCCCACCTGCCGGACCTTCGCCCACACGTCCCTTTCATTCTCATAAACCGAGTCAGTGCCACCATCATCTGCTGGCTGGTCGATGCGCTGGCGCAGGTGGATGCGCTTATTCAGTTCACCGGGATCGGGCAGCGTGAAAACGGCACTGGTATTTGATGAGCGTCGCTGCATGCTTAATACCCCGACACCGGTAGACGCCGCGAATAGAGCAGGAACTCAAACGCCTGCGGCGTCTCCGTCATCTCCAGTTCTGACACTGAACTGCGATGCTCATACCAGTGACTGACCAGCATCAGCAGGGCAAGCCGGATATCTTCGGTAATGACCATGCCGTCCGTATCAAGCGGTGCAATATCTGCCACCGTTTTATAAAGATTGCGGTTGAGGTAGGTCACCGCCTTTGCCTCAGCAGCCAGCGCAAAAAGCTCAAGCAGCCGATCTTCTTCCGTGAAGTCGCTATCCAGTCGGCACTGCTGTTTAATTTCTTCGAGCGTCAGCAGCATGGTGTTCAGCCTTTTTTGTTTTTACCTTTTGCTGGCTCTGGCTCTGGCTCTGGCTCTGGCTCTGGCTCTGGCTCTGGCTCTGGCTCTGGCTCTGGCTCTGGCTCTGGCTCTGGCTCTTGCTCTGGCTCTGTCTCTGGCTCT
>Ga0207696_1001001_pt1 | contig 16993 bp, 17 predicted proteins | sample KBSS54metaG_FD_184403 | JGI IMG/M metagenome (GOLD analysis project Ga0207696, IMG submission 184403) | Switchgrass rhizosphere microbial communities from Kellogg Biological Station, Michigan, USA - KBS S5-4 metaG (SPAdes) (version 2) | ecosystem: Host-associated > Plants > Roots > Rhizosphere >...
CATGCCGATCGAAGAAGTGGCGAAGGATCCGCAAGCCCTGAAGATGGGTGGCCGTCTGTTCGCCTCCAACTGCTCGGTCTGCCACGGTTCCGACGCCAAGGGCGCTTATGGTTTCCCTAACCTGACCGACGCCGACTGGCGCTGGGGCGGCGAGCCGGAAACCATCAAGACCACCATCATGGGCGGTCGTCACGCGGTGATGCCGGCCTGGGCAGAAGTGATCGGCGAGCAAGGCGTGGCCGATGTAGCCGCATTCGTGCTGACCAACCTGGATGGCCGCAAGCTGCCGGAAGGCACCAAGGCAGATCCGGCCAACGGCCAGAAACTGTTCGCCGCCAACTGCGTGGCGTGCCACGGCCCGGCGGGCAAAGGTACGCCAGCCATGGGCGCACCTGACCTGACCCACCCGGCCGCGTTCATCTACGGTTCGAGCTTCGCCCAACTGCAGCAGACCATCCGTTACGGCCGTCAGGGCCAGATGCCTGCCCAGGAACAACTGCAAGGCAACGACAAGGTTCACCTGCTGGCGGCGTACGTCTACAGCCTGTCCCACGGTGAAAAACCAGCGGAAGCCGAGGCCCAGTAAGGCCAACGCTTGAAGCAAAAAACGGCCCCGCCAATGAGAATTGGCGGGGCCGTTTTGTTTCTGCCCTTTGAATGGCCGACCAGCGGTCAGGCTCGTCAGGCCTTCCCGGTTGTGAGACGCCGGTCGCAGTAGTAACGTTGCTACATATCTTCTTCAGGAGAGGTCGCAATGATGGCCATCACCACCATTTCCAGCCGCGAATTCAATCAGGACACAAGCAGTGCCAAAAAAGCCGCGCGCAATGGGCCGGTGATCATCACGGATCGTGGCAAGCCCGCCCATGTACTGCTAAGCATTGAGGAGTACGAAAAACTCACCGGCCTCAACGCGAGCATCGTCGATCTGCTGGTCATGCCTGAAGCGGCAGACATCGAGTTCGAAACCGAGCGTGCCGTGATCACTCACCGCCCTGTGGACCTGTCCTGAATGTATTTGCTAGACACCAATGTAATTTCCGAATTGCGCAAACCCCAGGCCGACAAGAACGTTGTCGCCTGGGCCAGAACGATCATTGCCCCTCGCATGTTTATCTCGGCCATTACCTTGAAGGAACTGGAGACCGGCGTCCTACGCATGGAGCGCCGAGACCCGGCTCAGGGAAAGGTTCTGCGCACCTGGCTCAAGCGCCACGTGATGCCGGCCTTCGATGCGCGAATCCTGCCGGTTGATGCGGCTGTTGCCCTGCGCTGCGCGCGCATTCATGTGCCGGATCAGGCGAATGAAAGCGATGCCCTGATCGCGGCAACGGCGCTGGTTCATGGGTTGACAGTGGTCACTCGCAACACCGGTGACTTTGCATCCAGCGGCGTTGACGTCATCAATCCATGGGACTGAGGCATTCGCCTTACCGAATAAAAGCCATGCCCGAAAATGAAACGGCCCCGCCAATGAGAATTGGCGGGGCCGTTGCTTATGGGCGACTGGCCCAGAGGGATTTCACCAGAACCGTGTGCACGAAATGCGGCTTTTGCCAATCATTGTTCTCGATCAGGTTGACATGCAGTAGCTTGCGATCATCCGAAAAGCTAGCTGTCAGGTACGTCTGCTGGGACGTTGCGCCGCTGAGAAACATCGGCACCTTGCCCATCCAGCGCCTGCCATCACCTTGCGTATGGTAATGACCGGCAAAGATGGCGGTGACCTCATACTTCTCGATCATGTCCAGAAAGCGCTGTTGCTGTTGCCAGTCCCCCTGCCAGTCATCCCACTTGTGCATGTTGATGATGATGGCGTAACCCGATACCCGCGCAAGCCTTAAATCCGTTTCAAGCCAGTCCAGAGCGCTGGTGATATTGAAAGTTGTCGGATTCAACGCATGAGCAATCTTCGTAGTGTAGGTGGGCTCATTATTGAGTTGTACCAAATGAACGTCTCCGACATTTTTCGAGTACGCGAGACTGCCCGAATAACGAATATCCAGAAAAGCCCCAGTGACCTCGAGGTCAAAGTTATCCACCTTCCCCTTATGATGTTCGTTGAACTCGACAATGCTACCCGCCGCACAACTATTACTGAAACAGTCATCCACATTATTTTCGTAATCATGATTACCCAAGCCGTACAGGTAATCACCCTTGAAGTATTTTTCCAGGGCCGATTTCATATAGGACCGCTGCCAGCCATGGCCAAAAGCAGTAATGTCACCGTTGATCATCAACGGGATTGCCGCCTGCCCTCCATGGGCGTTTCGAAACGCAGCGATACTGCCCAACTGGCTGTCCACCAGCCACTTGGCACGTTTTTCGAAGTCCGCATCGGATTCCGGCTCTCTACTGTCGGTCTTGTCAGTCCAGGGATATTGCGTGTCGGACGCGAACACCATATGCCGTGGAGCGCCCTCAACGGCATGAGCCAAAGTAACAGAAGAGAATAAACAGACACCCAGCAGAAATTTTACAACTCCATTAAAAGCCATAGCCTCGAAACTCCATTTAACTTGAATAATAACTAGCGACCGAATATCGCCAGACGCAAACATATTCCATCAAATAGTGCTTTTCAAAGCAGATCACGCAGGCAATTAAATAAACTTATTTCAAACACAACAACAGAAACCAGAATTTCTATACTTCAACAAGACCTGTCTAATCTTGACGACTGGAAACCGGCCAAGAAAGAACCGGTTTTCGGCCACGCAGATCAATCTGTGGGGCTAAAAAAACCACATCGCAGCTTCACATCTCGCAACTGAAATTCGATGGGCACATTGGCTGGCAAGCGATAACGCCCTGCTGCAGCCGATGTGCTGACTACCCCACGACTCATCTTGCAAGGAAGCTAAACGATGAAAGAGCAACATCAGAATCAGGATACTGATCAGCCGACTCAAACGGGTGAACAGACGCCACAAAATGATGCGGCCAACGGCGACAGCCTGAGTCGGCAAAAACGCTCCCTAGTGAGCGAAGCCATTGCCGACAGAAAGCGCAGTACCGGCGGGATCGATAGCCTCGGTGGCGGCCGGTTACCTTGACCGACTGATGAAAGCGGCGGCAATGCCTGCACTTCCACAGCATCGCCGTCGCGCTGTCAGCAGCACCTATCGTCTATAGTCAATTGATCTGCATCATGCTTTGTTACATTCGCTACACCATTCATGATTTTTCCCCAACGCGACCAAAGGTCGCACCCGTTCGTCGGCATGACAGGCGTATCATTGCGCCACCGCAACACCCCTTTTTGACCCCGGCCGGCACGTATCGACCGAGGCATTTTTCCACTGCCGTGGGATGCAATGATGAGCAACCAGATTCCGGTACACGACGTCACGCCACCCAAGAACGCGAACAACAGCGTCGACCTTTACGCCTCTCGAGAAAAAATCTACACCCGTGCTTTCACCGGCCTGTTCCGCAATCTGCGGATGATGGGCGGCGCGGCGCTGTTCCTGCTGTATTTCGGAACGGTGTGGTTGAACTGGGGCGGCCATCAGGCCGTGTGGTGGAACCTGCCGGAGCGCAAGTTCTTCATTTTCGGCGCCACGTTCTGGCCGCAGGACTTCATTCTGCTTTCCGGGCTGCTGATCATTGCGGCGTTCGGCCTGTTCTTCATCACCGTGTATGCCGGTCGGGTCTGGTGCGGGTACACCTGCCCGCAAAGCGTGTGGACATGGATTTTCATGTGGTGCGAAAAGGTCACCGAAGGCGACCGCAATCAGCGCATCAAGCTCGACAAGGCGCCGATGAGCGCCAACAAGTTCCTGCGCAAATTCGCCAAGCACGCGCTGTGGCTGCTGATCGGTTTCGTCACCGGCATGACCTTCGTCGGCTACTTCTCGCCAATCCGCGAACTGGTGTTCGAATTCTTCACCGGGCAAGCCGATGGCTGGTCGTATTTCTGGGTCGGTTTCTTCACCCTCGCCACCTACGGCAACGCCGGCTGGCTGCGTGAGCAGGTGTGCATCTACATGTGTCCGTATGCGCGCTTCCAGAGCGTGATGTTCGACAAGGACACGCTGATCGTTTCCTACGACCCGCGTCGCGGCGAAAGCCGTGGCCCGCGCAAGAAAGGCGTCGACTACAAGGCTCAGGGCCTGGGCGACTGCATCGATTGCACAATGTGCGTTCAGGTCTGCCCGACCGGCATCGACATCCGCGACGGCCTGCAGATCGAGTGCATCGGTTGCGCCGCATGCATCGACGCCTGCGACAGCATCATGGACAAGATGGATTACCCACGCGGGCTGATCAGCTACACCACCGAACACAACTTGTCCGGGCAGAAAACCCATAAACTGCGCCCGCGCCTGATCGGCTATGCCGTGGTGCTGCTGGCGATGATCAGTCTGTTGGTCACAGCGTTTTTTATGCGTTCGCTGGTGGGTTTCGACGTCAGCAAGGACCGCGTGCTGTACCGCGAAAACGCCGAAGGCCGGATCGAAAACGTCTACAGCCTGAAAATCATGAACAAGGATCAGCGCGACCACACTTACGTGCTGGAAGCCGCCGGTTTGCCGGATCTGCGCCTGCAAGGCAAGCGCGAGATCAAAGTGCCGGCCGGGGAAATCTTCAGCATGCCGGTCGAGCTGTCGAGCGCGCCTGAGCAATTGCCATCGAGCACCAACGAGGTGAAATTCATCCTCAAGGATGCCGATGACGACAGCGTCCACGTAGAAGCCAAGAGCCGGTTCATCGGCCCACAAAATCGTTGAGAGAACTGAACATGCCCGCAGCAAACGCCGCAAGTCCCTGGTACAAGCACCTTTGGCCATGGATCATCATCGGGATTCTGGCCTGTTCGGTGACCCTGACGCTGTCCATGGTGACCATCGCGGTGAACAACCCGGACAACCTGGTCAACGACAACTACTACGAGGCCGGCAAAGGCATCAACCGTTCGCTGGACCGTGAATTGCTGGCGCAGACCCTGAAGATGCGCGCCGCCGTGCATCTGGATGATGTGACCGGCGAAGTCGACCTGCGCCTGAGCGGCGACAGCCAGCCGAAAACCCTGGAACTGAACCTGATCTCGCCGACCCAGCCGGAGAAGGATCGCAAGATCGTCCTGGCTCGCAGCGAGACTGAAACGGGGCGCTACATTGGCCAGTTGAGCGACAAGATTGAAGGCCGGCGTTTTGTTGAATTGCTGGGCACTCAGGACGACCACGTGTGGCGGATGTTCGAAGAAGAGCTGGTCAGCCATGACAAGGATTTGTTGTTGGGTGATGAGCCGCTGCAAGGCGCCGAAGACCTGAAAAAATAAGCCTTACACTGATCGTTCCCACGCTCTGCGTGGGCACGCAGCCAGGGACGCTCGGCGTCCCAGCCGAAGCGGACGCGGAGCGTCCAGGGAGGCATTCCCACGCGGAGCGTGGGAACGATCATCGGAACGCCTCATGACCATTCCAATCCCCTGCTACCACTGCGCCCTGCCCGTTCCGTCGGGCAGCCGCTTCACCGCCGTCGTGCTCGGGGAATCCCGCGAGTTCTGCTGCCCCGGCTGTCAGGCGGTGGCCGAAGCCATCGTCGCCGGCGGGCTGGAAAGCTATTACCAGCATCGCAGCGAAGCCTCGGCCAACCCCGAAGCGCTGCCGGTGCAACTGGTCGATGAACTTGAGCTGTACGACCGCGCCGACGTGCAGCAACCTTTCGTGCGCCACGAAGGTGAACTGGCCGAAACCACGCTGCTGATGGAAGGCATCAGTTGCGCCGCGTGCGGCTGGTTGATCGAGAAACACCTGCGCACCCTGCCCGCCGTGGCCGAGGTGCGACTGAACCTGTCCAACCATCGCCTGCATGTGCGCTGGGCAGACACTCAGTTGCCGCTGAGCCAGATCCTCGGCGAACTGCGCCACATCGGCTACGCCGCGCACCCGTATCAGGCCGACCGCGCCAGCGAACAACTGGCCAGCGAAAACCGCCTCGCCCTGCGCCAGCTCGGGGTCGCCGGGCTGCTGTGGTTCCAGGCGATGATGGCGACCATGGCGACCTGGCCGGAATTCAACATCGACCTCAGCCCGGAGCTGCACACGATCCTGCGCTGGGTCGCGCTGTTCCTCACCACGCCGATCGTGTTCTACAGCTGCGCACCGTTTTTCAAGGGCGCCATGCGCGACCTGCGCACCCGCCACCTGACCATGGACGTCTCGGTATCGCTGGCGATCGGTGCGGCCTATGTCGCCGGGATCTGGACCTCGATCACAGGGGTCGGCGAGCTGTACTTCGACGCGGTGGGCATGTTCGCGCTGTTCCTGCTCGCCGGGCGCTACCTCGAACGTCGCGCCCGCGAGCGCACCGCCGCTGCCACCGCGCAACTGGTCAATCTGCTGCCCGCCTCGTGCCTGCGCCTCGACGACGCCGGCCAGAGTGAACGCATCCTGCTCAGCGAACTGCGCCTCGGTGATCGCGTGCTGGTGCAACCGGGTTCGGTGCTGCCGGCGGACGGCAAGATCCTCGATGGCCAATCGAGCATCGACGAATCGGTGCTGACCGGCGAATACCTGCCGCAGCCACGCGCCAAGGGTGATGCCGTCACCGCCGGCACGCTGAACGTGGAAGGGGCGCTGACCGTCGAGGTGCAGGCGCTGGGTCAGGACACACGACTGTCGGCCATTGTTCGCCTGCTGGATCGCGCCCAGGCGGAAAAACCACGACTGGCGGAAATCGCCGACCGCGCCGCGCAATGGTTTTTGTTGCTGTCGCTGATCGCGGCGGCCGCAATCGGTCTGCTGTGGTGGGAGCTGGACTCGTCGCGAGCGTTCTGGATCGTCCTCGCGATGCTGGTCGCCACTTGTCCGTGCGCGCTGTCGCTGGCGACGCCGACCGCGCTCACCGCCGCCACCGGCACCCTGCACAAACTCGGCCTGCTGCTGACCCGTGGCCATGTGCTGGAAGGCCTGAACCAGATCGACACGGTGATCTTCGACAAGACCGGCACCCTCACTGAAGGCCGACTGGTGCTGCGCTCGATCCGACCGCTCGGCGCCCTCGACAGCGATCAGTGCCTGAGTCTGGCCGCCGCCCTGGAAAACCGTTCCGAACACCCGATCGCCCGCGCCTTCGGTCGCGCGCCGCTGGCTGCCGAAGATGTCCACAGTACGCCGGGGCTGGGGCTTGAAGGGTTGGTTGGCGAACAGCGCTTGCGCATCGGTCAGGCGGATTTTGTCTGTGATCTCGGCGGCGCGCCGGTGCCATCGATGCCGAAGGAGCCGGGCCAATGGCTGCTGCTCGGTGACAGTCAGGGGCCGCTGGCCTGGTTCGCCCTCGACGACCGTCTGCGCGACGACGCCCCGGCCCTGCTCGCGGCGTGCAAGGCGCGCGGCTGGCGCACGCTGCTGCTGTCGGGCGACAGTTCGCCGATGGTCGCCAGCGTCGCCGCCGAACTGGGTATCGATGAGGCCCGTGGCGGTCTGCGTCCGGACGACAAGCTGCAAGTGCTGCAACAACTGCACAAGGACGGTCGCAAGGTGTTGATGCTCGGCGACGGGGTCAACGACGTGCCGGTGCTGGCTGCTGCGGACATCAGCGTGGCCATGGGCTCGGCCACCGATCTGGCGAAAACCAGTGCCGATGCGGTGTTGCTGTCCAACCGCCTCGAGGCCTTGGTACAAGCCTTCACGCTGGCCCGTCGCACCCGTCAGGTGATCATCGAGAACCTGTTCTGGGCCGCGCTGTACAATGGCCTCATGTTGCCGTTCGCCGCCCTCGGCTGGATCACTCCGGTGTGGGCCGCCGTCGGCATGTCGATCAGTTCGCTGACCGTGGTGCTCAACGCCCTGCGCCTGACTCGCCTGCCGAGCGCGCCGGCCGTCAACCCCACGTCAGAAACCCGCCCGCTGCCGGCCTGAGCCGCGCGGGCATGGAGTACAGATGCCAGCTCTCTACGTGATGATTCCGGCCGCGCTGGTGATCGTGGCCATCGCCGTCTACATCTTCTTCTGGGCGGTGGACAGCGGCCAGTACGACGACCTCGACGGCCCGGCCCACAGCATCCTGTTCGACGACCAGGATCCGAACCACACCGCTGCGGTAGACGAAGCCAACCCCGCCAAACCGGACGACAAGGCGCCACCCCATGCTTGAACTGGCGCCGCTGTTGGTGTCTGCGTTGATTCTTGGCCTGCTCGGCGGCGGGCATTGCCTGGGCATGTGCGGCGGCTTGATGGGCGCGCTGACCCTGGCGATTCCCAAGGAACAACGCAGCCGACGCTTTCGATTGTTGCTGGCCTATAACCTTGGGCGGATTCTCAGCTATGCCACGGCCGGATTGCTGATCGGGCTGGCGGGATGGGCGGTGGCCAACAGTCCTGCTGCGCTGTTCATGCGCGTGCTCGCCGGTTTGCTGCTGATCGCCATGGGCCTTTATCTGGCGGGCTGGTGGAGCGGCCTGACCCGCATCGAAAGCCTCGGTCGCGGACTCTGGCGTTACATCCAGCCAGTCGCCAATCGCCTGCTGCCGGTGTCGAGCCTGCCCCGGGCCTTGCTGCTTGGCGCGCTGTGGGGATGGCTGCCGTGCGGGCTGGTTTACAGCACGTTGTTGTGGTCGGCCAGTCAGGGCAATGCACTGGACAGCGCGTTGCTGATGCTCGCCTTCGGGCTCGGTACCTGGCCGGTTTTACTCGCGACAGGCCTCGCGGCCGAGCGGGTGACGGCGCTGTTGCGCAAACGCAGCGTGCGCATGGCCGGCGGTCTGCTGGTGATCCTGTTCGGTATCTGGACCCTGCCGGGTCCGCACCAGCACTGGCTGATGGGCCACTGATCGGCGGCGCGGCCTTCGCGAGCAAGCTCGCTCCCACAGGTTTTGTGTAGCCCACAAATCTCCTGTGGGGGCGAGCTTGCTCGCGAAGAGGCCCGCACTGACAACACACATATCCCCGTTGATGCAAATCAAGACGCCTTTTTGTGCCCTCCCCTAGACTCGGCACACTGCCAGCCTATCCGGGGGAATGCCCGCATGCTCGACGCCATTCGTTGGGACACCGATTTGATCCGCCGCTACGACCTGGCGGGGCCGCGCTACACCTCGTACCCGACGGCCGTGCAATTTCACAGTCAGGTCGGCACCTTCGACCTGTTCCACGCCCTGCGCGACAGCCGCAAAGCCCTGCGCCCGCTGTCGCTGTACGTGCACGTGCCGTTCTGCGCGAACATCTGCTACTACTGCGCCTGCAACAAGGTCATCACCAAGGATCGCGGCCGCGCGTTGCCCTATCTGCAACGGCTTGAGCAGGAAATCCAGCTGATCGCCTGCCACCTCGACCCGGCGCAGAAAGTCGAGCAACTGCACTTCGGCGGCGGCACGCCGACCTTTCTTAGCCACGATGAGTTGCGCCAGTTGATGGCGCACCTGCGCAAGCATTTCAATTTGCTGGACGATGACTCCGGCGACTACGGCATCGAGATCGACCCGCGCGAAGCCGACTGGTCGACCATGGGCCTGCTGCGCGAATTGGGCTTCAACCGGGTCAGCATCGGCCTGCAGGATCTCGACCCGGCGGTACAACGGGCGGTCAATCGCCTGCAAAGCCTGGAAGAAACCCGTGCGGTGATCGACGCGGCACGCACCCTGCAATTTCGCTCGATCAACATCGACCTGATCTACGGCCTGCCCAAGCAGACTCCGGACAACTTCGCCCGCACCGTCGAGGAAGTTATCAGCCTGCAACCGGACCGGCTGTCGGTGTTCAACTACGCGCACCTGCCGGAACGCTTCATGCCGCAGCGGCGGATCAACGGCAACGAACTGCCGAGCCCGGCGCAGAAGCTGGAAATGCTGCAACGCACCATCGAACAACTGACCGCCGCCGGCTACCGCTACATCGGCATGGACCATTTCGCCCTGCCCGACGATGAACTGGCGATTGCTCAGGAAGAATCGACCCTGCAACGCAATTTCCAGGGCTACACCACCCACGGTCATTGCGACCTGATCGGGCTGGGCGTGTCGGCGATCAGCCAGATTGGTGATCTGTACTGCCAGAACAGCAGCGACCTCAACCACTACCAGAACACCCTCGCCGGCGCGCAACTGGCCACCAGCCGGGGTTTGGTGTGCAACGCTGACGATCGCTTGCGCCGCGCGGTGATCCAGCAACTGATCTGCAATTTCAGCCTGGACTTCGCCGAGATCGAGCGCAGCTTCAACATCGATTTTCAGGGTTACTTCGGCGCGCTCTGGCCACAATTGCAGGGCATGGCGCAGGACGGGCTGATCGAACTGGATCGCGAGCGCATCACCGTGCTACCGGCCGGGCGCCTGCTGGTGCGTTCGGTGTGCATGGTGTTCGACGCGTATCTGGAACAGCAGAACCGCCAGCGTTTTTCGCGGGTGATTTAACTCTTCATCAGCAGCGCGTTGGTTTTCAGGTTCTGGTCCGAGGTCAGGCCCGATTGGTCGATGACCTTGGCCAGGGACAGGTTGGCGGTGATCAGACCGTTGTTGAGGGCGGAGATGGCGCCTTTGAGGGCAGCGATCTTGGCGAATCGCTCTTCGTTGGAGAGGGTCTTGTTGGCCAGCAGCGCGTTGATCTGGGCGTTCTTCTCGGCGATCTGCTGGCGAAACTTGCGAATCATCTTCAGCAATTGCTGGACGTTTTCCGGCAAACCGCTTTCTTCGATATCGCGGCTTTTCCCGCCGGCACCGGCGGATTTTGCAATGGCGGCACCGGACAGCGACACTTTGACGCCCTCGACCAAGGTCGGGCTTCCCAACGATGCCGCGTCTGTGCCGGACTCATCGTCAACGGAGGTTTCAGCACTTTCCAGCAACGACGCAACGCCACTGTTACCGGGGGTCAGCGTACCAATAGCAGTCATCGAAGCGGTTCCTTGCATGCCGTCAGATACCTGTTTATCGGCCGTCATCCCTGCGGCTTTATGCCGTGGGGGCAATCTCGCCACAGACTGGCCTGAATGTCCTCCGCTGGGTTACCCTTACGCCTTATGTGTGTTTTCCCACAAGGATTTAAGAAATGTCCGAGCCAGTTAAACTGCGCGCTCACAACCAGGCTAATTGCAAGGATTGCAGCCTGGCCCCTCTCTGCCTGCCACTTTCGCTGAATCTGGAAGACATGGATGCGCTGGACGAAATCGTTAAACGTGGCCGCCCGTTGAAAAAGGGTGAGTTCCTGTTCCGCCAGGGCGACACCTTCGATTCCGTTTATGCAGTACGCTCCGGCGCCCTCAAGACCTTCAGCCTGAGCGACACCGGCGAAGAACAACTGACCGGCTTCCACCTGCCGAGCGAACTGGTCGGGCTGTCCGGCATGGACACCGAGAAACACCCGGTTTCCGCCCAGGCGCTGGAAACCACTTCGGTCTGCGAGATTCCATTCGAACGCCTCGACGAACTGGCCCTGCAATTGCCGCAGCTGCGCCGTCAGTTGATGCGCGTGATGAGCCGCGAAATCCGCGACGACCAGCAGATGATGTTGCTGCTGTCGAAGAAGACCGCCGACGAGCGCATCGCCACCTTCCTGGTCAACCTGTCGGCGCGTTTCCGCGCTCGCGGCTTCTCGGCCAACCAGTTCCGCCTGAGCATGTCGCGCAATGAAATCGGCAACTATCTGGGGCTGGCGGTGGAAACCGTGTCCCGGGTCTTCACCCGCTTCCAGCAGAACGAACTGATCGCCGCCGAAGGCAAGGAAATCCATATCCTCGACCCGATCCAGCTCTGCGCCCTGGCCGGCGGCTCGCTCGAAGTCTGATCTCGACCCGCGGCCGAGCGTATCGTTTCAGCCGCGGGTATACTGCGCCGTTTGCAGCCCTGCCAGGACACCTCGACGATGGTCTTCGACTCCTTCGACATCAAATCCCTGATCCGCCCCGTGATCGACTTCCCGAAACCGGGCGTGATCTTTCGCGACATCACCCCGCTGTTCCAGTCGCCCAAGGCCCTGCGCCTGGTGATGGACAGCTTCGCCCACCGCTATGTGGAAGCCGACTTCACCCATATCGGTGCGATGGATGCGCGCGGTTTCCTGATCGGTTCGGTGCTGGCCTATCAACTGAACAAGCCGCTGGTGCTGTTCCGCAAGCAAGGCAAACTGCCGGCGGACGTGCTGGCTGAAGGTTACGCGACCGAGTACGGCGAAGCGTTCCTCGAAGTGCACGCCGACAGCCTGTGTGAAGGCGATTCGGTGGTGATGTTCGATGACCTGATCGCCACCGGCGGCACGTTGATCGCAGCGGCCAACCTGATCCGCCGCATGGGCGCCCGCGTTCATGAAGCGGCGGCGATCATTGATCTGCCGGAGCTGGGTGGTTCGCAGCGTCTTGAGGACATGGGGATTCCGACGTTCTGCCTGACGCAGTTTGCGTTGACCGACAAGTAATCAGCCCCGCACCTCGATCGTTCCCACGCTCCGCGTGGGAACGATCAAACACCGAAGATTACAGTCCCATCTGCTTGCTGATGATCTCGTTCATCACTTCCCGCGTACCGCCGCCAATCGACAGGATGCGGTTATCCCGATACAGCCGCTCCACCAGGCTTTCGCGCATATAACCCAGCCCGCCAAGAATCTGCACCGCCTCATTGGTGATGCGGTCCGAAGTGTCCGTGGCGAAGTTCTTGGCCATGGAAATCTCCTTGATCACGCTCTGCCCCGCCGCCATTTTCGCCGCCTGCCGGTAGGTGAACTCCCGCGAGACTTCCAGCGCCGTGGCCATTTCCGCGAGGCGATGCTTGATCACCTGGAACTTGCCGATGGGTTTGCCGAACGCTTCACGCTCCTTCGCCCACTTCAGGCTTTCTTCCAGCGCCAGTTGCGCGGTCATGTTGGCCATCAGCGCCAATGCCAGACGTTCGCTCTGGAAGTTGCCCATGATGCAGGCGAATCCCATGTTTTCAGCGCCGATCAGATTTCCCACAGGCACCCGGCAATCGTCGAAGAACAATTCAGCCGTGTCCGACGCCCACCAGCCCATTTTCTTCAGCTGGCGGCCGACGGTGAAACCCGGCGTGCCCCTCTCGATCAGCAGCAGACTGATACCGCCAAAACCGGGCGCACCGGTACGCACCGCTACGGTGTAGTAGTCGGCGCGTACGCCACTGGTGATAAAGGTTTTGCTGCCGCTGACCCGGTAATGATCGCCATCGCGTATGGCGCGGGTCTGCAGGTTGGCGACGTCGGAGCCGCCGCCCGGTTCGGTGACGGCCAGGGCGCTGATTTTCTCGCCGCTGAGCACTTGGGGCACGACGCGGTCACGGACTTCAGGCCGGGCCCATTTGACGATCGGCGGCAAACCGATATCGAGCGAGCCGAGCCCGGCTACCAGCCCGCCGGAGCCGCAACGCATCAGTTCTTCGCTGGCGGCGATCTTGGCGAACAGATCACCTTCGTGACTGCCGCCCAGCGCTTCGGGGTAACCGATGCCGAGAATGCCGGCCGCACCGGCCTTGAGGTACAGCTCACGGGGAAAGCTTTCGGCTTCTTCCCACGCATCGATGTCCGGCAGGATCTCGCGTTCGACGAAACGTCTGACGCTGTCGCGGACCATTTGATGGCTGGGGTCGAAGTATTCCTGGAAGGCGGGCATCGGCGAACTCCATGGAAGGGTTCGCCGAACTTAACCGAGCGCTTGCTTGGTTTTCAACAGGATTGTGTGGCTCAGAGGGAAATCGGCTTGCGCCCGGCAAACGAGTGAGCCAGCGTGCCGCCGTCCACCAGCTCCAGTTCGCCGCCCAACGGTACGCCGTGGGCGATGCGCGAGGCGATCAGGCCTTTGTTCTGCAGCAACTGGGCGATGTAGTGGGCGGTTGCTTCGCCTTCTACCGTCGGGTTGGTGGCGAGGATGACTTCGGTGAAGGTGCCCGCCTCTTCGATCCGCGCCATCAATTGCGGAATGCCGATGGCTTCCGGGCCCAGGCCGTCCAGCGGCGACAGGTGCCCTTTGAGCACGAAATAGCGACCACGGAACCCGGTCTGCTCGACCGCGTAGACATCCATCGGCCCTTCCACCACGCACAGCAGCGTGTCGTCGCGACGGGTGTCGGCGCATTGCGGGCACAGATCGTCTTCGGTCAGCGTGCGGCACTGGCGGCAGTGTCCGACCCCTTCCATGGCCTGGCTCAAGGCCTGGGCCAGACGCGTACCGCCGCTGCGGTCACGTTCGAGCAACTGCAACGCCATACGCTGGGCAGTTTTCTGACCCACGCCCGGCAAAGTTCGCAGGGCGTCGATCAGTTGGCGAATCAAAGGGCTGAAGCTCATGGGGAAAAAGTCCGACAAAACAACGAGACGCGGTTTATACCCGCGCCTCCGGCCAGCGTCAAATCCTCAGTCCTGGGCGACCTTCACCACCAGTTTGCCGAAGTTGCGCCCCTCCAGCAGCCCGATAAACGCTTGCGGCGCCTGCTCCAGGCCCTCGACCACGTCCTCGCGGAATTTCACCTTGCCGTCGCGCACCCACGGCACCATGGCGCTGATGAATTCCGGCTGACGGTCGCCGTAGTCGTCGAACACGATGAAGCCCTGAATCCGTACGCGCTTGGTCAGCAAGGTGCGCTGTAGTGCAGGCAGGCGATCCGGGCCTTTCGGCGCTTCCGAGGCGTTGTAGCCGGCGATCAGGCCGCACAGCGGGATCCGCGCCTTGGGATTGAGCAGCGGCACGACCGCATCGAAGACATGGCCACCGACGTTTTCGTAATAGATGTCGATGCCATTGGGGCAGGCCTTGGCCAGTTGCTCGGCGAAGTCTGGGGCCTTGTGATCGATGCAGGCGTCGAAGCCCAGTTCCTCGACCACGTATTTGCATTTTTCCGCACCACCGGCCACGCCGACGGCGCGCAGGCCTTTAATCTTGGCGACCTGGCCGACCACCGAGCCCACTGCACCGGAAGCGGCGGCGACCACCAGGGTCTCCCCTTCTTTTGGCTGGCCGATGTCCATCAAACCCATGTACGCGGTCATGCCGGGCATGCCCAGTACGCCGAGCGCCATCGACGGGCTCGGCAGGCCGGACGGGATCGGGATGATGTTACGGCCATCGCTGATGCTGTGGCTTTGCCAACCGGTGGCACCGACCACCAGATCGCCAGGGTGGAATTTCGGATGACGCGACTGTTCGACCCGGCTGACAGCCCCGCCGGTCATCACCTCGCCGATTTGTACCGGTGCCGCGTAGGACGGCGCGTCACTCATGCGCCCGCGCATGTAGGGATCGAGCGACAGGTACAGGGTCTTGAGCAACACCTGGCCGTCTTCAAGGTCCGGCAGCGCCTCGCGCTCCAGACGGAAGTTCTCGGGCGTTGGCGCACCTACCGGCCGCGAGGCCAGCACGAAGCGTTGATTGAGGGTCAGAGGGTCGGACATGTCAGCGTCTCCTTTGAATGATGAATTCGGCGGTATAGGGAGCAGACCTTGGTGGGCATGGTGCGTTCCGCTTGATGATCGTTGTTCGGTCGAGGTCTCGATCTGTCCACGCGGGAATAGCTTAACGGACGTTCCGTGTACGGCGTTGGATTTGGGACGCGGAGCGTCCCGGCTGCATTCCCACGCAGAGCGTGGGAACGATCAAAGGGCCAAAAAAAATGCCAGGCGCGATGCCTGGCATTTTTTGTAGCTCATCCAACCCGCAAAGGCGAATCAGAACGGCAGTTTCATACCGGCCGGCAGGTTCATGCCAGCGGTCATGCTGCCCATTTTCGCCTGGCTGTTGGCTTCGATCTGACGCACGGCGGCGTTGACGGCTGCAGCCACCAGATCCTCGACCACTTCACGGTCGTCTTCGTCCAGGCCCGGCAGTACGCTCGGGTCGATGCTGACTTTCTTCACGTCATGACGACCGGTCATCACCACGGTGACCAGATCGCCACCGGCTTTGCCGGTGACTTCGGCGTTGGCCAGTTCTTCCTGCATCTTGGCCATTTTTTCCTGCATCTGCTGCGCCTGCTTCATCAGGCCGGCCATGCCACCTTTCATCATGGGAATCACCTCAAAAGTACTTGGATCAAAACAGCGCCCGGCCAGACAGGCCGGACGCCCTCAGTTATTAGCCCTGACTGACCAGGGCGTCGACAGGTTCAATAGTATCGTGTCGCACGACCGCACCGAACTGTTGGACCATCTGCTGGATGAACGGATCGCCGTGGATCGATTCCTCCGCCTCGCGCTGACGGTTGGCACGGCGCCGGGACGCCGCCTGGGCCGGAGTTTCCTGCTCGGGCTTGATCAGCTCGATGGTCAGGGTCAGCGTGCGCCCGTGGAACTGGTTCAGCGCATCGTTCAGACGACGCTGCTGGGTGGCGTTGAACAAGGCGCTGTGGGCCGGGTCCAGGTGCATCAGCCAGTTGTCGCCATCGGCCGCAATAAGCGTGCAGTTGGCGGCGATGCTGCCGGTCATGCCGGAAATCGGCAGTTGCGGGAACAGCTCCAGCCATTGCAGGGCCAGACCTGTGGCCGGCGCGGCGGCGGGTTCCGGCTCGGGCTCGGGAGCCGGTTCTGCGGCGTGCTCGCTGGCCAGATCATCGAGGTAACTGTAGGCCGAATCCATGTCCGGCTCGATGTAATCCTCGTCGAGCGGCGGCTCGTCGTCCATGTCCATGCCCGGTGTGGCGGCATCGACGTCGGCCACTGATGGCTCGGGGATCGGCGCGGCGGCCCACTCCGGCGCGTCCGGTACGACGCTGTCCGGAGTCGGCAGCGGCATGGGCGGCAGGTCAGGCTGTTCGGCGGTGGTTTCCAGCACCGGTTCTACCGCTGGCTGTTGCACAGGCGCCGGCTCTACCGGGTCATTCCACGGTAGATCGACGACTTCTTCGACGGCAACCGGCTCGGGCTCGGGCTCAGGAACGGGTTCCGGCGCAATCACCGGGGCGACCGGTGCAGGCTCGGGAGCCGGCGCAGGCGCAACCACCGGCGCTGGCGCAACAGCCGCAGCAACTACCGGCGCAGGTTTCGGCGCGGCAGCCACTGAGTTTGCGGAATCAACTGTGGCCTGGCTGATCCCCACTGGCTTTAGCGGTTGC
>Ga0207696_1001007_pt1 | contig 16926 bp, 8 predicted proteins | sample KBSS54metaG_FD_184403 | JGI IMG/M metagenome (GOLD analysis project Ga0207696, IMG submission 184403) | Switchgrass rhizosphere microbial communities from Kellogg Biological Station, Michigan, USA - KBS S5-4 metaG (SPAdes) (version 2) | ecosystem: Host-associated > Plants > Roots > Rhizosphere >...
TTAACTCGCTGACCGGTTATACCAACGGCACGCTGAATATTGATGCGGGCGGTAATGTTACGGTGAATAGCGGAAGTTTTGACGGCACCATTCAAGGCGCGGGCGATTTTACCGTGGCTGCCAATGGAAGCTACAGCCTGAGCGGTGCCGACTCAATGGCGTTAAGCGGTGACATTATTGTTGAAGATAACGCGTTGCTGAGTTTATCCGGTGATGTGGATGATTTGCAGGCGCTGGAAGCTGACCCGCAGTCCATCGTGCTTAACGACGGCGTGCTGGATTTGTCAGATATGGCGATGGCTCCGGGCGCAACGAGCGACCCTGCGCTGAATATCTCCGGCGCGGGCGGCACGGTAATTGGTAACGACGATGTGGCGCATTTGACGGGCGGCACTGATATGCAAATTGGTGGCGATTCCCCTACGGCAGCCGACCAGAACGGTGTGTATGTGGTGGTGGATGCGGGTAGCGGAAGCGTCTCGCTTGCTGACGATAACCACTATCTGGGGGATACGCAGATTGCCTCCGGAACCTTGCAGCTTAGTAACAATTCTCAACTCGGTGACACCACCTACAACCGTGCGGTTATTTTCACCGATCCGTCACAGGCCAGCGTGCTACATGTCACCGATGATGTGAATACCTGGACGGACGAAAGCGGCCATGCGCGTGATTTAGAAATGCGTGCCGATGGGGAGGTGAGCGTTGATGACGGCGTGACCACTCAGTGGGGCGCGTTGATGGAAGACTCCACGGGCAACGCGGGGGACGTCAACAGTACCTTCAGCAAAACTGGCGGCGGCACGCTGGAACTCACTGCCAGCGGCACAACCCATTCAGCGGTGCGCGTCGAGCAAGGTACGCTGAAAGGCGGCGCGGTGGATATCTTCCCGTATGCTTCTTCTTTATGGATTGGTAGTGAAGGCACTTTCGAAACCGGTGCGGACCAACACATTCAGTCAATAGATGCCTCGTCGCAGGGCGATATTGTGATTAGCGACCAGACGTCGTTAACGCTCACTAACCAGGATACTCAGCAAGCGCTGGATGCTTCGCTGTTCAGCGGCGACGGTACGCTGGTGAATGAGACGGCAGGATTAACGCTGACCGGCACGTTGGACACCAATCTGACTACCGACAGCGAAACGAATCTGGCTGGCGTAACGGTGAACGGCAACGTCACCAACAGCAGCGGAAGCATCAGCATGGCGAATGGTTATGCGGGTGACACTTTCACGGTGAACGGTGATTACACCGGCGGTGGCACGCTAGTGATGGACACCGAGTTTGACGGTGATGACTCGGCAACTGATGAGCTGCTGCTAAATGGCAATACTTCTGGCACGACGACAGTGCAGTTTAACCCGATAACCGGTATCGGCCAGCCAACCCAGGCCGGGATTAAAGTAGTGGATTTCACCGCAGATTCGGCACAGTTTTCCAATGATGCCCAATTTACTATGGCAGGCGATGGCTATTTAAATATGGGGGCGTATGACTACACGCTGGTGAAGGACGACCAGGATTGGTATTTGCGCTCTGAGGTGCTCAAGCCAGAACCGACACCGGAGCCAGAGCCGACTCCAGATCCTGAACCGACCCCAGATCCCACTCCAGCACCGGAACCAGCGCCAGAACCAACACCAGACCCTGTTCCGACACCAGAGCCTGCGCCAGCCCCGCAGCCTGCTTCACAGCCGGTACTTAATCCGAAAACAGGCGGCTACTTTAATAATATTCATAGCGCCAACGATGCTTTTGTTATGCGCCTGAGCGACCATGCGGGCGGGCAAGATCAACAGAAGTTACACCTACGTTTACTGAGCAACCGTACCACCTCAACGTTTGCCGATCAGCTTGATCAAAGCGAAGACCAGAACGTGGTGCAACTCAGCGGTACGCTGGCGGATTTGGCATACGGAAATGATAGTGAGTGGTTACTGGGGGCGGTGGCGGGTTACAGCAATAACAGCGGCGATAGCCATTCAAGCGTGACCGGACGCAAAGCCGATAACGACAGCCAGGGCTACAGCGTGGGGCTGACTTCAACCTGGTATCAACACGGTGCGGGCAACGGCGGAGCCTGGATCGACAGTTGGGCGCAATATGTGTGGTTCGATAACCACGTGAGCGAAAAAGACAGCGGTGACGATAACTACCGTTCGTCAGGTTTACTGGCATCGGTAGAAGCTGGTTACAACTGGCAGGCAATCAACACCGACGCGCTGCGTTGGGAGATTGAACCGCAGGCGCAACTGGTTTATCAGGGCGTTCAACAAGACGCCTTTACTGCCGCTAATCATTCGCGGGTCGAACAGCAATCGCCACACAATATTCAGAGCCGACTGGGTTTGCATAACCAGCTAACGTTTGGCAAAACTTATGAGATCTCACCATTTGTTGACCTGAACTATCTGCACAATAGCGAAAACACCACTATGAGTATTGATGGCGTCAATTTTAGCGATAACACGGCAAAAAACGTGGGTGAAGTCAGCGTGGGCGTGACCAGCAAGTTAAGTAAAAACGCCAGCCTGTGGGGGAAATTTACCGGCCAAAAAGGCTCAGAGGGTTATCAACAGATGGCGGGAAGTGTCGGCTTTAGCCTGACGTGGTAAACATGCGATTATTCTGCGAAAACAGTGCCGTAGGGTGGATAAGCGTTAGCGTCATCCACCATTTTCGCCTGTTGTTACAGATAAAAGTGTCGGATGACGCTGCGCTTATCCGACCTGGGAAAAGCCTGACATTGAGTATTAGTCAGCACAAACGGTATGCAGCATATAGTTAACGTCAACGCCCGGTGCCAGTTTGAACACGTTGGTCAGCGGGTTGAAATGCAGGCCTGTCATGTGGCGCTCGCGCAGTGGCGTCTCATCAACCCAGGAGAGTAATTCTGCCGGTTTGATGAACTTCTTAATGTCATGTGTGCCTTTTGGCACCATGCGCAGGATGTATTCCGCGCCAACCACGGCCATCAGCCAGGATTTACCGTTACGGTTAAGCGTGGAGAAAAAGACGTGACCGCCAGGTTTCACCAGTTTTGCACAGGCGTGAACCACTGATTGCGGGTCCGGCACGTGCTCGAGCATTTCCATACAAGTGACGACGTCATACTTTCCGGCAAATTTATCCGCGTGTTGTTCCACGGTTTCTTGCACGTAATCGACCTGAATGCCACTTTCCAGCGCGTGAAGTTTCGCGACTTGTAACGGCTCAAAACCCATATCCAGCCCGGTTACATTAGCGCCTTCGCGCGCCATGCTTTCAGCCAGAATCCCGCCGCCGCAGCCGACATCAAGCACCGTTTTACCAAATAACCCATCCGCACGTTGGTTGATATAACCCAAACGCAGCGGGTTAATACGGTGCAGTGGCTTAAATTCGCCTTCTAAGTCCCACCAGCGTGAGGCAACGGCTTCGAATTTGGCGATTTCATCATGGTCAACGTTGTGGATTACCGGTTGGTTTTCGGCATTCATGGGGCTAGTTACTCCTTACTCATTTCGTGGCGGGAGTATATCAGTCAATTCTCTGCTGGCGAATGTGTTCTGGTTTCCCCACTGTCGGGCGATTGTGTTATAATTTGCGACCTTTGAATCCGGGACACAGTAGAGGGATAGCGGATACATGAGCGACCTTGCCAGAGAAATTACACCGGTCAACATTGAGGAAGAGCTTAAGAGCTCATATCTGGATTACGCGATGTCGGTTATTGTCGGCCGCGCACTGCCAGATGTCCGCGATGGACTCAAGCCGGTACACCGTCGCGTACTTTACGCCATGAACGTATTGGGCAATGACTGGAATAAAGCGTACAAAAAATCCGCCCGTGTTGTTGGTGACGTAATCGGTAAATATCACCCTCACGGTGATACCGCTGTCTATGACACTATCGTGCGTATGGCGCAGCCATTCTCATTGCGTTACATGTTGGTAGATGGCCAGGGTAACTTTGGTTCTGTGGACGGTGACTCCGCCGCGGCGATGCGTTATACGGAAATCCGTATGTCGAAAATCGCTCACGAACTGATGGCCGATCTCGAAAAAGACACAGTAGATTTCGTCGATAACTACGACGGAACCGAGCGTATTCCCGATGTAATGCCAACCAAAATACCTAACCTGCTGGTGAACGGTTCGTCCGGTATCGCAGTCGGTATGGCAACTAACATCCCGCCTCATAACATCACAGAAGTGATCAACGGCTGCCTCGCATTTATTGAAGACGAGGACATCACCGTTGAAGGGCTAATGGAACACATCCCAGGTCCTGACTTCCCGACAGCGGCAATCATCAATGGCCGTCGTGGCATTGAAGAAGCGTACCGTACTGGCCGTGGCAAAATTTACATCCGCGCGCGCGCAGAAGTAGAAGCTGATGCCAAAACAGGCCGCGAAACTATCATCGTTCACGAAATTCCATACCAGGTTAACAAAGCACGCCTGATTGAGAAAATCGCTGAGCTGGTGAAAGACAAACGCGTTGAGGGCATTAGCGCTCTGCGTGACGAGTCTGATAAAGACGGCATGCGCATTGTTATCGAAATCAAACGCGATGCAGTGGGCGAAGTTGTCCTGAATAATCTTTATTCTCAGACTCAGCTTCAGACTTCCTTCGGTATCAACATGGTTGCGCTGCATCAGGGCCAACCGAAGATCATGAACCTGAAAGACATTCTTTCTGCGTTCGTGCGTCACCGTCGTGAAGTGGTTACGCGTCGTACTATTTTCGAACTGCGTAAAGCCCGTGACCGTGCACACATCCTTGAAGGTCTGGCGATCGCCCTGGCGAACATCGACCCAATCATCGAACTGATTCGTCACTCACCAAATGCCGCAGAAGCAAAAGCTGGCCTGATTGCCCGTTCATGGGATCTGGGCAACGTTTCTGCCATGCTGGAACGTGCGGGTGATGACGCTGCGCGTCCTGAGTGGCTGGAGCCAGAGTTCGGTATTCGCGACGGTCAATATTTCCTGACCGAGCAACAAGCACAGGCAATTCTGGATCTGCGTTTGCAGAAACTGACTGGCCTTGAGCACGAAAAACTGCTCGACGAATACAAAGAGCTGCTGGAGCAGATCGCTGAATTGCTGCACATTTTGGGCAGCGCTGAACGTCTGATGGAAGTGATCACCGAAGAGCTGGTTGCGATGCGCGATCAGTTCGGCGACAAACGCCGCACTGAGATCACCGCGAATACCTCTGATATCAACATTGAAGATCTGATCAACCGCGAAGATGTGGTTGTGACGCTCTCGCATCAGGGCTATGTGAAATATCAGCCGCTGACCGACTACGAAGCACAACGTCGTGGTGGTAAAGGTAAATCCGCAGCACGTATTAAAGAAGAAGATTTCATCGACCGCCTGTTGGTTGCCAATACTCATGACACCATTCTGCTGTTCTCCAGCCGTGGCCGTCTGTACTGGATGAAGGTTTATCAATTGCCGGAAGCGAGCCGTGGTGCGCGTGGACGTCCAATTGTTAACTTGCTGCCACTGGAAGCGAACGAACGTATTACCGCGATCCTGCCGGTTCGTGAATATGCCGAAGGTGTTAACGTATTCATGGCTACCGCCAGCGGTACCGTGAAGAAAACGGCGTTGACCGATTTCAGCCGCCCACGTTCAGCGGGCATCATCGCCGTTAACCTGAACGAAGGTGACGAACTGATTGGCGTTGATTTGACCGACGGTAGCAACGAAGCCATGTTGTTCTCGGCTGCGGGTAAAGTGGTGCGCTTCAAAGAAGACGCCGTTCGTACCATGGGCCGTACTGCAACAGGTGTTCGCGGTATCAAACTGGCGGGTGAAGACAAAGTCGTTTCCCTGATCATTCCACGCGGTGAAGGTTCTATCCTGACCGTGACGCAGAATGGTTATGGTAAACGTACTGCGGCTGATGAGTATCCGACTAAGTCTCGTGCAACTCAGGGCGTTATCTCCATCAAAGTAACCGAGCGTAACGGCAGCGTCGTTGGCGCGGTTCAAGTTGAAGATACCGACCAGATCATGATGATTACCGATGCCGGTACTCTGGTTCGTACTCGCGTTTCCGAAGTGAGTGTCGTTGGCCGTAACACCCAGGGCGTTATCCTTATTCGTACTGCGGATGATGAAAACGTGGTGGGCCTGCAACGTGTTGCAGAACCGGTTGATGAAGAAGAACTGGATGCTATTGATGGCACCGTTGCTGAAGGTGATGATGAAATCGCACCAGAAGCAGACGTAGATGACAACGCTTCCGATGAAGCGGACGATGAAGCAGACGAATAATCTGAATTTTGTTGTTTGAAATAGCTCATAACGCCCGGTGCATTTATTGCATCGGGCGTTTTTTATTTTAATATCAAGTTAGGCTTGGTTTAACTCATAAAGGTAAAACAATGGCAATTCCTGAGAAGTATGAAGATGTAGAACGCTGGGCGTTTGGTGATACAGAAAAACAGGCTGATGAACTGGTTAAATTAGTGCTCGATGGCGTGAAAACGGCGACCTGCGCTAACCTCGATGGTGAAGGTATTGCTCAGGTTGGCGATGTTTTTGTGGTGGTGGATGGCAAAAATAAGCCGGTTTGTGCGATTGAACTGACCACCACAGAGATGACCACTTTTGAACAGGTAAACGAAGCCCATGCTCTGGCAGAAGGTGAAGGTGACCGGACGCTGGCATACTGGCGCAACGAGCATAAACGCTTTTTTGAAGAGTACGATCTGTTCTCACCAGATATGACACTGGTGCTGATGCATTTTAAGGTTATCGAAAAGTTCTAGTTTTATCGCGATAAACCTTACCGGTTTGCCGTTGCGGGCTGCCATTTTTGCGGCTACCTTAACGGCATCCAAAGTTTTGCAATTTTCACGACCAGGCTCAATTTGAAATATCTTGTCTCTTTTCGCACCACACTAAAAGTCTCCCGCTACCTGTTTCGGGCACTGGCTTTATTGCTTTGGCTGTTGATTGCACTCTTTTCCGTGTTCTACATCGTAAATGCACTGCATGAAAAAGAGTCGGAAATTCGTCAGGAATTTAATATCAGCTTTGACCAGGCGCAGCGTTACATACAACGTACGTCTGATGTGGTGAAAGAGCTTAAGTACATTGCGGAAAATCGGCTTTCTGCGACCAATGGCGTGTTGCCTGCCATGGAAAATGATGACAACAAAATCGATCCGCCCAATTTCATGCCGTTATTCCCGGATTCTGACTGTTCAGCCGTCAGTGCTTCCTGGCGTACTTCGCTGCAATCTCTGGCGTGGTTTTTACGTTACTGGCGTGACAATTTCTCTGCCGCCTACGATCTCAATCGCGTCTTTTTGATTGGTGGCGATAACCTGTGTATGGCGGATTTCGGCCTGCGTGAAATGCCGCTCGAGCGCGAAAAAGCGCTGAAAAATCTGCATGAACGCATCATGAAATATCGCAGCGCCCCGCAGGATGAGCACAGCAATAGCATTTACTGGATTGGCCCTGGCGCGCGCCCTGGAGTCGGTTACTTCTATACACTGACACCTGTTTATTTGGCTAACCGCCTGCAAGCTCTGCTGGGTGTTGAGCAAACCATCCGCATGGAAAACTTCCTGTCGCCGGGTTCTATGCCGATTGGTGTGACGATTCTGGATGAAAATAGCCGTCCGCTGATCTCCCTTACTGGCCCCGAAACGCGTATTCAGCCTGAAGAAAAATGGCTTCAGGAGCGCTCGTGGTTTGGTTATACCTCGGGCTTTAAGCAATTCATTCTCAAGAAAAATTTACCGCCTTCATCAATGAGCGTGGTGTATTCAGTACCGGTGGATATGGTTCTGGAACGCATCCGCATGCTGATCCTCAACGCTGTACTGCTCAATATTCTGGTGGGCGCAGTGCTGTTTACCCTGGCGAGGATGTACGAAAAGCGGATATTTATCCCGGCAGAAAATGACGCCCAGCGCCTGGAAGAACACGAGCAGTTCAACCGTAAAATTGTCGCTTCAGCACCGGTCGGCATCTGTATTCTGCGTACTCAGGACGGAACAAATATTCTGAGTAACGAGCTGGCGCACAACTATCTCAACATGTTGACGCATGAAGACCGGCAACGGCTGACGCAAATCATCTGTGGCCAGCAGGTTAACTTTGTCGATGTGCTGACCAGCAGCCATACCAACTTGCAGATTAGCTTCGTACATTCTCGTTACCGCAACGAAAACGTGGCGATTTGCGTGCTGGTGGATGTCAGCGCGCGCGTCAAAATGGAAGAGTCGCTCCAGGAAATGGCGCAAGCCTCCGAGCAGGCGAGCCAGTCAAAATCCATGTTCCTTGCCACGGTCAGTCATGAACTGCGCACACCGCTTTACGGCATCATCGGCAACCTGGATTTATTGCAAACCAAAGAGTTGCCGAAAGGGGTGGATCGCCTGGTGACGGCGATGAACAACTCTTCCAGTCTGTTGCTGAAAATCATCAGCGATATTCTCGACTTCTCAAAAATTGAATCCGAGCAGTTGAAAATTGAGCCGCGAGAGTTCTCACCACGTGAAGTGATGAGTCACATCACCGCCAACTATTTACCGCTGGTGGTGCGTAAACAACTCGGCTTGTACTGTTTTATCGAACCCGACGTGCCACTGACGCTGCAAGGCGACCCGATGCGCTTGCAGCAAGTGATTTCCAACTTGCTCAGTAACGCGATCAAATTCACGGATGTTGGCTGTATTGTCCTGCATGTCAGCGTAGCGGGGGATTATCTTTCTTTGCGTGTGCGCGATACCGGCGTGGGGATTCCCGCAAAAGAAGTCACGCGGTTATTTGATCCGTTCTTCCAGGCTGGTACCGGCGTGCAGCACAATTTCCAGGGCACCGGTCTCGGTCTGGCTATCTGTGAAAAGCTTATCAGTATGATGGATGGCGATATTTCGGTTGATACCGAAGTGGGAATGGGTAGCCAGTTTACGATTCGCATTCCTTTATACAGTGCAAATTACGCCGAGCCAGCACAGGTTGAAGGTTTACTGAATAAGCGTTGTTGGCTGGCGGTTCGGAATGCTTCGCTGAGTAAATTCCTCGAGTCGATACTGGCAAGAAACCACTTTGAAGTTTTGCAGTATCAGGGCCAGATACCTGATAACGATGATATTTTAATTACCGATGATGAACTGGAAAAAGCCTGGGAAGGGCGCGCAGCGATTATTTTCTGTCGTCGTCATATCGGTATCCCGATTGAAATCTCCCCTGGTTGTTGGCTGCACAGCCTGGCTGCTCCTCATGATTTACTGTTGTTACTGGGGCGCATTTACAGCGTGACGGTTAACCAGCCAGGCGTTGATTCTGAATCACCTGCGCCATCGGGTAGCAATGAACACAACGATGACATGATGATACTCGTCGTCGACGATCATCCAATCAACCGGCGCTTGCTGGCAGATCAGTTGGGATCATTGGGCTATCAGTGTAAAACAGCGAATGACGGCGTCGATGCATTGAATGTGTTGAGTAAAAATCACATTGATATTGTGCTCAGCGACGTCAACATGCCGAATATGGATGGTTATCGTCTGACGCAACGCATTCGTCAGCTAGGTTTGACACTGCCAGTCGTGGGCGTGACAGCCAATGCGTTGGCTGAAGAAAGACAACGTTGTCTGGAGTCGGGAATGGATAGTTGCCTGTCAAAACCGGTGACGCTGGATATTCTTAAACAGACAGTCGATCTTTATGCGGCACGCGTGCGTAGCGGCAGATAAAAAAATGGTGGATGTCGCTTACGCTAATCCACCTTACAAATGCTTTCTTGTAGGTCGGATAAGCGCAGCGTCATCCGACATTGATTTATTCTTTGTCGGCCGGAGACAGGCTAACGGAAGAAAGATAATTCAGCAGGGCGATATCGTTTTCTACGCCCAGTTTCATCATGGCTGATTTTTTCTGGCTACTGATGGTTTTAATGCTGCGGTTCAGTTTGCGGGCAATTTCGGTGACCAGGAAACCTTCAGCGAACAGGCGCAGCACTTCGCTCTCTTTCGGAGACAAACGTTTGTCGCCGTAACCGCCAGCGCTGATTTTTTCCAGCAGGCGAGAAACGCTCTCTGGGGTGAATTTTTTGCCTTTCTGCAATGCGGCCAGCGCTTTTGGTAAGTCAGTTGGCGCGCCTTGCTTGAGTACAATCCCTTCGATATCAAGTTCTAACACTGCACTCAAAATGGCAGGGTTGTTATTCATCGTCAACACGATGATCGACAGATGAGGGAAGTGACGCTTGATGTATTTGATAAGCGTAATGCCGTCGCCGTATTTGTCGCCAGGCATTGAGAGATCGGTTATCAAAACATGGGCATCAAGTTTTGGCAGGTTATTGATAAGCGCTGTGGAATCTTCAAACTCACCGACAACATTCACCCACTCGATCTGCTCGAGAGATTTACGAATGCCGAACAGGACAATCGGATGGTCGTCGGCAATAATTACGTTCATACTGTTCATGTAATAGGCTACCTTGCTACAGCAAACTCTTGACGTAAGCGTCAATATCGCTGGTGTATTTTTGTATGTTGGCAGCATCACTTTCACGAATGTGATGCTCTAACGTTTCACATAACTGTTTGCCGTGTACCAGGTTGAGCATTGCAAACACCCCTTTCAAGCGGTGAGCTGTCTGCGCTAACGCCACAAAATCGTGCGCTGCAGATTCAGTATACAATCTCCTAACATCTTCCGGTACTGTGTCAACAAACAGCGCGTAATAACCGCTGGCGTGAAGCTGCGCATTTTCATCGCCGCCTAACGGTGACTCAGAAATGCCTTCCTGCGCCAGTTGTTCTTCTATCAGTTGTAGCACTGCATCCTGCATCGCATTGCTGATATTAAAATTAACCCGGAACTGACCTGGGCCGAGTTTACGCATTCCGTTCTCATCATCGCTTAAAAGCAAACCCGAAGATGTAAGATTAGACGGATTATCTGTCAGGAATATATCAAACTCTTGACTTGCTAGTCTTTCATCTGGGGTGACGCATTGTGCACCCCAGTTTTCCAGCAGACGCGTGACGATATTCCGTACTTCATTTGAGGTGATATCGATCATCGCCACCACATCATCAAGCAATTTCTCTTCTTGCTCTTCATGCTGCGGTTCTGCGGTCATCTTTATATGCAGATTGTAGCGGGTACCAATCTCTTCGCGGGTTTTGATATTCAAATGCCCGCCCAATTTGCGTGACAGTTGATCGCACAAATAGAAGGTTAACCCATTCGCGCGCCCGTAACGATCTTCACTGGTTTCGTTCAGGAACGGGAAGTGGAGATTGTCGACTTCACCGCTGCTAATCCCTTCGCCGGTATCCAGAATACGGAATAACAAACGGTCAGTGCCGGACTCTTCTTGCGTGATATCGAGAGTAATTTTGCCAATCTGCGTCGTGGTGACAGAATAGTGCAGCAACAGGAGTAGCACTTTGCGCAGTGCTTCCCGGTCACCGTGGCGCTCTTCATCTGCAGCTAACTGGTTGTTGATAAGCAACTGCAGGCCTTTGCGTTTGATAATCGGCAGCATTTCCAACGCGACTTCATCAATCAATGGCTGAATGGCGAATTGTGTCGCATGGGTTTTCCAGGCGTCAGACTCCAGCGTATTAAGCAGCTGAATCTCATCGACCAGACGCACAATACTTTGCGCTTCATTGGCGATACCACCCGCTTCTGGCGCATTTAGTACACTCACTTGCTCGGCGATATTCTTCACCGGTTGCTGTAGCGCTTCGCCAATATGCTGCATGAACGTTATCCGTCCCTGCTGATTTTTCTCATACAGACGTTGAGCTTGTTTAAGCTTTTTATTGACGAGGATTTCACGATCCTGATCGCGAATCACAAAGATTTGCGTGCGTGGGGCAATCTGGCTGCGGAACTGGCGTATTTCATACAGTTCATTATTGATGGTTGCCTGAATCACGCCCTGATGCTGATCGGCCATCGCAATGATATTTTGCAGATTCAGATGCGGCAGCAGGTGGTCGGCAATTTTATTGCTGATAACGGTGCGGTTTGAGTCCAGGTCATGCACCAACAGGCCAAGCGGCAACTGCGCAACAATCTCTTCATTTAATGCACGCAAAGTTTGTAATTCGGCATTGCCACTTTGAACTTCGGCAGGGCGCGCCGTATGTTGGCGGAAGGTAGTGAAACCGAACAGCGCCAGCGCCAGCAGACCAATATTGAGCAGCAGCGGGAATAAAATATTTTGCAAAGTGTCCATCAGCAAAGTGCCGAGCGATACTTGCCAAACCAGGCGCAGATTAGTGGTGGCGAGAGGGGAGGCTATGTCAATTTTGGCACCATTAAAATTAATGGTGACGCTATCCGGGCCATCTTTCTGTGCGCTGTTAATCGGCTTCTGCGCATCGTTATTTTCCAGACGGAAGTTATCCAACGGCAAGGTCGGCGGAATCAAATCATTAATCGGTAAATCAAATGCCACGACAGTGGCCAGATGGCCCGGCTGATTAAAGGTAGTACGCAGCGTAAAGTAGTGTCCGTTTTGCCAGGCCAAAGTACGCAGCAGAGAAAAGCTTTCGCGTTCGTCCAGGGCGTTTGCCTGCTGGAGCATTTCAGCGCGGCGGGAATCAACAATGGAACTGACGCCACTGTCTTTAAGGCCTGTGGAGAGGTCTTTTAGTGGCAAGGTTGAGACCAGAATCATGCTGTTATCCTGGCCGTTTAAATAGTACATCGACCAGGGGCTGGTTTCGGCACCCCATAACGTATCGAGGTAAGTCGAGATACGTTGTGTCGTATCCAGTGTTGTACTGTCGTGAGAGCCAAAAATCAGGGCTTCAGTTTTACTGCGCGGCTTATCTAAATAGTAAACATCCTGGCGCAGGCGGGTTTCTTGCAGACCGTCACTGGCAGGGGAAGTGGAGACCGCAATGTTGTCGTAAATTTGCCAGGTCGCGTAACGGTAAACATCAACCCTTTTATGTAGCGCATGGGTGATATCGACAATCTGATAGCTCTTATCTTTCAGCCAGGTGTTGACGGCGCTTTGCACCATGACACCCATGGTGACCAGCAGCACGACAATCAATAGCAGAAAGAAGCGCGTGATATTGCCGGGGATAAGCGAAAATTTATTAGGGATCATACTGTCTGACTGACTCATTGTTAGCGCGCAACCCGGCGAGCATTCGCCACTTAAAAATATCCTCTGCTCTGCAAGGCTAGCAGGCAGGCGTTAAAAGCTGTTAGTAAGATAACCAACGCGCCCTGGGTAAGAATACCTGCAACCAGCGTTGGCGTCATCGTCTGTCTGTCAAAACTCAACGAGTATAATTCGAAATCGCCGCATTTCCAGGTTGTTGATAATTCGCCAAAATAACGACATTAAAAGGTGGATATTTTAAGCAACAAGGTGGGCTATTTTTGTACAAAATAATTTAGGGGGTACAACTATTTTTTCTGAAACGATTGTTTGTCGGGATTATTTTTAGAAGAATATTCCCGCTTCGCTTGTATGATTTTAGGTCAAAAAATGAATGATTTATTAATAGTTGTTACTTTTTGAAGGGAGTAGCACAGAATGATTAAAGTTACGTAAAGAAGCGTAAAAAAAACCGGATGCAAGCACCCGGTCCAAAATAGGTATTAAACAGACATTCAAAGCTGAATGACGGTAATAAATAAAGTTAATGATGATAGCGGGATGTATTTTATATATAAATCATCGCTATGTTTTAACATTCAGTGCTAAGAACGTGTTTGTTGTTTATGTTGTTGATTTTTTATGTGTATTTTATTTTTTTTGATAATTAGTGCTTATATCATTGTCTTTTTGTGCGAAAAAAAGTTCCCTCATATTTACATTTTGCAACACCTATGTGGATAAATGAAACATCTATAGGGTTTTAGTATCATATTCGGATTGGATTAATCTGTATTTGTTTTACACAATGGGTTAGCCGACTGATTAGTAAATTAATCAGTAAGCAGTGGCATATAAAAAGGCATATAACACCTATAACAGAGGGTTAATAACATGAAAGTTAAAGCACTGTCCCTCCTGATTCCAGCATTGCTGGTAGCAGGCACCGCTCAGGCGGCTGAAATTTACAACAAAGACGGCAACAAATTAGATCTGTACGGCAAAGTAGATGGCTTACATTACTTTTCCGACAACGCTGGCGATGACGGCGACAAGACCTATATGCGTATCGGTTTCAAAGGTGAAACTCAGGTTAATGACCAACTGACCGGTTACGGCCAGTGGGAATACCAGATTAATGGCAACACCACTGAAAGTGAAAACAACGCATGGACTCGTCTGGCGTTCGCTGGTGTGCGTGTTAGTGACTACGGTTCTTTCGACTATGGTCGTAACTACGGCGTCGTTTACGACGTAACATCCTGGACCGACGTTCTGCCAGAATTTGGCGGTGACACCTACGGTTCTGATAACTTCCTGCAATCCCGTGCTAACGGTGTTGCAACTTACCGTAACAGCGACTTCTTCGGTCTGGTTGATGGCCTGAACTTTGCTCTGCAGTACCAGGGTAAAAACGGCAGCGTTTCTGGCGAAGACGAATTCGGTGGCCGTAGCGTTCTGAAACAGAACGGTGATGCTTACGGTATGTCCGTAACTTACGATCTGGGTGAAGGTTTCGGTGTTGGTGCAGCGATGTCCTCTTCCAAGCGTACAGCTGACCAGAACGGTGAAAGCGCTGGTACTGCCGACATTTATGGTCACGGCGAGCGCGCTGAGACTTACAGCGGCGCTCTGAAATATGATGCGAACAACATCTACCTGGCCGCTCAGTACACCCAGACTTACAACGCAACTCGTTTCGGCGGTGACTCTGATTCCGCAGCTTACGGTTATGCTGATGAAGCTAAAAACTTCGAAGTGGTTGCACAGTACCAGTTCGACTTCGGTCTGCGTCCATCCATCGCTTACCTGCAATCTAAAGGTAAGAACATCAACAACGGTACCACCAACTACGGTGACCAGGACCTGTTGAAATATGTTGATATCGGTGCGACTTACTACTTCAACAAAAACATGTCCACCTATGTTGATTACAAAATCAACCTGCTGGACGAAAACGAGTTCACTCGTGCATCTGGTACCGCCACTGATGACATCGTAGGTGTTGGTCTGGTTTACCAGTTCTAATTCCTGCTTTTGCAGTGTTAGTGCTAAAAGGCGCCTTAGGGCGCCTTTTTTACGTCTGGACTCTCAACAACTCTGCACTTTTCACCACATTGTTTGCCAGTTGGTGTACCCTTTTGCGCTCAAACAGGAGAGAGAAACAATGGATTTACGTTTATTACGCTATGGCCTGTTTGCCATAGTTTTGGGCGCGTTAGCGGGTTGTGATAACCCAACGGCAAAAGGCAACAGCGGCATGGTGCTGGAAGGTAAAACCATGGGCACGTATTGGCGTGCAAGCCTTGCTGGTGTGGACGATGCACGGCAGGTAGAGCTGCGTGAAAAAATTCAGGCACAACTAGACGGCGACGATCGTTTGATGTCGACCTATAAGTCAGACTCTGCATTATCGCGCTTCAACCAATCCCGCTCGACTGAGCCTTATGCTGTTGATGAAGCAATGAGCGATATCGTGACGCTGGCTCTACGCATTGGTGCGAAAACTAACGGTGCGATGGACATTACCGTTGGGCCGCTGGTCAACCTGTGGGGATTTGGCCCGGATAAACAGCCGGTCAAAACTCCCAACCAGGCGCAAATTGATGCTGCCAAAGCATTGACCGGTTTACACCATCTGACGGTGATCAACCAGGCGGGGAAACAGTGGTTACAAAAAGATCTTCCCGGTTTGTATGTTGATCTTTCAACAATGGGCGAAGGTTACGCGGCCGATCATCTGGCCCGCTTAATGGAACAAAACGGCATCAGCCGCTATCTGGTTTCCGTTGGCGGGGCCGTTGTGACGCGAGGGACTAATGCTGACGGTAAAGCCTGGCGCGTGGCTATTCAGAAACCCACCGATCGTGAAAATGCCGTGCAGGCTGTGGTTGATCTCAATGGTCATGGCATAAGCACCTCAGGTAGTTATCGTAATTACTACGAACTGGATGGCAAACGCCTTTCGCATGTTATAGATCCGCAAACAGGGCAACCGATTCAACACAAATTAGTCTCCGCAACCGTGATAGCACCCACGGCTATGGAAGCTGATGGTTGGGATACTGGCCTGATGGTTCTCGGCACTGAAAAAGCCAAACAGGTCGCTCAGAAAGAGGGATTGGCGGTCTATTTGATTACTAAAGAAGGCGATAGTTTTACGACGTGGATGTCGCCGCAATTTAAGACGTTCTTACTCAGCGAGTAATCCTCGTTCACCCAGTCACTCACTGGCGTCAGTGACTGGGTGACTCCAGACCCAAAAGCCGCTCAATTTCTGGCTTCGCCTGCACAAGCGAACGCAGCCCACCTTTTATCCAGATACCTTTACCCGATGCATCCAGCCGGGCAGCATGGTCAAACTGATCAAAATCAACCGGATAAACCAGCGCTGGGATGTGATTTTCCAGGCAGTAATACATGATGCCCGCCCCGCCATGATGAATCACCACGTCGTAATGCCGAATACTCGTTTCATAGTTTATCCACGGGACACGAATGAAGTTCTCAGCCTGCTTAAATGTATTTGCTACTGGGTCACCATCGGTGAAATGAAAAATGGTGTCAGGCATGGTACGGGCTAACTGGAAAATGGCATTCGCCACTTCATCCTTATGCCAGGCCAGATGCGTGCCAAGTGTGACTAATACATGGCGACGACCCGCTGCAAAATGAGGTTCGATACTTGAATCCGGCGGGGTATATAACGCGGGGCCAATGAAGTGAACACTGGCTGGCCAGCTACGATCAAACTCAATAGATTTGTCACCCAGCGCCAGAATACATTGCGCGGAGTAGGCACTTTCTGTGCC